>Ga0315289_10003359_pt1 | contig 24312 bp, 24 predicted proteins | sample YL17G11_40_MG_FD_203452 | JGI IMG/M metagenome (GOLD analysis project Ga0315289, IMG submission 203452) | Sediment microbial communities from Yellowstone Lake, YNP, Wyoming, USA - YL17G11_40 | ecosystem: Environmental > Aquatic > Freshwater > Lake > Sediment | place: USA: Wyoming | collected...
TCGAGGCGCGCCCGATGTCTCTCGAAACCATCCTGAAGCTCGTCGGCATTTTCCTCGGCATCCTCGCCCGCTCGCTTCTCCCCTGGCTCCGCAAGCTCCGGGAAGGGAAGGCCGGGCGGTTCAGCAGGCGCTACCTCACCTCGGCCCTGGCTTCGCTCATCCTCGGGACCATCGTCACCCTGGCGATCTTTCCCCAGCTCGAGAACGTCGCCTCCGGCCAGGGCTTCGAACATTATTTCAAGCTCTTCTGCCTGGCCTTCGGGTTCGGCTTCGGCTGGAACGCCCTCGTCCTGGAGGGCACGCAGTGGGCCGGTTCTCTCGCGGCCCCCAAACCTCCCAAGGAAACGGACCCCGAAGACCCGAGCTGAACCGACTTCAATGTGCCGCATCGCCCGCGCCGTCGCCCCGGGCTTCCCTCACCATGTCCTCCAACGCGGTAACTACCGGCAGACGATCTTCGACGAGGACGCCGACTACCGCCGCTACTTCGACATGCTCGCCGAATGTGTGGCCAAGTTCGGTTTATCCATCTGGGCCTATTGCCTAATGAGAGACCACGTCCATTTCGTCTGTGTCCCCAGGGACGCCGATTCCCTGGCCAAAGCCCTGAATACCCTCCATATGCGCTACTCGCAGTATTTCAACCGCAAAAAGGGGCGCCACGGCCACCTCTGGCAGGGCCGTTTTTATTCGAGCATCCTCGACGACCGCCACGCCCTCGAGGCCATCCGCTATGACGAGACGAACCCCGTGCGCTGGGGCCTGGTTGCTGACGCGACGGCCTATCCCTGGTCGAGCGCGCGGGGACATGCCCTTATCGCGAGCGACCCGGTGCTCCAGGACGGCTGTTCTATCGTGCGCGGGGCGGGAGACTGGAAAGCCTACTTGAGCGCCGCGAGCGACGTCGAGCTCGTCGAGGATATCCGCCGGAACATGCGGACGGGCCGCCCATGCGGAGATAAAGAGTTCGTCCGAACGCTCGAGATTTTGCTCAATCGGAGCCTGACGGCGAGACCGAGGGGGAGGCCGAGGAAGATAGTGGCATGAGCATATTTTTGCGTACTTTCGAACCGGTCATGCAATGAAAAAAGCTCTAATCACAGGAATCACGGGCCAAGACGGTTCTTATCTTGCCGACTATTTACTTTCGAAAGGCTACGAAATCCATGGGATCATCCGCCGGTCGAGCAGTCTGAACCGCAGCCGAATAGATCATCTTTATCAAGACACTCATCAACCTAATGTCCGCTTCTTTCTCCATTACGGTGATCTTGCGGACTCTGAACAGTTGACCGACCTGATCTACAATGTTAAGCCTGATGAGATCTATCATCTTGGCGCCCAGAGCCACGTCCGAGTGAGTTTCGACCTCCCGGAGTACACGAGCAACATCACGGGCCTCGGGACGACCCGCATTCTCGAAGCTCTCCGCCGCTCGGGAGTTCCCGCCCGGTTTTATCAAGCCTCAAGCAGCGAGATGTTTGGCGCAGCGCCCCCGCCGCAAAGCGAGTCCACTCCCTTTCATCCTCGAAGCCCCTACGCCGCCGCCAAAGTTTACGCTTACTGGATGGCCCGTAACTATCGCGAAGGCTATAATCTTTTTGCCTGCAACGGGATTCTCTTTAACCATGAATCGCCCCGCCGCGGCGAGACGTTTGTTACTCGGAAAATCACCCGTACCCTTGCCCGCATTAAGGCGGGCAAGGAGAAATTCCTCTACCTCGGAAATCTCGATGCTAAGCGGGACTGGGGCTTCGCCCCCGAATATGTCGAAGCGATGTGGCTGATTCTCCAGCAGGACACTCCGGACGATTATGTCATTGGAACGGGAGAGTCACATTCCGTCCGGGAATTTGTGGTCGAATCTTTCTCCTATGCCGGCTTGGACTGGGAGAAATACGTCAAAATCGATCCGAAATACTATCGGCCTACGGAAGTGGAATATCTCCACTCGGATGCCTCCAAGGCCCTAACGAAGCTCGGCTGGCAACCGCGCGTTTCATTCAAAGACCTCGTCCGGATCATGATTGATTATGATCTCGAGGCTGAGGGTCTTGCTTCTCCCGGTGAGGGGCGCAAGATTCTAGCCCGAAAAAACCTTGGTTGGGTGAGAGACTATGATCGACCTTAAAACAAAGCGAATCACCGTTACAGGTGGCCGCGGTTTTCTCGGCGGACACCTCTTTCGCAGACTCCGCGAAAACCGTGGCTGCGAAAATGTCTCTATTGCCGATCTCCCCGAATATGATCTGCGCGATCTCAGCAGTATCCACCGTATGTTCGACGATCAAAAACCAGAAATTGTCATTCATCTTGCTGCCGTCGTCGGAGGCATCGGGGCCAACCGAGACAACCCGGGCCGCTTCTTCTACGACAACGCGATCATGGGCATCCAGCTCATGCATGAAGCCTATCTTCATCGCATCGAGAAATTTGTCGCAATTGGCACGATCTGTTGTTATCCAAAGCATACCCCGGTCCCGTTTTCTGAGGACAATCTCTGGGATGGCTACCCCGAGGAGACCAACGCTCCTTATGGGCTGGCAAAAAAGATGATGCTCGTTCAAAGTCAAGCCTACCGACAACAATACGGATTCAATTCCATTTTTCTCATGCCAGTCAATCTCTATGGCCCAGGAGACAATTTCGACCTAGAGAGTTCCCATGTCATTCCCGCGATCATTCGGAAGTGCGTCGAAGCGATGGCGCATGGCGATGACGAAATCGTTGTGTGGGGAGACGGTTCGCCGACCCGTGAATTCCTTTATGTTGACGACGCGGCCGAGGGAATTATTAGAGCCACGGAGTCTTTCGATAAAAGCATTCCGGTCAATATCGGAAGTGGGTGCGAAATCAGCATCAAAGACCTTGTTGCGCAGATCGCTGATGTATCTGGTTTTCGCGGGCGCATTACTTGGGATACAACCAAACCCAACGGCCAGCCCCGGCGTAAACTAGATATAAGCCGAGCAGAGAGAGAATTTGGTTTTTGCGCGTCGACGCCTTTTGAAGAGGGTTTGAAGCAGACAATTGCGTGGTATATGGAAAAGCAACATCAGGATAAGGGCGCTTCATAAAAAGCAAGTTTAATGTTTAGAAATATATACAAAAGTAAAACGGTATTTGTAACCGGGCACACCGGCTTCAAGGGCTCCTGGCTCTCCATCTGGTTAAGGGAACTAGGTGCCCAAGTCGTTGGCTTTTCTCTCGAACCGCCGAGCGATCCCAGCAACTTCATAGCGACCAGACTTAAGAATAAGATTACCCATATACATGGAGATATTCGTGAGATTGATCAATTGTCCGCGGCATTTCGCGAACACCAGCCGGAATTCGTTTTCCATCTGGCTGCCCAACCGCTCGTTAGGCTTTCCTACGAAGAACCTAAATTGACTTTTGATACCAACCTGGGGGGCACGGTCAACGTTCTCGAAGCCATAAGATCGAGCCCAAGTGTCAAGGTCCTCATCAACATCACCAGTGATAAGTGTTATGAGAACAAAGAATGGACCTGGGGATACCGCGAAAATGATCCGATGGGCGGACACGACCCCTACAGTGCTTCCAAGGGCTGTGCAGAATTAGCTTTTAATGCTTATTTAAGGTCATTTTTCGCTCAAAACGCCTCTTCAGGCAAGAGCATCGGGGCGGCTTCTGTCCGTGCCGGCAATGTCATTGGGGGGGGAGATTGGGGTAAGGATCGCTTGCTTCCGGATTGCATTAGTGCTCTCAGCAGCAGCCAAGCCATCGGCATACGTAGCCCCAAATCCATTCGGCCCTGGCAACATGTATTGGAGCCCCTCAGCGGTTACCTATGGCTTGGCGCCTTACTCAAGGAAGACCCGGTCCGCTATTCCGGGGCATGGAACCTAGGCCCGGAAGATGACAGCCACATGACGACCGTAGAGCTTGTTGAGCGGCTCATTCACTATTGGGGTGAGGGCTCCTGGCAAGATCATTCGGTTAAAGATGCCCCTCACGAAGCGAAACTCCTCAAGCTGAATTGCGATAAAGCCCACGCGGAGCTCAAGTGGCGGGCTGTCCTCAACCTCGATGAAGGATTAAAGATGACGGCTGATTGGTATAAAAAATATTATGAATTTGGCTCCAAGGAAGACATGTACCCCGTATGTGTCAATCAGATCCGGGAGTATTCAAATTGTGCCTCATTGAAAGCCCTTACGTGGACGGTAGCTTGACCCATGGCAGAACCTGAGGAAATCCGCAAACGCATCCTCGAGCTCGTCGAAGAGTATTACCGAGAGAAATTCGGCAAAAAAGGTTTCGATCCAACCCACGATATGGTGCATTATGCCGGACGGGTATTCAATTCCCGGGAAATGACCTATCTCGTCGATGCCGGCCTGGATTTCTTTCTCACGGCTAATCGCTACGCCGAACGGTTCGAGACGGAATTCGCCGAATACCTTGGCCTATCCAATGCCCTGCTCGTGAATTCCGGATCGTCCGCCAATTTGATCGCTTTAACAGCCCTCACCTCGCCGAAGCTGAAAAACCGGCGTCTTAAGCCGGGCGATGAGGTCATAACCGTAGCTTGCGGCTTCCCAACCACTCTGAATCCCATCCTCCAGAACCAACTCACTCCGGTATTCGTAGACGTAAACTTTGGCGACTATACAGTCATCCCTGAACGGCTTGCCGAAGCCATAGGCCCGAAGACCAAAGCCATAATGATGGCCCATACCTTGGGGGTGCCATTCAACCTTGATGTCGTCATGGACCTTGTAAAAAAACACGACCTCTGGCTCATTGAAGATAATTGCGACGCCCTCGGATCGAGATATCGCGACCGTTTGACCGGAACCTTTGGCCACCTTTCGACATTTTCCTTCTATCCGGCCCATCATATCACCATGGGGGAAGGCGGGTGCGTTGCGACCGAAGATGACGAACTAGCCCGAATCGCGCGTTCATTCCGGGACTGGGGCAGGGACTGCTATTGTGCAGGAGGAGAGAATAACACTTGCGGAAAGCGTTACGGACAGCAGTTTGGAACGCTTCCCGCTGGATACGATCACAAGTATGTTTATAGTCACATCGGCTATAATCTCAAAATGACGGATATGCAGGCAGCGGTCGGTTGCGCTCAATTTGAGAAACTTGAAGAGTTTACCGCCCGTCGCAAGGCGAATTTCCGGAAGCTGAAAGAGATCGCCCAGCCGTATCTGGATCGGCTGATCCTCCCCCATGCAACCGAGCATTCCGATCCCTCGTGGTTCGGATTCGTTATTACGGTTCGTCCCGAAGCAGGCTTCACGCGGAACGATCTCACACGCTATTTGGAGACTAACCGAATCGAGACGCGCAACCTCTTTGCTGGGAACCTCTTGCGCCACCCGGCCTATGAAAGCATCCCGCGTAGGGTTGTGGGAGACCTGACCAACACCGATATCATTACGACGAACACGTTCTTTGTCGGCGTATATCCGGGAATCGGCGCTGCACACCTTGGACATATCAGGCTGAGTTTCGCGAGCTTTATGCGGGGCGACCGAGTTTAATGGCTGTTGCACAGAAACTGTGTTGCAAAGTCCAGCGGCTCGTAGATCATGGAGAGCACGTATATACCATCGATCTCGTATCGGGGAAACTCTTTCCCGTATTTAAACCGGGTCAGTTCTTACATCTTGCCTTGGATACCTATGATCCCGCCGGTTTTTGGCCGGACTCACGCGTTTTCTCGATCGCAAGCCCCTCCCATCAGCGCGACCACTTGAGCATTACATATTCCGTACGGGGGCGTTTCACGGCCCGTATGGAAGAAGAGTTGACGGAAGGGAAAACGGTATGGGCAAAGATGCCTTATGGTGATTTCGTGATCCAATCAACGGCCGATGTAGTTTTGCTAGCCGGCGGCACAGGAATAACCGCTTTCACCGCATTTTTATCAGGGTTGTCAGCAAAATCCGCGCATAAAGTTTATCTGGCTTATGGGACACGCACCGCGGATTTGCTGATTTACCGCAACCTGATAGATCAATGTGCGAAGAAAGCCCGTCATCTCCGGCCTTGGTACTTTGTAGAAGAAGGACACTTTGATCCATCTCTGACCGGGCCGACGATATTAGGAAAACTTTCCGTTAAAGAAATATGGGGGCAAATCGACGGTCCGTTTGCATCTACGTTCTATCTTTCTGGTCCTCCGGACATGATTAAGACGCTTTCATATGATCTGAAAGACCGAGATGTCGATAAAGATGCAATCCGTGTCGATGCATGGGAGTAGAGATGAGCGAAAATATTCCGGTCGTTATTCTATGCGGCGGCATGGGAAGCCGCCTGGCCGAGCAAACGGAAATGAGGCCGAAACCGATGGTAGAAATCGGCGGCCATCCGATCCTCTGGCACATCATGAAGCATTATTCGCATTATGGGTATAACGAGTTCGTCCTTGCTTTAGGATATAAAGGGGAGCAGATCAAACGCTATTTTTTCGAATTCAGCACTCTGAGCCGCGACTTCACCATTTTAGTTAAGGACGGACAGGTTCGAATGCTTGGTGACAACGGCGGTGAGAACTGGCGGATCCATCTGGTGGACACTGGCGCCGACACGCTCACAGGCGGCCGGTTAAAACGCATAGAACATCTTATCGGCGGCAAGACATTCATGATGACCTATGGGGACGGAGTGGGGCCGGTAGATATTCCCAAGCTCCTAGCCTTCCATCGGTCACACGGCGGCTTGGTCACGCTCTCGGCGGTCCACCCACCCGCCCGCTTCGGGGCACTCGAATTCGAGGGGGATCGTATCTGCCACTTCAAGGAAAAATCTATTCTACACGAAGGATGGATTAACGGCGGGTTCTTCGTCATCGAGCCGGCGGCTCTCCAATACATCGAGGGAGATGTGATGTGGGAGCACGCCCCGATGGAGCGACTCGCAGAAATAGGGCAGCTATACTCCTACAAGCACGAAGGGTTCTGGCAATGTATGGATACGCTTCGCGATCTCAGATTCCTCGAATCCATGTGGGACAGCGGAAATCCGCTTTGGAAGACATGGTAAACGTCCGTGCCGCCTCTTGCAAGAACTGACCTAGATCACGTTCTGGATCACACCCGTGATCTATGGGATGAAGTGCGGGGAAAGCGTTTTTTCCTGACGGGCGGGACCGGCTTTGTCGGCTGTTGGCTCCTAGAGAGTTTCGCCTGGGCCAATGACAAATTGGGCTTGAATTCCTCGGCCCTCGTGTTGACAAGGAATTTCGAGGCCTTCAAGGCGAAAGCGCCCCACCTGGCAAACCATCCGGCCATCGCTTTTCACCCCGGCGACGTCCGGTCCTTTGAATTTCCAGGCGGAGAATTCGCCTTCATCATACACGGCGCCGCAGAATCGAGCACGAATCTCAATAACGAAGATCCTCTCACAATGCTTGATGTCATCATTCAGGGAACCAGGCGTGTCTTGGATTTTGCCGGGCGCGCGGGCGCAAAAAAAATGTTGTTCATCAGCTCCGGCGCCGTTTATGGCAAACAGCCCGGCAACATGACCCATGTCCCAGAGGAGTATCAGGGCGCGCCCGACACGACCGATCCCGCGTCCGCCTATGCCGAGGGCAAGCGGGCCGGCGAACTCTTGTGCTCGCTCTACGCCCGGCGCACCGGCCTTCAGGCGAAGATCGCCCGCTGCTTCGCCTTCGTTGGGCCATACCTGCCGCTGGACGTCCATTTTGCCGTCGGGAACTTCATCCGTGACGGCCTCGCCGGCGGGCCGATCCGGGTCAAGGGAGACGGGACCCCCTATCGCTCCTATCTCTACGCAGCGGACCTGGCCACATGGCTGTGGACGATCCTGCTTCGCGGAGAGACCTGCGTGCCCTATAATGTGGGCTCCGAGCATGCCCTCTCCATAGCCGAGCTAGCCGCCAAAATCGCATCCATCTTCCCCGCTCCCGTAGAAGTACAGATCGCGGGCAAGCCCTTGCCTGGCTCCGTCCCTGAAAGATACGTGCCTTCCGTCCGGACGGCTCAGAACGACCTCGGCCTACATCAGACATTCAGCCTGGAACAATCTATGCGGGCCACGGTTTTGTGGTATTCGAAAGCACCACATTTAAGCTTTGCGGGCGAAAAAATCCAGAAGGAAGGAGAATCGCGTTGACAGAAATGACCATCGGTGGCGTCAAAGTCGGAGACGGCCATCCCGTTTTCATCGTGGCTGAGATCGGCATCAACCACAACGGCGACATCGACATCGCCAAGAAATTGATTGATGTGGCCAAGTCCGTGGGCTGCAATGCCGTGAAGTTCCAGAAGCGAACTCCGGAGCTATGCGTCCCGCTAGCCCAGCGCGACCAAATGCGCGAGACCCCTTGGGGTTACATTACATATATGGAATACCGGCGGAAGGTCGAACTTGACGAGCCTCGATTCCGCGAAATCGATAGCTATTGCAAAAAAAAGGAAATTCTGTGGTTTTCATCCTGCTGGGATATAGAAGCCGTTGACTTTATGGGTCAATTCGATCTCCCGTGCTACAAGATCGCTTCGGCGAGCCTTACCAACGAGCAACTTCTGCGTCATATTCGATCCAAAAGTCTACCCGTTGTCCTTTCTACAGGGATGAGCACGTTGGAGCAAATTGATCACGCCGTCGAGACGTTGGGGAAAAACGACCTCATCCTTCTTCATTCTGTCAGTACCTATCCGGCCTACTATGAGGAACTCAATTTGCGCGTGATCCCGCTTTTGCGCAGCCGGTATGAGGTTCCCGTTGGGTATTCGGGCCATGAAACAGGAATCCCTTCATCAGTCGCCGCGGTGGCGCTTGGCGCGTGCCTGGTGGAACGGCACATCACGCTCGACCGTGCCATGTGGGGATCCGACCATGCCGCGTCCCTGGAACCGAACGGAATCAGCCGCCTGGTGCGCGATATCCGGCTGGTGGAAAGGGCGATGGGTGACGGGAATAAGCGGGTTTTTGAACGGGAGCTCCCGATCATCATGCGTCTCCGTCGGGAGGATTAGTGATGTGGGAAAAGATTAAGGCGGTGGCCCTGGATGTGGATGGCGTTCTGACCGATGGCACATTCTGGTGGGGCCCAAATGACGAAGAGTTGAAACGCTTTTGTTTTGCCGACGTCACGGGCATTCCGCTCGCACAGAAGGCCGGTCTCGTCCTGGCGCTCATCTCGGGTGAAAGCAGTCCCGCAGGGATGGCCATCGTGGAGCGGTATGCCCGGAAGCTCAAGATCACGGATGTTTATAAGGGATCCCGGGACAAATCCGCCGCCCTGCGCGATTTCGCCGGAAAACATGGGCTCGATCTCAGCGAAGTGTGCTTCATCGGAGACGACATCAACGACCTGCCGGCCATGGCGATCGTGGGCCTGTCGGTCGCCCCGCCCAACGCGCATTCGTCCGTGCTCGGCAAAGCCGGCATGATCACCGAGCATAAAGGCGGACATGGAGCCCTCCGCGAAGTATTGGATCTTTTGTTGGACGGCCGATCGCTCGGGCCAAATGCTGAGAAAAAGAATAAGCCTTGAGCATGAAACTCTCCGATTTCGTAGCCGAGTTCATCGCCGGTCAGGGCGTCAAGCATGTGTTCATGGTGCCGGGCGGGGGCGCCATGCACCTCGACGATTCCATTTGTCACCACGGAGGCATCGAGTTTGTCTGCAACCTCCATGAACAGGCCAGCGCGATTGCCGCCGAGGCTTACGCCAGGGTCTCCGATAATCTCGGCGTCGCCGTGGTGACATCCGGCCCGGGCGGGACCAATGCCATCACGGGCGTGGCCGGCGCCTGGTTGGACTCGACGCCGTGCCTTTTCATCTCCGGGCAGGTCAAACGGGCCGACCTGATAGGCGACCTGGGTGTCCGGCAGAACGGAGTCCAAGAGCTCGATATCATCTCGATTGTCAGGTCCATCACCAAGTACGCGACGACCGTCATGGACCCGGCGAGCATTCGTCATCACCTGGAAAAAGCCGTCCATCTCGCGAGGTCGGGACGTCCAGGTCCGGTGTGGATTGATATTCCACTGGATGTTCAGGCTGCGACTATCGACCCGGAATCGTTGATCGGATATGAACCCGAAAGTCCCCCGCCCACGGCGAGTCCTGTCAACCTGGCGGCGCTGGTCACGAAAACTATCGAGCTGTTGAACAATGCCGAACGGCCGATTGTTCTCATAGGCAACGGCGTGCGACTGGCTAGGGCCAAAGAGGACGTGCGGGAGTTTGTCGACAGGCTGGAACTGCCGGTCCTTTTGACATGGCCAGCCCTGGACCTCCTGCCGGACACAAACGAGCTGCTTGTCGGCCGGCCGGGTCCCGTCGCGCCCCGCGGCGCGAATTTCGCGCTGCAGAATTCGGATTGGCTGCTGACCATCGGCGCCCGGTTGGATACCGTCGTCACAGGGTATGCCCACGATAAATTCGCCCGCGCGGCAAAGAAAATCATGGTGGACATAGACCCGACCGAAATCGCCAAAATGAAGACACGGATCGACGTGCCGGTTTGTGCCGATGCCAAGGCGTTCCTCCAGGAGTTCACGAAACAGAGCCATCTCATTATTCCGAGGAAGCGCGGGGATTGGCTGGCACGGTGCCAAGATTGGAAAACCAGGTATCCCGTTGTGCGGCCCGAGCATCGCCAAGAGAGACGGGTGAGTACCTATGCCCTGACCGACGTCCTATCGGAGGAGCTTTCTGGTAGCGATATCATCATCCCGGGAAGTTCCGGGGCCGGCATCGAGATATTCCTGTTAGCCTTTAGGGCCAAAGCGGGACAGCGAGTATTCAACACCACCGCGCTCGGAGCCATGGGTTTTGGCTTGCCGGCCAGCATCGGGGGTTGTCTGGCCAGCGGCGGCAGGCGGACGATTTGCGTGAACGGCGACGGTGGCCTTGAGCTTAACATTCAAGAGTTCGAGACCATCGCCCGGCTGAAACTGCCCGTAAAACTGTTTGTCCTCAATAATCAAGGATATGCCTCCATCCGGACTTCCCAGGAACGATATTTTGGCCGGCTTTCGGGCGCGGACGCCGGAAGCGGCCTGACCTTGCCGGATATCTGCGGCGTAGCGTCTGCCTACGGATTGCCCTCGATGCGAATCACAGACCAGGGAGACCTGACCAGGCGAGTCCGAGAGGTTCTGAATCGCCCCGGCCCCGTGCTATGCGACGTCTGGACGCCTCTCGACGAGCCGCGGGCTCCGAGCATGATGTCCTCGCAACGGCCCGACGGCTCCATGGTTTCCAAGCCTCTTGAAGATTTATGGCCCTTCCTGGATCGTCAGGAATTTTTATCAAATATGATCATCCCTCCTCTTGATGAGTGAGGCTGCAACGCACCATAAGGAAAGCCGAGATTGAAATTCGTAATCGCCGGACTGGGTTCGATCGGGCGTCGCCACCTTCGCAATCTGTTGGCGCTCGGCGAGCAGGACATTGTTCTCTATCGCAGCCACTCGAGCAATCTGCCTGATGACGAGCTTAAGGGCTTTCCGGTCGAAACCGACTTGGCCGTGGCGCTGGGGCATCACCCGGATGCGGTGATCATCTCCAACCCCACCTCCCTGCACCTCGACGTGGCGATCCCGGCGGCCGAAGCGGGCTGCCATCTGCTGCTCGAAAAACCCGTTTCTCACTCGCTTGAGCGCATTGATCGTCTCCGGTCGGCTGTCCGGAGCGGTGGTGGTCAAGTCCTGATGGGCTTCCAGTTCCGCTTTCATCCGACGCTCCGAACGGCCGCTCGTCTTCTCGCGGAAGGAGCTCTCGGCCGTCCGATTTCCGCGCAATGCCATTGGGGTGAGCACCTGCCCAGCTGGCACCCATGGGAGGATTACCGGTTAAGTTATACGGCGCGCGCCGATCTCGGCGGGGGAGTAGTCTTGACCCTGTGCCATCCCTTGGATTATTTGTGTTGGCTCCTCGGAACCCCTCATCTCGCCTGGGCCTGCGTCGATAGCGTCGGTGATCTGGGAATTCCAGTGGATGACCTCGCGGAAATCGGCCTCCGCTTTCCGACCGGGGCGATTGCCAGCGTCCACCTCGATTACCTCCAACAGCCGACCACACATCACCTCGAAATAATCGGGACTCAAGGAACTCTACGCTGGAACAATGCCGATGGATCCCTGGCCCTCTTCCAGCCCGACAAAGCAGCCTGGCAAACGTTTCTGCCCCCGGAGGGGTTTGAACGCAATTGGCTGTTTATGGATGAGATGAGGCACTTTTTGGCCGTGGCTCGTTCCGAGGCCGCACCCGTTTGCGGCCTTGAAGACGGGATTCGGGTACTCGATCTCGCCCTCCAAGCCCTCACCGCGGGGCGGCGGAGGGGCTGAGAGGTTTTCGGCGGAAACAAGTGAGGTCATGCGATGTTCGATATTCGTTTTTACATGAAAGCGCACGGCCTGAGGCGCGAGTTGAAGAGAGGAGCGAAAATTTCCGCGAACGACCTCTTCGATCGTCTCGAAAGCTTCCGCGACAAAAAGCCCGTCGTCTATAACATCGAAACCACAAACGCCTGCAACATGAAGTGCGAGATGTGCCCTCGTACGACCATGATGATAAGACGGGTGAAAACTCTGGACCGCGCCACATTTTTCAAGATCGTCGATCAGATTCAACCCCACTCGGAACATCTCTGGGGATTGTGGGAAAAGTTCGTCAAGGACGAGTATGGTATCCCGGGAGATGCGATGAGTGAGAACCACTTCTTCCTCTATATCATCCCGCGTGTCCTGCAGCTTCACGGTTACGGGGACCCGCTCCTCGATAAACATATGTCCGAATACATTAAAGTGCTTACCCAGAGGAATATCCCGTCCTATTTCAGCTGCAATCCAGCGAATATCGAAGTCGACAAAATGACCGAAATGTTCGAAAACGGCTTGTCGTATGTCAAGTACTCTCTCGAAAGCGTCGACGACATTCTCCACAAGAAGATCAGGGGCGAAGCGTCTAATTTCACTGAAAGCTATAGGAGGATACTGAAGCTCCTTGAGGCCAAAGCCAGGAACAAGTTCCGCACAGCGGTGGTCATCACCATGCTCGATCTCAACAGAGCCGGCCAGAGGGAAGAATACGAACAGCTGAAAGAAGCGTTTAAGGGCCTGGACGTATATATCTATATCAAAAGCGAAGATCAGCAGTGGTATCGAAAGGACTACCACGGAACAGGCTCGATCCATTGGTCGGAATTCTGCAAGCATCCCTGGATGTCGATGACGATCAAGTCCAACGGTGAAGCAGCGATGTGTATGGAAGACTTCAATAACGAAATCATCCTGGGCGACGCAACCAAGGAATCGCTTTACGACATCTGGAACGGGAAAAAATACGAGAAATTCAGGCGCGATCATATTGACCTGACTCCGGGCATGAAGTGCACGGAACAGTGCGATATGAAGTTGATCGGGCACTTCCTTCGATCCGAAACGAAGGTTAAGGGCACCTCATGACCGTTGCCCCCGAGCTCCGAAAACTACTGGAGGAGGACCCGGCATCCGCCTACGGACGCGAGCGGACGACGTTCGACGAGCAGACATCACCGTGGGGCGATCGTTTGGTGCTCTTCGGCGCGGGCGGGCTGGGCCGCAAAACGCTGGCCGGGTTGCGCCGAGCGGGGATCGAGCCGCTGGCATTTGCGGACAACACCCCCGCTCTTTGGGGAGGCACGGTTGACGGTCTGCGGGTCATGAGCCCGCAGGAAGCTGCTCGACAATTCGCGGGCCAGGCCGCGTTTGTCGTGACCATTTGGCGTGCGGGCGGCGGCCACCGGCTTGAACACACCCGGCAACAGTTGCTCAACCTGGGATGCGCCAAAATCGTGTCCTTTGGACCGCTTTTCTGGAAGTTCCCTGAAATTTTCCTGCCGTACTATGCGATCGGCCTGCCGCACAGACTTTTGGCACAGGCCGAGGCGATCTTCCGCGCCTCGCCCTTATGGGCAGACCAGGCCTCTCGGAGCGAGTACCTGGCCCAGGTTCGCTGGCGGCTTTGGCTTGATTTCGACGGGCTATCCTCGCCGGTGGCACATGCTCAGTATTATCCGGATGACTTGTTTTGCCTGTCCGAGGACGAGATTTTTGTGGATTGCGGGGCCTACGACGGCGATTCACTACGAGAATTCGCCGCGCGGCTGCCCGGCTTCAAGGGTGAGTTTATTGCCGTCGAGCCTGACCCGGGTAACCTCCGATCCTTGGAGAAGTTCGTTGCGACCTTGCCTGAAACCTGGCGCGAGCGAGTGACCATACTCCCGAAAGCACTGGGCGCCCGCCGCGAAACCGTGCACTTTGCCGCGACCGGCCTGGCGTCCGCGGGCGTCAGCCTGACCGGGACGCTCGAAGTCGAAAGCGTGCCGTTGGACGAGATATTGGAAGGAAGCCGTCCGACTTTTATTAAGATGGATATCGAAGGTGCCGAGATCGATGCCCTCGCCGGTGCGCGCCGTTTGATCGAGCAGTCCTTGCCCATACTTGCTATTTGCGTCTATCATCAGCCGGACCACCTCTGGAGGATCCCGCTTCTCATCCATTCGTTTTCCGAACAGTACCGATTCTTCTTGCGCTCACATAACGAGGAGGGTTGGGATCTCGTCTGTTATGCGGTGCCGGGAAATCGTTTGCGCTAGTGTCGCTACTGAGCATGCCGGAACGACCCTTCTATAAAGAATACCCGCGGCGGCCGTGCGCCGTCTGCGACAGCCGGAAAGTCAGGCTCCTCTTCCGTCAGACGTTTTCGGCGATGTCGAGCGGCAGTCTTCTCCGAGGGTATGATGTCGTCGTCTGCGAGAAATGCGGTTTCGGCTTCGCGGACTACATTCCCGGACAGGCGGCTTTCGACGCCTATTATCGCGACATGTCCAAGTATGAACACGAAGACCGGGGCGGAGGAGTCTCGGAGCATGATATGGCGCGTTTTAGAGCCACGGTTGAAACGGTCCGGCCTTATCTCACAGACCCGAATTCCCGGCTTCTCGACGTCGGCTGCTCAACCGGGCAACTCCTGGCTTTGTTCAAGGAATCAGGCCTTAAGAATGTCATCGGACTGGATCCGTCCCCGATGTGCGCCAAAATGGCCCGGGAATTATTTGATATTCATGTTCTTACAGGTGTGCTCGCGGACGTTCCCAGAATCATGGCCTCCGAGTCTCCGTTCGATTTCATAATTCTAATCGGCGTTCTGGAACATCTCTGCGACCTTGACACATCGCTCAAGGGAGTGCGGGAACTCGCTTCCCCGAACGCCCTGATTTATGTCGAAGTCCCGGATGCGACCGACTTTGCCAGCTGGCCCGATGCGCCTTTCCAAGAGTTCAGCACAGAACATATCAATTATTTTTCCGCTGTTTCCTTAACAAATCTGTTGGGCGGTCTCGGATTTGCCCAGGTATATAGCCGACAAATCGCTCGCCACCAAAGCCAAAGCACCATCATGCCCGTCGTGACTGCTATTTATCGGAAAGAAGAATTGACGGGGGCATCTCCGATCATCCGGGATACAGAAACCGAGCGGGGATTGGCGGCATATATCGCCCGGTCCCGCCAAACGGATGAATCCATCCGGAAGATTATCGACGATTTGGTCATGAGCAACAGCCCGGTTATCGTATGGGGAGTGGGCACGCATACACTGCGCCTGCTCGAGACAAGCCGGCTCGGCCAGGCGAATATCGTTGCGTTTGTCGATTCAAATCCTCGATACCAGGGCAAAGAGCTCCATGGTCGCCCCATCCTGGCTCCCGCGGATTTGCATGGACAGTCGGAACCTATACTCATTTCCTCGAGGGTGTTTCAGGCGGATATCGAGAATTTCATACGCAAAGCCCTGGAGCTTAAAAAAGATATAATCAAATTATATCCGTCGTTGGAATAATTTCGAGCACATAATTTTACTGCACCTCAGTTTGACTCCAGAATTAGCCAAAGAAGACAGAAACGTGATAAAGCCAATATTACGTAAATTGGGCGTCGATAGGGCAGTCGCCTATTCCGTATCAGGGAGGATATGGCAAATAGTCGTCGGGGTCGTCAATATCATCTTGATTGCCCGCTTCATAACGCGCTCTGAGCAGGGCTATTTATACACCTTTCAGAGCTTATTGGCTTTTCAAATCCTATTCGATTTGAGCCTGTCCGCTGTTTTAGTCCAATTCGCCGGCCATGAAATGGCCCATTTGAAATGGCAGGCGCAGGGGACAGTGGAGGGCGAATCCGCCGCAAAATCCAGGCTGGCGTCGTTAATCAGAATTTCTTTCAAGTGGTATTCGATCGCTGCCGTTTTGATGCTCGTACTACTGACGTCGGGCGGGTACATTTTCTTTAAGAGTAAAGAGGTCGCGCAGAACCCCGTCAACTGGCAGGCGCCCTGGATGCTCATATGCACGGCCGCCTCCATCTTGATAATATTCACTCCCATCTTAGGAATAATCGAAGGCTGCGGCAAGGTTGCCGAGGTCGCCGCTTTCCGGATAATACAGGATTCTGTTGGCGCTCTGATCTATTGGATTGCGCTGGGTTCCGGACTTAAGTTATTTGCGTTGCCGGCTCTGTTCTTCACGAGGGTCACCGTGCTCCTGATTTATCTGCTTGTGTTTAGAGGGCGATTCTTAATTGACCTGAAATCAACGAGCGTGAGCCGGAAAATCAGCTTTAGCGAGGAAATTTGGCCCTTCCAATGGCGATTCCTTGTGTGTTCGATTTCGAGCTTACTCGCCTCATCCTTGATGATCCCGATCGTGTTTGCCGCCCAGGGGCCTGTCGTCGCCGGGCAGTTAGGAATGACTCTTTCAATAACCAGCGCGCTTTTATCGGTTTCCATGGTCTGGATCTCTACGAAGGTTCCTCTGTTCTGCAATCTGGTAGCCCTGAAGAAATATGATGACCTCGATCGAACGTTTCGCACTGTCGGCAGGCATTCGTTTTCTGTAATGCTGGCTTTATCAGCGGGTATCATCATTATGATAGTGGCCGTAAATAAGCTTATACCGTCTTTTGCCGTCCGTTTGGCCGATCCGACGACGGCCGTGCTGTTGATTCTTGCTGTTTTGATAGCATTCCCAAACATCGCAGGGTCGGCCTATCTCCGCGCCCATAAACGCGAGGCTACAGCTCCTGCTAACATATCAACCGCACTCATCACGCTCTTGCTGGTTTATTTTGCGTCCCGGCACGCGGGTCTTCTATATATCGGCATCGTGCAGGCTGTAAGCAGCGGCGTGTTATCCTATTGGGTTTATTCGCTTCTTATACGGTATAGGCGGCAATGGCATACCGCACTTTCTATAGAAACTATAATGGTATCAAAATAGTGCCTAGTGGGTTTTCATAAGCACCTCGATAGGTAAAAAACCGTAAGGACATCGATATGTGTTTTGCTTATCGCCTAGACTTCTTCCCATCAACTTGGGAAGGAGTCGGAAACGATGAAGGATGCCCACGAACATGACCTTCGGAGCAAGGCGATTCGGCTTTATAACGACGGGATCGGTTTCAACGAGATCCTGCGTCGGATGCAAAGAAGCGACTTCTGGCTCACCAAGTGGCTGCGCCGGTTCCGGGAGTTCAGCGAGGAGGGACTTCGAGACCAGCGTCGCACCCCGAAGCATGTCCGGAACAGAACTCGAGAGTCGATTGTCCGCAAAATCCTGGCTCTCCGTGACGAACTGGCGGCCCACAAGACCCGCCGTGCGGCTTTCACCGGCATCGGGGCCGAGACGATCCATTATGAGCTCCATGACCGGGGTGTTCGTCATCTCCCGGTCATCTCGACCATTGAAAAGATCCTGGCCCGGGCCGGCAAGACGAAAAAGGTCAAGCGTGCTCCCGGTGGGCCGCCCTATCCATACGTTCGAGCTCGAACGATGGGCGATCTCCAGCAAACCGACTTGGTCGGTCCCCGCTATCTGCGAGGGCCCCGGGGAAGCACTCGGTTCTATTCCTTCCACACCATCGATGTCGTTGGCCAAACGGTCTCGGCCAGCCAGTTCCCCGATAAGCAGACGATCTCGCTCTGCCGCCATCTTGTTGATTCCTGGCGATCTATGGGACTTCCCAGAGTCGCTCAGATGGACAACGAGATGTCTGCGTCGGGAGGAGGGCGGTATCGCTACAGCCTCTCCCAGGTCATCCGGGTCCATCTCCTGTTGGAGATCCATCTTCTCTTCATCCCGCCGGGAGATCCCGGCCGGAACGCCGCCGTGGAAAGCTTTAACGGCCTTTGGCAGAAACGCGTCCTTCTTCATACGTGCCCCGATCTTCGGGCTCTGCGCCGTTGTAGCGACCGCTTCCTCCGCTACTACCACATCCAGAAGCCCAGTCGAAGCCTCACCGTGGCTGACCATGGAACCCGTTTTCCCGGAGTCCTTCGAGATCAACTCTGAGCGACTCTCCGTCATCTGCCCATCGGCTTTACTATCGATCCATACTTTGACGCCCGGGGTCATCCGGCCCTTCCTATTGCAAAAGGCTTGATTTCTTGGGTTCGCAAGGTCGATGCCCACGGTTGTATCGAGTTCAACGGCGCCGAATACTTCATCCGCCGGAAACTGGAAAGGCAGTACGTCGTGGCGACGCTCTCCACGCATCACCGGACGGTCTACATCAAGCATGATGGGAAACTCATCAAAACGCTTCCGATCCCCTTTGCTGAACAACTACCTATCGATGTCCTTACGGTTCCAAGCATTAAGAATCACCTATCGATGTCCTTACGGCTACCACCCTAGTTAGGAACCTTGATTGAGAGGAGACTTTTATAAAAAGAGTTCTGGTCTGTGGCGCGGGGTGGGCGCTGTTGCTTGCCGTAATAGTGGATGGGGGCTATCTGATCGTTGCCTTGCGCAACTATCTCCATCTCTCGCCGCTGGTATTGTGCCGGACAGCGTATCTCAAACCGATGGTGTTGGGCGTCGCGCTGGGAGCGCTGGTTTGGTTGGCGCGTCCGCTGGCTCATTCATGGTTAGGGTTGGCTGGGATTGTCAGTGTGCTGGAATTGATATATATATCTATAGGATACTGGATCGGCGTGTTTGGTGAGACGGAGAAACGGGCAGTGGCGGGTTTGTGGCAAATGGTTATAGGCAGGATGAGCAGATCGTGAATAGCGGCTTCGCAACAGCGTGAAATTTATGAAGACTTGCAGCCGAGGGAAGTGCTTCGATAATTCAAGAGGCTCAAGATGGCAAGAGTGACTGTTAGCATCCCAACCTATAATCGTTGCTCATATTTGCGGGAGGCGATTGAGTCGGTATTAACACAAACCTTTGACGACTTTCAATTGTTGATTACCGACAATGGCTCACAAGATGGCACCCAAGAACTGGTGGCGCGTTATTCTGCTAAGGATCGGCGTGTTGTTTACCATAGGTTTCCAACCAACCAGGGACCGGCGCCAAACTGGATATATGGGATAACCTGGCCGAAAACAGAGCTGGTTGCTCTGCTTCCGGATGATGACCTCTGGTTGCCGGAACATCTGGAGCATGCAGTCCGGGCCATGGAAGAGAACCCAGAGGCAAGCCTGTACGGTTGTATTACCGAAGCGTTTGGCGAATATCCGAATGAAGCGTTTCATCCATATTACCGTCCCCTATGGCTGGCGGACTGTACTTCACGCACCGTGTACGATCCCCGACAATGCTATACGCCTTGGCTGCTGGGTTCGCCAATGGCGCCTCCGAGTATTGTTTTGCGGAGACGAATGGTGGACCAGAATATGTTATATAACGATAATAACTTCTCATCCGGAGACTATATGTTCTACGGACAAATGGCGCTATGCGGCTCAATGGTGTTTGACCCTGTCGTCCGCGTAAAGTATCGCTGGCATGCAGGCAATGACACTCATCGAACAATGGGTACCAGGCTGGGAGCTGCCCAGCAACGATATGTGATTCGCGCATTGGCGACATTGGCCATGGAGAGAAAAGCCTTGGATCCGGAGGCGATGGTGAATGAGGTGGAGCACTGGCCGGCGGCTCCGGTTGGCAACATGGTCGTTGCCTTGGCTGTCCTGGATGCCCCCCCCCCCCTGCGTCAGGCGGCCTTTAGGATTTTCAAGCGAAGACCGGTAGTCGATGCGTCGCCGCATATGAGCCGGCATTACCGGCTGGCTCACAAGATCGGAGCGTGGTATTTGAGTATTGCTGATTTGATGGACCGAATGCTTGGCCGCTGGTGGCATCCGGTCGTACCCCGGTCATTGTGACACTTGACATCTTATGAATAATGATCCGGCATCTAATCGGGATGCATCACAACTAGTTGGCATTGTGAGTGCCCGCATTGTCAAGAGAGGGCGTTGGGGATGGGTCTTTTCTTGGCTGGGCCTGATAGGTTTGGCAGGCATGGTTATCCCCCCATGCATGACTGACCGTCCGGTGGGGCCCGCAACCATTTTTTATTATACGTTCATCATCTGTGTCTTGCTTCTGGCGGTGATGGGTAGGCGTTACATTATGGGTGGGATCGGCGACCCCGGCCTGCTGTTTGCTCTCATGTTTTTGCTCTATAACGTCGGTCTTATGGTCGAGTTTGGTTGGCAAGCGCTAGCTGGGAGCTTGGAGTTCCGTTATTATGGCGGGGATTACGGGATCAATGATATGGGCGCCATCGCCAGGTGTGTGGCCGCAGCGGCGGCAGGCCTTTGCATGGGTATGTTCTTGTTATCGGGCCGATCCACTAAACGGCGCCCGATTGAAAACCCGCACTCGCTTTTGACTCCGCATTTAGCCACGCATTTGTTTAGTCTTGGTGCGATTTGTTTGGTCAGTGTAATGTTGCTCACGGTGTTGATTGTCGTTGGGACGGGTGGTATTACTGCGTTTTTAGCTTCGGCACGCTCCGGTGCCGGCGGACGGATCAATCCCAGCATAGCGCTTGGGATAGGGATTCCCTTGGTGCCATTTTCAATTGCCGGGATAGCCTGCATGGTGACAGGGTTTTATGCGGCGCCAGTGAGAAGGCGTGTATTGTTGTTTATCGTTATCATAGTCTTATTCACGGTTTTTAATTTTGTTCAAGGGGTCCGGCATCTCGCCGCGTATTTGGTCGTTATGGTTTTTGGAGCTTATGCTACGTTTATTAAACCGAAGCGCGGCCAATTGATAAAACTCGCCCTGTTCGCGCTGTGCATCTATGTCCTGTTCGCGTTCGTGTCCGGCATACGCTGGATACTACCGGACTATTTCGGGGGACGCGCCTCAAGCAGTGAGGTAAGCGAGGTGATAAAGTCGTTTTCTCGATCCGGGTTGTTGCCCAGTCGGAACGAATTTTCCGGTCCATACTTTACTATTCTCGAAACCTGGTCTAATCCATCCGAGTTGCGGCGCGGTGTCACCTACGCTAGCGCGGTATTATCGATTCTCCCAACCTCATTGTATCCGGGAGCCAAACCGAGTGGCTTGGCCGCGGATTTTGCTTTTGAAATCGGTCAGCGTTGGCGATCCCTGGAAGGTATTGGCTTTGGCTATAGCCCTGTCGCCGAGGCTCTGGTTAATTACGGGTTTTGGGGAATTCCCGTCGTCTTCATTGGTTGGGCATTGGTTTGGCATGGCGTAGGCGCTTGGCGGCGCCGTCATCTTTTTGCGAATTTAGCCTGTCTGGTGCTCCTGCCCCAAGTGCTCAATGCCAATCGCTATAGCCTGGATGGGGTGTTGCAAGAGGCGATCTATGCTTTAGTTGCCGTTTATGTTCTATATCTCATTGCTCGGAGGCGCGCAACATGAGCAGAGTTGTCATGCTCTCTTATGAGGCTGGTACGGGCGGCGCCGCGACTTATCAAGCGCACCAGATCAATTTTCTTCTGACCCATGGACACCAAGTGGTTTTCGTGGATGAACGACCGGAGGTTACCCTTGCGAAAGTGAAACAGCCGGGTGCGCTTGGCTTACGTGTGCTTACAACACCGGTTTGGGCGAATTGTCGGCAGACCATGGCGCTTCTTGATGAGACGCTGGCGGATGCCGATATGGCGGTGATTGCCTTATGTAATCCGGGGGTGCTGGTCCGGTATTATCCCTGGCTTGTCCGCCAGCGTCGTCGGGGGCGACGGGTTGCATTGACGATGCACAGCGGCATGCTGACCATGACGACGCGGCGATATCTGCTGGAATGGGCTGCATCTGTCGCCCTTTTGTGGCTGGATTATGTGACGTACGTCTCATGGTTTACGCGTCGGTACTGGGAAAATCGCTATCCATGGACACGGTTGGCGCGGGCACAGGTCGTTCCAAACGGTGTAGATATTCCTGTGGAACTTCCAGTAAAACAACGAGGAAAAAATCTACGGGTGGGATTCGTTGGGAGGTTGTTGTTGGAAAAGGATCCTCGTCTTTATTGCCAGGTCGCTCGGCTCGCACAGACGAAGGGATTGCCTTTCGAGTTTTACTTAGCGGGAGATGGTCCCTTGCGGCCATCACTCGAACAGGAATATGGTTCGAGTATAGTGTGGCTTCCGCCGAACACAAAGGTATCCGTCGTTTATTCTTCTATTGATCTTTTGATGATGACGAGTCCCGTGGAAAATTGTCCTTACGTATTGCTGGAAGCCAAAAGCTATGGAGTACCGGTTGTTGCCGCGTCCGTTGGTGGGATTCCGGAAATCGTCGTTTCCGGGGCAGATAGTTGTCTGGCCGCGATGCGTTCCCCAGACGCATTGCTGGCCGCCTTAGCGGAGGCCGGGCGCAGCCATGAAGAATTAGTCAAAGGTTGTTTGGTAAATCGCACCCGATATGACGTGGAGCAACTCTGCCGTGTTACCTGGTCTGCCCGTGGGATCATGTGTTAGCTACGGCTTCGCGCACCATGCGTATTGGCATAAATCTTCTTGAGGAGCCGGGATACGGTTGCTCAATGATAGACGAATTCCACCTTGTCGCAACGCCTCGTTCCTTGAACCTATGAAGATTGGGATCAATCTCCTCTATCTCCTACCCGGTCTCGTCGGGGGAACGGAGACATATGCGGTTGCTCTCGTCAAGGCGTTGACGGAGATGGACCGCCAAAACGAATACCATGTTTTCTTAAATCAAGAAGCGTCGCGTCTTGATTTGACGGATGCCCCGAACTTTCACCGCGTTGTCTGTCCCTTTCGGGCGACGCGCAGAGCTGTTCGTTACGCGTGGGAACAATTCATCCTTCCCCGGCAGGTGTCATCCCGCCGAATCGACGTGTTGCACTCGCTGGGCTATGTCGGGCCTTTATGGACGCCCTGTCCAGCAGTTGTCACGGTGCCCGATTTGAATTACCTGGATATTGGGCATACTATGCCGCTTGGCAAACGTTATCTTCTTCGGTATTTTTCTGTTCAGGCCGCCCAACGGGCTAAGGCAGTCATTACGATTTCGAGTTATTCAAAAAGCGTGATCTGTGACGAGCTTAAGATTCATCCTAATAAAGTAACAGTTACTCTTTTAGGACCACGATGGAATGATAATTTCATCTCTCAAGACGTTGTGAGCAATATAAAGGCGATTTATGGTATTTCTGGCCCTTATCTGGTTGCTTTTGGCGGAGGGGCCTTGCATAAAAATATTCCGCGATTGCTCAAGGCGTTTGTGGAATTGAAAAAAGAACTGTCACACAAATTAGTATTAATCGGCCGCCTTCCAACTGATGTTAATCCAGGGGAATTGTCGGGGGACATAATTTCGACTGGCTATGTTCCGGCTGAACATGTCCTGCCGCTGTTAAGCGCCGCCGAGATATTTGTTTTGCCGTCTTTGTACGAGGGGTTTGGCCTGCCGGTGCTGGAAGCACAGCAGGCGGGTGTACCAGTGGTGTGTTCCACAGCCGGCTCGTTACCTGAAGTGGCCGGCGCGGCGGCCGTGTTTTTTGATCCGTATTCAGTCGAGGATATGGCCGACAAAATTGCCCGGGTGGTGCGCGATCCTGCGCTGCGGGCCGAGCTGCGTCAGAAGGGGCTAGCTAACGTCCAGCGGTTTTCTTGGGAGCAGACGGCTAGGAAAACGCTGGCGGTGTACGAATATGCTTGTCAAACAAGGAAGCATACTTGAACTATTGGGAATCTCATCGGGTGTGGGTGACCGGTGGTACGGGTTTCTTGGGAAGCGCGGCTGTCAGAATATTTTGGCGACCAGGATTGAAGACGGGGACTTGATGGATCCGAATGAGATTAGGCGGCATCTGGATTTACAGCCGGACCTTGTGGTCCATCTGGCAGCCATCGTTGGCGGCATTGGCGCCAATCGCGAGCGGCCTGACCCTCTCCCCATTCTTTGGACAGTTTAAGGGCTTCCTGAAGGTGGATCGAAAGCCTGCCTCTCGTGACCATTTTATCCATTTTGAAGGCTAAAAGCCATTTTAACGTGAACCCCG
>Ga0315289_10003360_pt1 | contig 24296 bp, 22 predicted proteins | sample YL17G11_40_MG_FD_203452 | JGI IMG/M metagenome (GOLD analysis project Ga0315289, IMG submission 203452) | Sediment microbial communities from Yellowstone Lake, YNP, Wyoming, USA - YL17G11_40 | ecosystem: Environmental > Aquatic > Freshwater > Lake > Sediment | place: USA: Wyoming | collected...
TGAGAACATTGGATGCGATTCACCTTGCTACCGCCATCGAAGCCGGCTGTGACCTTTTTATAACGTCAGATTTTAAGCAGGCGATTGCTGCGAAGAAATTGGGTTTGCAGGTAAGTGAAATCAAGTAGGGCTTTATACGCCTTAGTGGTGCACTTGGAAGTGGAATTCACCCCCAGAATCCTCTGATCTTCTCCAGGCTCAACTTCAGGTAGTCCCTATCTCGGGAGAAGATTTCGAGGGTCAGGGTTTCATCATAACTGGTTTTTTTCAGTTCTCTTACAATGCGGGGGAAATTAATGATCCCGGTCCCTAAGGGGAGATGGTTATCCTCTCTCCCAAAATTGTCACTAAAATGGAGGTGTCCGATCTTCTCTCCATAGGCCCTGATAAAGTCTGGGGTCCGGTTTTTCTTTGCCCCCAACTCAGCATGAGCCACATCCAGGGCAAGTTTGATATCTGGATAATTCTCAAACACTTCTTTAAACTCCTTTGGTTCAATAAAGGAGTTGATCTCCGGGAACATATTTTCTAAGCAAATGGAAAGATCGAGTTCTCTTGCCTTATCCATCACACTTGTTAGCACACCTAAGAAAAAGGTCTTTGCCTTATCCTTCATAAATTTTCCCATCCCCCCAATTCTTCCTGGATGAAAGACAAATTTTCTCATCCCCAAGTCACATCCCGCCTCAAGTGCTGCAAAGATTTCTTTAAGTGAGGCCTTTCGTATGCTTTCATAGAGGTCAGCAGTACTGAGGAAGGTGGGCAGGTGTCCCATGATCGCCATGCCTGATCTCTTAAGCTCCTCCTTGATTACCTTTTTTTGCTTGATGAGTTTAAGGGGGGTTGCTTCTGGGGCATCAATAGTGAGCTCAATGTAATCAAAACCCAGCTTACCTACTTCTTGTATCTCTTTCACCACTGATCGCAGGGGAAAGTTCATCGCCCCGTATTGCATCTCTTTGTCCTTTTTATGCAGACTCTCAAAAATAGAATATAGGGGAATAACTAATACAAACGCATTAAGTGCTATTACATTGTCATTGCGAGCGACCAGCGGGAGCGTGGCAATCTCACCACATAGACAAGAGATTGCTTCGTCGTTTCACTCCTCGCAATGACATTTTACTTGTTGCGCTTGTATTAAATAGCATATCGTGATTCGGTTGACAAATGTGAAATAGACGGTATGATTTATGACAGATGTTTCTTGAGGAATGGAATAAGAAGGGATGAATATCGGCGGGGTAAGGCTGGACAGCTCAGTTCCAAAGATTGCGGGCATCCTTCATGACCTGATACCTGAAAGCTCCTTGAGTGCCCTCCGAAGAAAGGGGGCAGATATCGTGGAGGCAAGGATAGACCTATTTCATTCCAGAGAGATTGAATCCATACTCAATTCGCTTAAGAGGATAAAGCGAATCGTGGATCTGCCGATGATTGGCACGATTCGAAGGCCTGAAGATGGCGGGAGGAAGATTATACCCGATAGATACCGTCTTGAGATCTTTAAGGCAATTATCCCTGTGCTTGACTGTGTGGATATAGAAGTTGACTCCTCAATTATCAGTGAAATAATTGATCTCAGCAAGAGGAGGAAGAAGAGGGTGATCGTCTCTTACCATAATTTCAGAGAAACCCCGTCGGATCAGCAACTGGTGAGGTTGATACGAAAGGGAAAAGAGAGAGGAGGAGACATCATCAAACTAACAGTGATGAGTAGAGGAAGGGATGACACTGTTCGTCTCCTCACGTTGACTTCCCAATATAAGGCCTACCACCTCATAACTATCTCTATGGGTAAGGCTGGCCAGATCTCTCGACTCATCGCCCCTTTCTTTGGTTCTTTGCTCACCTATGGATATATTGACTCTCCCTTAGTTCCCGGACAACTCAGCATAGAAGAGCTGAGAAAAGGGCTCAATCTACTCTTTTAAAGGGCGGGTTTCAAACCCGCCCCTAAAACGTTTCTGGGTTATCTCAGGAATTTTGCTTCCAACTCGCGGGTAGTCAACTTGATTACGGTTGGCCGTCCATGCGGGCAGGTAAACGGCTGATTCGCTCGTATCAACCTCTGGATTAACTCTTTTATCTCTACAAACGTGAGTTCCTCCTTTGCCTTGATCGAGCGGCTCTTACAGGCAATTATGCGGGCAGCCTCATCAAAGGTCTCGACAAGTGGGCCTCTTGATCTTCCCATGGATACATCCTGAATGAAATCTCTGAGTGTCTCAAAAACCTCTTCAGCCTTCAGGAAAGAGGGTCGGGCATCAATCGAAAAGCTGTTATTCCCCAGCTCGTTTATTCCGAAACCCATTTTACTCAGGATCGGAAGGTACTCTTCCAGCACCGCAGACTCTCTTCCATCGAGGTGGAGAAGGAGAGGGACGAGTAAGGTTTGAGAAGGGGAAGAACCTTTACTGAGGGAATGGAGAATCTCTTCGTACACGATTCTTTCATGGGCAGCGTGTTGATCAATCACCATCAATCCGTCCTCCACCTCTATCAGGATATAACTGCTTTTTAATTGACCGTATATCCTTCCCCATCTCAGCTTTTCAAGAGCTGAAGGGGGAGTCACTTCATTTTGATCATTCAATCTCCGGAAAGAAGCAGGTCTATCTTCAGCGATTGTTGAGACAGTTTCCTGTCTGGGTAAATGATAAACGGTAGGGATTGGTGGAACCATTTCCTCACCTCGTCCATAAAAAGTCCCCTGCGCAAGAGGGCGTTGAGCGGGTATGTTTACCGATACCACCTTTTCCTTTGTTCCTGAAAGGTTGATCAAAGGTGGACTTCCCTTTACCCTTAAAGCCTCCCTTATCCCTTTAACCATGATACTCTGGATAGCCCCTTCATTGAATATCCGTACCTCTCTCTTGTGAGGATGGATATTTACATCTACGTTTACGGGATTAATATGCAGGAAGAGTACGGCTATGGGGAATCGCCCCTGGGGCAAGGTACCATCAAAACTATGCTGGAGGGCAAAAGTGAAGGAGAGGATTTTCACCGGCCTTTGATTAACGAAGAAGAACTGCCCGCTGCGGGAATTCCGGGTAATTTCTGGCTTCCCTATGAAACCATTGATCTGCCATTCTTCCTGTTCAATGGTTAGCGGGATGAGAGCTTCCCTCCATTCTCTGGGACAGACCTGGGAGGTTCGATCCTTTAAGTCCGAGCAGGAAGGATAATCAAAGGCAAGAACACCATCCCGGTAGAGCCGGAAAGCAGTTTGAGGGTGGGCAATACTCAAGCGGTTCACCATATCTATAATCTCCCCATATTCAATCCTCTCTGATTTAAGAAATTTCCTCCTCACTGGGAGATTGAAAAAGAGGTCTCTCACCTCGACGGTTGTGCCTATTGGTCTCTCACTATCCTTTACCTCTTCGATCCTCCCCGCTTCCCCCCGGATCTCTGTGCCTAAATGAATTGATGCATCCTTCGTGATGATGGTAAACCGGGAGACCGCAGCGATGCTGGGGAGTGCTTCACCCCTGAAGCCCAGACTTTTTATCCCTGACATGTCTTTAAGGGAACCTATCTTACTTGTGGCATAGCGGAAAAGCGCATTTGCTGTATCTTCCCGATCCATGCCCTCACCGTTGTCCACAACCCTGATCAGGCTTTTCCCACCGTTTCTCAGTAAGATGGAGATCATGGTAGCGCCTGCATCAAGAGAGTTTTCCACCAATTCTTTTACAACTGAACCTGGCCTTTCGATTACCTCTCCGGCTGCTATCTTGGCTACAACCTCTTCAGGGAGAACCTTTATCTTACCCATAGCTCTTTACCTCTCGCTTAAACCTCTTTGGACAGAGACCTAAGACCTTCATAGCGAGTGAAAACACCATTAATCCTTTCTTTTATCTCCTTTAGTTTGAGAAGCGCCTGGATGGGGGTCATCTGGTCAATGGTTATTTCCCGTAACTCCTTTATGATAGGGTGTTCACTCTCGACTTCATTACAGGGGTTGGTAGTAACCCACCTCCCTGTATCCAGCGGAACTTGGGAAACAGCTTTAAGAAACCTTTCCTTTTCAAGTTCATTAAGAACCTCCTGGGCACGGAGGATTACCTCAGGGGGAAGACCTGCCAGCTTGCCCACATGGATGCCGTAGCTCCGATCTGATCCACCCAGAACAATCTTTCTCAAAAAGACAATATCTCCTCCCGATTCTTTCACCATCACATTATAGTTTTTGATTCCCGAGAGAATCTCCTCTAATTGGGTCAGTTCATGATAGTGGGTAGCAAAGAGGGTTCTTGGCCTGGGGCCATCTTTTCGGTTGAGAAATTCACACACTGCCCAGGCAATGCCTATCCCATCTAAGGTGGAAGTGCCTCGTCCAATCTCGTCAAGGATAACCAGACTCTTGGGCGTGGCATTGTTCAGGATATTTGCAGTCTCGATCATCTCTACCATAAAGGTGCTTTCTCCCCGGGCAAGATTGTCTGAGGCGCCAATCCTGGTAAATATTCGATCTACCACCCCGATCCTGACCTTTTTTGCAGGAACAAATGAGCCGATCTGGGCCATAAGGCAGATCAGGGCTACTTGGCGAATGTAGGTAGACTTGCCTGCCATATTAGGGCCCGTAATGATGAGCAGTTGATTCTCGTCATTATCCAGTATAGTGTCATTCTCAATAAATTCTCCCTCCCCGAGCATTCTTTCCACTACCGGGTGTCTCCCACCTTCAATGGAGATACCTGGTTCTTCCTGCACCTCTGGTCGTACATAACCATATTTAATTGCTGACCAGGCAAAGGAGGCGAGGCAATCGAGGGTAGCCAGTGCAGATGCATTCTCCTGGATCTCAGAGGCAAACCCCAGAATTCTTTTTCTTATACCCTCAAACAGTTCCTGCTCAAGTGCCTTTGCCTTATCCTCTGCCCCCAGTATTTTGTCTTCATACTCCTTCAGTTCGGGAATGGTGAAACGTTCACAATTCACCAGCGTCTGTTTGCGCAGGTAATAATCAGGCACGAGAGGAAGATTGGATTTGGTTACTTCAATGTAGTACCCAAAAACCTTGTTGAACCTAACCTTGAGTGATTTTATGCCGGTGTTCTGAACCTCTCTCACCTGAAGGTCGCGTAGCCACTCCTTTCCTTTGAGAGAGATTGCCCGCAATTCGTCCAGGTCCTCACTGTAACCCTTACGGATGAATCCTCCTTCACTCATCCCAGGAGGGGGGTTATCAACGATTGCCTTATCCACCACAGAGACCAGTTCCTCAAGCCCATAGAGAGATTCGTTCTGGAGTTTAATAAAGGGAGAGGAAAGAGAGGAAATTAACCTTTTGATCGCGGGTATAATCTTTAAAGACTCCTTCAGGGCAATGAATTCCCGGGCAGAGGAAAGGCCACAGGTAATCCGTCCTAAGATCTTCTCCATATCACGAATCTCTTTTAGCAAAGACCGAAGCTGAACCAGGGATGCTTCGTTTTTAAACAGTTCCTCTACTGCTTCCTGTCTCGCCCTGATCTTCTCAGGAACAAGCAGGGGTTGCCTTAACCAGAGGGTTAAGAGTCTCATCCCCATAGAGGTTAAGGTGTGGTCAATAATAGAAAGCAAGGTGGGTCCATTTCTTCCACCTGAAGGTAAGGCAGCTACAATCTCCAGGTTTCTCTGGGTAGCATAATCGAGGATCATATGATCAGAGGAGGAGTAAGGAGTGGGTCTCCTTACATGTTCTAAAGAAAGATGGAGATTCTCCTTTAAATAATACATGATTGCACCAGCAGCCGAGGTCCCCTGAAAATATGAATTGAGCCCCAGTCCTTCAAGGGTACTCAATTGAAACTGCCTCTTTAACCTCTCCTTCGCATCTTCAAGGTCAAAGATCCAGTCTTCATATTCATTGAGCATGAGCTTGTTCTCTCCCTGAAAAAGATGGGAGAGTGAAGGAGAGAGACAAAGAGATGTGGGGACAATGATCTCCTTTGGTTCTAATCTCATGATTTCATTCATTACATCTTCTTCCTTCTTGAATTCCGTGATCTTGAATAAACCGGTGCCTAAATCTAAATAGGAAAGGCCAAACAGCCCGTCCTTTTCACACACTGCGCAGATAAAGTTATGATTCCCCGCTGAGCCTGAATCCCACTCAAGGTTTGTACCAGGGGTTATGATCCTGATAACCTCTCTCTTCACAATCCCTCGGGCAAGTTTTGGATCCTCTACCTGTTCACAGATGGCAACCTTAAGGCCTTCCTTGATCAAGCGATTGATATAGAACTGGGCAGAGTGGTAGGGGACGCCACACATAGGTATCCTATTACCCTTTCCACCCTCTCGGGAGGTCAGGGTGATATTGAGGATCTTGGAGGCTTTTTGGGCATCCTCGTAGAACATTTCATAGAAATCGCCCAGGCGGAAAAAGAGGATTGCACCTGGCCACCTCTCCTTGATTGATCGATACTGAAGCACCATCGGGGTCATCTTCAACCTCAATCTTTTCTGTTTCGTTAATGAGTTCCTCCATTCTTGCCTCTATTAAATCTCTTCTTTTTGTCGAGGAACCAAAGATCGCTCCAAGGACAAAGGCGATAGAACTGATGACCATTACAATCAGAATTTCAATGAGTAGCCTTACCATATGTCCTCCTTTCTTTGGTTTGTTTCTATATCTGTCTTTTTAGATTGCTTCTTATTCCTGAACAAAATCCGAGTTAAATAGTGAGTAACCTAAACACCTGATAGATAGAATATATTGTGTTATTTGGAGATTATAACACCATATATAGTATGTCAAGGGGAAAATTAAAGGAAAAATTTTCTCTAAAAATTTTGTCTTTAAGAGATAGACAAGAAGGCAGTTTTTTATTTTAAGAGATTGCTTATGAGAACATTACGATTGGTACAAAGTACCCCCCCTTTAAAAATATTTTTGACAAAAAAGTATAAAATGGTTATCATAGTTAACGAAAGAAAAAATTTTATGATCAATGAACTGGTAAAAAAAGAGTCCTTGAGCCGGATGAGCAAGATCGAGGGTCAGATCCGGGGAGTGAGCAAGATGATTAACGAGGAGAAATACTGCGTTGACATCTTGAATCAGATCTCAGCAGTTAGGAATGCCCTGGATGGGGTTGCCCGAAAGATATTAAAGAGACATGTTGAGAGCTGCGTCACCGATGCAATTTTAAAAAGGCAGGCTGAAGCGAAGATTGAAGAACTGATGAACACGATTTTTAAGTACGGAAATCACCTTAAGTAGTGAACTTAGAGTGCCCCCCAAGGGCCCCGAACCTTTTTAGGGCGGGGCCCTTTTCTTTTTTATGGCTGGATCTCGTACCTCTTTTCCTTAACCTTCCTCTTTACAATGTGAAAGGCTCGAAGCTCAGGTTTTTCCCGGTTAAGAAGGGAGATAATAAAAAAGGCTACCTTAGGGTAAAAAGCACGCATGATGTCAAGAGAAGAGGGGTAGGGGGGCGAGTAGAGATGGGAGTGATAAATTCCGAGAAGCTCGAGATTTAAACGGTCGATCTCTTCGAAGACCTGGATCTGTTCTTTGGGATCCATCCAGTATTTTTCAGGATCTGTCTCAATATTGGTGAGCTTGAAAATATGGGTAATGAGGTTATTCTTTCCGGCGAGGATTCCACAGCACTCCCTGGGTTCTTCTCTCTGGGCATGGGCGGTAATCTCTTCAACTATTTCACAGGTGATGGTAAGCACAGATCGTTATTAACTGGGATTGATCTGGTATCTTTTCAGTTCATCTTCCTTGATGGGTGAGATCCAGAATATCTCCTCCCTTTGCTCGGGAAATCTCCAGCAACCTATCCGGACTTTCTTATCATTTTTTGCCTTACTGTAGTGAGCTGTAATTGATGCGGTTAGTTTTTCGAACTCCTGGTTAGCTTTACCCCGGAGAAGTGTGATGGGTCCAGGGAAATCAATGAGGCGGAAGATTAAATCTTCATCCTGGATGAGGGTTAAAATCTTCTCGTTTTCCTGTTCGTTCCTTCCCACAATCGCCTTAAGTTCGGGGAGAAGACGGAGGTGTCTCCCTATCTTTAAGAGATGAACATCATTGAGGTCGAAATCAGGATGGTAGGTAATAAGGTCCTTCATCCTCTGGGCAAATCCCGGATCGGTGAGGAGACATCCCCCAGCCGGGCAGGGATAATCGTTGATTCCAAAGTGAGAGGCGAGTTCCATCTGGGGTTTGCGTGAACGGCCCTGGATGGAAAGCAGTTTTTCCCGGTCAACCCAGCCCTCCTTTTCGGGGATAGTTGGGGATAAGAGTTTGGCTGAAAGGGGTCTTAAAATCAGACCTTCTAAGTGAGCTTCTCTTTCAATGATTCTCATTGCATCCTTTCTCTGAGACATGGGTCTTTCACCGAGGACCTCTCCAGTGATCACAAAGCTTGCTTTGACCTCAGCCATGTAGTTCTTCGCCTGTTTCAGCATAAAGATCCTGCAGTCTATGCAGGGATTGAGATTTCTCCCGTACCCATATTTTGGCTTTTTGACAATCTCCAAGTACTCCTGAGAGATATTAACAATTTTCAGTTTTATACCCAGAATTTCCGCTGCTTTTTTCCCTGCTGAGCATCCAGTTTTCTTAGAAATACAGTTGCAGAAAACGGTTACAAAGTTGATTGCCTCAACTTCGATCCCCTGATCTAAAATTACTCTGACAGATAGAGTGCTGTCCAAGCCGCCGGAAAGCAGGGCAAGTGCCTTGATCAATCAATGCCCCTCTTTAAACACATTACTATTTCATAAATCGTATACCATAACCCCTCATAGTCTCCAAGAAATTTATGTTTTTGACCTATGCAAGAACTTGACATCGCTCAGAAACAATACTATATGGTGTGCTGATAGTTAGACACAAAAGTTTTTCAGGATTTTAAAGGGAGGATATCATTGGCCAAAAAGCGGAAAAGTTTAGAAACAAGCCATCCTCCTGAGCTCAATCGAGAAATTCCTTTCACAACCAATTTCCATTCCAATGAGGACTGGAAGTTTGAACGGCCTGTTTGGGATAAAGAAAAGTGCATTCAATGCGGTGTTTGCTATCTCTTCTGTCCTGATGGAGCAATCCGCCAGGATAGCGATGGGTACTATGAAGCGGATGTTACCTACTGCAAGGGTTGTGGTATCTGCAGTGTGCAGTGCTGGACGAACTGTATTACCATGGAAGAGGCAGTCAAACGGTTCCCCTGGTTAATCAAGATATGAGAAGAAGGTAATTAATGGATCGTTTTTCTGTCTATGTTCCCAAACTATTACCTAAAGATGAATATTTCCTCTCTGGCCGCCGTTCCTGCCAGGGATGCGGCAAGGCTCTTGCGGCTCGGATAGCCTGCAAGGCCATTGGTGACAGCGGGATCATTTCCGGGCCCTCCTCTCCATCCCGTTCTCCTCTCGCAAACTCTCTTACAGCTCAAAGCTACGGATATGATGATATAACTTACGAGGATATGACTGCAACATTACTTTCGGGTGTCAGTCAGGTCAATAAGTCCTTGACAAAGGAGGGGAAGACAAAGAAGAAGAGGATCAGGAAAACGGTTATCGGGATTGACCGAAGCATCTTTCTTGCAAATCCACTGGTTCTGGCAAGAACCTTTGAAAGCGAAGAGGAAACCCTTTATCTCTGTTTTGATAATGAACCTTACATGGATGACCTGATTCATCATACATTCCCACAGGCGTTCAATCTGGCAGAAGTCCCTCATCCTGCCTCAGCAACAGAGCTGCGGAGAATGATCAGGGAGAAAAATATCCCGGAGAATGTTGAACAGGCTGGTTTTTCTTATCTGGCAACAGCGTGCCCGAGCTTTCCATTCGATTATATGGAGAAGGTAAAGAAAGGTCTGGAATGTTCAGGGAGCGCATTCCTTTCTGTGCTCACTCCCTGCCCAACTGGATGGGTCTTTTCACCGAAATTAACTGGCAGGGTCGGTTTCTTAGCAGTTAAGACAGGATACTTCCCCCTCTATGAAATCGAGGATAGAATTTTACGAATCACCGAGCGGATTAAAGTACGGAGACCCATGCAGGAATATGTAAAAATGCAGGGAAGATTTCTTATATTCCCTCCTGAGTTGATTGCACCGATGCAGAAAGCGGTGGATGAATGCTATGAGGAGATCCTTAGGAAGGAAAAACGTTAGAGGAACATTATGGAATCATTTGATCAATCTGCGATTGATTTGATAATAGGGAAATATGGAAAGAGAGAAGAATCACTCATTTCCATTCTGCGAGATATTCAGAGTCAGTTCGGTTGTCTCCCCAAGGAGGTACTCCAGTATGTCAGCCAGAAAGTGGACCTGCCTCTGAGTAAGATCTTTTGCATTGCTACCTTCTACAGTTCATTCAGTTTAGAGCCAAGAGGAAAGAACCTGATCAGTGTCTGTCAGGGAACTGCCTGTCATGTTAAGAATGGTGAGCAGGTAGTAAATAAACTGGCTCACGAGCTTAAACTCTCTGCAGGTGAGAAAACCACTGCCGACCGTGCATTTAGCGTAGAGAAAGTACGATGCATTGGGTGCTGCAGCATGGCATCAGCAGTGCGGATTAATCAGGATACCTATGGTCAGGTGACTCGAAACAGCGTTGACAAGATACTCAAAAAGTACAGGAAAACTTAAAGGGATGAAGGTTTCAAACAGAAAAGACTTAGAGAAGCTCAAGAGAGAAGGGATGGCCTCACTTTTCCCAGGTACGATTAAAATCATGGTGGGGATGGCAACCTGTTGCCTTGCTAAGGGTTCGGATAGGGTGATGAATGCCTTAGAAAATGAGATCAAGAAAAGGGGTCTCAAGGCGAGTGTGGTACCAGTGGGTTGTATTGGCCTCTGCTATAAAGAACCAACTATCGAGGTAATCCAGCCGGGAAAACCCAAGGTCACTTACGGCGAGATAACGCCGGATAAAGTTCCCCAGATAGTAGAAGCCATTGCACAGGGAGGAGTAAAAAGGGAGTGGGTTCTCTATCGAACAGACCGGGAAAAGTTGTTGCTGAATGGAGGAGCTCATGCATATTGTTCGGGGAAGATTTCAGTGCTATTTAAGGGACCTCATGAATATTCGGATATTCCTTTCTTCAAGAAACAACTGAAGATAGTCTTAAGGAATTCCGGTTACATCAATCCTGAGAGTATCGAAGAGTACGTGGCGAGAGGTGGCTATTTTTCTCTCCTGAAAGCCTTAACCAAGATGAAACCGGAAGAGGTAATATCAGAAGTTACCCGGGCAGGCCTGAGAGGCAGGAGTGGAGGAGGTTTCCCAACAGGAGTAAAGTGGCTGAGTTGTAGTAAGGCTGAAGGAAAGAAGAAATACATTATCTGTAATATCAGTGAGGGAGACCCAGGAATAGGGATGCATAAGAGCCTTTTAGAAAGTGATCCCCACAGCATATTAGAAGGTTTAATCATTGGGGCATATGCCATTGGAGCAAAGGAAGGCTATATCTATATTAGCAGCGGATATGCCCTCGGTGTGAAAAGGATGGAAAAAGCCATCAAGGGAGCTAAGATCTATGGATTTTTGGGCAAGAACATCCTGAACTCAGGCTTTGATTTTACGGTTAAGGTAAAAGAGGGTGGAGGAGCTTATGTCTGTGGTGAAGAGACCGCCCTCATCAAGTCAATAGAAGGGGAGTGGGGAGAACCGAGACAAAGGCCACCATACCCTGCGGAAAGTGGTTTGTGGGGGAAGCCTACAGTGATCAACAATGTGGAGACCTTGGCTAATATCCCTGTTATTATTACTCGAGGGGCCAGGTGGTTTTCTTCTATCGGGTCAGAAAAGAGCAAGGGGACCAAGGTTTTTTCACTGGTTGGTGAAGTGAACCGGGTTGGTCTCATTGAAGTTCCTATGGGAATTACACTTAAGGAGATCATCTATGACATTGGGGGTGGAATCCCGAAAGGCAAAGCCCTTAAGGCTGTCCAGGCAGGTGGACCTGCGGGAGGTTGTATCCCGAAGAAATTGATCAATCTCCCTGTTGACTACGAATCCCTTGCGCAGGTGGGGTCAGCCATGAGCTCAGGCGGGTTGATCGTTATGGATGGAAAAACCTGCATGGTTGATGTGAACAAGTATTTCCTGAGCTTTCTCGAAGGAGAGTCATGTGGGAAGTGTACGCCGTGCCGGGTGGGTGTGAGAAGGATGAGGGAGATCATTACCGATATCTGCGAAGGGAAGGGGAAGAGAGAAGATGTTCCTCTCCTGGAAAGGATGGCCCGTTTAATCAAGGAAGGCGCTCTCTGCAATCTGGGTAAGACCGCTCCGAATCCCATTCTCGCAAGCTTGCGTTACTTCAGGGATGAGTACCTGGTGCATATCAGAGATAGGAAATGTCCGGCTGGGGTTTGCAGACCCATTCGGACCCGTTCAATTGGTAAATGATGGCGAAAAAAATGGTTACCTTAAGGATTGATGGAAGAGACATTGGGGTTCCGAAAGGGACAACCATCTTGGAGGCTGCTCGAAAGCTTGATATTCGCATACCCACGCTCTGTTACCATGAAGCCCTTACTCCGTACGGTGGTTGTCGTCTCTGCTTGGTTGAAGTGACCCGTAATGGTGTTACTCAGATTGTTTCATCCTGCGGCTATGAGGTAGCAGACGGAATAGAGGTAAAGACAGAAACCGATATGGTTTTAGAGATACGGAGGTTCGTGATCGAACTTCTGCTCACTGAAGCACCAGAAGCGAAGGTTCTCAAGGATTTAGCTTTAGAAATGGGAGTAAAAGCCCCCAAGAGATTTAAAGCGAGGAATGAACTCTGCATTGCCTGCGGCCAGTGTATCAGGGCCTGTCGAGAAATTGTTGGGGTAAGCGCCATTGATTTTGCCAAGAGGGGATATGAGAAAAAGGCTGCTTCACCCTTTTTTGAGCGTTCTCAAGAGTGCATTGGCTGTGGCACCTGCTTTACCATTTGTCCGACCGGTGCCATTACCTTAAAGGATCTTGCTGAGGGAGAGAAGACTGTCCTTCCTGACGGGATTGAGGTCACAGGTCCAGCGAGGATTATTGATAACTGGAAAGTTGGACTTGAGATGAAACGGTGCAAACAATGCGGAGAACCGTTCGCACCTCAGTTCCAGTTGGAATATTTTACTAAAAAGGTAAAATTGCCTGAGGACTTTTTTGATGTTTGTATGCAATGCAGGGCATTATGAAGTGATAATTCAGTATTCAGGAGTCAGTATTCAGGAGAACTCAACCGCAAGGTGGTAACGGTCAGATGAAAGTTAATCGTGAAGTATGTGTTGGGTGCGGGGCATGTGTTAACCTTTGCCCGAGGCTCGCAATACGGTTCATAGATAACCAGTCTTATATTGATGAAATATCCTGTATTGAGTGTGGAACCTGTAGGGCAGCGTGTGGGGTTGATGCGATCTTTTCAGACTGTCGCTTTCCCGACATTGTAATCTTCAATTTTGCAAGTAACCCTTTTGAGACAATAGGGAATTTGTCGGAAGAGGTGAGGCTGCCCGAGAAATGAGCTGGAAGGAGATCTCTGAAGAATTAAAAAATAGCTTCTGAGTGCGTTCCAAGATTTTTTTGGTAACAATTCTTATCGAGTGTAACGGCAGCAAATTCAGTTGTTTGAGCGAAGCGAGTTCTGAATTTGCAGTGGAGCGAGATTTAGAATTGTCAAAAAAATGTTGAGCAACGAAGAATCTATTTTTTAAAATCTTAGGTGGAACCTGAGGGGTGAGGAGTTTTTTGAATGAAGAACAGTTATGATTGTGTGGTAATTGGTGCAGGTCCAGCAGGTTTGATGGCTGCCAAGGAACTGGGCAAAGCCGGTCAGGATGTCCTGCTGGTTGATATAAAAAAGGATATTCCGGAAGTTAACCGCTGTTGCTGTACGATGCTGATCAATGAGCCAAACACCCACGGTGAAACATTCAGGATTGTAGATAACAACATCCATTTAGAAAAAACTGGTATCACGATCCGGTATACCGGACAGTGGGTCAAGATGGTAAAGAGTATCCGGTTATCTCCCGGGGGTTACAAGCTTACCATGTCGAATGAAAAGGAGGGCGTAGCCCATCCTTACAGTAAGAATGTGCTCTTACAGTGTCTCTTAGAAGAAGTCCAGGAAAATAAGGTTGATGTTTTAACCGAGACAGCAGGTATCCGGGCAGAAAATGTCAATGGAGGCGTCAGGGTATCCTTGAGGGAGAATCGCGGACGGTCTCTCAAGGAGGTAAGGTGCAAGATAGCTTTTGCCGCAGATGGGGTGAATTCCCAGATCGTTAAGGGGTTAGAGCTTTTCAAGCAGAGAAGGTATTTCAGCACCTTCCACGTAGCTTCCTATTTTCTTGAAGGGGTGGAGAATCCTTACCCTAATTCCTGGATCACCTTTGTAGGAAAGGGACATACCCCACATGGACGTGCTCAAATCTACATGCTCCCGAAGCACCTGCCTGATGCCAAGCCCGGGGATGAGCCCATTGTTGATATCATGTGCGGGACACCCATGGGTTTTCCTGCCAAGACCTCTCTCGATCACTTCCTGAGGAAAGGGAGGTTTGCCCACTGGTTTCGGAATGCCAGGGTCATCCATACCGCATCAGCTGTACTTAACTTTTACACCTGCATTTTGAACCCCGTAGAAGGGAACGTCGTGGTTATCGGTGATGCAGCAGCCTTTATTGAAACCTACTGCCAGGCTGCGATGATGTACGGATACCGGGCAGCCCATGCAGCATTGAAAGTGTTAGGGACTGGGAGAGGGTATGAAGAGTATACTGATTTCTGGAGGAGCTCTTTTGAGTATTGCTGGCCAGGTGAAATCGAGAAGGCACTCCGTGGTTTTGGTCTCCATATCATGAGTGATGAGGAATTGGACTATATCTTCAGCCTGACAGATAGTGAAGAGAGACCAGGGTATGTGAGCGAGAATACTGCCCCCGATATTATGAAGAACGCTATCCTGAGCCATCTTGATCAGATGAGAAAGGAAAGACCTGAGGTGGCTAAAAAGATCGATCAGTACTGGCAGGTAACTGATGCGCAGGCTTTGTTGAAGGGGGGACTTGACCGGGAAAAGGGTAAATGAACCTTTGGTAATTATAAAACATTTGCCAATGTAGGGCAGGTTTGTAACCTGCCCTTTTTTATAGTGACATTTTTAACTCTTCACCCTAACCCCTAATCCCAATCCCTAATCCCTATCTTTATCCAGCACTTCCCTCACCTTCCTCAGCAATTTATTGGGAGAAACTGGTTTCGGAATAAATTCTAAGCTTTCTTCCAAAAGTCCTTTTTTATGGATAATATTGGCAGTATAACCACTAATGAAGAGGGATTTTATATCAGGCCTTTCCTTCCTGATCTCTTCATAGACCTCTTTACCATTCTTTTTCGGCATGATTACATCAAGGAGGAGGAGATTAATTTTTTCTCTATTCTCTTTGAATACCCTGATTGCATCCTCTCCATCCACCGCCTCTACCACCGTATACCCAAATTTCTCAAGGACACCCTTAGTAAGGGTTCTCACATTGGAATTATCCTCTGCTATCAGGACTGTCTCGCTACCCCCTACTGGTGGAGGGGCAACCTCTGAGATTTCTTCTGGATAAACCCTTCCGTGCATTACCGGCAGATAGATCTTAAAGACTGTGCCTTTGTCCGGTTCACTGTAGCAGTCGATATAGCCGTTGTGCTGTTTGATCGCTCCGTATACCATGGAAAGCCCGAGACCAGAACCTTTTCCCACCTCTTTGGTTGTGAAGAATGGTTCAAATATCTTCTCTCTCGTCTTCTCATCCATACCTATGCCAGTATCTTCAACAGATAAAAGCACATACTGCCCGGCCTTTCCAAAACTATGGGTGTTTGTATATTTTTCATCCATTTCTACCAGTTCAGTGCTTAGGGTTAAATACCCACCTTCAGGCATGGCATCCCTTGCATTGGTGGCAAGGTTCATCAATATTTGTTCTATCTGGGCAGCATCTACCATGACGGTTGTCTCTTCACTGGCAAGTATGGTCTTGAGTTCAATGTCTTCACCAATTACCCTTAAGAGAAGTTTTTCTACCTTCTTAACGATTTCATTTATCTTTACCGGTTTGAGGCTGATGATCTGTTTTCTGCCAAAGGCAAGAAGGCTCTGGACAAGATTAGCAGCCCTCTCCGATGAGGAGAGTATCTGTTGTACATAAATCCTCGATAGTTCATCCTCTTTCATCTCCATCTGCATCAGGTTGGCATAGCCTATGATGGCGGTGAGGATGTTATTGAAGTCATGGGCAACACCTCCGGCAAGAAGACCGACTGCCTCCATCTTCTGTGCCTGGCGGAGCTGTCCCTCAAGCTTGACCTTCTCTTCCTCCCCTCGTTTTCGCTCGGTGATGTCTCGAATGACTGAGACCCCTCCCAGCCTATTTCCTTCTCTATCCTTTATAAAGGCAGCGCTCACTTCTATTGCAATATTACTGCCAAATTTATCTATTAGATTGAGTTCAGTTGGTGATGTTTCTCCCTTATTAAGAAGTGTTTCTTGAAACTCTTCTAATTTCTTTTTTAGCTTAGGATTATCTGGAGCTATTAGCACCTCCAGCGGTTTACCAATGACTTCTTCCTTTTTATATCCAAACAACTTTTCAAAAGATTTATTCACTCTCCTCACGATAGGTTCTGTCTTATTATCAGCCCAATCAAGGACAACTATACTATCAGCAGAGTGCTCGAAGATGTTCTCTAAGTAATCTTTAGCTTCTTGTAATTCACTATGAGCCCTAACTAATTCCCTTTCAGCCAGCTTTTTTTCTGTAAGATCTCTAACAATTGAGATGCCTTCAAGCCTCTGTCCCTTTTCGTCGTAGATCCAATAGAGTCCGCACCAGGTGGGAACAAATATCCCATCTTTTCTTCTTATATGGGCCTCAAAACAAGCTTCCCCCTTTTCGAATAGGTCCTCCTGTTTTTTAAGTAATTCCTTTACGCAATCTCCACCTTTTATCTTCACTCCATAATTGGTTGGATACTCCCGATCTTCAAGGGGATTCAGTTCTGCCCAGTGTGTGCCTATTAGTTCATTGGGTTGATAGCCTAGCAGTGTTTCAAAGGTTTTATTCATTTTTTTTATATATCCAGAGGTATCAGTGAGTACAATTCCATCTGTGGGGGATTGAATAATACTTTCTAAGTACTTTTTACTCTCTTCTAAACTTTCCTTTAAGCTTTCTATAATCTCAACTTTTGTAGAAGATTCTAAAACCTCTGCTAATTCCTCTCTTTTTTTCTTTATGTTGTTCTCTAAATTCTTTCTTTCGCTAATGTCTCTCAGTAAAAGAATCGCTCCTATTAATTGGTTATTGCGATCTATTAAGGCAGTTGATTTTACCTGAAGGTGAATTACATTTTTCTTTTTGTCTAACATGAAAGTTTCAATGTAAGGGAGGTGCAATTTTTTTCTCCCATAAAAAAGATGCATATGGGTAGTGAAATGATTAGAGTGTCTTAAAGTCTTTTCCAATTTATTAGCGAAAGGAAATGTTGATCCTATGCTCCTACCTTTAAAATCTTCTTTTTTATACCCTAAAAGTTCCTCTATTTTCTTATTTGCTTCTGTGATGTTTTCCATTTCATTAACTACAAACACACTCTCTTTACATTCTCTGATAATCTTATCAAGGTATTTTTTATTAATCGTAGTTTTATTCTTATTTTTTTGTTTATCTTTTATATGATTGCTCACTATAATTTCATCAGAAATCTCAATGATAGTTTCTAATTCGCCCTTAATTTCCTTTTCTTCTTTTTCCAATAATTTTTTAAGCTTGTTTTCCAGGTGTTTGAGCCTGGATTGCATTTTAATTAGTTCATCAGTTTTTTCTCTCTGTGTATTCCTGGGTTTTATCCTGTCCATTTAGCACCCGTTTTAAGAAATATTTTGGTATGTAACATTTTAAACTATCAAAACTCTATATTTTTAATTTTGTTGGCTTGTAAATACAGTATGGGTCTTCAGCTAAATAATCACCCGTTTTTATATAAGCTCTCGCTCTACACCCACCACAAATTTTAACGTAATTACAGACCCCACATTTCCCCTTATACTTTGTTCTATCCTTTAATTCCTCTAAAGTTTTAGAGGTTTCCCAAATGGTGCTAAAATTTTCAACCTTAATATTCCCACAGTCTATTTCTAACTCTCCACAGGGTTGAACTTGTCCCGTGTGAGAGATATGAATAAACGTTCTACCTGCCATACATCCACTAAATATTTCCTCAAAGCTAAAATCTTTCCTATTAGATGTTTTCAACTCCTTACTTCTTTGAAATACGATTCTGGAAAAATGAGGGGCACATGAGGGTCTAAGAATAAACTTATCCAAAAAGGAGACACTATCCTTTTCATAGTGCGTATCAACCTCGAGACGTTTCTCATAAAGCCAGTTAAGTAATTTCTCATATTCATCAGGTGGTAAGGATTGATCTTCTACAGCAATTCCCCTTCCAACCGGCACAAAAAAGAAAGGGTGGTACCCTGATGATCCTAATTTTTTTGCTAACTCTAGAATTGAGGGTAGATCCTTAACATTTCGTCTCAGTACTGCAGTATGGATTTGAAATGACATATCAACCTTTTTACAGAGTTCAATTGCCCTCATCGCTTCATCAAAAGAGCCATCCCTACCGGATATTTCTTCATGAGTTTGTTTTTGCACTCCATTTAAGGTTAATGATACCCTTAAAACACCCGCGTCTTTTAGCTTTAGTAAATTCTCTTTGCTCAATGAGTGTCCGCAGGAAGATAACACAACATATAATCCTAATTTTGTACAATGTTCAACAATCTGAAATATATCTTTTCTTTCCATCGGGTCACCGCCTGTGAGGATAATGATGGAATTGAAGTGTTCTGAAATGTCATCTAAAAGATCGAAATATTCCTTAGTAGTAAGCTCATTTTCATAGGAGATAGGTTTCGCATTAGCTCTGCAATATATGCAATTCATTTTACAACTTCTGGTGACCTCAAGAGAAATAAAAAAAGGTGTTAAAGTGCTCATAATCTTATCCTCCAGAATCAACAACTATTTGCTTGTAAATAATTAGCCTATATTTCTTATGGCATCACTTGGTTTCATTCGTACACTATTTATCACTGGGAATATTCCGCCTAAAAAACCAATGAGAATAGAGATGAATAAGGCATAGAATACTAAATAAATATCGGAGTTTATCACTAAAGGTACTGTTGCTGGTATCTCAATATGGTGAACAGCAAACAAAAGATAGGCGAGAAGTGCCCCTACCATGCCACCAGCTAAAGCTACCATTATGGATTCAGATAAAACTAATGCTAGAATTTTGATGCGGGAAAATCCCAAAACCCTCATTACCCCGATTTCTATCGTTCGTTCCCTGATAGAAAGAGCGATGCAGTTTGCCACCAGTAAAAAGGTTGAAATTATAGCAATCCACCCAATAAGTCTAAAGGCAATAAGAATGACCTTTATCCTATTAACAATACTCTCTAAGAAACTTTTTTGGGTAATCGAAGTTATTTCAACAGGATAGTTGCGAAACAGTGCTTCTGCCTTAGAAGAGATTTCTGGAACGAAGGATGAATCATCTGTTATAATGAGGACAAAGCTCACTCTGCCTTGGCACCCTATCAGATCCTGGAGATAGGGTAAGTTAAGATAAACAAAATTACACATATTACCTTGACCGTGTACGATTCCCCTAATCGTAAAGGGAATTTCTACCCACAGCCCGGATTTGAGAATGATTGTATCACCTATCTTCCATCCGTATTCTTCCATAAGTTTTTTTCCTACCAACCCTGCCGTTCTTTCTTGTGCAAACTTGGACCACGTAGTCCCTACTATTCTGGTAATCTCAAAAAACTTTTCAATGTTTTCAGGATCTATGCCCCAGGTGTTTATAACCTTGGTTGACTTCTCAAAATAATTGAGCATCTGAATACAGGGGGTTATATCCCTTACATGGGGAATTTCTTTAATCTTAGGGATGTAGGATTGTGGGAAATCATGGTGCTTTATATCGAACTTGGTGCTATAGGCATAGATAATGTGTCTTTCTTTGGCAATATCAAAGTACATATTCATGGAGGCGAGAACCGTAAAGAGAAAAACAAAGAGGAAGAGTGCGAATGAGAGGCTCACAAAAACGAGAAAAGTTCTCCGTTTATTTCTTAAAATGTTCTTATAGATTAACCGGACATATTTCATTTGAGCTGTTTTATTCTACCTTAATTTAAACGTGCCTCAATGCTTCTACAATGTTCATCCTGGTGGCAGACCGCCCTGGCAACAACCCTCCCAAGAAACCGATAAAAAGGGAGACAATCAACCCCGAAAGCATTACCGCTGGAGTAATTGTAATGCTGAAGGCTACCTCAAAAAGTTCTAAAGAGTATCCATTTACCCCAATGCTTAGAATACTGCCAATGATTCCCCCACACAGCGCAATGATAAGAGATTCAATGATCAGAGAGGTGAGAATGTGAAAAGGCTTATACCCGAGTGCTCTCAGAGTGCCAAGTTCTCTAATTCTCGCTGCGATGGTCATATACATGATATTCATGCCCCCAAAGATGGCCCCCAGTGACATAAGCACGGTAATGATCATACACATTACCAGGACAAAGGTGGAAGTTCCCGCTAAGGAGGCATAGTACTCAATCTCGCTAATAGCATCGGCCATAGGCAGTCTGGGATTGTGGTTGACCCCTTGGATGAAGGAATCCTTAAGCGAGGAAGATTCAAGTTTTACGGTTATCAGGGAGATGCCCTTCATATCAAAATCAAGTTTCATATCTTCCCTATCCATCCAGATTTCACCCTCATAGATACTGCCTCCTGATTCAAAGATTCCGGCAATGGTGTGTTCCTGTCTTCCAACCCGGATGGTTTCTCCCAGGAGAAATTCCTTGCCAAACTTGACTGGTACTTCTTTTCCAATGATTATCTCTCCCCGCATAGGCTTTCGACCGGAGATCATCTTTACTTGGGGATAGACCTCATAGGCAAGGGGGGTAATCCCCCTTATCCTGATCCAGATCACTTTTTCTTCTGTTCCAAACTTTATAAACTTTCTGTTGTAGAGTTCCGGTGAAACGAGTGGGATGCCCTGACTGTTCTTTTTAATGCCAGGGAGATACTTGACAATATTAAGTATCCCCTCTGGAAGCAGGCCATACTCATAAGAACAAGTAGATTTATTCTTGATAATCACATTGTCCTCACAACCTGTTTGAACAATCGCTCGCCTCATGCTCTGTGCCATGGCCATCATGCTAATGAAGATCATCACTACCAGAGAAATGCCCAGCACAATCAGAGCAGTACTGATCCTTCGATTGAGCAGGCTTCTAATGTTGTATTTGAGAGGAATTGCCATAAGAGGTTCCAATTGGTTGGTAGAAATAGTTATCGTTAAAGCTGACCATCTATTAACTCCCCCTTTAGTAATCTTAAACGGCGGCTGGCATATTTTTCTGCTTCAGGATCGTGGGTTACCATGATAAGGGTTTTGTTAAACTTTTCGTTAAGCGTTTTCATCAGATGTAGAATTTCCTTGGCTGACTGATAATCTAAATCTCCAGTGGGCTCATCGGCCAGGATAATCTTGGGATCAGTTACGAAGGCCCTAGCTATGGCTACTCTCTGTTCTTCTCCTCCAGAGAGCTGGCGAGGATAGTGGTCCATCCTATCTTCTAAACCTACAACACGCAGTGCCGTTTCTACGTGCTCCCTCCGCTCCTTGCTGGATAGGTTAGTGAGGAATAGAGGAAGCTCTACATTCTCATAGGCGGTTAACACAGGAATGAGATTGTAGAGCTGGAAAATAAAACCAATGTTACGGTTTCGCCAGCTTCCTAACTCTTTTTCCTTGATGGTGTTTATTTCCATCCCGCCTACCACAATGCTTCCAGAGGTAGTAGTGTCAATGGCTGAAATGATGTTGAGCAGGGTGGTCTTGCCCGAGCCTGAAGGGCCTATCAGCCCCACGAATTCTCCACTATTTACCTCTAAATTGATATTTTTCAATACCTTGATCTCAATCTTATCGCGATAAAATGATTTGTAGAGATGCTTGATACTTACCAATGGTTCAGCCATAATAACCCTCTCTATTTAAAAGAAACCTTATCTTTAGAACTCAAATGGGACTGTCCTTCCACCACTATTCTCTCTCCATCTTTTAAACCCTTTTCTATTACCACATATCCTTCCTGGATAGCTCCTAATTGAACCTCTCTCTCTATTGCGTAAGTGCCCTCTATTACAAAGACTGTGTTCTTACCATTTTTATTTACTACCGCACTTCGAGGTATTTTCATTACAGCTTTTTTTGTAGGTTCATCTATTATTTTCTCCTTAAAGGTCACTTTAGTACTCATATCAGGCTTAAGATACTCATCGGGGTTTTCAATTCTCACCTTGATGGGAACCACATTCTTTTGGCGGTCAGCCATGGGGGAGATTTCGATTACTTCCCCTTGATAGGTTCTATCGGGAAATGAGTCAGGGGTAATGAGGGCAGGACTTTTTAATTTAATCTTTTCAATATCATCTTCGTTGATATCTATTTCCGCATTCATCACCCTCAAATCTGCCAGGGTTACTATGGCTGAACCCGACTTTCCTTCCATGGTTTTCATGGGAAAAAGCATCTCACCCGCATCAGCGATTTTGTCGATGACGGTACCGGTAATGGGTGCCCTGATGGTGGACTCTTCAAAGATAATTTTGCTTAGTTGAAGTTTTTTCTGGCATACCGCTAACTCCGATTTTGCTTGATCTAATTCCAGTTTAGCTACAACCAGGTTCTTCTCCTCCTTATCAAATTGAGAGGGGGAGATCAGATTCTCCTTGAAAAGCTCCTTCTGACGCTTTAGATCAGTCGCGTCTTTTTCATATAGTTCTTGTTTGTACTGGAGGTTGAGGGAAGCTTTCTTTTGATTCGCTTGTGCCTCTTCCATCTGGGTTCTCAGCTCATCATTCTCCAAGACAGCAATAATGCCTCCTTTATTGATTAGATCTCCTTCTCTTACGTTTAAGGTTGCTATTCTGCCAGCAACTTTTGAACTCACGGTTATCTCGCTTTCAGCTACAATATAGCCTCCTGCCGTTATAAGAGTAGGAGGTTCTCCATAAGTTTGAGCCCTAACAGTAATGAGAGAAACCTGCTTGCTTGAGGTAAGAGGATTTTTGATAAGTAGAAATGCTGCTACGAGCACCACTCCGGCAACGAGGAGAAGGATAATCACATTACTTGGTGCTTTGGAGGGTTTAGCATTTTGATGACTAATCTTAAGTTTTTCTAAATCTTTATATAGGTTATCTTTCATTTTATATAGTTTAGATTCCAATTAAATGATCGGTTCATAAAGTGAAAACTATAAGGGATTTTTGTAGATGTGTCAATTGTTTGTAAAGAGTTTTACATAGTTAGACTTGGTATGGGTATTAAGAGAAGGATAGCTTTAGATAATAAAGTAAGGGTTGCCATCGTAGGGATATTGACCTGCCCTTTTTATGCAGTGACATTTTTAATATTTGGAGGGATAATATCGTTAATTTAGAGTGCCATGTTAGGCGCAATCGAAAGGGAGAGCTATTGTGACTAAAAAAGAGTTCATGAATGCCATGAGTAATGGGAGAGAGGACATTTTACAGCAAATGCTTGATCTGCTGAATGAGATGAAAGTTGATTATTGTGTGATTGGAGGACTCGCCGTCAATGCTTATGTAGAACCTGTAGTTAGTTTGGATCTCGATTTAGTTGTTGTCACAGAGGCAACAGACAATTTGCTCAAGCGAGCCGAAAAGATTTTTGATATCGAGAGATTTCTCCACAGTACGAATCTCACCAGTACAAAGTCTGATTTAAGGATTCAATTACAAACTGATCCCCGGTATCAGATTTTTATAGCTCGCTCTTCAACAAAGGAGATTATGGGCTATGAGATGAAAGTTGCGGCAATAGAGGATGTACTGCAAGGCAAAATATGGGCATATCTGGATGGGCAAAGACGGAAGAGCAAACGTCAGAAAGATTTAGCGGATATTTTCCGCCTTGTCGAAGCATATCCTCAGTTGAAAGATTTATTGCCAGAATCATTAAAAAAGGAGTTCTGAAATCAGGAGAGTGGGCGCTCTCTTCATTGAAATTAAATGTCATAGGGCACCCATTAAAAGGCACCTGTCAAGAAAAAACACTTCTCCATAAGAAAAATTTCATTTTCTCACAGGTACTGCTCAATCGGGTCCCCTTCATCTTTACCGTTGCCGAAATTTCATTTTACGGTGTCA
>Ga0315289_10003361_pt1 | contig 24282 bp, 23 predicted proteins | sample YL17G11_40_MG_FD_203452 | JGI IMG/M metagenome (GOLD analysis project Ga0315289, IMG submission 203452) | Sediment microbial communities from Yellowstone Lake, YNP, Wyoming, USA - YL17G11_40 | ecosystem: Environmental > Aquatic > Freshwater > Lake > Sediment | place: USA: Wyoming | collected...
CCGAGAATAGATTGGGTGTGAGATAAACGACAGATATTGTCAAGCAACTCGATCTCTGCAAGAATTTCGGCGATGTCTTCGAGATAGTGAAGAAGACGGTAGAACATTCGTTGGGGCAAAGGCGGTCAGGTTTGATGCTCTACCTGGCTGAGCTCCCGGAGCAGATAGGGGCATTCCATGGAGTCGGCACAAACGGGATTGTCATGAACAAGAAAGCGCTCGACGCCGTCACGCGCTCAGCTCGAACCATTCGCCACATCAACTCGTACGTATACTCGATCCTCCTTCACGAGTATCTCCACTCACTGGGCTACATCGATGAAGCACAGGTAAGGAGACTAGTCTTCGAGATCTCCAAAGACAATCTAGGCGTAGATCATCCAGCCACCGAGATCGCACACAAAGGCCCAGCAACCATATTCCCAGGCGTCGGCGAACCAACTTTCAGGGAACATTCAGATAACATGGAACTCATCACAGATTTCGACAGATCCACCAACAGCTACATCAAATAAAACTCTATACCAACCGGAACTGATTGTCCAAGGAACTCGTTTGGGTTGCCAAGATTCGTCGTACACAAACACGCAGCTCGAGCGCTCCACTATGATCTCCGCTTGGAGCTTGACAGCGTACTCAAGAGTTGGGCCGTGCCGAAGGGTCCACCTGAAACGCCTGGTGTGAAGCGCCTCGCGGTTGCCGTGGACGACCATGCGCTCGATTACATCGATTTCGAAGGAACCATACCTGAAGGGCAATACGGGGCGGGCAAAGTCGAGATCTGGGACAAGGGAACATTCGACCTCACCAACAGGACAGAGGCAACAATCTCCTTAGCCTTCCACGGCAAGAGACTCGAAGGAGATTACCATCTCATAAGGACAAAGGACAAGAACTGGCTAGTCTTCAAGACACGAAAGTGATCCGCTCGATCTGGAACATTCGCTCTTGCATGCGCTCACGATTTGAGAGAAACCGGTCGGCCGAGAATTAGGGTGGACTTGCGTTGGGCGTGTTTACTTTCGTTCTTCTCTCCGCGTTTTAAGCGACGTAACGATCAGATTACGCGTTGAAGTTGCAATTTAGCAGGGCTATTCAGATGCCCATCCACCATGCGCTGACGAAGCGGAAGCTTCTGATGCTGGACCACTTGACGGCTAAGCACACGAACTGCGTCTATGTCTGGTCGAAGCTCCTCAATGAACCCGACGAAAGGCCGGGCGAGCCCAGAAGTCGAAAACACGCTGACATCGCGGTGTCAGCAGGGCGAATTTCCGGCCAGCTTCAGAAAGATAGAATTAGGGATTGTGGCTCTGTTACGGCGCTTGGGGCCGTTGTCTAGCATGGTATGATACCCGGCTCGGGACCGAAACCGCGAGAACCCGGGAGGCCGTGGGTTCAAATCCCACCGGCCCCACCATTTTCGTAGGGCCAATCGAAAACCATACGTCTCTGTCCCATCATTCGGTGCTTTACAGACCGGTGGAACTGTTCTGCCACATCTTCGCGCTCGCTCAGGTCGGAATACTCATCCTCGAGTTCGGGAAGGGTGCCTCAACTCACAGGAAGGCAGATACGGTTTCTAGCGTGGTGTTCTGGCTGGGTCTGGGATATCTACTCAATCTACTCTCGCAGCAAGTGTTCTCGTGGCTATCGTTTGTCGGAGCATTCGTCGTTCTAGCGGGTGTCTCTATCGTTGTCAAGGAGCTGATTATGTTAGCCGCTCATCGGAGACATTGATCCCTCGACAGGGTGAGTCGATCCCATTCTGCGCAAAATGTGGGGCGAAACTCCCAGACGATGAGGCAGGATTCTGCCCGAAATGCGGAGCTGCTACAGGCAAGGCTAGTGTGGACTTGGGAGTCCTTATCTAATGCCTTGCGGGCGGCAGGCAAAGAAATCGAGGCTGGACTCAAGACGGCTGGTGAAGAGATTGACAAGGCTTTCCGAGAACTCAGAGACCCCCACCGGCGCGAAGTTCTGCTTCGCGTGTGGTCGGGGGATACTGGAGACCACCTAGCGACTCCCCCAGCGCTTGAGCTTCAAAGGGCTTATGAGAAGCCTAACAGCACTCCGCTGCATCCGCTTGCGCCCTTAGCCAAGCAGTTCCGTGCTGATGGTTCTAGAAGGCAAGAGCGATTCCGTCACGTCGCGGATCCGCTGTTCCGATGCACTTCCTCTTGATCGGGTCGAAGCCAACTGCATGCACGCCACCATAGAACAGATCGGGGCCACGTTTGATTTCGACAGAATGCCCAAGTTTGGTCAGGGCCGCCAGCTCCGCTGGACGCATCTCCTTTTCGAGTATTATCTTGTCCGCCTGACGGTGAAATCTCGGTGCTGTCACCGCTTCTGGAAGTGTCATCCCGAACTCGACGATGTTGATGATCGTCTGAGCAACTGAGGAGATAATTCGCAAACCCCCAGCGCTCCCCAACGCCATTTGAGGTCTCCCGTCCCTGAAGAGAATGGTCGGCGCCATGCTGCTAAGTGGTCGCTTCTTCGGGGCCACGGAATTCAATCGACCAGGTCTCGGATCGAAATCGTGCATCTCATCGTTCAGGATAACTCCAACTTCAGGAACCAGTATGCCGCTGCCAAAACAGCACTCAATGCTTTCGGTCAAAGCTGCAACATTTCCCTCCTTGTCCAATACAGTGAGGTGAGTGGTGTTGGTCCCTTCATGAACTGGAGAGGCCCTGCGATCGATGCCATAGTCCGTTCTGCTCGTCACTATCTTCGATCGGAGCTCTTCGGCGTGCTTCTTCGAGCTGAGTTCGGATACAGGCACGGTCACGAAGTCAGGATCCGCAATGTGCGCAGTCCTGTCGCGATATGCGAGACTCATCGCTTCTGCGATTATGTGCACGGCCTGAGGACTGTAATGTTCAATCTTGGAAAAGTCGAATCCTTCGATGATGTTCAGGATCTCGATTATTGTCAAACCCCCAGAGCTTGGTGGAGGCATACCGCAAATCTCGTAACCTCTGTAGGTCGACCTTACCGGCGTTCGTATTCTCGTCGAGTATTGGGCGAAATCATCTTGGGTGAATATACCACCGCTTTTGTGCAAGTATCCGATGATGTTTTCGGAAATCCTGCCCTCATAGAAGGCCTGCCTTCCCTCACTCATTATTGAGGTAAGCGTCTTGGCCAAGTTCGGAATCACAAATTTCTGTCCGATCCTCAGAGGTTTTTCCCTTCTTAGGAAGACCTGGCCCGTAGGTTCGAACCGTCTGAATTTTTCCAAGACATCATCTCGGTTCTCTCTCATAATCAAACCTAGTGCAGGTGCGACTGGAGTTCCTGCGGCCGCCTGAACTTGAGTGAATTTGCAGATGTCTCGAAAGTCCATCGTGGCGTATCTGTCCAGCACTGTTTCAATTCCGCTAACAATTCCCGGAACCGCGACTGCCAACGGACCGATGGCGTTGGCTTTGTTCTCAACCTCGCCAGATTCCTTCAGTCTGAACATGCCTGCGTCCGAGTTGATTGGAGCCACCTCTCGGTAGTCCACCGCAACTGTTTCGTCAGATTGTGTCATGTGGATGAGGGCGAAGCCACCTCCGCCTATCCCGGACCACGCAGGCGCAACGACACCCAAGGTCAGAGCGGTTGCGATCGCTGCGTCGACGGCGTTTCCGCCTTTCTTGAGAACACGAAGCCCCGCTCTTGTAGCAACAGGATGCGCGGATGACACGACTCCGTTTTTTCCGCTCGCAGTTCGCATCGTCGGAACCATTTTCCTGCCAATTAGGAAGCTTAATGAACCTATTGCATCGAGACGTTGAGCGATTGGGCTTTGAATTCTGAAGCTGTCTTCAAACGTGACGAAAATGCTATTGGATCCGTATTCAAGATCCGGTTCTACCCGCTTGTTGTCGACCGGGCAAGTGGCGTGACTCTCACCGACGTTGATGGTCGCAACTATTTGGATTTCAACGCAGGATGGGCGGTGGCGAACACAGGATACGGCCACCCGGAAGTCCTGCAGGCGATCAAGACACAACTTGAGAAGGCAAGCTTCGTCTCAACCGTAACTCACTTGAATGAACAAACTGTAAGGTTGGCCGAGAGACTTGCGAAGATCACGCCAGGTGACTTTCCGAAGAAGGTCTGGTTCGGACTTTCTGGATCTGACGCGAACGATCTGATCTTCAAGATACTCCCAAAGGCGACTGGTCGTCCCAGAATCATGTCATTCCTTGGGGCATATCATGGACAGACAATGGGTGCCGCCTCGTTGTCCGGACACAAGGCTCACACGCGCTTCCCGGGTTTTGCGAACGTGATGAAGATCCCATACGCGTACTGTTACAGATGCCCATTTTCGCTGACCTACCCAGAGTGCGGCATGTACTGTGCCAACGATTTCATTGAGGACTATGCGTTGAAGACCATGGCTGATTCTGAAGATCTGTCAGGTCTGATCGTGGAACCTGTCCAGAGTGACGGAGGCGACATTGTCCCACCCAAGGGATACTTGGACGAGTTGAAGAAAATCACGGATAAGTACGGTATGCTCTTCGTTGTGGACGAAGTCAAGGTTGGATTTGGAAGGACAGGCAAGATGTTCGGCGTCCAGCATTCTTCGGTGGTTCCCGACATAGTTGTGGTGGGAAAGCCGATCGCATCAGGCATGCCACTGAGCGCCTGTGTGTGCAAAGGCGAGATCCTAGACTCACTGGTTGGGACACATCTTGTGACGACGGGCGGCAATCCTGTCAGCTGCGCCGCCGGACTGGCCACGATTAACGTCATCGAGAAAGAGAGACTGGTGGACAATGCAGCAAAGGTAGGCGAGTACATGAAGAAACGTTTTTCCGAGCTTGCCAAGACTCACAACCTCATAGGAGACGTTAGAGGAGCGGGCCTCATTCTAGGTGTTGAACTCGTGAAGAACAGAGAAACGAAAGAACCAGCATCACGGGAGGCTGCCAAGTTCTGCTATCAGGCTTGGAAGAACGGCCTCATCACAGTATACGTCGGCCTAAATTCGAACGTGATCGAGATAACGCCACCGCTCGTCTTGACGATCGATCAGGCCGAACGTGGCCTTCGAATCTTCGAGCAGTCACTTTCTGACGTTGAGGCCGGGAAGGTGTCGGACAGTGATGTAGCGGCTTTCGCGGGCTGGTAGGCGAATCAACCAAGACTAGGTGAACTCATCAACCTCGCGATACCATTTCGCACTCGTGCCTGTCCGCGCTCTGAGCTTCCACCCGAGGCTCTTCGGTTTCTTCTCGATCATCTGCCTGAGGCTTGCTATCTTCGAGGTGACGTCTTTCCTGTCTTCTTGGGACAGTTGCTCGTATTTCTGAGTGAAGGTTTCCACCTTTGAGAGGTTCGTTGTGAATGTATAGTAGAATCTCCAGTCGGCAGCCAGGATATCAGCCACGTAGGAACCGTTAACGCATTCGTTGTCATGATCCGCAATTGGATGCTCGCGCAGCATCACAATGGCATCTTTGATGTCCTTCTCGTTGATCCTGACTATCTGCATTTTTTCTAGAAGAAGATCGGAGACGGTTATTGTAGGAAAGTCGAGCGATAAACGATTTCGCAGATCGACCGTATGATTCCACTTCAATTCGTCGAAGAATAGATCTGCGTGAAATGACGGATTTTCGAAGATATATCTGCCGACGAGTGCCATCCTGTAGCGGGCACTACGATTCATTGGGTAACCTATTTCGGCGAGCATCTCGACCAATTGGTTCGTTTGTTTGCTTGGTCCAACAAAATCAAGATCCGTGATATTCCTGCCGAGGGCTTCATGCATCTTGGCGAATTCCGTGCAATGGATTCTAATAGCAGTCGCCCCCATTGTCCTAAGAGTTAGGTTGCGATCTTTCGCGGCCTGCGTGAGCCTTAGGGCTTCTTGAACAAAGGCTATGTCAGTCATATCACTCATCAACAGTTCGAAACTAGCCGATCTTGAACCAGTTGACTAGCCCGCTCTCATTCAGCTCTACTATGACCCCCTTAAGAATTCCCGCCGTATACTCTGAACCCGGATTCATAGCCATTGTCTCTCCAATATTCTCTGTTCCTGCCGACTCGTGAATATGCCCGTGAAGTGAAAGTATGGGCTGATACTTTTCCAAGAATTTTCTGATCGAAGTACTTCCGACGTTGATGAATTCAGGGATGCCAAGATTGTAGACCGGCTTCAGAGTCTTGTCGAGTTTCGGAGCGAGGTCTAGTCGTGTTCCGTAAGGTGGACAATGGAAGTTGCAGATGATTTTCTTCCAGTTTCCGGAAGTCATCGGGGGGAGTGCTTCAAGCTTCTTCCACAACTCATCCTCGCTGCATTCCCTGGGCGTCTTCCAAGGCGTGGGATTAGAGTAATCCATACTTATCATTTCATAACCCATTGGGAGTCGAACAACCTTGCCTAGTGGGTTTATGATTTTCTGATGCCTCTCTATGATCTTGTCCATCTCTTTGATGTCATCATTGCCTGGGCACACGACCGCTGTCTTGTCGTCTTGAATGATCTTTTCAGTGACGGTTAGCAGTCGGTCCAGCTCGTCATTGATCACCTGCTGGAACAGTACTTCAACTTTGTCGGGGTTCGACTTGAGTGCGTTTACTTCTTCTTGGGTTGTTATGTATGGGTATATTCCCCTTGTCTTGAGCCTGTAAGTGATGGCGTCGAGTTCGCTTGTGTTCGAAGCCTTGTCAACTCGTCCTTCATGGCGACAAATGTAAGAACCATCTTCTTGCTTGATGATTGGAACGATCACTTTTCCGCTTAGATCTCCAGCAAGTATGGACACATCGATCTCGTACATGGACTGAGCGTTGATCCATTTGCGCCAAATGGTCTCGCTGCCGTGGAGGTCAGCAACATACATCAGTCGGAGTTTTTCCATTCTAAGCTGCCCTAATGCAATACAATCTGCTGAGGAACTAAAAAAAGGGGGAGGTTTAGGGAAGTTAGGCTGGTGGGATCTCTCTGAACAATGTTTCAACCTTCACGCCTCGGGCCTTATTCCTCGCAAGGAAATATGCGAAGAGTAATGCTCCGGCGATGAACCAGAGGAGGAACCAGGTCAATGAAATGTAGTCTGCTGCTATCTGCGATATGCCTATGATGAAAAGAACGCTCATTGTTATTGTCGAAATCGCACCGATGATCGTTATTACTGGTATATTCCTTATCTTTCCTGTGTAGCCCTGTTCGTACAGGTCGGGTCGCTGGTAGGGCAGAATCATGGCCGTCCATGAAGCAAACAGCCATCTGACGAAAACTGCGGCTATAACGCTGATGGCATAGAACCAAGGATTAAAGGCAGTGACGACAACGAAAATTAATGCGATGATGGCGGTGAGCAAGATTGACCAATGTGGTGTCCGGAATCTGGGGTTGACTTGCGCGAACTTCTGCGGCATAAATCTGTCGAAGGACATGGCGAACATGATTCGTGTCGGAATAATGGAGTAGACAGGTAAACCGTTGAGAACCCAGATAGCCACTCCAAGGGTTACAATGATTGCTGCCCAAGGTGCAACCTTTCCAAACATCGATGCAATCATGACTGCGACTGTTGGAGTTTGGATCGGGTTAAGCTTCAGGAGATCCTGCCCGTGACCTCCGAACATGACATAATTGTAGAAAGAGGTGAATTGTCCGTACATGGACAGTGTGGGTAGAGCGATTAAAATGTAGTAGACGAATGTTACCACCATCGCTGCTAGGACACCGATTATGAAACTGCGTTTTGGTGCCGACACTTCGCCGGCAACATAGTTAGCTGCGTCCATGCCCCAAAAAGCATAAGCGGCAGGTATTATGGCCACAAGAGTTGCTGAGGCAACCGAAGGCCCCGGCCATCCCCAGATCGATGAGTCACCCGTGCTCTTCGCAATGTAGTCGGCCCAGCCGCTATTCTGTGCGACTTTAATTATCTCCTGCCATGCTCCTGACCCGTAGGTTTGATCCCAAAGTGCTGCCACGCCGGATTGGCCTATTGACATACCGTAGAATGCTCCTCCAATCGTGATGATGCCTGCTCCCAGCGCGATCACGAAAAGTATGTTGATCGTCAATTTCCATGACTTCATCCCGATCAGATTGATCAAGGTGAAGATGATGACTAAGAAAGCTCCGATACCGATGCCCAGTGTTTTCTCGCTTGACATCCATGTGCCGAGTGCTATGATGGAGGCATTGTTTGTTGAGATCCCTGCCTGGATCAAAAAGCTGCCCCAATACCACGCTTGGAAGTACGCGAGAGCGCCGAACACCCAAGCATTGACTCCGATATTCATGAATGCTTCAATATAACCAAGAATCGGATGAAGGGTTCTAGATATTGCAACGTAGTCGGAACTTGCACGAGGGGTTGCCGTGGCAAGTAGAAGAATCACAGCACCCGCAATGGCAAGCATCAAACCGCCAAGGATCAGAGCTAACGGATAATTTGCACCCGGCGTCTGATAGGACTGCCATTCAGTGAGGTTGTAGATACCGTCCGCAATTGTGAAGTTGACACCGCATGTCATCACTGTAAACGGCCCAATTTCCCTGATAAGTCCTGAGGCGCGTCTTACGAATACAACTTCGTCAGCCATATTTGTCACTTCATCTAGGATTTTTCGGGCTTAAGTTTGTGGTGATATGTTAATTAGATTTTGCTATATACGATTGTCCAGACTGAGTAAGCTCCTATTTCAGAGCACACTTTGGGAACACCAAAAAGACAGCATCGGCCAAATCGCGGTTTGGCGTTTGAGTAACGGTCACTTTTTCACATTCGGAAGGTGCCCGGGTATATACTTCAAAAAAGTCCACCGAGAGGCCCTTGGAATTGCAAAGGCATTACAGTGTTTCAGCGTTCTCGACGAATGCAGCTGATGACAAATCGAACGGTAGTCCTACCGACCCACCTTGCGATCATTCGATGGTTCCATTCAGAAGGTTGTGAGGTAGTTGGCTATCTCCCACTCAGTGACCTGTTCCCTGTAAGCCTTCCACTCAGACTCCCTCACTTTGATGTATTCTTCGTAGAGAGGTTCTCCAAGCGACTGCTTCACAAACGGGTCCCTTTCCGCTTCGGCTATGGCTTCACCGAGAGTCCTAGGAAGGTATTCTATGCCGAGTTTGTCAAGCTCCGTGTCGTTTAGCTTGGCTGGGTCTAGCGCCAAAGGGTCTCCTGGATCTGTTTTGTTTCGTATTCCCTCTAAGCCAGCGGCCAGGGCGGTTCCTAAAGCAAGATACGGGTTAGCCGAAGGATCCGGCACTCGGTATTCCAGCCTCTCGCCTTGTCCATCCTTGGGTGGAAGAAGAGAAGGTATGCGGACGGCCACTGCTCTATTGTCATAGCCGTAGGAGACATGGGCCGGCGACCAACTTCCTGGCAGTAGGCGCTTGTACGAGTTCGATATCGGAGCCCCGAAGACGGTGATGGCTTTCATATGTTTCATTAGCCCTCCTACGAAGTGGTAGCCGGTCTCGCTCAGGTAGCATTTTCTCGCGTCATTCTTGTCGTATAGAACGTTCCTCTCGCCTTTGATGTCGAAGAGGCTCATGTGTAAGTGGTTTCCGCTACCAGCCATGCCTGGAAACGGCCTAGGCATCATAGTTACGAACAAGCCATGTTTAGCAGCGACGGCTTTCACGACATCTCTCAAAGTCACGGCGTCATCGGCAGCCTTCAGCGCATCTGTATACCTCAGTGTCGGCTCTACCTGTGAATGCCCGTACTCTTTCTTCAGCCTCTCTAACCTGACACCCATCTGAAATAGATAATCTGTGCATTCCTGGATGTAGTCGTTTATCAAATCGTACCCGTGGCTCGTGCCGAACTTCTCGGATACGTACGGGAGTACCCTATCTCCGTCGCGCCTGAGAATGTAGAACTCAATCTCGCAAGATGCCATAGGCGTGAAGTTCATTTTCTTGGCTTCTTCGACGATCCTCCGGAGATAGTATCTTGCGTCTACATTGGACGGCTTCAAGTCGGGCTCCCAAAGCTCTCCTATGAACCTGGCTGATTTCGGAGCGTAGGGCAAACAAGCGAAGGTGTCCAAGTCAGGCATTATCCTGAACTCTGACGATTCGGGACCAAAACGCCCGTTCGAAACCAGAAGATCCAACGCGTTGAACGATTGCATTCCTCTGGTTATTCCGATCCCAGCCTTCATGCAGTCTTCGAGAAAGTCTGAATGCGTGGCCATGGCTCTCGGTATGAGATCGTTGCCCAGCCACACGAACTTGACGAGCTTTATTTCCCGTTCCTTGACAATTTTCAAAATTTCCTCGGCAGCGGGCGTTGTTGTCAACCCCTTGTAGCCAATAACCAACGCCTTTATCGTAGGACTGCTGAACTCTCTTAAGCGTATCGGACTCAAGAATCTCTCGTCAGAGAATTCCCCACGAGACTTGGCGATTTTCTATAGAAACGGTCGCTCACGCGTGATCAGAAGACCTCAAGATCCGCGGGGACAACCCCAGTGCATCGTGCAACAGCTTGACACTTCGTTCGCTGTCTTGCATATTCACTATGGCACACGTAGTTATCCCAGAAGGACCGGGAACAACGGCCGATGCTTCAACTTCCTCTCTTTGAAGAGTTTCATGAACTTGCGATGCGGTGAATCTCTTTCCTATGGCGGCAATCAGGGCCAAGTTCCCCTCGACCTTAATCAGTGTCTCTTCTCCCATTTTTTTCCCGATTTGAGATACCCTCTCAATCTGTGTGTCGGGCGTGACTATTGAGATCTCATTGCGAAAAACCTCGGCCAAAATCAGTGGATCGACTGCGCGTTCCGCCGCAAGTTCGCCCAGAATAGACGCAATCGTGCTGAGGTTCGGTAATCGCAGCAACCGGATCATAGACACGTTCCTAATAGCAGAAATCGCTTCAGCCTCGCCTCTGTTGCTGATTAGGGTTCCTTCGCTCGGATCCAGAAAGCTCGTGACCTGAATGGGAATGCCTGCTTTCATTGCGGGGCCCACGGCTTTCTCAAAGACTACCCTTGAACCGTAGCGCCCTAGCTCGATCGCCGTCAAGTAGTCCATCTCGGCGATCAGCTTCGCATCCTCGACAATCTTCGGATCAGCAGTCATGGCTCCTTTGACGTCTTTGAATAGAACGCACTTGCATCCAAGAACGGAAGCAAGCAGAGTGGCCACGTAGTCTGATCCTCCTCTTCCAAGCGTGGTGATTCTTCCTGCCTTGTCTCTGCCAAAGAATCCGGCGATCAACGGAACGTGGGTTCCAGCAATCTTCTCTCGTATCAACGGGTGGGATTCATCCAAGATGCAGGCGTTACTAAAATTGCTGTCAGTCAATATGCCTGCGTCAACGTCCGAGAGCGGCACGCTATCTAGACCCGCTTCAGTCATGTATCCGGCTGCGGTATGAATCGCCAGCCTTTCTCCGTAGGAGACTATTCTGTCCAGCGTCGCCGGCGTCAACTCCCTCAGGTACGTCGCACCGAGTAGAGTGTTCCGTAGCTCCTCTAGGAGCTGGTCAAGTCTCTTCTCCAAGCGCGGTCTTACGATCGAGGGTAGCTCTTCGAGAAGTTACTGATGCTTAGATTCAATATTCTTGATGTCAAAATTGTCATTCTTTGCCGAAATAGCCTGATTGAGAAGTTCGTCGGTGATGCCTTTGAAGGCAGACAGGACGAGTTTTGGGTAGAAGCTACAAACTACGCCGCAGAGCACGGCCTCAAGGTGACATTCTTCACGATCGACTTCACAAGGGCATCATTCGAGGCTTGTTGGCGACTGATCAAAGCGGTCGCGACACAAGGTCACATGGACGCATTGTCTATTGTTGACACTTTCGGCGCTTGCACGCCCCACGCAGTCTCCTATTTCGTCCGAAGGATGAAGGAAAGAATCGACGAGCCTCTTGAGATTCACTGCCACAATGACTTCGGATTGGCGGTTGCGAACACGCTGGCCGCAGTATCAGCCGGCGTTGAAGTGGTCCATACGACGGTTAATGGCATAGGTGAGCGCGTTGGGAACGCGTCGCTAGATGAAGTTGGGGTGGCCCTCAAACTGCTGTACGGTGTTGAGACAGGAGTGGTATACGAGAAGCTGACGGAGCTTTCTAAACTCGTTCAGGATCTGACTCTCGTCAAAATGCCACCAAACAAGCCGATAGTTGGATCAAATGCCTTCGATACCGAATCGGGCATAATTGCCGGGAGGTGGGCTAGGCTGGAAGATGCGGGAATGCCGCTTGAGATGTTTCCATTCCTCCCTGAGTTCGTTGGTCAAAGCAAGGTTAGAGTAGTTCTCGGAAAGAAGAGCGGGATGGATTCGATATCATACAAACTCAGGAAAATGGGCCTGAGCTTGGACGACAAGAAGGTCGAATCCATCACCATGAGAGTCAAGACACTTTCAGAAAAGAAGAAGAGGGTGCTAACGGAAGACGAGTTCAGCTCCATCATCAAGGAACTAGCGATCCGATCCATCTCGCCGACTTTGCTACCTCGTGCGGCTAATCGGATCAGTGGCTGAATCAACGCTTTCGTCGCCGTACTGAGCGCGCCAAACCCCGTCCAAGACAGGTCCACTTGCGCTAAATGCAACCCGACAGCGGATATCCCGAGTTCTATTCGGACTCGGTGAGAGAGGAAGGAGGTCTGATGGCTAGCCTAGCTTGTATAACCTTCTGACGTTTTCGAATAGAATGTTCCTTGCGATCTCTCTCGCATCAACATTGTCCAGCATGTCCAGTTCGATCAGCTTCCCCAGACTCAACTGCAAAGTCAGTTTCGCCATCTTGGCTGATAGCCAATGCATCTCAGGAATCTCTCCCCCGTCCGAACCGTAGACGATCTTCCTTGTTGGTGCTTGCTGAATTGTCTCAACGTATCTACGAGCTGACACAGCAGGAGCGAAGTATGGAGGTAACGGACTTGAGAGTTCTAGATGCACGTTCGGCAGCACGTTAGCCAGCCAGGCTGCTTCAATGATGTACGGGTATCCTCCGTGAACCAAGACTACTTTGGCAGGCTGAATCTCTTCATGTTTCAGGAATGATTCGAGAAGGATAGGGTTGCATCTCGGTCCAACGATATCTGTATCCCCAAGTCCCGTATGAATCTGCATGACCTTGTCGTGTTTGATGCACGCGTTAATTGTCCGAAAGACAAGGTGATCACGCAGGTTTTTCGCAACGGGACCGAACCAAGCTGTTGGTTCCTGTTTGTGCATTATGCGTTCGAAGTCCTTTCTTGCCTCGTCTTCTGTTACAGGATCTATGTCTAATCCGGTTCTGTAAGCGATTATTGTCTTAAATCCGACGCACCCATCTCGTACAGCGCCGAGAAGAGTTTCATCAAACTCCGCAAGCAGCTCCTTGAAGTCGGCCTTTGTCTCCAGTAGTTGCTTCACGAGGGGTTCAATTCTGAAGATCCGTCCGACTCTTGTGGGCACGTAACTCTTGAACTCATCAACGCTTACCGGTTGAAGCCCGCTGTCTATCAGTAATATCTGCAGCTTCACGTTGCCAAATAGGTCACTTACGTATCTTGAGAATTCCTTTGATCTCTTGTTACGAGTGTTGACGACCGTGCCGAGGTCACTCTTGCACCTGAGGAATCTTGCGAGCAGCCTCAAGCAGTACTTGAAGGAGACTGCGCTTCGAACTTGATCAAACGCTTCTCGCGGGTCGAGGCTGGTCTTTGTTCCCATAACCGAGAATCCTCCGACCGCGAAATAGCGCATGAATTGCTCGTCTGTGATCGCTTTCGCTTGGGGTGGAAAGGCGAAACAGTGATTGTCAGCAACCGGCAAATCGTCGAGTGCGAGTCTAGTCTTCACCACAATTGAGCCCTCGTCATGATTCGATACTAACGCGATCCATTACCGCTAGTCTTAAGTGCTTCTAACTCCGCGCACGCCCAGCTCGGAGCACAGCATCTTTGAGATTGAGGAGATCGGCTGAGCTTTGCGAATTTTCAAAGCGCCACATCTCGGGTGGCGTCAACAGCTCCCTCAGATCGATTGGAATTCCGCTGGTGTTCGTACGTGCGAAAGGTTCGAAGATGTGGGACGCGGATGGAAACGAGTACATCGACTATCACGCGGCCTTCGGGCCATCTATCCTCGGCCATTGTCATCCGAAGGTGAACGCTCGAGTATGCGAGACGATTCAGAATCTAGACCTAATCGGAGTTGGAACGACCGAGCAGGAAGCCCAACTCGAGCCTGTCATGCATGACCCTTGTGGTTCGTTCAGCATCATTCGCGTCCACGACGACGAGTATACTCCTTCCTGATGCGGTTTTCACAACCGCGTGACTCTGTATCTTCTCCCTCTGAAGGGACTCGTAGACTTGCGGTATCCCCAAATTGCTGCCCACGATCGCGACCAAGCCTAGCCCATTCTTGATCTCAACTTGTACGTCGTCGCCGAGACGCTTCGTGGATCTAACCACCGCCTCCGCGCCACGCTCGACAGTAACCAATGATATGTCATTGCGGGATGCTCGAGTGATTGTCACGGGGTCGTCTGCGCTGGCGGATCCGAATTGCTCTAGCATCGTCGCGATTGAGCTAAGACCAGCCATTTCGCGAACATCAATCATCACGATATTTCTCATTGAAGAGATGACTTGGGCACTGCCCTCCTTTGTGATCACAGTTCCAATTCCAGGGCTCAGAAAGTTCCTGAGTCTGATTGGAAGATTCTTCTTCATTGCTGGATAGACAGCTTTTTCGAAGAGCACTTTCGAACCATAGCGCGCGAGCTCGATGGCGGTCGGATAGTTGATCCTTGCAACGAGCTTTGCGTTCTTGACCATCTTCGGGTCGGCGGTCATTATCCCATCGACGTCTTTGTAGAGGACGCATTCGCAGCCTAAGGCGGAGGCGACGTAACTTGCGATGTAGTCAGATGCGCCTCTGCCGAGCGTAGCAATCCTTCCAGCTTCGTCGTGACCAAAGTAGCCTGCGATCAATGCAACATGGGTTGAGCCGACCCTCTCTCGTACAAGCTCGGATGACTTGTCTAGGATAGTGGCGTTTCCAAAGTTGCTGTTTGTAAGTATACCTGCTTCGATGCCGGAAAGTGGCTTGCTCTTGAGGTTCGCTTCAGTCATGTACCCGGAGGCCGCGTGAATCGCCAACCGTTCTCCGAAGGTGACTATCTTGTCCATTGTACTCGGCGTCAGTTCCCTGAGGTAGCTGACCGCGGTCAGAGTATGATGCAGATCGTCCAGTAGCTCAGTAACCCTCGCCTCTACCGATGTTCCGATTGATGCGGGCAGGTTGTCGAGGATTTGTCGATGTTTGCGCTCGATCGGTTCGATGTCGAACTTGCCGTCTCTTGCTGAATTGGCTTGAGCGACGAGCTGGTCGGTTATGCCTTTGAAGGCGGATAGCACGATCTTTGGTTGGTGTTTCTCTTCGGACTTGATTATCCCTACCATTCTTCGAACGTCATCGGGGGTATCTAGGCATGAGCCTCCGAACTTCATGACGATCAAAGGTAACCTTTCCTGTGACACAATTCGGCGACGAGGACGGCTCCGCCTGCTCCGCCTCGAACGGTGTTGTGTCCCAGGACTGTGTAGGCAAGTCCGAAGACCTCGTCTTTCCGAATCCTGCCCACGACGACGCTCATGCCGTTGCCTGCGTCTCGGTCGAGTCGTGTCTGAGGACGGTTCGGTTCGTCTCTAACTATTATCGGCTGCTTTGGAGCGCTGTGCAGATCCAACCCCCTGAATTCCCTGAATGCTTCCTTCACTTCGTCAGGCTCGGCCTTCTTCTTCGTCGCGACGAAGACAGACTCCAAATGGCCGTCCATTGCGGGGACCCTATTGCAGCTCGCGGTGATCAAGAGCTGCGCCGGATCTCCTGCTGTACCTAGGAGCTTCTTCGCCTCCACGATCATCTTCTCCTCTTCGCCCGGTATGTAAGGGACCACATTGTCAAGAATGTCCAAGGAAGGCACTCCTGGGTATCCTCCGCCAGATATCGCTTGCATCGTTGTGACGACAACTTTGTCGACGCCGAATCTGTCCCAGAGCGACTTGAGCGGCATCGCCAGTATGGTTGTGCTGCAGTTCGGATCAGTCACGATGGCGCCTTCCCAACCGCGTTTCTTCCTCTGCTTGTCAACGAGGCTCAGGTGGTCGCCATTCACTTCGGGGATAAGTAGTGGAACGTCTTCCTCCATCCTGTGATCGCTTGCTTTGCTGATGACGAAGAATCCTTTCTTCGCCAGATCGAGCTCTATCGGTCCAGCGACGCCTCCAGGAAGCGCCGAGAAGATGAGATCGATATCCTTCTTCGACAGAGAGTCGTGCGAGCGGATCTTCATTTCACCAACGCCCGGAGGCATGTCACTTCCGAGGCGCCATTTTGTTGCTTCTACGTAGCGTTTCCCGACTGTAACGTCCACGAGAGCGCTGATCTCAAGATCGGGATGGTTCGCTAGTCTCTCGATGAATACTTGACCGAGTATGCCTGACACTCCAAGTATGGCTGTCCTGATCTTCAATTCAGTTCATTCTCCTATAGGCTTTTCTCAGCCTCTTTTACTGCTTCGCGAAATATGGCAACGCCCTTGTCCGCTAACTCTTCGGTGAGCACCAGGGGTGGCAAGAATCTTGCCACGTTGTTGTAGTGACCGCCCATCTCGATGATCAGCCCTTTCATGTAGCATCGCTTGCGGACTTCTCGCGCGACGTCGTCGGCCGGTTTCTTGGTCTTCTTGTCTTTCACGAATTCAACCCCAAGCATGAGGCCTTTTCCTCGAACGTCACCGATGTACTTGCTTTCTTCCTCCAACTCCTTCAGCTGCGCCAACATGCGTCTGCCCAATTCGGCGGCATATTTCGGCAGATCGTTCTTCTCCATGAATTTCAATGCCGCTAGTCCAGCTGCCATCGAGACGCATTGTCCTCTGAACGTTCCGATATGGGCGCCGCTGGTCCACTTGTCATATTCCTTGCGGCACATACAGACCGACAACGGAAATCCGATGCCGCCTATTGCCTTGGATATCGTCACTATGTCAGGTGTCGTGTTAGAATGTTCGGAAGCAAACATCTTCCCTGTTCTTCCAAGCCCTGCTTGAATCTCATCGATGATCAGTGGAATTGAGTGGGCTGTGGCGATTCTTCTCAACTCGGTGATATACTCTTCAGGAGGTGGAATCGAGCCGCCTTCACCTTGAACCGCCTCTACTATTATCGCCGCTGGATCCACTATCCCCGAGTGCGGGTCATCGAAGAGGTGCTCCACGTACTGCGCGCATTGGAGGCCGCATCCTGGGTATTCCTTTCCAAAGACGCAGCGGTAACAGTACGCATATGGCGCGAAGTGAATCTCCGGAAGCAACGGCAGATAATTCTCTTTGAACTTTTTCCCACTGCATAGCGAGAGCGCCCCGGAGGTCATGCCGTGGTAGGAGCCCTCAAATGCCAACACGCCTCGCCGGCCCGTAACGACCTTGGCTAGTTTGACAGCCGCCTCCACAGCATCTGAGCCCGTTGGGCCTCCGAAGAAGGCCTTCGCGTTCCCTCTCATCTGCCCGGGAGCTATCTCAACCAGCTTCTTCATCAGATCCAGTCTCGGTCTCGTTGGAAAGTCAAGCGCATGAACCAGCAACTTCTCCTGCTTCGAAACTGCTTCAAGCACTTCAGGGTTACTGTGTCCAACGGCCAGGACACCTGCGCCGCCGAAGAAGTCAATGTATACGTTCCCATCGAAGTCCCTCATTGTTGCGCCCTTTCCCTCTTCAAAGGCGAGCGGGATCGCTTTTGGATATGAGACAACGTTACTTTCGAGTTCCGCTTGTGTAGCTAAGGCCTCTCTGGACTTGGGACCCGGCGGTGTCACCACGATCTTCGGAGCATCAGGCATATGCAGCTCAGAGAAACGCACAACGTTTCCTCTCCGACTATAATGCAACGCGGTTATGGCTCTCACATTCCTCATTAATGTAACGGTCAACTGATGCCCTAACAGCTACAGCGTACAGGACCAGCTCAATGCTATGAATCAGGGGACTATCGAGCACCTCAGGCACGAGTTCTTTCATCGAAGTTCAGATACGGCATCTCGTATGCGTTCCAACGCGATCTTCAGTTTGTCTCTAGATGTGGCAAATGACAGTCTGATGAAGCCCTCGCCACATTTGCCAAAGGCATCACCTGGTACGACTGCAACCTTGGATCTGTCCAGCAGTTTCATGGCAAGCTCTTGGGATTTCAACCCGATGGATGCGATGTTTGGAAAAGCGTAGAATGTACCCTTTGGGGAGAAGCATGAGATCCCGTCAATCTTCGCCAGTTCACCCACAACCATGTCGCGTCGTACTTGATACTCCTCGACCATATCTTTGATAGTCTTATCAGTCCTTTCGTCTCGCAATGCAAGTGCCGCAGCACGCTGTGCGAAGGAACATGCTCCAGTGACCAGGTGGCCGTGGATTGCGGTCACACATTTCGCAATGCTACTAGGGGCAACTAGGTAACCCAAGCGCCAACCGGTCATTGCCATGGACTTTGAGAAACCATTGACCGTGACTGAGAATTCCTTCATACCAGGAAATGACGCGATGCTGAGGTGCGTTTCACCATCAAAGACGATCTTCTCATAGATCTCGTCCGACAGGACCAGGAACCTCTTGCGCTTTGCAAGCTCTGCCACGGCCTCAAGATCAGATTTGCCCATCATATTCCCGATAGGATTGTTCGGAGAATTCAGAATCAAGATCTTTGTCTTGGCGCTGACAGCTTCTTCAAGGCGATCCATAGATATCCGAAAACCATCTTCCTCGCTCAAGGGAAGATAGACAGGGGTTCCGCCGCATAGCTGAATGCACGGAACGTAGCTTACCCAACAAGGATCAGGTACTATTACCTCGTCGCCAGGATTAATGGTCGCCATCATGACGGCAAAGATGGCTTCCTTGGCGCCTACTGTAACTACGATCTCAGAGGCTGGATCCGCATCTATGTTGTTGTCGCGCTCAAGCTTGCCTGCAATCGCTTCTCGGAGCTCCCAAAGTCCCGCTGCATCCGGGTAGTAAGTGTAGCCCTCATCGAGTGCCTGCTTTGCATATTCTCGGATATGTTCCGGAGTCGCGAAGTCCGGCTCGCCAACGGAGAGACTTGTCACATCCTCTCCAGCCCGCTTCAACGCCTTTACTCGATCTAGGATCTGCATTGTTGCTGAGGGTTTCACTCCGCCCCTGTCGGCTATGAAGCTCATTTTCTCACCATTCGCCCTCGTTGAGCTCTCAATCGGTTATTAGCTTTCCTTTTTTCTTAGCTCTTTTCCGCAATAATGAAAGTCGTGTATAATAGACAGTTCTCGTAGAGGTCGTTGAAGTGAACCCTAGTAGAAAGCAGTCCCGTATCGGCGGAGTCTTGGAAAGCCACTATTCGATAATTGCAAGTACTTGGCGCATGCCTACTGACTCGCCTTCTCTAGCACTAATCTGCTATCACGCGCGACTTGTTGGCGCGGAGCTCGTTCTGCATCTTCATTGCCTCAAGGATGAGAATCGCTTCACCCGCTTCGACCCGATCTCCTTCCTTCTTGAGCACCCTGATAATCAAGCCTGGGACGAAGGCCGTAACCGCACGGGACAGCGACGAAGCGTAGCGTCGTTGGCATTCGCCTAATGTGGCGAGAGGGAGATTTTTTCTATCGCTGACTTGATCATCTTCGCCGATTCCATCAGGCTGCCCATCGTAGCATCATCGAGTGGCAACTCGAGTATTCTCTCAACGCCATTCTCGCCGAGAACGACCGGGAGACCTATCGCAATGTTTCTTAGTCCGTATTCTCCGCTGGGGACCACAGAAGCTGTCATTACTCGGTTCCTCCCTCGGAGGACCGCCTCAGCCATGACCGCGATCACCGCCGCCGGAGCATAGACCGTTCCTCCTTTCAGACTCATCACTTGTGACCTACTTGATCTCGTTCTCTCCACTATGTGAGCGATAGTCTGCTCGTCTAGGAGTCTTCTAACCGGTATGCCGGAGACGGTTGTGTAGTCGACGAGTGGTATCATATGGTCGTCATGTTCGCCCACGACTAGGCCTCCAATGTCTTCTCGTGACAAGTTGAGCTCAAGTGCGATGTATGATCGGTATCTGAATGTGTCTAAGACTCCGCCCATTCCGAAGATTCTGTTCCTTTCAAAACCAGATCTCGAATAGCCAAGATAGGTCATGACGTCAACGGGGTTCGTCACCATCATGATCTTAGAGTCCGGCGCATATCTAACGACATCGTCAACTATCGCAGATATGATGCCCGCGTTCTTCTCAAGTAGCTCAGATCGCGACACGCCGGGTTTGCATGTATGAGTGCCCTGTCTTCGCTCTTGTCGGCGGGAAGTTTGGCTATAAGTACTTCATAGGATACGGCGCTGCTTGGGTTGCCTATGTCTCCGGCCTAGCACGCGCGGCACCTGTTGCGTACACGTGCCTGCGTTGCGCGAGATGCGTGGAAAGATGCCCGGTCAAGATCGACACGGGCAGTATCATCTCTCGCCTCAGAACGCTGCTAGTCAAGGGATACGATCAATTCGAGAAACCATAGCTGACCGTTCTCGAAGATGTCTCCTCATGGTGCGGAGTCGGATCATACCCTAACATCAAAGTTCACTTCCGAGTGAGACAGCTCGCTCTCTGCAATAGTGCAAACAAGAAAAGAGCAACAGTCCCCACAACTCATTATGTCCTTCCCACGGCATTGTCCTTGTACGTTCAGGCACATCAGATGAAGAAGCGTGAAATGAGAAGGCGTTGTAGGAGAGCGCTGTCAAAGCTGTTTGGGGAGTTTTCGAACGCTCGTTATCAAGGGTTCGAATCCCTCCTGGGCCGGCGATCGCCCCCACCATAATGAGGGGGCGTATCCTATCGGCCCCACGACGACCAACGATTACGACTTGTGGAAAAAGACAGGTTGCAGTGACTTTTCGGCTCTCGGAGACTTGCCCAGAAAAGAACCCCAAAATGAGGCGATTGAAAAGTGGCCCCACCGTCAATTACATCCAAGTCCCACCGGCCCCACCATATCGTATTCATGACGAGTACACTCGATATCAGAAATAGAAGAAAGGAAAAGAACGGTTGTTCCCCAGAGCAAGCTTACGCTTTGTCTTTCAAGGCGTCAAGGAATCTTCCTAGTTTTATCAAAACGTAGAAGACACCCACAGTCACCAGAAGTATTGAAACTGCCGTAATTGCTCCAAAGATGAATGAATCGGCCATCATCATGCCTGAGTTTTGTTGGGCGAATCCTGGTGCTGCTTGCAGAACGGAGTTGAGAGCACTCATTTCTATTTCTCACCTCTTGAGCGAGGATTTGGTTGTCGAATATTAGTGAGTTTTTCAGAATTCTTCTCAAATCTCTTCCGAATTCACGAAGAAGAATGCGGTCTGAATGAGTTCTTTTGATCGTATCTTCAGAGGCAAGGAAATCCCGGTGCTGACACGGTTTGAGACGAGTCCCACAGCCTCGGCGTCACTCGCAATAGCACTCTGCGGAGAAGTTTGGCTTGGTTCAAGACTATTGGCGTGCTGCTCTCTTCTCGGGACTCGATCATGAACCGCCTGGAGACGATGCAAGAGCTCCCGCTCGCCTGCCAATCATCTCATTTGTATTTTCTTTGCGAATGTGATTCCGTCAAGACGAATCCGAGGAAGGCTTAGACTTGGACGCCGTCATTTTCGATCCTGCATCAGAGGCACTAGGTCCATCACCAAGTTCTCCAAGAAAGCGGTGAACTTCTCCTCGCTCTCCATAACCGTGTCCTCGCCGTCTTTAATCCGCCCTTGAATCACCTCTAGTCGGGGGCTCTTCAGATCAAGCTTCTCTAGAACATCGACAAGGCGGCTAACAGCGTCGATTAGTCGAAGAGGGCCGTAGAGCTTGTTTTCTTGAATCAAGTTTCTGGCGCTGGTGACCATGTAGCAGATCAGTTCGAAGAATTCCTGCTCGAGTTCATCCTTCTTGTGAGTATCCATTGAACCACACAACCTTGCTGTTCCTCTTCGGGGCTTGTGTCGTGATGTTCGGATAGCCAAGCGACATCAAGAGTTGAGGGACGATCGATGCAGGCAGGCCGACGATCTTCTGGAGGGCACCAGGATGAAAAGAGGCGACAAGACACGTGCCAAGGCCTTGCTCATACGCGGTGAGCATGATATTCTGAGCAGCTAGAGCAGTGTCCATAAGGGATAGGACGTCTCGCCCCAGTTTGCTTCCCTTTCTCTCGGCCTCGTCCAGATCTTGGCAAATCACTATCACTGCCGGCGGGTTACCTATAATTCCCGGGGCCACCATTCTGATCTTCCGAATCAGATTATGATCAGTGACAACAACAAAACGCCAAGTCTGCGCGTTTCCACCCGTGGGCGCCCAAATACCGGCTTCCAATATCAGCTTCCTAATCAGATCTTCTGGAACAAGATCCGATCTGAAAGATCGTATGCTGCGACGGCCCTGAATCGCTTCCCACACATCCAACTCTGAATCATCTCCTCCAATTGCAATTCGTATTTGAGTCAGTCGAAATACAATACGGTTTTGATGGAAGTGGAGGATTCACCACTATGTGAATAGACTATGGCAAGAGTCCGAGTCGATGTATCACAGTTCGCGTTCTGCTTCCTTGACCACTTCCGAGAAGACATCTAAGCCCTTGTCAATGTGCTCGCGTGTGATCACTAGAGGCGGGAGGAATCTGATAACGTTGGGCCAGTGTCCTGCCTTCCACACCAGAACTCCACGTTCGAGGCATCTGAGCTGAATCTTCTTGACAAGCTCGACGGCCGGTTTCTTCGTACGTTTGTCCTCAACGAACTCTGCTGCAACCATTAGGCCCTTGCCTCTCACTTCCCCGATCGTCTTGGTCTCTTGCTGCAGGTCCTTCAGTCGTTTGATCATGTGAGTGCCCTCTCTGGCAGAGCGCTCAACCAGTCCTTTCCGTAGCGTGAAGTCAATCGCTTCGAAACCGGCGACGCACGCCAGCACGTTTCCTCTGAAGGTTCCGAGATGTGCTCCAGGCTCCCACGTGTCGAGGCTCTTCTTGATGACGCAACCGGCAAGTGGGATTCCTATTCCTCCCACTGCTTTTGCGATTGGCATGACATCTGGTGTGATGCCTTCGTATTCGCAAGCAAACATCTTCCCGGTCCTCCCGAAGCCTGATTGGATCTCATCCACTATGAGGAGGATCTTGTTCTCGTCACATATTCGTCTCAGTTCTTTGAGGTATCCGTCCGGCGGCGTGATGAATCCCCCTTCTCCTTGAATAGGTTCGACAATTATCGCTGCAGGATCGGTTAGTCCTGATTCCGGGTCTTTGAAGAGATACTCTATGTATCGAGTGCATTGCATGTCGCACTCAGGGTACTCCTTTCCGAACGCACAGCGATAGCAGTAGGCGTATGGTGCGAAATGAATGTCTGGAAGCAGCGGCAGATTTCCAGTTCTGAACGATCTCTTGGAAGTTACCGAGAGCGCACCGCTGGTCATTCCATGGTATGCGCCGTGAAATGCTAGGATCGCGTGACGTTTCGTGTTGAACTTGGCGACTTTTAGAGCGCCTTCAACTGCGTCCGATCCAGATGGGCCGCCGAAGAGAACCTTTGAATTGCCCTTGAGTCCAGCGGGAGCTATCTCCACGAGCTTTTCGATAAGTCGTATCCTTTCGGGTGTTGGAATGTCGAGAGCGTGAGTGAGTTTGTCTAGCTGACGTTTTACAGCCTCGACGACGTATGGATTGGAGTGGCCTACGTTTAGAACCGCTATCCCTGCCATGAAGTCCACGTAGGTATTTCCATCCACATCTCTTAGCGTCGCGCCCTTCCCAGCCTCCCAAGCAGTTGGAATAACTGTTGCATAGTAGACCGCTCTGCTATCGACCTCCCTCTGTTTCTCGAGCAGCGCTCTCGCTTTGGGACCGGGTGGCTTGACTACGATCTTCGGAGCTTCTGGAAAGCTCAGTTCGGCGAACTCGTCCGTCTTTCCGGGCATTCAACAACACCAGTGGCAGCTTTGTGCTTGTGAGTTCTTCTTAAGAACTTGTTTAAGGAACCGTGCGAATGCCCATTTTGCTTGGAGTGTGTAAGGAGTCGAAGTTCACTACATCAGCTGCAACGCGGGTTCTCGCGTTGGTACGCTCTAGAGTTTCGTGAGATTCGCCAGTCCGAGTTCTTCGACGGCAGCTCTTGTCGGCTTTCCTTGGTCATCCCATCCCCAGAGCTTGTAGTACTCCGTCAGCATAGTCTCGAAGTCTTCCTTAGGCACGACCTTGCCTTTCGGGTTACCCT
>Ga0315289_10003362_pt1 | contig 24279 bp, 21 predicted proteins | sample YL17G11_40_MG_FD_203452 | JGI IMG/M metagenome (GOLD analysis project Ga0315289, IMG submission 203452) | Sediment microbial communities from Yellowstone Lake, YNP, Wyoming, USA - YL17G11_40 | ecosystem: Environmental > Aquatic > Freshwater > Lake > Sediment | place: USA: Wyoming | collected...
CCGCCGTTCTACCCTGATCTGCAAGCTCTGCTCGCCCAGGGGAATATAGCCCATCCGCTCCACTGACTTGACTTCTTCTCGCTCAAGCCTCACCACGCTTGACTTCGGTGATTTGAAAACACCTGCAATCGGGTCCGGCAGGCGCTCGAGCTTCTCACCCGCAACGTTCACAGCCCCACCGGGGAGTACGAGTCTGGCAACCAGGTCGTCGTTCCGCTCCCGCTCGAGGTACTTGTCTATCATCTGACGGATGTTGTCGGCAGCTCCGCCGGACGCTCCAACCATCCTGGGCCCACCGGAGTCGCCGCCAATCGAAATCATCGCCATGCCCTCTGGGGCGCCGCCCATCCCGCCGCGCACCTGCAGCGTCATCCTGCCATCCGGCGCACCTTCCGGCACTACGACCCGCACGGTCTTGACAATCTTACTCGCCTTGTAGGGCCGGAGTTCCACGCCGACATCAATCGCCTCGCCAGGCTCATACTTGGTCTTGTCCACGAAAATTCGCTCTATGGCCGCCGTCTTGCGCCCCGACTCGATCCTGACCGAGATATGCACCGCTTTCACGTCGAGCGGGTAGAACCTGTTGTTTGTGAGTATGCTCAAGAGGCCTTGGAGGTCGTCGAGGGCCGCCGTCTCGATGCTCTCGGCGTCGAAGTACACATTCTCCCGCACGATCTTCCCAACCTGGTCGGCATCTATCTGGAGCTTGACCGCTGCCATTGCGTCGCCGAAAAGTCCGTGCGTTTCCGCCATGCCCTCCGCGCTTATCAGCACAAGAAGCCGGGTCACAAGCACGGGATGGCCAAGCACATTGATATGAAGGCTGCACTTCCTGCCAATAACTGCATCGTCAACGTCAATCGTGATTGGGATGGTCTTGGGCGCCTTCCCGACCTCGCCGGCCACCGACCAAGGCCTGTCCTGGAATATGTGCCCAACCACTTTCATAGGCGAGGCGATCTTCGAGGACACCTGGAGGCTTGGGAAGACGTCGTGGACGTAAGCTGTGGTCATGGGGGCATCAATAGGCCCGAGTCCAAGCAACGGATGGCCGAACGCCACTATCTTATTGCCCCTACGGTAGGTAAGAGTCCCTACGGCAGTCATGTCTATGTCCCCAGTGGCAAGGGATAGGCCGAGCGCGGCTCCCGGCTTCAACTCGACCGGCACAGAATCGGCCTTGGCCCCTGGCCCGGCCATCGGCGCAATCCCGTAAGGCTGCAGAAGCTCCGCCAACTTCGCGATTCCCCGGAGACTCATTCCGCTGACCATGAGGGGGGTCATCAGCGGGGTCATGACTAGCGTGCCATCGGGCGCAGAGCCGGCGGACATCGGATCCCGGATCTGGACGCGCGTTACCATCTTCCCGCCGATTCTGATCGGAGAGACGGGCGTCGAGACGGGGCTCGATAGTCCGGAGGGACGCGATGGGAGCTTGGGATCGAGCGCGTCCAGCATGTCCTCGATAGGCGTGAGCATGCCGAGCGGCTCCTTCGAGAAGTACCCCAGGGAGTAGGACACCGCCCCGATCACCTTGCCTTCCACGTAAACCGGGCTGCCACTCATGCCCTGTATGATATTGGCGCCGCGACCGCTTATCGGCCCGCCGGACGCTCTGACCAGTATCAGGTCCTTGCCATTGTTGACTTTTCGGAGGATGCCGAGTATTTCGACATCAAACTTCTCAATCGTGGTTCCCCGAAAGACCGTCAGCCCGTACCCCTTCATGCCGACTTTGAGCTGGGAAAGGGGCATTATGTCCTTCAAATCCTCCTTGGCAACGCCTGGGGCGGCGCTGGCCCCGGCAGCAAGAAGCAGCGCCAGGGCTGCCGCTATGAGAAACAAGCTTATCGGTCTTCGTAACATAGGTGGGTCGTCTCCTAAAACAGCGCTCTGTGGGGCAGCATTGGACTGGATGCCCGGTGACTTGCGGGGCGCTCAGCCCCCGTGGTCTACGCTACCCCTAGAAACTAATACGCGGGCCGGCGCGAAAAACACGCCGTCCCGCTCACTCATCGGGCAGATCGCACGATCTGCTCTGTGGAGCACCACGGCCCGCATCCGGACATCGCGAGTAATATATCACGTTTGGTTCACACCGTCAACGGGCGGGCAGGCCGGTCTCGAGGTGGACCAGGAAGGACAGATCACGACGCGGCTTCCCACGTGGCAGCCCTCAGCGGCGCCGGCGGATCCCGATGGCTATGCGCCGCGGAGCCGGATTGCGCAACGTCGTCTCGTCCAAGACCTCCGACCCTGTCCGCACTCCGTTCTCATAGGTCGCTGCCAGAACCACCCGGCGCAGGCCGTTCCTTCCAGGAGAGAGCAGGAGCTGCTTCCCGGAACGCATCTGGACGCTCGAGATGGTCTCAGTGCGGTAAGGAATCGCCTCCGTTCTGGTTTCCCGGTTGCGCACGACAACCGTCAGTCCCGGTTTGTCGGGGCCGGCGTGCTGCGAAACGTGAAGCTCCTCTCCTATCCGCAGTCTGTCGAGGTTCTTTCCGGGGTTCAGCGACTGAAGGTCGGACAGGGTCATATCGAATCGGTCGGCGATCCTGCTCCCCACGTCCCCCGAAGTCACCACGTAGACCCCGGCGCCCTTCCCGGCCGATAAGAGCACGTCGAGCGCCTCATCCACTGTGCGTCGGTACAGGGCTGGATCCACGGCTCTCTGCTCCACCTCCACCTCTTGCTTGAACTGCGGCTCTTCCAAGAGGTCGGCTGCGAGCCTGCCGAATCTCTGTTTGGCCGCCTCCAGAACGGCTGCCGCGACCTCTCGAGAGTTCACCGCCGCTGCTGGCAAACCGTCCACAAGGATTGCGGACTTCGTCACGCGCAGCGAAAGACTCGACGAGACGGATTTGAACCCCTCCGCCTCCGAAAGGACCTGCGCACCGGCCGGCGCCCGCTTTATCTCGACCCGCTGTGCGAATGAGATGTCAGCAGGCTTTACGCCGGGCACTTGCCCTCTTAACCGATCCAGGACGCGCTCCGCTGCTTTGTGAGCTGCAAGACAGGCGACCGGTTTGCCGTCCACCAGGATGACGTAGGCCCGGTTTTGAAGGTACCCGTAGCCCCATCGGCCAAGGAAGAATAGCACGACCAGCGCAATCGCCGCCCGCTCCAGGCGCAGTTGCAGTTTCAGACTCCGAATCAGCTTTTCCTGATCCAACGGCGGCCGCTCCTCTCCCCGCGTTCGAGTATCCTCCCAGCTTTACCATTATACCGCCGCGAAGCCTCCTGTCAACGGTGGGGACCAACTGCTCAGGTCTGTGGAGCAACAATCACCCTCACCCTAGCCCTCTCCCGTCGAGGGAGAGGGAACTGCTTCTCCCCTGGCGGGAGAAGGCTGGGATGAGGGGGAGAGTACTCCCAATCCCTGGACTGGCTCGGCGGGGAGCACTCGACGCAGGCGGTATTGCTGCGATAAACTATGGAAGGGAAATCTCTTCGGCGGGAGGTAGCTCGCATGCCTCTTTTCGAGTACGTGTGCAATTCGTGCGGCAGGAAGTTCACATCTCTTGTTGGGGTGGTCGCTGGATCGCCGCCGCCCGCCTGCCCGAAGTGCGGCGCTGTGGACCTGAGGAAGCTTGTGTCACGGTTCTCGACTGCCAGATCGGAGGACGAAGTTCTGGACGACCTCGGGGATATGGCCGAGTCGGGCGACCGGGCCTCGATGCACAGACTGATGCGTGAGATGAAGGGCGAGCTAGGGGAGGATGTTGGGGACGACCTGGACGAGATGCTGGATTCGGAGGGCGACGACGAGGGCGAGGAAGACCTGATGTGACAAGGGGCGATCAAGCATGCTTGACCGCCCCAGGTAGTTACTGCTCGAAGGGTTACGTCGTGACTCGACGGCCCCTAAACAGGTTGACCAGCAGCAGGATCACCGCCACGGCAAACAGGATCCAAAGCCAGCTACCCCAGTTCACGCCGAGGCCGACCAACCACAGCACGAACAGCGCAGCAACGATAAACCACAGTAGTGTGTACATACTCTCTCAACTCCCATCAAGTTGCCTACTCGCGTCATCTTCGATACCGGCGAGCGGCTGAGTCGTTCAGACTCTCGCTCTTCAGATGCGCCGTTCCGGTAACTCGAACAACACCAGGTGCAATCGTCGCCGACTTCAGCTCAGGCGAAAACTTCGTGCTTCCGAGGTCGAGCACCGGGTTGATCCGATCCTCAACTATCCCGGCAGCTATGGACGGTGTCGTCAAGCCCGCTACCTGCAGCCGATCCACCTGGAAATACAGCTTGTCGCCTTTCGGCACGAGGTGCCCGTTCAGCCTAACGTCCGCCGAAAGCCGCCACACTTTCGGCCGCCCCTGAACCACCATCTCGCCATCCAGCAGGTCCACGCTCCAGACATCCGGCCGGGTCCGCGCAAGATATCTGTTCAACGACTCCTGGGAAATGGCAGCCGAGAAAAGCACTTCGCCCACGCTCTTAACCGATGAAGTCTCGGGATCGGCAACCACGTCCTTCATCCGAATATCCAGGACGTCGAGGCACAGGTCTGGCTGCGCCCACACGCCCTTGCCCTGAGCCGAGACCTCGCTGATGCGCCCACGCATTATGCGGCTGGTCGAGCCGTGCACCGCCACGCTGTAGGACTGGGCCGGGCCGATCAGCTCTGGAAGGCGCCTCTCTATTGCATTCTGGACAGCGCTGGTGACCAGGCGACCAGCACAGCCCGCCGACCCGAAGGCGGCGAGCCCGGCCGCTAGTCCGAGAACACAACTGTGCATTGTGTTCGCCCAGCCGCTCGCTCTATTCGACATGATTGCTATACCCGTGCCTCTCCGGCGCAAACCTTCAATCTAAAATCTAAAATCTGAAATCTGAAATCTCAAGACCTACCTCGACTGTCTCGCCTCACTCTGGTATAATTGTGTTCGATAAGCCGCCGGGGCAATCCTGCGAACGCGGAGAGCCGCTCTGCAGGAAGCAGACCCGGTTGGCAGAGGCGAGCCGGATATAGATATGGGCATTATCTCAAGGATCTTCAGCAAATTCTCGCCGGCGATAGGAATTGACCTCGGAACGGCGAATACGCTTGTCCACGTGCGTGGCCGAGGAATCCTGCTCCGCGAACCATCGGTCATTGCAATAGAGACAGAGACGCGCAAGGTGCTGGCGGTCGGCGAGGAGGCGAAGCGCATGATCGGCAGGACGCCGGGGAACATCGTAGCCATCCGACCCTTGAAGGACGGAGTCATAGCCGACTTCGATCACACCGAGCAAATGCTGCGCGGCTTCATCCACAAGGTCCACCGCCGCAACACTTTCGTTCATCCACAGGTGGTGATCGGCATTCCTTCCGGAGTTACGGAGGTAGAGCGGCGCGCGGTGATAGACGCTGCTAAGAAAGCGGGAGCACACGATGCCTACCTGATCGAGGAGCCGATGGCGGCGGCGATAGGTGCGGGCTTGCCCGTCAGCGAGCCAATCGGGTGCATGATCGTTGACATCGGAGGGGGGACAACCGAGGTGGCGGTCATCTCGCTGGGAGGGATTGTCACATCGAAGTCCATAAGGATAGCCGGTGACGAGATTGACGAAGCAATCGCCGCCTACGTCCGAAAGGTCTACAATCTCCTCATAGGCGACCGGACAGCGGAGGAGGCCAAGATTCAGATCGGCTCGGCTTTTCCGCTCGAAGAGGAACTCAGCATGGAGGTCAGGGGCCGAGACCTGGTTACCGGGCTTCCTCGAAGCGCAGCACTGACTTCCAGCGAGATCCGGGAGGCAATCCACGATCCGGTGTTCGCAATCGTGGAAAGCGTCAAGTTGACGCTCGAATCAACCCCGCCTGAGCTTTCCTCAGACATCATGGAGCGGGGGATAGTGCTGGCTGGTGGTGGCGCGCTGCTCAGGGGACTGGACGAGCTTCTATCCGCTGAGACCCAGATGCCGGTGCATCTTGCGCCCGATCCACTCTCCGCGGTCGTAATCGGCACCGGGAAGGCGCTCGAAGAGTCGGAGACCAACCCGGCTCTGAAGAAGGTGCTGATCAGCTCCACACGGATGCGGTAGGCGCGGGTTTGAGATCCGCGTCTACCTGGGAGACGACGGGGCCACATGCTTCACTTTCTGCGCAGCGGGAAAGTCCTGGCGTTTGCCTTACTGGTTGTTATCGGGATGGCCACAGCGGTTGCGCACAACCGCGCTCTGTCGGCCGGGAGGCCATTTCCGCCAGAAGACGCCGTGCGCGTGCTCATGAGACCTCTTCAGATGGCGGCAAGCGGCATAAGCAGCCTGCTGGAGGCCGCCGCGCGCTCAATGCGGTCGCGCGCCGCCATCCGCAGGGAGAACGCCGAACTCCGCAGTGAAGTCAAGCGGCTGACCATGGAGGCCGCCCAGCTCAGGGAGGAGGCTGCTGAGGCCAAGAGACTGCGGGCGGCGCTCGGGTTCAGGGAGGAAGCGACTGAAAGGCTTCTTGCAGCCAGGATCATCTCGCGCAGTCCAAGCGAGTGGTTCGTGACTGCTACCATTGACCGAGGTCGCACGGGCGGTGTCCAGCCGGGCCAACCGGTCATTACCCACCGCGGGTTCCTGGGCCAGGTTTTCGAGTCGTCGCCGACGACCGCGCAGGTCCGGGGACTCTCTGACAGCCGATGCCGTGTAGCGGCGATGGTCGAGCGATCGAGGGCCGTCGGAATCTGTCAAGGCCAGGATACAGAGCTCCCCCAGCTCACTTACCTCACCAAAGACGCCGACATCAGGCGGGGCGACGTCATAATCACTTCCGGGCTGGGCGGAGTCGTGCCCAAGGGCTTGCCGCTGGGCCGCGTCGTCAAGGTGCAGCCTGAGAGCGGCGGGTTCATGAAGTCTGCGGTGCTGAGGCCGAGCGTCAGGTTCGATCAGGCGGAGGAAGTCTTCGTCGTGCTCCGAAAGGTCGAGTAGATGCGGCGCTACGCCCTACCGATTGCGGTTATTTTCATCGCCGGCGCACTGCAGGGCAACTTGCCTGCTTGGCTCGTCTTCAAGGGCGCCCGGCCGGACGTAGTGCTGGTCGCGCTCATAGCCATGGCCCTCACCCTCGATCCGCTTTCCGGGGCCATCATTGGGTTCGTGGCGGGGACGGTGCACGGCACGATCGTCGGCTACAGCCTCGGCAGCTTCATCATAAGCCGCACGATTATCGGATTCCTTGCCGGCTCCGTTACCTTCCGGCTATTTACCGAGAACCCGGTGGTGCCCGTGCTCTGCGCCGGGGGGTTGACATTCCTTGGAGAGGCCGTGTTCCTTCTCGCCAACCCAATGCCTGACCTTCTCGCGGTGCTGAACATCGTGCTGGCAAAGTCGCTTTACAGCAGCCTGCTCACGCTCTTAGCCTTCTGGTTCCTCAGATGGATAGAGGTCCGGCGCAAGATCAAAAAGGCCGAAGCGAGACTGTAAACAGACTGAACTGCTACAAGGAGAAAAACGCTATGCCGTGTGACAATCTAAAACAGAACACTGAGATGTGCAATTGCAGCTATCCGGGCTGCCCGCGCAAAGGCAGGTGCTGCGAGTGCCTCAGCTATCACCTGAGCCACAACCAATTGCCGGCGTGCGCATTCCCGGACGACGTTGAGCGCACCTACGATCGGTCGTTCGCCGGGTTCATCGCCTGCCGAGGCAAATGAAGAAAGAGACCAGCGAGCAAAAGCGCCGGCGCGCGCAGGAGATCATCGAGATTCTGGCCCGGACCTACCCGGACGCGCGGGTGACGCTCGACTACAGTACGCCGTTCGAACTGTTGGTTGCGGCGATCCTGGCTGCGCAGTGCACCGACGAGAAGGTCAATCAGGTCACGCCCGATCTTTTCCGGCTTTACCCGTCCCCGGAGGCATTTGCCGGAGCCGATGAGGCCGAGCTGCAGGAGGCAGTCCGGGCAACCGGGTTCTTCCGGCAGAAGGCGCGCTCGATAATCGAGGTCGCGCAGGATGTCCTCGCCAAGCACGGCGGCCGCGTTCCGGACACGATCGAAGAGCTGACCGCGCTCCGCGGTGTCGGGCGGAAGACGGCCAATCTCATCCTTGGAGAGGTGTTCGGGAAGCAGGCGATAGTGGTGGACACGCACGTGAAGCGCATCGCCGCGCGCCTCGGCCTCACCGAAAAGACCGACCCCACGAAGATCGAGTTCGACCTGATGGAGGTAGTCCCCGAGGAGAACTGGACCGACCTGAACCATCTGCTTGTCTTCCATGGCCGGGCTATCTGCAAGGCGCCGACGCCGCTCTGCGACCGCTGCCCTGTGCTCGAACTCTGCCCTTACGGGAGAGGGCGGATGGGGTTGTGAGTGTGCGCTGTCTGGGGAATCTTTTCCCTGGACAGTCCTCTCGCGAAGAAGACAACCTGATCCCGGTACTCCGCCCCGGAGGGACGCGTCGTGTAGGGTGTGCAGGCTGGTGGGGTGGAGGCGTCGGCGTCGGAGGGAGGCGGAAACGCGGGAAACAGAGCGATCACCGCCTCCGGCGCGCGGCTACAACCTCATTAACCATCCTTCACCAAGATCCCGACGGAGATTCTCCAAGCTGGACTCGACATCGACCACGGCCTGGCTCGGTAACATCGCGCCGTCGTAGAATATCCGGCACATGAGTCGGTCGCAGTCCGGGCTCTGTGCGATCGCTCTAGAGACGTGTGGGTAGCCTTTGTGTTCTAGGAGTGCTCTTATAATCTCCTCCAAGCAGACGACGCGTCCGGCAAGAGAGTGAAAGACTTCCCTTGCTTCCCGGGACCCGGCCAGTGCTCGAAGGCACCTCTTGTCCCCGGTCGCTAGGATTGCTTGCGGGCTGCGGGCTGCGGCGACAATCAGTTGGGCTTCTCCCGGGTCAATGTCATCGATGCTGGTGAGCCGATCCAGGCTTGCCCGGTCGCCAACGTCGGTCAATGGCTGGGCGTGTGCGACAAATCCGAGGGCACGAGCGATACCTGCCGCCGTGGCAGGGCCGCTGGGCTTCCTGAGCTTCCTCTCCATTCGCCGTTCTAACCATGGCCTGGCCCCATGTAGGACTACAACGTCGCTGGGCCTCACACCAATGAGATAACAGGCGTCGCGCAGCAGGTCGTACTCCGCGAGCTTCAGGAGGATGTCATTATCGAAAAACGCGACCTTAGCCACGGCATCTATTCAATCCCCGTTAAGCGCTCGAACACGTATCGGCTATCCTCGGGGAGGCGTTCGGTCTCAAGTGGACCGTACCATTCTCGGTATGGCGCGCTAGCGTCACCCTCCGGCTCAAGTTCCTTCAGGGCCGCCTGGCCCACAGCCCAGAAGTTCTGGCTATGAGCATAGCTCAGGGCTATGTACCCGGGGTCGATCCGCAACTTGGCACCAATCTGTCTGGCACCGTCGGCTAGTTCCTGCGCTCTGGCCCAGCGACCGGCTGGCCTGAACGACGTGTCTGGACGACCCGTGAGCAGCTCCACGGCGAAGGTGCTTGCCTCCTGCTCCTCAGCATCGGCCAGCCGGATGTCCACCTTTGGATCAATGCTCAGCTCGCCCTGACGCAGATGCCGGTGAGCCAGGTGCCCGAGTTCGTGTGCAACGATGAACAGATGCCAGGCCGGATGCCGTTTCTGAGAGGCCACGACGATTACGTACCGGTCGTCGATTTGCGCAGCCATACCGTCGACCTTCTTCTTGCCGCGAGGAACCTGGGACAAATGGATTACGGGTATTCCTACGTCCCAGCAATATCGGAGCAACTGTGTGAGACCGACAGCCTGTGCATCTCCCCGCTCCAAGATCGCCGCGCGAATGTCCGATGCGGAACCGGGTAGCGGGCGCCTATTTCCTACGTAGCATTTGTCCGCGAGCAGCGCCAGTCGCGCGCCGAGGACTTGGGCTACGGAAACGTCGGCGACAGCGCCCCTGCGCTTGCACCTCAGGGTGGCGGATGGTCGTAGCCGCAGTCGCTGGTTCTGATCGCGTAGAGAAGCGGGCTTGATCCCCAGCTGCCTAGCTATGATAGCCTCGGCGTATGCGCGGTTTGAGGGTATCTCGGCAAGGTGATCCTGCCACCATCCCGGCAAGACATATGCCTTGAGGAAGTTCTCGTCAAAGCCGAGCGGCGCCAGACGATCGTATAGATCCTTCATTGCAACATCTCCCGCGGGTCGTTTCGCCTTTCCAGTGCATTATTAGACGGCTCTGGACCGGGCATGTTGCCCCGAGTCCATTCCTTCCGGCGCGGTCGGAGGCGGGCCGGGTGCAGGGGATTGACCAGCTACGCACAGCCGCGCACGCGCGAGCGGATTGGTCCTCCTCTAGTAAACATATCCGCAGGCCACCATTTCGGTCAAGCCAATGGGGGAACCAGTGTTCTCACCAGTGGTCTACACCTCGCAGGGCTTGGGGCCCGTGCTGCAGTCCTCGGGCGCTGCGAGCGGGCCTCACCGCGTCACAGATCCGGTCTGCTGAAGGTGATGGTGGAGCTGATGGGAATCGAACCCACGGCCTCTTCCATGCCAAGGAAGCGCTCTCCCTCTGAGCTACAGCCCCTCGTTCCGCCAGTAGTATACCATCGGAGCCACCCCTCGTCAAGCGCCGGACGCCCTGCAGGAACGGCGGGCCGTCTGGGAGAAGGGTTTATCGGAGCAAGACTCTAGCGGAGGATAATTGGCTATGGCGAAACTGGCGCTCTTTGGTGGAGAGAAGGTCAGGTCCAGGCCGTTCCCATCCTGGCCCGTATATGATGAGTCGGACATCCAGGCGCTGGCGGAGGTCGTGAAGAGCGGAAAGTGGGGGCTCGGCGGCGATAAGATAAGCCAGTTCGAGCAGGAGTTCGCCGAGATGCAGGGCTGTGCCTATGGCACCTGTGTCGTGAACGGAACCGTCGCGCTCGAGGTGGCCCTGCGGGCGCTCGGGATAGGAGCCGGCGACGAAGTCATCGTCGCCCCTTACACCTTCATCGCCTCAGCAAGCTCGGTGCTGATGGTGAACGCTATCCCCATCTTTGTGGACATCTCCCCCGACACCTACAACATCAATCCGGCCAAGATCGAGGCGGCGATCACGGAGAAGACGAAGGCGATCATGGCCGTTCACATCGGCGGCTGCCCGGCGGATATGGACGGGACCATGGACGTTGCGCGGCGGCACGATCTGGCCGTCGTGGAGGACTGCGCTCAGGCCCACCTGGGCGCCTGGCGGGGGCAGCCGGTAGGCTCGTTCGGCGATGCCGGCGGCTTCAGCTTCCAATCGAGCAAGAACCTGAACTGCGGCGAGGGCGGGGTAGTCGTCACGAACGACAAGGAGCTTTCCGAGCGAATCTGGTCTATCCACAACTGCGGCAGAGTGCCGGACGGCGCGTGGTACGAGCACCACGTGCTTGGAGGCAACTATCGGATGACCCAGTTCCAGGCGGCGCTGCTGCTTTCGCAGATGAAGCGCCTGCCGGACCAGCAGAAACGGCGGGAGGAGAACGCTCTTTATCTGACCGAAAAGCTCTCAGGAATCCCCGGCATCCGCCCGCTGGCTCGCGATCCGCGCGTGACCACCCACGCCTACCACCTGTATATCTTCCGCTACGATTCGTCGGCCTTCGAGGGACTGCCGAGGGCCAGGTTCATCGAGGCGTTGTCCGCAGAGGGCATCCCCTGCTCCGCCGGCTATGTCCCGCTCTACCGAGAGCAACTGTTTGTCGTTGACCCGGACGCCTGCCCCGTCGGCTGCGACTTCTACGGCAAGAAGGTTGACTACACGGCCATCCGCTGCCCCATCGCCGAGCGTGCCTGCGACGAAGAGTCCGTCTGGTTGTACCAGTCAATGTTCCTCGGCGAACGAAGCGATATCGAGGACATCGCCGCCGCCATCGCCAAGGTGCAGGAGAACGCGCGGGAGCTGGTGTAGGCCGGTCTCGTGCCGTGGCTGAAGGCTCTGCCCACCGGACGGGTCTAATATGGTTGTGGAACATCCCTCGCATCTCGCACCGTCTTAGACGACGTAGACAACGACTCGGAGGCAGGGCTATGAGAATTTCGCGTATCAAACATTACCCCGAACCGCGCTACCCGACGCGCTCGATATTGGACGAGCACCCGGAGCTGCTCAGACTTGTGCCAAAGCGCTGGCGGGGGAATCCCGTAGTGCTGGCGGCGCTGACGGGGGTGGGCGTCTTACTGGCGGGCTGCTCAAGAGACAGGATCACTGCTGCCGACTCCAGGATAGCGCCGGTGTTCATCCATGGCGAGGGGCGAGGGGCGTTTGGCTGCAAAGCCGTCAACCCGCCGGTGTTTCTGTCAGAGGGAGAAGCGAGACAGGTGATAGCTGAGGAAGCCAAGCGGGGCGGCATTGACTTTGCCCCGGACAGAACGATGCTCGACGATGTGCTGATGCCTGCCTGGGACCTGGCCACGCAAAACGGCAAGACCCAGGAACGACCCCTGGTGCTGGACGGGGAGGACAGGGGGCGTAAGATAGCCTATGAGTTTGTCTCGACAGAGGACCTCCGCGTCTGGCAGGAGCCGCACCGCTCGACCGCCTACAGCTATGACACCGCCAAATCTGCCCGCGAGCTCAGGGATCGGATAGCGGAGTCAAGGACCGAGGAGTCGGTAGCTGTCTTCTACGACCCCCTCGTCAGACCGACGATCCCACGTGACCCCTCCGGCAAAGCCGATTGGGCTAACTACCGGCGCGATGAAGGGCCGGCCCGCCAAGAGGCTCGGGAGAACTCGAAGGAGCAGCTCCGTGCCCAGGTTCGTGACTTCATCAAGTGGCTGAAGGCGCAGGGGGTTATCTGAACAGGCGAACCCTTTCGACGGCCCACGCATCTAATCTGTGGGAAAAGGAACGCGGAGGCGGGAACATGCACATCAGGCCGTTAGGAACGTACAAAGAGCCGTGCTATCCCACGGGCACGATTCTGGACGAGCACCCGGAGCTGCTGAGGCTTGTCCCGAAGCGGTGGAGGGGAAATCCGGTAGTGCTGGCCGCCCTGACGGGGGTCTGCGCTCTGCTTTCTGGCTGCAGGTACGACGCATCCGCTGCACCCCCCAAGGTCGCGCCGATCTTCCTCCACGGTCACGGACGTGGCACCTTTGGCTGCGACGTGGTCAACCCGCCGGTCTTCCTGTCCGAGGATGAGGCTCGGGAGGTGATCGTCCAGGAGGCGAAGCGGGCAGGGGCTACATTCGCGCCGGACGTCCAGACTCTCCGGAGTGTCCCGTTGCCGGTCACCGCGGAATACGGCTTCCGAGAGGATGTCACGGAGAACCACGGCACATTGGAGCGCACACCCAGGAAGCGAACCCAGCGCCTGCCGCTGCGGCTCGACGGAACAGACAGAGAGCACAGGGTCGCGTACGAGTTCGTATCGGCTGCGGACTTCAGAGAGTGGCGGGTCAAGGACGAAAGCCGGCTTCGGATGTCGACTGTGTCCCACTACGATATGCTGGGCACAGCGGGAGCTGTGAGGAACGGTATCAGAGAAGCTGGCGAGCCGGGTGCGTACGCGGTCTTCTACGAGCCGTGCGCTGGGTGGGTGGATGTTCAGAAGAAGCTGAACCACTGGCCTCCCTACGGGAAGAAAGGCGTCGATTGGAGGGCCGAGCGGGCCGGCATGCAGGCCAAGGCCAAGCAGATCGCACGTGACGAGCTTCGCAAGCAGGTTCAGGATTTCATCAAGTGGCTGAAGGCAGAGGGGGTTATCTGATGCATCTGACTCTGCATCTTACGTCTCGCTGCAATCTCCGGTGCCGTTACTGCTATGCCGCGCCGCACAATGGCGGGGATATGAGCTTCGACACCGTCAAAGCGGCGATAAGACTGGCCGTGGATAAAGTGAGCCGCGAGAACCCCGACCAGAGCCTCGGGATCATCTTCTTCGGCGGCGAGCCGCTCCTCCTGCGCGAACTGATCTCAAAAACCGTCCGCTACTGCGGCGATATCGAGGCTGCGACAGGCCAACTCTTCCATTTCAAGATCACCACGAATGGCCTGCTTCTGGATGAGGACTTCTTGACGGACCCGGACACGTCGGAGATATTCGTCGCCTTGAGCCACGATGGGGTGCAGGCTGCTCACGACGCGCACCGCGTGGACGGAAGGGGCAGAGGCTCGTTTGACCGACTGGACCCCATAGTGGAGCTGCTGCTCCGCCACAAGCCTTACGCGCCGGTAATGATGGTCGTTACGCCGGAGACGGTCCGATACTACGCGGATTCGGTGCAGTATCTGTTCGAGCGGGGCTTCCGCTACCTCATCTGCTCGCTCGACTACGGCGGCGACTGGCGCGAGCGGCACCTGGGCGAGCTAACCAAACAGTACAGGCGGCTTGCGGACTGGTACCATCGCCTCACCCTGGCGGAGGAGAAGTTTTACTTCAGCCCGTTCGAGGTGAAGATATCCTCACACGTCTTCCCTGGAAGCTGCAAGGCGGAACGCTGCGAGCTCGGACGGCGGCAGATCTCCGTAGGTCCCGACGGCACGCTTTATCCATGCGTGCAGTTCGTCGGCGATCCAACCTACGCCATCGGCCGCGCGGCGACCGGGATAGACGAAGGGGCGCGTGCCCGACTCTACAAACAGAACGCGGCGGAGAAGGAGAGCTGCGCCTCCTGCGCCATCCGCGACCGCTGCAACCATTACTGCGGATGCCTGAACAGACAGGCGACGGGCAGCATAGACATCGTCTCGCCCCTTCTCTGTGCCCACGAGCGGATTGTTCTACCGATCGCGGATCGCCTCGCGGAACGGCTCTTCCAGAAACGGAGCGCCCTTTTCATCCAGAAGCACTACAACGAGATGTTTCCCTTGGTGTCGCTCGTCGAGGATACCGTCGCGCGCCGGCGGGCAAGCTGAGGGCCAGTTCTCTCGACGACCTCAGGTGTTCGCATCTTCCTCCGTAGATGGGATGTCGCCAATCAAGCGCTGCGCTGCGGCGAGGACGCTCTCGGCACGGAGTATCTGCTCCCGTGCCTGCTCGGGCGCCACTGCGCTGCGGGGACCGTAATCGCCAGCGTGGCGGAGCGCTTGGGCCTCCAGGAGGAATCTATGGAACTCGGTTGGCACCCTGCCTGGCCGCACGAAACGCTGACCGAACGCGGCAATGACCGCCGAGTGTTTAGAGAATGCCAGCCCTTCCCCCTCCAGGAAGGCCTCGGCCACGTAAAACATGACGTAGTAGGCCCGCGAGGCGGCGTAACCCGGGTAGCCGCCGTCCAGCAGCAGCCTTGCGGCCGAGAGGCTGTCCCGCGCCTCGAGCAGAAGCTCAAGCTGGTCCTGGGTCACAAGGCCACGCCTTCCTTCCGAACGTTCCGCAGGAACGGTCCGTTGCGGTGAGCGAAGCGCTCCTGGTCCATGAAAACACAGGTGATGACTTCACCGAACCGCAATGAGATATCCGCGACGATCTCCCCCGTCCTCTCGATCTCATCCCCAGGCCGGACTGGCCCCCTGAGCACAACCAGCACGTCAGTATCCGAGCGGGGATCTCCATCGCCGCGCGCACGCGAGCCGTAGAGGACCATTTCTACCAGGCGCTCCCCGTACAGTCTCTCGAACCGGCGCCGGAGTTCGCCCAGAATCCCTCGTAGTCTCTCGTCCAGGTCGGTTCCTTGCCCCATCGCCTCACCTCCTGAGGCAGCCGCCCCATTATAGCATTTTCCGCAGGCCTTAGTGGTCGGGATGGATTTCAAATCCATCCCGAACGTCAGACTTCCATAATCACCGGGATGATCATGGGGCGGCGGTGAGTGCGGTCATAGAGGAATCGAGCGAGGGAACGGCGGACGTCGGACTTGACGGCGGTCCACTCCGCGGCCTCCTCCACATCCATCTCCTGCACCTCGCGAAGAACGACCTCCTTCGCCTCCTCCAGAATCTCTTCCTCGTGCTCGGGGACGACGAAGCCGCGGGAGACGATGTCCGGGCCGGCGACGACGGCGCCGGTGGCCCGCTCGATGGTGATGACGACGATTATCACCCCGTCCTGCGCCAGGTGCCAGCGGTCGCGGAGCACCACGTCGCTCACGTCGCCGACGCCGATGCCGTCCACCATGATGCTTCCGCAGTTCCCGATCTTGCCGACAACCCGGGCGCCATCCTCGTCAATCTGTAGGATGTCACCAACCGCGAGCTGGAACACACGATCAGGGCCGTAGCCCATACGAGAGACCATCTCGATATACTTGGCGAAATGCCGGTACTCCCCGTGCACAGGAAGGATGTACTTCGGCCGGACGAGGTTCAGCATCAGCTTCAGGTCCTCCTGGTTCCCATGTCCGGACACATGCACCGGCATGATGAGATCATAGAGGACATCTGCGCCCTGACGGAAGAGGTGGTTGATCGTGCGCATGACCAGGTCCTCGTTGCCTGGGATGGGCGTAGCGGATATGATGACGGTATCGCCGGGACCGATCTTGATCTTCTTGTGCTCGTCCATGGCCATGCGCGTGAGAGCGGAGAGGGGTTCTCCCAGGCTGCCGGTGGTTATGATTGCGATCTGCTCGTGAGGGAGCGAAGCGAGTTCGGCGAGGGGCAGCTTCGCGCCGTCCGGGATAGACAGATAGCCGAGCTGCTCCGCGATCTCAGAGTTCTTGGCCATGCTGCGGCCGACGACGGCGACGCGGCGGCCGTACCGATCTGCCGTATCATAGACCTGCTGCATCCGGTGGATATTGGAGGCGAATGTGGCGACGATGATGCGTCCCCGCGCCTGCGAGAATACGTCGTCGAACGTGCTGCCGACCAGCCGCTCGCTCGGGGTGTAGCCCTTCTTCTCGACGTTGGTGCAGTCGGTGAGCATCAGGAGCACGCCTGCGTCACCAAGCTGAGCGAAGCGCGAGATGTCTATCAGCTTGCCATCCACCGGCGTGTGGTCGAACTTGAAGTCGCTCGTGTGCACGATCAGACCTACCGGCGTTCGGATGGCAAGGCCGACGGCGTCCGGGATGCTGTGGCTGACCCGGATGAACTCTACGGAGAAATCGCCGATCTGAACCGTGTCCCCGGCCTGCACCTCGGTCATTACGGTTGACTCGATCAGCCTGTGCTCTTCGAGCTTGGCCGTGACGAGTCCGAGCGTCAGCCGGGTGCCCCAGATCGGGACGCCCAGTTGCTTCAGCACGTACGGCAAAGCGCCGATGTGGTCCTCGTGGCCATGAGTCAGCACGATGCCGAGGACCTTCTTTTGGTTCTCGATCAGATATGAGATGTCCGGGATGACGATGTCAACTCCGAGCATCTCCTCTTCGGGGAACATCAGGCCGGCGTCAACGACAAGAATCTGCTGCCCGGAGCGGATGGCAGTCATGTTCTTGCCGATCTCCCCGACGCCGCCGAGCGGGATTATCTGGAGCGGTTTACGCTTTCTAGTGCGAGGCATAGTAGCTGTTAGCTGTTGGCTCTTAGCGGTTCTGTGCTTCGGCGCACCGAAGCCTTCGGCGCGAAAACCGAGCGCCGAAGGATAGAAAGGATAGAACACTTTGCACTTTACACTTTGGACTTTACACTTTCCTCTTGATCAGGCCGCGCTCGATCATGCATTCGGCGATCTGAACGGCGTTCAGCGCGGCGCCCTTTCTGATATTATCGGATACAACCCACATATCTATCGTGTTCGGCCAGCAGGGATCCTGCCGGATGCGACCGACGTAGGTTTCGTCTTTGCCGTCGGCGAAGAGCGGCATCGGGTACTTGGCGTTGCCTGGGTCATCAATCACTTCGATCCCCGGCGCACCGGCCAGGAGCTCTCGCGCCTCATCCGCAGTAATTGGATTCTCAAACTCGACGTTGATGGCCTCGGAGTGGGCGCGGATCACCGGCACGCGCGCGCAGGTGGCGGACACGGCGAGATCGGGATAATCGAACATCTTGCGCGTCTCCTTGATCATCTTAATCTCCTCGCCGTAGTAGCCCGGAAACTCGTCCCGCAGCCTGGAGATGTGAGGGATGACGTTGCAGTGAATCTGGTAGGGATATTCCTTGATCTGCATTGGTTCGCCGGTCACGTCGGCTTTGATCTGCTGCTGGAGCTCACGGATGGCGGCGCTCCCCGATCCGGACACGGACTGATACGTCGTTACCACGACTCTCTTCATCCTGGCCTTTCGATGGAGCGGAGCCAGCGCAACGACCATCTGGATCGTGCTGCAATTGGGGTTGGAGACCAATCCCTGGTGTTTGTCGAGATGGTGAGGGTTCACCTCCGGCACCACCAGCGGCACCCGGGGGTCCATCCGGTAGTCGTCGCCATTGTCCACAACTATGGCTCCGCGCCTTACGGCCTCCCAGCCGTAGAGTTGAGACGCGCCCCTCTCGCCCTCAGTGCCGGCGAAGAATGCGATGTCAATGCCGTCGAACGCATCCTCCGTGGTCGGGATGATGTCGAACTCCCGGCCGTCGAGCGTCTGCCGCCGTGCCGTCCGGGCCATAACCCGGAGCTCGGCAATCGGGAAGCATCTCTGCCGGAGCACCTTGACCATCTCTTCGCCGACCGCTCCGGCTCCGACGACTGCTACGTTATAACCTGCCACTCTATCAGCGCACCTTTCCTGGAGGTCTCCATTACATTCTACCGGTGAGCGGGATGAGGCGTCAACTTTGGGCGGGGCACTGTATGCGCACCTGGTAAATTTACCGGTTTTTCGGAATCGAGCGCCGAACCTATTGACATTAGCGGCCAGACATAGTTATACTGCAAGTGAGGCGCGTACGCGGTGAGCGAGAACCGGCCTGGAAGCACGGCTCTCCAAGTCGGTGTTGACGCGTCCAGCGAGGCGGGTCGCGATCGCCCGGCAAGAAGCAAGACATTCTAACACAACACTTACAGGCTCTGAAGAGAGCCGAAGGGAGGAGAGAGGATGAGAAAAGCGTTTGCGGTAACGGCGGCGCTCGCGCTGCTGTGCCTGGGCATCTCGGCTCAGGCAGATGTCTTCAACTTGGGCCCCGGACTTACGAACCTGGAGACCGTGCCGGTGGGCGACCCGGGCAACACCGGCGAGCTCTCCGGCGGCAGGATATGTGGAGCTGTTGACCATGGCTACCGCATAGCCACGTACGAGGTCACCGCCGCGCAGTACACGGATTTTCTGAACCACAAGGCAAAGACCGACCCCTATGGACTCTACAACGAGTTAATGTCGGCGAGCACCACCTACGGATGCGGGATCGAGCGCTCCGGCAGTGGAACTCTGGAAGATCCTTACAGCTACTCGGTGGCAAATGATGAGGAACACGGTACCTGGGCTAACAGGCCGGTGAACTACGTGAGTTTCTGGGACTCCTGCCGGTTTGCCAACTGGCTCAACAACGGCCAGGGGACTGGCGACACGGAGACCGGCACGTATACCCTGAACGACTACAACGGCGATGACGGGAGCTGGATCCTGAGAAACCTCGGCGCCACGTGGTTCCTGACCAGCGAGGACGAGTGGTACAAAGCCGCGTACTACAAGGGCGGAACCGACGCGGGATACTGGGGCTATCCTACTCAGAACAATGCGATGCCGGACAACCAGCTCATCGACCCCGATCCCGGCAACAATTCGAACTCTCGTCCGATAGACGGTGAGTTCACCATCGGCCCTCCGTACTACCGAACGCCGGTCGGGGAGTTCGAGAACTCAGAGAGCGCCTACGTCACCTTCGACCAGGGCGGCAACGTCTGGGAGTGGAACGAGAGGCTAGTTGCGGGGGGACCCGGCGATCGCTGCCTGCGCGGCGGATCCTTCATCGAGAACGCCGGCTACCAGCACACTGCATACCCCATAAGCTACTGGCCGACGCTCGAGGTCCAGCACTTCGGGTTCCGTGTTGGCGAGGTTATTCCTGAGCCGTCATCAATGCTCGCCCTTCTCGCTGGCCTGGGTGGACTTGGGACGCTGGTTCGGCGAAGGAAGAAATAGAAAAGTAGCGCCTGCGGGCTTGCTTCCGTTATTCCGGGACACCCCTGTCCCGAAATGGGCTTACCCACGATGGGTCGGTATCGGAACAGGGGTGTCGCGGTACAACAAGAACGAAGAGCTTACAGCAGGTTCTCCAGCCCGTACACCACGCCGGTCAGGCCCCGCACCTTCCGGATCGCCAGCAGCACGCCGGGCATGAAGCTCGACCGGTCGAGGCTGTCGTGGCGGATCGTGAGCGTCTGGCCCTGCCCGCCGAAGATGACCTCCTGGTGAGCCACCAGCCCCGGCAGGCGAACGCTGTGGATGTGTATCCCGAAGTGGTCTTCACCCCGAGGTCCCGGCTCGGCAGGAGCCTCGCCCTCCCGTCTGTGGATGTGTATCCCGAAGTGGTCTTCACCCCGAGGTCCCGGCTCGGCAGGAGCCTCGCCCTCCCGGGCAATTCCGCATTCCGCATTCCGCATTCCGCATTTGGCTTGGGAGACCATCTCCGCGGTCTTGATCGAGGTTCCTGATGGCGCGTCGAGCTTACGGTCGTGATGAAGCTCGATAATCTCGACCGCCGGCATGTGTTTTGCGGCCTCGGCTGCGAACTTCATCATCAGCACCGCGCCGATGGCGAAGTTCGGCGCTATGACAGCCGGCGTCCCGGTCTTTGAGCTTAGCTCCTGGAGTTCCCGGAGGTTCTCTTGAGTAATGCCGGTCGTGCCGACCACAGCAGGCACCTTCCGCTGGAGGCTGGTTCGAACGTTTGCCATCACAGCCGCCGGCGAGGTAAAGTCAACCGTCACGTCCGGTCTTGCCTCGTCAATCAGCGCAGCAAGGTTGTCGCTGATCCGAATCTCGCCCGGAGCGCCAGCCACCACGTCCGACAGATTGCAGCCAACGAAGGATGTATCACACGCGCCGACGATCTCCATATCCGGCGCCGCAGAAACCGCCCGCGCCGTCTCCTGGCCCATCTTCCCGCACGCGCCGGCTATCAACACCCGTATCTTCTCGCTCATGCGGCCACCTTCTGCCCGCGCTTGAACGGCCCAACCGCTGCGAAGGCGATCCGCCCTTCAACGAACAGCTCGTTCGCGACGCGCGTCAGCTCATCCGCGGTGACCTTCATGATCGCGTCAATGATCTCCTCGACCCGGATGATCTTGCCGAAATACAGTTCCGAGTTGGCCATCCGGCTCATCCGGTTCGACATACTCTCCTGGCCCAACACGAGCGCGCCGCGAATCTGGTTCTTGGCGCGCAGAAGTTCCGTCTCGTCCACCCTCTTCCGCTTCACGTTCCCAAACTCGGCCTTGATGAGCTTGACGACTTCTTCCACGTTGGCAAGGCTGGTGCCGGCGTAAACGACGAACATCCCGCCTTCTCGGTAGGATGCCGAATATGATCCAATGGTGTAGACCAGGCCGCGGTTCTCGCGGATCTCCTGGAAGAGCCTGGAGCTCATTCCACCGCCAAGGATGGCATCGAGCACCGCCAGGATGTATTTGTCGTCGTTGTGCTGAGGGTAACCGGGGGTGCCGATGCAGAAGTGGACCTGCTCGATCGGTTTGACGGCGAAGCGGGACTCGCCAGCGGCTTTGGTGGGCAGCGGGCGCTTCCGGGTCTGATGCCCCGACATTCCTCCGAAGTGACGCTCGATCAGCTCCACCAGGTAGCCGTGCTCGAAGTGGCCTGCCGCGGAGACAACTATGTTGTCCGGGGTATAGGCGTTCGCTATATGCCGCAGAAGGCTTTCTCGAGTAAACCCTTCGACCGCCCCCCTGGTGCCTATGACGGGGTTGCCGAGCGGGTGGCCTTGCCAGAGCGTCTGACCGAAGATGTCGTGAACCAGGTCATCCGGAGTGTCCTCGTGGCGCTTGATCTCTTCCAGAACGACGTTCCTCTCTCGGTCCAACTCCACCGGGTCCACAGAGGAGTGGAGGATCATGTCCGCGATGATATCAACGGCCGTGGGCAGATGCTCGGAGAGGACCTTTGCGTAGTACCAGGTGGTTTCCTTGTCGGTAAACGCGTTGAGATGCCCGCCGACAGAGTCCATCTCGTCGGCGATCTGGCGGGCCGAGCGGCGCTCGGTGCCCTTGAAGAGCATGTGCTCAATGAAGTGAGAGATACCTCTGGACTTTCCGTGCTCGTCGCGGGACCCGACATCTACCCAGACCCCGACAGACACGGAATCCACGTAAGGGACCGATTCCGAGAGCACTCGGATGCCCTTTGGCAGCGTCGTCTTGTTTACCGTTGTCTTGAAAGCCATGGCAGGGAAGAAAAGTGTAAAGTGTAAAGTGCAAAGTCCAAAGTCGTGTCGAACGAGTTACTCTGGACTTTTCACTTTACACTGCAGGACTAGCGTTTTGGTCTGAAGCGCGCTCCGAACTCGCCGGGTTCCTTCGGGTATTCACGTCCTCCGTAGCCTCTCCCGCCGCGGTCGCCCTCGGGCCGCGGCGCCTGCGCTGCAGCCAAGCGTGCTTGAAGCTCTTCCTCTGTCTCGCCTGGGCGAGGCTTCTGGGTCAGGCCCTTCATAGATAGGCGAATCTTGCCCTCCTCGCCCGGCACGACCTTGACCAGGACTTCATCGCCGACCCGCACGACGTCTTCGACCCGGCCCACCCGGCCAGCGGCCATCTCCGAGATGTGGACCATGCCCTCCCGGCCAGGAAGGATCTCCACGAATGCACCGTAGTTCTCGACGCGCGTCACTCGGCCAAGATACGTCTCTCCGATTTTGACGTCCCGCGTCAGATCATCAACTATCTTCAGCGCACGCTCGCCGCCCGCGGCGTCAACCGAGGTAATGTAAACGTGCCCGTCCTGCTCGATATCAATCTTGGCGCCGGTGTCGGCCTCGATCTTCTTGATGATCTTGCCGCCTGGGCCGATGATGTCGCCGATCTTGTCCGGAGGCACCTCGATGCTGAACACCCGAGGCGCGTACTTCGAAAGCGACGAGTTCGGCTCGGCAATCGTCTGCTGCATTACGTCCAGGATGTGCAACCGGCCCTCACGGGCACGGACCAGCGTCTCCCAGATGACCTTGCTTGGGATTCCCCCGATCTTGGTGTCCATCTGGATGGCCGTGATCCCGTCACGCGAGCCGGCGACCTTGAAGTCCATGTCGCCGGTGAAGTCTTCCATCCCCTGGATGTCGCTCAGAATGACCGAGCGGTCCGAGTCGGTCATCAGGCCCATGGCTATGCCGGCTATGGGAGCCTTGATCTGCACGCCGGCATCCATCAGCGCAAGCGTTGAACCGCACACGCTGGCCATCGAGGTGGAGCCGTTGGATTCAAGGACCTCAGTCATAAGCAGGAGGCTGTAAGGGAACTCTTCCTGCTCAGGAATGACATAGCGAAGGGCGCGCTCGGCCAGCGCTCCGTGGCCGACCTCTCTTCGGCCAGGCGCGCGCAGCGGCCTCGTCTCCCCCGTTGAGAACGGAAGGAAATTGTAGAAGTGCATGTAGCGCTTCTCGCCGTCCTCCTCCAGGGTATCGAGGATCTGCGCGTCATCGAGCGAGCCGAGAGTAAGTGAAGTCAGCACCTGAGTTTGGCCCCTGGTGAAAAGCCCCGAGCCGTGCACCCTTGGCAGCAGGCCGACTTCACACCAGATGTCGCGGATCTGTTCGGGCGAGCGGCCATCTGGCCTTACGCCCTGCTGGAGAATGAGCTTGCGGACTTCTTCTTTGACGACCTTCTCCGCAGCCTCGGCGAGCTCCAGCTCCCTCTCCGGAAACCGCTCGGCTAGGCGCTCGACAACGTCGAGCTTGACATCGTTGGTTCCGCTCTCTCTCGCCGCCTTGTCCGGCTCACGAATCGCCTGCGCAATATCCGCGGTAGCCGTTTCCCGCACGGCTCCCAGTATCTCAGGATCTACCTCGTGCAGCGGGACCTCAGCTTTGACGACACCGATCTTCTGGGCCAGCTCCTCCTGCAGAGTGCAGAGCTTCTTGATGGCCTCGTGGGCGAAGTTAATAGCATCGAAGACAACCTGCTCGGGAAGCTGGTTCACGCCTCCCTCCAGCATCGCCACGGCTTCTTTCGTGCCGGCGACAATGAGGTCCAAGTCTGAGACGGCCTGCTGGTCGAGGGATGGGTTGAGGATGAACTCTTGGTCAGCCCTGCCGACTCTGACGGCGCCGACGGGGCCTGCGAAAGGGATGTCCGAGATGGTCAAGGCCGCCGATCCGGCGAGCATAGCCAGCACATCCGCCGGACAATCGGGCTCCATCGAGAGCGGGATCGTGATTACCTGGACCTCGTTGCGCATGCCGGCGGGGAAAAGCGGCCTCAGAGGCCGGTCAATGAACCGCGAGGTCAGCACGGCTTTTTCGGACGGGCGTCCGCCGCGCTTTATGAAACCGCCTGGAATCTTTCCTACAGCATACTTCCGCTCTTCGTAATCGCAGGTAAGGGGAAAGAAATCTA
>Ga0315289_10003364_pt1 | contig 24278 bp, 22 predicted proteins | sample YL17G11_40_MG_FD_203452 | JGI IMG/M metagenome (GOLD analysis project Ga0315289, IMG submission 203452) | Sediment microbial communities from Yellowstone Lake, YNP, Wyoming, USA - YL17G11_40 | ecosystem: Environmental > Aquatic > Freshwater > Lake > Sediment | place: USA: Wyoming | collected...
CTTTTCTTTATATGCATTGATTTTCTGCTCTAAAAATTGGTTGTATAATCTTATCAATAAATTTGACTGTTTCCATAACAAATCTTGTTGTTTTCTTGTTGGATAAATTCTATATTTTATTGTCAGCATTTTTTATCAACCTGTTTATTATTTCTTCATATGTCTCCCTTTTAGTTATTCTAAGTTTTCTAATTTTATCTCTCGTTTCTTTTTCTATTTGTATAGTAGTTGGATTTTTCATATATAATTACTATATAACTACTTATATATACTTATTGATTTGTGTTCGCTTTCATCCCACTCCTAAAGGATGTGGGATTTCCCGCTCACCGAAAGTTGAAATCGGTCCAAATTTCTATTATTTCATAACCTATTCTTCTTGGCTTCAACAAACCTATAATTTTTTGGCTGTATTCAGCAGGAATTAAGAATACTCCTCTGCCTATTTTTCTTCCACCTATCTTTTTTATTATTCCTTCAGATCTGTATGTTTTTCTACCAATTTTTTGTACATATCCATAAAGCTCTCTCCAAAGTTTTATTTTTTCTAATCTATTCAATTTTTCTAAAGAGATAGAAAATAAAACGTACTGAGAAAGATCTTTTGGTTTTTCTTGATATTTCCCGTATAGATAAATGCCGTCAGATATGATACTCCTTCTTAGACCCGAATAATTTTTTAAATAACCGATGTAAAGTTTAATGTCATTTTTTATGCCTATGAGTTTCCATCTTTCTATTTCTCTAAAAACTCGTAATCTGTCGAGAATTAAAGATTTGTATTTTTCATCCGTTTCAATGAAAACATCTATATCGCTTTCTTCATCAAAATCATCTCTGGCAACAGATCCAAAGAGTATGATTTTTTCTAAATTTTTTGCAATAGATACATCTTCCATTAAAAATGAAATAAAATGGAGCACATATGCTAAAAGTATAGACCGTTCCATCATTTTCCCCTCAGGTCATTTATCATCTTTTCTAATTCTATGAAAAGTTCAAGAACAGTTTTTATTTTTTCTATTGGTTCGGGAGAACCGTATGACAGGTCTTCACTCAACCTTTCCATTTCCACAATTTTTTTGACAATTATATTTTTTTGTGGAAATTCTGGCAATTTATCTGAAACACTCTCGGATTTGAACCATCGGTGATTTATTTGTGCGCCTGAAGATATTCTGTTCTTTTCATGTAAGTATGCAGAAAGCAATTCCACTATGCCTCGAGAAACATGCAGACCAACAATTCTTTGACTTTTATCCAAACCTCTTATCCTGTAAGCCCAATCAAAAACAACTTCTTTATGTTCTTTGAAAGCTTCCAAATGATCTTCTATTTTCATGTTATATTTTTATGTAACTAAGTATATAAAGCTTTCGTTACTAAATCACATAATTGATAATAATTATATACTATATCATAAAAAATCTTTGACTAAGTCATACTCTGTTCTGCAGAATTTTTGCACGTCAAAATGTCATTTTTTTCTAACATATGTAATATTTTTGTAACAATCGTTATATAAATCTATCGCTTTCAGATGAGTCTCTAAATTAAGCTTTTCCTTGAACTCTATGTTTTTATTTTCCTTATGAGGCACCAAAATCTTGCTCATGCCTCTTACCTACAACTAATAAAATCATAGAACATTGTCTTTTATAAAGATTTTACAATCTCACTTGCTGCGCGTTTTTGTGTATACCATAATTTACCACCTTCAAGATTTCTTTAAACATATGATTTAATATCACAATTATCGATACTTAAAATGAAGGATATGTTTAAAAAAATAATCATAGCAATTGTAATGATACTTGTTATTCTACTTCTTTTTTTCTACCCTAAAATGTCTTTATTTAAACAATTCGTTTCAACCACAACTTTGCAAGGGAATCCGTCTGCAGGATTTCACGAATACAAAATATCTGTGACGCATAATGGCAAACCCACAGAGATTGGTTATACTGATTCTACATATAATAACTTTACCTATGGCATAACAGTTTATAACAAGAGCTCCATATGCGGCTATTTTTCAGAGGCAACCCGGGAGAAATCTTCAACTTATGTTTTCGATAGTAATACGAAAGTTGGGGACAAGACTTTGAAAGATTATGAAAATGAAGGATACCCATTTGATGTCTATGTGTCAGCTTATACAAACGATATGGGCAGGGGATGGAAGGTTAGAATGGTGCCTAGAGATGCCTACGATTCTACATTGAACTGGGAGCAACTTCCAAAATTATCTCAAGATTTTTCTGTAAATTTTGACATACCACTGTTCAATATCTCAAGCCGCCAGATTAAAATATCTGGAAAGAATGCGAGCATTCATGCAGAATTGCTTGATGACTGGAAAAGCGAAAATGATCTGTATTGCGTGATGGAAAGAAATTATGATGCGGGGGACAATTCACCTACTTGCCCCACGAAACTATCAATTTTCTATCAAAACTATCAATGCATCCAGAGTTATTTGTTGCCGGAGTGTGATAACCCGAACAGAATAGTTTACACAGTTAAAGCTGTAAGAAATGGAAAAAATATTGATTGTATTTTTCCATTAGAAGACTTGACTTCAGGAAAAAATTATGCTGTCAGAATTCAATACTACGAGCAAATGAATACTAATCTATATTTACGATACAGGAGTGACCCATTTATAGGTACTCTTTCAGTTCCTTAAATTAATTATTAGAGCTATATTCGGTTAATACGGAAATTAGTTTTTACGGTCAAATAATTTTATCAGTTTAATAATTTTCATTATTTCATCTTCTTCCAAAAATGGATTAAGCGGCAAAGAAAGGACCTCACTGCTGCATTTTTCTGTGATGGGAAAATCTCCTTTTTTGTAACCCAAATTCCGGAATGTTCTAGTCAAATGAAGAGGCAAATCATATTCTACCTGAGTTTCAACGCCATGTTTGAATAGAAATTCTCCCAGTTTATCCCTCTTCTTTGACCTAATAACGTACCTAAAGTAGCTATGTTTGACATTTTTGCCTTCAACAGGAGTTTCTATGCTTGCTCCTTTCAATTCCTCATTATAGATGTGTGCAATCTCCCTTCTTTTTTCCACCCATTTTAAGAAGAAAGGCAGTTTAGCCTTTATAAATGCGATTTGGACTGCGTCAAGGAAGCATGGGGTTCTTTTACTCAATCTTACCAGATCATCATTTGCTGCAGGGTCCCTTAAAATATCAATCCTGTTTTTTATTCCTCTATCATTAGTGACTACAATACCACCATTGCCCAAGCCGCCAAGAATTTTTGAGGTATTGAAACTGAAGCAGCCAATATCCTTGACTGGAACTTTTTTACCTTTATATTCAGCACCATGGGCCTGGGCACAATCCTCTATTATTTTCAAATTGTTCGCCTTCGCTATTTTAGCGATTTCATCCATATTGCACGGGCATCCGTAGAGATGCACAGGCAAAATAGCTTTAGTTTTCTCTGTTATAGCATCCTCAATCTTGCCCGCATCAATTGTATATCTATCAATGTCTATATCAACGAAAACGGGCTTTGCTCCCATATTGAAAATCGCCAATGCAGTTGCGATAAAATTATATGGGACGGTTATGACCTCATCTCCATCTTTTATCCCAGAAGCAACCAAAGAAAACTGCAAAGCAGCCGTCCCCGATGAAACACCTACGCCAAATTTTTTACCGAAAAGTCTTGCAAAGTCTCTTTCAAATCTTCTTTCATAGAACCAAAATTGATAATCAGTTCTAAAATTCACTATTTTATCCAACTCTTTTTCAATTCCTTCCCGAACTGCAAGATGCTGTCTATCGTAGTTGTTAAACGATATCATATTTTTCCTGTATTTATCATATGCACTTTTTATAAAATCGAAAATTATGGGATGCTCCGAGTAAAATTTTTTTACCAAGTTCGACATTTTTGGCATAAAACCGCTCTATTGAATAATTTTATTAGCAAAGCTTTAAATTACCGTCAAGAAAGTTATTCCGGTTTGGAGCAATTCATGCTTTAAATAAAATGCCTCTAGCTCTATTAAACTTGTCTATCAGTCTTTCGTCCAAATCAGCCTCAAACCTGCAAGCTCTATCACAATTTTCAAGAGACATATTAGCTCTCTTAAGATTGCGCCGTATGATGGCTATGTTATCCTTTAATGCACTGCCCAACTTGATGTTGCACACATACAGGTCCCCATTGCTTTTTATTTTTAAAGTTCTAAACGGAGCTCCGCACCCCAGCCTTAATTTTTTAAAATTCACATGAGGATTTTTTAAATAGGTTTCAATAAGTCTGAGATTAATTTCAGAATTAGCTATATAAAAACCACCTTTTTTCATTTCAATCAGAGCCGCAATAGTTCTATTTATTGCGTCCTTATCTAGAGGCCATATGTCTCCCTCCGTACAACATTTTTTTGTGGAGCCGCCCGACAGATAAGGAAGAACCGGCCTCAGGAATACGCTGCAATCATTTTTTTCTGCGAATTTCACTATTTCTGTTATTTCGTCCAAATTGCATTTCATTATAGTTGTACCGAGATAAATTTTTGGTTTTTCACTGCCATGCCTTTGTTTCATACTATTTATGTATTTTATAGATTTTTCAATTCTATCGAAAGCGCCTTTCACACCTCTTATGTGGTCATGCGTCTTGCCAATGCCATCGACAGATATCCTGAGTTTATCCAATTCAATTTTTATAATTTTTTCCGCAATGTTTTTATCAACAAGATATGAATTTGTTGCTAACTCTGTTATTATTCCTATTTTATTAGAATAATCTATTATGTCAAGCGCATCTTTTCTAAGCAGAGGCTCTCCACCAGTTACAGAGAGATAAAGGGGGCCGAGCCATGAACGAAATTTTGAAATTATATGTTTCCATTCTTCAAACATTAGTTCATAGTTTTGGCTGTGCCGCAGGGTGCAATGCCTACACCTAAAATTGCAGGAAGAAGTTATGGACGCCCATATTACCAGAGGTTTTAAATGGGCAAAGCCAAAAATTGGATCTAATTTATGTGTTAAATAATTTATCGACTCCCTATATAAAAAACCATACATTTTATTCATAAAATACATTTTTATAATAGAAGCATTTAAACAAGGAATTCTGAAGAATTTACCTTAAATTTGCCACTCTTAAAAAAGTATTTTTTAAAGTGTCTAAATCCAGAGAATAAAAAAGATTTCTTCTAGTAAAACAAGAAAAACAACTACAATTCCTATATGATGGAAGGCTGTAAAACGCATTCATAAAACCATTTTTTAATCCGCATAGTGATTCATTTTTTTTAATTAAACATGAACTAATTTTTCCATCGGGGAGAAGGGAGCAAAATGAAATTCCGGCATGGCATCTCAATTCTGATTTCTCATTCTTGCACATCTTAATTATCTCATTGCACATTCCATTAGAAAAGTCATCTATCCTGTATCCTTTCTTGTAAAATTCTCTGATCAGCCTTAATACCAAGAGGTATTCGTCGGGAGATATAAATTGCTCCTGTATTTTTTCAAAATACTCTTCGGGAGAAAGCTCTTCCTCTATTTCCTCATAGTATTCTAAATTTTCTCCCCGCTTAGACACGGGAAATAAAGTTATACCCAAGTCAAATTTTTTGACCAAAGCAAAGATGTGTTTCATTCCAAAGAGATTATTTTTTATATGGTCTTTCTGTATGACAGTATTTATATAAACATTGAAATTTGCTTTTTTGGCTAATTTGATGGCCTCAATCACCTTATCATAAGTTCCTTTACCTCTCATTTTCTCATGAATTTCCTTCGGGCCGTCTAGAGAAAAGAATATTTTACCAACATTTTTCAATTCATTCATCCTTTTTTTGAACAGGATACCGTTTGTTACAACAGTTGTACGTATCCCCTGATCGTTAGCAAAATTAATCAATTCTCCTATATCTTCTCTCAACAAAGGCTCACCACCAGTAAAAGACCATGCTATAGTACCGGCATCGGCAAATTCTTTCATTGCCTGCTTTATTTGTTGGGTATTCAGTTCTCTTACCCTCGTATATGGAAATATGCAATATTTGCATCTAAGATTACACCTCATAGTGATTTGGTGGCAAACTTCCAAAGGAGTCCTTTTGCCCAATCTTGAGAGAAAGATTGAAAAAGCTGTTTTAAGATATAATCTATCCATACTAAATTTTTATGATTATTAATTTAAAAGCATATTCGGATGTTACCTGTTAAGAAGAATATTATGAAAATAAATAATGTTGTCTTCAATTATAGTTTATGAGCGGCATTTGTGGTATTCTAAGCCTCAAAGGCGATGATTCCATAAATAAAAACACTTTGCTAAAAATGGGTGAAATTATAAGGCATAGAGGCCCCGATGGTTCTGAATCATATATCGATGGTGCGGTCGGCCTCCATCATAATCTATTGAAATTTAGATTGAACGACACAAAGCAACCAATTCATAATGAAGATCATTCCATACAGGTAGTTTTTGACGGTATAATTGATAATTACCTAGAGCTGAAAAAAAATTTGGAAAGAAAAGGCCACAAATTTTATACTGATAGTGAAGCCGAGGTAATAGTTCATAGTTATGAAGACAATAAAGAAGGTTGTGTAAAACTCTTGGAAGGTTTTTTCGCCTTTGCCATTTGGGACAGTGAAAATAAAAAATTGATTTTGGTAAGAGACAGGTCGGGTATAAAACCATTATATTATGCTATTGCCGATAGTGCAATTTACTTCGCGTCTGAAATAAAATCTATTTTGCAATGTGGCCTCTTCGAGAGAACACCAAATTTAAAATATTTGTATTCTTTACTTAGATTCGGTTATAACCCTACAGAAACCATGATTGAAAAAATCTATCAAGTGCCAGCTAGCAATATGCTGATTTGCCAGAAGGATTCCATATCAGTTACAGAATATTGGAACTTAGTTCCTAGAAAAATTTTGAATAATTCAGAAGAGTATTTCATAGAAAAACTTTATGCATTTTTAAAGGGCTATCTCGAAAGACTATTAGATTACGATTACAGGACTGGCGTTTTTTTAAGTGGGGGGCTCGATTCAAGTTCATTTGTTGCTATTTTAAGCGAATCTTCAGAAGAACCCATTCATACCTTTTCCTTTAGTTATGAAGACGAGAAGCTTAATGAACTGAAATACTCTAGAATTGTTGCAGAAAGATTCAACACACTGCATCATGAGGTAGCAATTAAAACAGAAGATATAAAATACATGCCAAGATTAATGTGGTATGACAGCCAACCAAACTTAAGTTCATATAAATTGCCGTATTTTTTTCTTTCCAAATTAGCAAATAAATATGACTGCAGATTTATACCAATTGGGCAGGGCCCAGATTATTTTCTTGGGTGGCCGCCACCCACATCCAACTTTTTAAATTTTTTAGAATTATCAGAAAGGATTGTGCCTGAAAAATTAAGAAGGAATTTAATTTGGTTGCCGTTTCATCCCATTTCGTATTTTAAATTTACTGAAAAAAAGTTTTGGCTTCCTATAAGTGCTTTAGGTTTTATCAAAACAAAAAATCCTCTTTTATTTCAAAAATATAAGGACTCGATACTCTCAAACCATTTCCAAATTGCAATTAGAAATTTGGATTACGAAAGTTTTTACAAACATTTTGAAAATAAAAAATTGAATAATTTATACCAATTAGCCGGTTATATCTTGTTTAAAAAAATTGGTTTTGTAGAAAATTCTTTGAATAAAATAAATGCGGCTAATTCGATTGAATCACTGTATCCATTTTTGAATCATAAATATGCGGAGTTTGCTTCAACTATTCCTATGAGATTTACTTTTACTGGGAAAGCATTAATTGGAAAATATTTACTTAAAAAATCTATGAAAAACAAATTGCCTAGAGAAATAATCCACAGAATAAAATTTGGGACGATGAAACCGACAAAACCGTTCATTGAAAAAGAGAAAGATACAGTTGTGCATTTTCTATCTGAACTGGATAAGCGGGGATATTTCAAAAAAAAATATATTAACAACTTATTAAAAGGGGAGAACCGAGTAAAAAATTCTGAGAAAATTTTTAAACTGTTTATGCTCGAAATTTGGCACAGAATTTTCATAGATAGTGAAAATTTTGAAAAGCCAAATTTGAGTTTAAGTAAATTATGGTAGAAATCATGCGCAAAGTAAGAAATGTGAATTTTCTTGATTTTGCCACAATTAACAGTATTTATAAAAAATATTTCAAGACAGAGTTTGGAGGTAAAAATACAAACCTTTTATATCAATTTGTATTGCTCCTAATCAACGATTTTCTTAAAATTTTTCATTCTAACTTTCTTGAAATTCACTGTTTGGAAGACAACAAAAAAATAATAGGCGTAATGAGCTGGCATATGGTCTCAAAGCACGTAGTTGCGGATTATGGAATATGCATATTGCCAGAAGAGCGTGGGAAAGGCCTAGCTAAAATATTGATGCAGGAAAGCTATGAAATTCTTAAGAAAAAGAGGATAAACCATGTTTACATTTTAAGGCGAGATCCATTTCCCATGATTAAAAAACCCAAGCCTAAGATTGTTAATATTTTTTACTACCAAAATGTGAAATTCAATGAATTAGAAACTAATCGTAAATCTTCTCTAAAACTGTCGGAATATGATTTCAGTTGCTTTCCAATGGTACAAAAAATGATTAAAAAGGCGAATAATGACTCTGTGTTTATACCTCTTTTTTTCAAGCCCCCGAAAAGTAGCGTTGCTCTCACCTTGAAAAAAACTCATTCGCTTATAGCATTTAGCAGAGTTTGGAGATACTGTATTAGGAAGGGAAAAAAAATTATTGGCTATGCAGAGATGCACTATGAACCACTCATAAGAGAAATGAGGATTTATCTCTTACTGGAAGGAAAGGCAGATAATTTAATGAACGAATTTAACAAAATATTTCATATGAAAAATATTCCAGTTTCCAATCTCAATGTTCATGCTTTTTTTAAACCCATAGGGAAAGAAAAGATGGATAAAGAAGTATATGAAATAAAAAGGCTTTTTGAGTTGAAAAGGGATTTATAATACTTTAAAACCAATAATTAATAAAACATAAATTTGCCGTTGGTGCATCTTCATGGGCTTGAAAAATTTCGTGGAAATACAGAATAAAACTCTTGTAAAAACTCTGAAGCAATCTTCAAAGACCGTATTTTATAAAAGAAAATTCAAGGAAAATAACGTCGATATAGGAAAAATAAAAACCGTGGAGGATCTGCATAGATTGCCATTTACGGCAAGAGAAGATTTGGCATGCAGCAATGAAGATTTTTTGGCAGTAAACAAAGATAAGATAGCGACCTTTTTTTCTACTTCTGGCACGACTGGCAAAAGAATTGTGTCATATCTTTCCTATAAAGATCTTGAGAGAGGTATAGGCAATAGGATAGACGGGTTCAAATCATATGGTTTAAGAAAGGGTAGTGTAGTACTTAATTCAAGACCCCATGGTCTAAGTTCATTTTTTTTATTTGATGTTGCATTGATGAAGATGGGTATGTTTGTTATCCGTTGCGGATCCGGCCTAGAAACTCCTACCACTTTTCAACTAAAGCTTATAGATCAATTCAAGCCAAATATTCTTACTGCTTTTCCAAGTTATGCTTTAAGATTGGCAGAGGAGGCTGAAAAAAGTGGGATGTTGGATAAAATTAAATTTGAAAAAATTCATTTGAGTGGAGAGCAGTTTGATAAAAAACAGATTGAAAATAAATTTGAGGGTGCGGAAATATTTCGCTCATATGGCTTTAACGAGAGCGCCGCGCTCACTTCTCCCGAGTGCAGAGAGCATGTTGGCTATCATGTGATAAGCAAAGATTTAATTTTTGAGGTAATTGATACTAAGACTGACGAAAATATTAGTGAAGGAAAAGGACAACTTGTCATAACTTTCTTTAGCGAAGCCATGCCCCTCATAAGATACAAAATAGGTGATATAGCAAACTTTATTCCCTATTATGAATGCGAATGCGGCCTCAAAACACCACTCATAGAAGATATAATTGGAAGGGTAGACAAATGGACGAAGATAAAGGGAAATTTGGTGGAATCTATGGCAATGATAGAATTTTTAAAAAATTACCATTTTGACGATTTCTTAATAGTTGTGAGGAAAAATGAGATTTTAATGGATGAATTAATTATAAAAATAAGAACGAAAAAATTTGGTGTGAAGGAACAAGTGGTTAGAGATATAAAAGAAAACTTCAATATAACTCCCATTGTAGAGTTTGTGGAAGAATTCCCTATGATGCGAAAAAAGGTCTACTTCATTGATGAAAGAGCAGTTAGTTAAATCATTTCGTTTTTTATATTTAATTGAGGAAACATATGTTGAGTCAACAAAAAACAAAGTTTCTTGGCATCTTGGAACCATTAATTCTAGAAAAATTCGGTAAAAGAACACCTCTCGAAGTTATACACGAAGTCACTTTCAGGTGCAATTCTAAGTGCAAATATTGCGGCATTTCAAGAATGAAGATGAAAGAAATGAGCACAGAACAGGTCAAAACAGCTATAAAAGAGTTTACCGATGCTGGAACCAGAATATGGACTTTTACAGGGGGGGAACCCCTGTTAAGGAAAGATATAGGAGAACTAATAAACTATGCGAAAGATAGCGGAATTTTATTTTTACACTTGGTCACTAATGGCGTTCTGTTCAAGAAAAATTTGAACGAATTAAGAAGAGCTGATAAAATATATTTTTCCTTGGATGGCCCCAGAGAGGTCCATGAAAAGACAAGATGCAGAGGAACTTATGACAAGGTTATCGAGTCTATCCGACTGGCTAAAGCAGAAGGTTTTGATGTAACCATCCAAACAGTCATATGTGAAGAAAATGTAAAGAACGATTTTTATGGCATCAGATTTCTATTCGATTTGGCCCAACAACTTGGAGTCAAAATAATTTTTCATCCGTTTTATTTGCATGCGCATGGCAATATCCCCTACAAACAGCTTTCAGATGAAAAAAACATTAGAGCATTAGAGCTTATTAAAGCTTTAAAAAAACGGTCAAAGAGCATACGAAGGTCTGACACAGTTTATGACGAGTGGATCAGAAGGTTCCAAGGCGTTGACACAAAATTAAAAAGTTATGCTGGTATATTATATTGCCATCTCCTTCCGGACGGCAGAGTCTCGCCCTGCTTTTTTAAAAAAGAGACATTCAACGGTTTGAATGAAGGCTTTTTAGAAGCGTTCAGGCAGTTGAATGTTCCGCATGAGTGTAATTGCATTTCTTTCTTCGCAGAAAAGGACTTTCAATATTCAATGAATTTTGATATGATGAAATATTTCATTGTGAATGTACTTTTAGAAGACTTAGTTTAAATCCAAAGTGAAATAATGTTATTGCGGATTCAAATAATTAAGAACTATATACTATAAAATATTATGATGTTAAATGTAACAATAGGAATTCCTGCCAATAATGAAGAAAGGAATATTGGAAAACTTTTAGAAATTTTATGCAAAGAAAAATTTAGTTTTGATTTGAGTAAAATTATTGTTGTTGCGTCTGGCTGCACAGACAGAACAGAAGATATTGTAAAAAGGTTTGTTAAAAGAAATAATAAAATTAAATTAATTTCTGAAAAAGTGAGAAGGGGAAAAGCATCAGCCGTCAATTTGATTTTAAGAGAGGCAAAAAGCGATATAATTGTATTTGTTTGTGCAGATAACTTGCCGAAGGTTGGAAGCATAAATAAGCTTGTAAAAAAATTTTCAAACAAAGAAGTCGGAGCGGCTTTTGGCAGACCCGTACCATTGGAGAGCAAAGGAAACTTATTTGGCTATCTTTCACATCTCATTTGGAAATTGCATCATTTCCATTGTTTGGAAAATCCTAAAATTTCTGGAGAACTGTGCGCTGTAAGAAACGGTATTATACCGATGTTACCAAACAATATAATCAATGATGACGGTTATTTCACTGCCATAATGAGAAAAAAGCGAAAGGAAATAATTTATGTGCCTGCGGCTGTAACATACATGACTGGGAGAAATGGTTTCTTTGCGTACATCAAAAGAAGGAGAAGAATTGCAAGAGGATTTATGCAGCTAACTGAAAATAACCTGAATGTGTCCATACCATTGAGAAATACATTTAGACTTGTTATTAAAGAAATTCATAAAGATCCAAAAAACAGTCCCAGGATATTTTTTGCTATGGGACTTGAAATTATAATAAACCTTTTAGCATACTATGATAGTTTCAGAGGTTATAACCCATATTGTTGGGATAGGGAGACATAAACTGTTTTTTACTTTTTTATTTGAAATAAAACCAGCAGTATTTATTGCTTCGAATTTCCAATTTAGAGATACATGGAACATATTTTTAAAAACGATGCTGCAATATCTTTATTTTTCATGATATTTTTCATAATTTTTTCTGTGTTTTTGCCTATTTATGACGCAACCAATGGCTTGCACAACGTAATCTTTGATAATTATAAGTTGGTCTGGTATGATGGAAGGTCTCCAGCAAATGTTCATTTAATTTTAAACCTCGTACAAAACGCATCAGTATCTTTTCCGAAAGGTTATTCTATAGATGGGTCAAAGATAGAGAATAATTTCGATTTCAAGGAGATCGGGGGGAGATATTACCCACGATTTACTTTGTGGCCCGTAATCATAGTATTTCTTATTGTTAAAATTATACCATTCTCTACAGAGCTTCAGTTGTTCAAAATTCTTCTTTTGGTAAATATGCTGCTTTCTTCTGCTATAATTGGCATTTTCTATATGTTGCAGAGGCTTTTGGGTCTCAGAAGGTATTATTCTTCAATCAGCACGCTGGTTGTCAGCATCTCTTCGTCAATGCTCATATATGCGCGTTACTTGTTTTTCACGGAAACTATTTCGACACTAGTTTTTATTCTTCTAATTTATATTGTAGTTAAAAATTGGTCCAAACAATCTAGGAAAAATGATATCATAATATTTTCTCTTCTTTCTTTATTCTTAATTCTGCTTAATCCGGACAATATACTTTTACAAATAATTTTGTCATTGATATTTGCCTATTTCCTCTTCAAATATAAATCAGTGAAATCAATTTACATATTCACTTTAATTCTGATTATATCTGTCGTTGTAATTAAAATTTATGCTACTTTAATTTATCCAATTGTTGAATGGCGTACTGCACCTATGGTGACGTTCATCAAAAATTTTATAGGTAATTCATCTTACAACATCTTTCCGCGATACATAAACGCTTTAGACTATAGTATTTTCGGATATAGCAATTCGACATCGGAATGGAAGCACCAGAGGCAATTTGCGTACATCTACGGATTTGCGGAAGAAAAAGGAAATGCGATTTTTATATTCTCTTACAGTTTGCCGGGGGCATTATTCGGACCGAAGGGGTTTGTGTACAATTCACCGTTTTTGATTTTCTCGATTCTGGGGCTTTTCATATACATACACAAGGAAAAGAGGGATTTTCTATTAGCTCTAATTATACTTTTCATAGTAATATTTGGCTTGAGATTTTTCTGGTATGGCGGCGTCACTCCAAGATACATAAGAGGATTTAACATTCCGATTTTACTGCTTTCATTTTTTTCTTTCTATTTCATCCAAGAAAATAAAAATATTTTTATTAGGTTGGTGTTCGTTCTTCTGGTGATTGTATCGACCTTGAATGTAATCAGTTTGGCGATAAGAGCTGACTGGACATATGAGCATGAGGCAGACCTTGTTTCCTATGACTGGGTGTTGTGGCCGTTTATTTCAGTTAATGAAACCTTAGCAATCGACGAAACTTTAGATATCAAAATAACTTCAGCAGAAATACCAAAATGGTCGCTTGGTGGAACCGATGGTTGTAAAGCTTCTTTCACGTCTCTCGGTTTAATTACAGATCCATGTAATTGTAAATTTCAAAGTTGGGCAGAAAGAAAGATTCAACTAAAGAACAACACTAAAACTATTGAAATAATTGCTTGCGCCAGAACTGCTGGGAATGACGGAACTCAGGGGCATGTTTTAATTGACGACCAACCTTTAGGTGAAATTTTCATACAACCGGATTCATGTATAACAAAAAAGTTCTCGAAAGATTTATCTACAGGTTTACATTCAATAAAACTTACGTCTGGGCAGTATGGCTTATGTGATGCTGAAACAATATTTTGGAAATCAATTGTTTTTAAAAGTGTTTAATGTTAAAACAAATATTCTTCGATATTTTTCCAATAAAAACTTAAATCTTTGATTTTCATATCTCTTAAAAGATTTAATGAGATTTTGGGTCTCAAATAAAAACTTAAAAATGCCTTTTTACAATATTTTTTGATTTCATCTCCTTCTATTCCACCAACGTAGAACGGCATTGAAACTTTATATCTTTTCCAATTAATTGATTTTAGAAGACCATTTTTAGAAAGCTCATCATATATCTGGCTACCCGGGAGTGGGACAAACGTTAAAAATGCAGCTCTATCGAGCAAAAGTTTTTTAGAAAATTGTATTGTTTGCTCTATACTTTTTTCTGTTTCTCCAGGATAACCTATTATAAAAAATCCCTGTGTTTTTATTCCGACTTCATTAGTCAATTTAATAATTTTTTCCACAGTTTTCAAGTTTAAATTTTTTTTCATCAAATTTTGCATTTTTTTCGAGCCACTTTCTATGCCAAAAGCTAGGTAAAAACATCCTGACATTTTCATAAGTTTCAGCAGATCTCTGTTTAATGTATCTATTCTCACTCCATTCGGGCAACTCCAACTTATTTCTATTTTTTTCTCTATCAACATTTTACAAAACTTTATTACCCTTCTTCTATAGAGTATAAAATTTTCATCCTCAATATGAATCTCTTTTATTCCAAATTCATTTATCAAGTATTCAATTTCTTTGATAACGTTATCTATAGATCTTGCTCTATAACTCCTCCCATGCACACAACGTATAGAGCAAAAATTACATTTGAATGGACAACCTCTACTTGTGACAATGGGTGCAATGGGATAATTCTGAATAAAAACGCCATGTGGTTTTCTTGGATATGTTTGAGGTTGTATCAAATTCCATGCAGGAAATGGTAAACTATCTAAATTTTTGAGTATAGAGATTTTATTAGCACAAATTTTTGATTTTGAATTCCTATAGCACAACCCATGAATTTTTTCAATTCCTTTTTTATTATCATTACCTATCTTTTCTATGAGTGAACTAAAAGAAATTTCAGATTCACCCGCAAATACATAGTCTACATCTTTGTTTTCTGCAAGTACTTGTCTTGGCAAGGCAGAGGCATGATACCCTCCTAAAGCTGTGGTTATTTCTTTGTCCATATCTTTAACTTTACTAATAATTTGACACGCTTCAGAATAATTCATCGTGAAACTAGTTAATCCAAGTACGTCTGGTTTTAAATCCAATATTTTCTTTACAGTCTTATTTACATTTAAATTTTCTTTGTTAGAATCTATTATTTTTACTTCATGATTTTTAATGTTGGACGCAAGATATCCCAGACTTAGTGGTGGGGTTACTACATGCATGCATGTAGGAGGATTCACAAGTAAAATTTTCACCTATTTCCCCTCAGCATTGTAGATTAATTTTATTTGAAACGCCCACATTTCCATTAACATCATATATAGAGACTATTGCTGTATAAAAATAATTCCTTTTTGGAACTTCTATCATGAATTCGTGTTTTTCTTTGCTTTGCATGTCGTATGTTTCATCGAAGATAGCTGTCCATACAGAGTGATAAACTATAGCCCGGCCTTTCAAATCATCAATCTTGTCTTGAGCAATATATCCCGGAGTTATGCTGCAGTTAAAGGCACATTTTGAAGCGCTCTCATTTATTTTGTTGCAAATGAATTTCCCCTCTATAGAGCTGTATTTAGTCACAAAAAGAGAGGGAATTATAAGGATTATGATTGCAGCAGTTAATAACAAAATCGTTCCAATATTTTTTTTAATGTTATTTAATTTCATATATGGTCACGTTTCCTTCATGATAAATCATTTTATAGTTTGCTGAACTGCTTAACAATAAAGGCTGCAAACCAACGCTATTCGGCCCTACGTATACGTGGGTCACATTATATCGTTTTAATTCTTCCAAAGTTGTTGCATCGTTTGGATTTATAGAGATTCTTCTGTAAATGTCCACTCTCTTCTGATAATCTTTCCAATCGAACTGAAATGGGCAGGAATTTGTAAAGTAGAAAACCTGTCTCGATGTTAAAGGAAACATCCTTTCTTCATGGGAGAACGGCCTCGCGCCCACACAGCCGGCACCTCCACCGTCTATCAGAAAAATAGCGTCTTCAGAAACATTGTTTTTTATAAATTCAAAAGCCTTCAGCTCATCCTTCCCAACAACGTCAAAAAAGAATTTGTATTCCTCTTTAACATTTTCCGGCACATTGAGGTAATACCATATAGGGGTGTTTTCTACAAGGGGTGAGGCAACCAAGGCTATCCCAACAAACGCGGGATGGCTGAAAAGAAGTGAATATGATACAGGATAAACAATTTTCAAATAGTCGGCAGATCTCTTCCAAGTTATCGAGTGCATGTAAAAAAATGAGGATGTGAACAGAAGCAGTAAAAATATTGTTATAATTAGCCTCTTGTCTTTGAGCAATTCTTTTATTGTCAGGACAGAAACAAGCAAGCCAAGCGAATAGCTTGCAGCCATAATCGGAGTTGCAAAATTTGCAAAAATCAAAGACATCAGCTTATCTTCGAAAGAAATTTTTTCCACATCGCTTTCGTATATCTTCCAGTCAGCACTCTTCTCTGCCTGCTGAACAGGGTAGGAAGGGCCGAACATCAGCAGGAATGGCAATGATAGCGCTAAAACAATTAGAACGGCTTTAAGTAAGTCAATCGAAATTTTTTTAACAACCACAAATTTTTTTGTGGTGTGGTATTCGTAAACTACCAGCGAGAGGAAGAAAGCCCCTATTACGAAGGAGAGAAACCAATGGGTTTGGAAAAGGAAAAGCAGTGAAAAAATCATTAGAAGGAAGTGCCTTTTGTTGTCAAAATATTCGAGGAGGAGATACATGACAAGAAAAGACGGCAGGAACGAGATTGAGAAGGCGAAAACGCCTCTTGACATGAGGTAGTCCAATGATATATCAAAAAACAGTGAATAGAACAAGGTCGCATAAAGCGCTTTTTTTTGATCCAATATTTTGCTGGTGAGCAGATAGAATGCGATGATGGTTAAGATGTTGAAAAAGAAAGAGAAGAACGTTATGGACGTTATTGGATCGATGCCCAAAGTTTCGATCACCAAAGGCAGGGTAAAAGGAAGGGGAAAGTAGAAGAACGAATATTCTAAACTATACGGCTGCATGTTTTGTGTTATTACTCCCTTCAGTTTCATGACATGGGATATGGTTGCGAACTTGACTATGTCAGTTCCGATGAGCGAGCCTATTTTTGAAACTATTAAGATTCTTGGGGCGATTGATAAGATTAATATTAAAATAAAGTATTTGCTAATGGATTTTTCAGAGGCTTGCTGCTTGAAAAACATTCTGTAGACAAAAATTCCTGCAAAAAGGATTGGCAGCAGTTTGTCGAGAAAGTTGTTGTCGATTTTTATACCCAGCCATAGGTTCAAGAAAAATGTAAGAGAGATGATAAAGGAAACTGAAATTACTGGCGCGAAAACCAACCTTTCTAAAGAGTGTTTGTTCAAAATCAGGACTCCAGGCAAAGCAAAAATCATCACAATTCCTATGGCTTGCCTTAGTAGAGCGATGGGTTGGGAGATATAGAAAGCGGCAAGCAGCATTACAGCAGCAACCCAAATTATTTTGTCGTTTTTTTCCAAAGAAAGCTGTACTTTCATAAAAATAAATAGGTTCTACACAATTAAACTTTGTATAGAGATCATGAGAGTTCTTTTGGTACGGCATAGGGATGTGGACAAAATAAACACAAGGCCACCAGAGAGCATTAATAAAATCCATGGAATTTATCCGCCACTTGGCATAGCCTATATAGCTGCTGTTCTAGAACAGCTAGGGCATGAAGTAAAAATAATGGACTCTCAAGCCTTGAATTTGACCCGAGAGGAATCGAGGCGAATGATGGAAAATTTTAATCCTGATATAGTAGGTGCGACATGTATGACATCCACAATACGCGGCGCGTTGGAAGTAGCAGAAATGGCAAAAGAAATTTCTCCTGATACAATCACTATGCTCGGGGGAGCGCAGCTATTCCTTTACCCGAAGGAGACTTTGCAACACAAGTGTGTGGATTTTGGCGTGGCTGGCGAAGGCGAAATAGTTCTGCCAGATTTGATCGATGCAGTGGAGGGGAGGAAGCATTTTAAAAAAATTGATGGCTTGGTCTACCGAGACGGCAAAAAAATATTATACAACCCGGCGAGAAGATGCGTTGAAAACTTGGATTCGCTTCCATTCCCTGCACGACATCTGCTGCCGAATGAAAAATATTTTTCAATTTTGGCAAAATATCCATTTGCCACGATGATTACCTCCAGGGGATGTCCGTACAAATGCGGGTTTTGCTTTAAAAAAAATCTTGACTATAATCTCAGATTCAGGAGCGCTGAAAACGTTGTGGATGAAATTGAGATGATTTTGGAAATGGGGTTCAAGGATATATGGTTTTATGATGACAACTTCACAGCAAACCGCAAGCACGCTGTTGCTATATGCAAAGAGATTGTTGGCAGAGGATTGGATGCAAGCTGGGAGACGCTCACTAGAATCGACTGTGTGGATAGAAAACTGCTGGGAATGATGAAAAAGGCTGGCTGCAGACGTCTGAGGTATGGAATAGAGAATGGTAACCAGGGTATTTTGAACCTCATGAAAAAAAACACCACACTTGAACAGGCGCGAAGAGCTGTGAAGATGACCAAGGAAGCTGGGATTGAAACATTCTGCTTTTTCATGATCGGCTATCCTACGGAAACTAGCGAAAATATAAAGAGGACTATAGATTTTGCTTTGGAGCTTGATCCTGACTGGGCCATGTTTTTGAACACAGTGCCTTACCCAGGAACAGATTTATGGAGACTGGCAGTGGAAAATGGTTTGATTGGTGATGAAGATTACTGGAGGAAATTTGTACTGGGCAAGACAGAAGAGAGGCTTCCGTATAATTTTGCTGGATTGGATGCATGGGTGGAAAAGGCCTACAAAAGTTTTTATTTCAGGCCAAAGTTTGCCCTAAAAACTTTACCGACTATAAGAGATTTCAGGCAGGTTATGAGGTATGTATTCGGGGCATGGGCGCTTGTAAGGTTTAAGAGCTTCGAGAGGCTGTGATATTTATTTCAAATTTTCCAACTAATTTTAGGAAGAATGTGATTTTCAAAAAGCTGTCCAAATGTTTTTTGGTTGTTGCAACGCTGATAACAATATCTTTTTTGATTAGGTTATTTTTCATTCATCCAACATTCTCTGATGAAAATTTTTACTTTAACGCGGCAAAGCAGGTTTTGGCAAACAAGGCGCCATACAGGGATTTCTTCTTTGCCCACCCGCCGCTGCAAATATATTTCCTGGCTTTGCTTTTCAAGATTTTTGGAGCATCTTTTGCCGTGGGAAAAATATCAACCCTTATTTTCAGTTCCCTGAGCGCTTTTTTGATTTTCTTTTTAGGCAAGACCATGTATGATGAGAAGGCGGCGTTGACCGCTGTGGTATTCTTTATTATAACGCCCGCCTTCCTTTCATTTTCTTCCATGGGATACGGCATGTTCGAAGCTTTGCTGTTCGTCTTGCTTTCATTCTACTTGTTCCTCAAAGAGAAATATCTCTCCTCGTCCCTGTCAATGGTTTTGGCTGCCATGTTCAGGTATACTGCTTTCATCTACATCCTGCCGTTCCTGATTTTCTGGAAAAGAAAAAATATTAAAAAGATGTTTGTATTTTTGTTTCCAATGGCAGCTGTCACTTTCATTGTTTTGCTTTCCGTTTTCGGCACTGAATATTTCAAAGACACTGTTTTATACCATACAAGTCTGAAAGTCGGAGTGCCGCAGCCTTTGTCCCTCCAGTACTGGTCTTTCAGCCTTCCCATAATTTTTTTGGTTCTGCTGTCAATGATCTTTTCTTTCAGGCAAAAGGACAGGACAACTTTTTATCTTGGTCTAACTGCATTGGTTGTAGACTTACTTCTGTTGCTGACGCTAAAGAATATTTTCTACCACTATTTCATCATTTCGTTGCCCTTTTACATGCTTGCCATAGCTAGTATGTTTCAAAAAATGAAAGACGTTTTGATGAAATTTGCGATTATCGCCGTTTTTCTACTGATGGTTTTCAACAATTTCAAAACTATAGATTATTACAACAATCCTTCGCAGGCTGAATCGTTCAAAGAGGCAGCCGATTATGTGGCGGGGCAAACAAAAAGCGGGGAGAAAATATTTGGGGAGCCCACTTTAACGAATTACGTCTCTTTCACAAGGGGCATTGCAATAACAGGCGGCTATATCGACTCTTATACAACGCACATCGCTTTTGACGGCGAGGAGAAAGTTGTTGAGATGCTCTCCAAGGAAAAGCCCAAGATAATTGTTGAGATGAAATTGGAAGGTAACTACTATTATCTTGGCGTTCCTGCGTTAAAACAGTTCATACAAACCCATTACGGCAACGTTTACAACTCTTCCGGCATTCCTGAATACTTGGTTTTCGAGCTAAGGCAGTGAAGATGGGTTTGACAACGCAGATTGGAGTAATTTCGCCAAACTAGAGCTCATAGAAAGGTTTATGAACACTCTTTTAGAAAATGTGTATTAAGCACATATTAAAGATATCTGTAAAGTGCATAAAGCTGGTTGCATGAGACGTGGAATGTGTATTAAGCATATGTTAAAGATGTCTCTAAAGCTCGCAAGGCTGGTTTCATGAAACGGGTTTTGGTTAATTTGACTGAAACACAGCTGAAAGAACTCGATGAAATCATTAAAACAGGTTTGTACAAAGGACGGTCCCAAGCAATAAGGGATGCTGTGGTGGCTCTTATTGAGAAAAAAAAGCTGAGAGAAATAGAAAAAAAGTTGGGTGAATGATAAGATGAATATTTTTGACTGGTTAAAGGAAAATGGCTACGATTATACTTGGAACTTCAAATTGGGGGGAAAGCTGGCTGATATAATTGCATTCAACAAAAATGAGATTGTTGCATTTGAGGTAAAAAAATCAGCAAGAGAAATACCAACAGCTGTAGGTCAATGCATGCATTATTTGGAAGACGCAAATAAATCCTATGTTATTTTACCGTCGAAAGAAACAAATTCTCTGACCAAGTCTAGCATGGCGCTGCTTAAAAAACTTGGGATAGGACTTTTGCAAGACGAAAAGAATGTAAAAATATTGTTAGAAGCCAAAAAATTCCCCAGATCTAATAAGCACATTATTGAAAAATTGAAGGAAAAAAGCATTTCGGGCCCCAGGTTAAACGTCCAAACAACTAAAGAGGAAAAGGAAAAGGAAATTATAGAAATTTTGAAAAAACACCCAGAAGGGCTTATGATAGTTTCTATAGGAAAGGAGCTGAACTTGCATAGAAATACCGTTTCAAAGTACATTTTCGGTCTGGTTATGGCTGGCATAGTGACCCAAAGGAGGATTGGCGTGGTTTCTCTTTGCTATCTAAATGAAGCTGTGCGGAAGGCTGGGGGACCAAGAATGTTGGGCAAGAGTTCAAAGGCGGTGTCGTAGATGGAGATTACAATATCAATCGATAAAAAAGGCCTTTCGAAGATAGCCGCCTATACAACAGTGCTGGCGTTCATAGCATTCTATTACTTCTTCGGGCCGCAGCTGCAGCTGATTTTTGCCGCGACGAACATAGGGGTGACTGTATATATAAACGGCTCTACTTCCGACCAGTCCATGACTTATGGAACTGTAGCGAACTTGACAGTGAAGGCAAACATCAGCACTTCGCCAAATAATGTTTGCCTTTTCGTTAATTCCAGCGCATACCTAAGCAGCCAATGCTATCCCACGTACGTTATAAACATAAACAGCACTTCGAGAACGATTGCTGCGAAAGTGTACAATGTCACGGGGAGCTGGGGTGGAAACGCAACCCAGCCTGCGACAAGCGACATAAGCTATCTGACAGTGACGCAGGCCTCGCCGTCATTGATTGTGGCGCCGCTTGCAGCAGCCACTTATCCCACTGCGACGCAGACAGGCTGCCAGAGAGTTACAGGAGACACAGGAGCAACGCTGACATTGTTTAGAAATGGAACGCAGGTAGCTACTGGTACGACTGCTACGATAAATGAGACTTCGATAACGCTTGGGGCTGGAGTATACAATTATACCTGCACGTATACTGCGTCAACAAACTACACAGCTGGCAGCTCTTTGAACAATTATAGGACAGTTGCACAAAACACAACAAATCTTGTGGACGTTTATTTAGCAAACAGCACGAATGCATACAAGAATCAGAATATAACTATTGCCAATAACGCACAGATTACGGCAAATGCCACTATGGTTTATTCCAATGCAGGCACGGCTAGCTTGTATGAAGATGGTGTTGCTGTAAGTAACCCGAGAAGTGCTACTTTATCAGCTGGGACTCATCCATACAAAGCCAATGTCACAGGCAATGCCAACTATTCCACCAATGCGACAGGCGCGACATATTACGTGACAGTGTCGGATGTAATACCGCCTTTATGGCAGAACCCCGGGACGAATGATACGGATAATATCATCAACCAAGGCGAAGCTATCAACCTAACAGCCCAAGGAAAGGATGAGACTGCGCTGAAGTGGGCTTGGCTAGCGACGAATGAAACTGGGCAGTGGAAAAACTATACTGATGTTGGACTTCCCAACACAGTTGCAACAAGCACAAGCTCAAGCTCTCTTGCCTGGGGCGGCATGACCAAGACGCATTATGACTCTGTAAACTCGCTCTATGTGCAAGCTTACTATAATGGCACAGCAGGAACATGGTATTTGAGGATGAGCAGCGACGGAACGACTTGGACGAACACGCCTCAAAATCTTTCAACTCCCAGCACCAGAATAGTCTCATTCGCCTTTGTAAACAACATTGTGCATTACGTTTATGGAGACTATGCTTCAAGAGCCGATGACGGGTCTTTAACAGTTCATCTTCATTATAGACGAGCAACAATCAATAGCGCAACTTCGATAACTCTCGATGCAGAAAGAACTATTCAAACTTGGACGCAGTCATGCGACCTTACTGGAAACAGCGCTTACTCTTTCATATTGGACATGCGCTACTACGATATTTCTATTGGAACAGATAACCTAATCACTGTGGTCTGGGCTAGGAATGGATATGCATACGCATATTTTTACAATATAGAATTCGAGGATTACCTTTACGCCTCTCGATATGTCTACAATGTCATCAAATCTACCGCTACTGACGGTTCAACATGGGGTTCTATTACTGCCAAAGAGAGTGCTAACAGCTATTGGACTGATGACACTACAACTGTCGTAGGTGATAGCACTGGGTCAGTTGCTCAATACAGTGTTGATACTCGACCAAGACTTGCTCCTCTAGCTTCTGCTGTCATGGTTTGTTTCGACAACAAGGACGGAGTTGGCAGATACAGTCTGTCGAGTGGTTGGACTACACACACGAATTTTGATGCTACGATTAAAGATGTGAATGGTTGGGGTAGTGTGGCTGTCGGAGACGGAGGCGGAAAAGTTGGTCTAGCCTATGTTGACAGCGATAATACAACTGATGCGGCTTGGTATAATGGCACAACGCTGACGACCGACGCGGATGTTTTCGCCGCGACAGTGTCATCGCCGACGATAACTTCTGTCAATGAAACCAACGGGGATTGGTATGCTTTCGTCATTTCAAGCACAAGCATCGTCTACAAGAAATGTTCGCAGTATGACGGCACATGGGACAGCTCAACCACAACTTTTGCATCTTCGCTTGCGAGCCCAGCGGATCTGTCGTCTTCAAGAACTTTTCTCAACAGTCGTGTACTTGTCAGCTATCAGACAGGAAGCGCAAGCCCATATAACGTGATATTTCAAGAAATCAAATACACTTACAACTCACCAATGGACATGCAGGATGCAGCCAACACTTGGACATGGTCTAACTTCACATGGAGCAACAGCTCTGTTGCTCAAGGAGCAACAGTTGGATGGAGAATTTATTACAATGACACAAGTGGAAATGAAAATGTTACTGGCATAACAACATTCAGGATAGCAGACACTACGCTTCCGCA
>Ga0315289_10003365_pt1 | contig 24275 bp, 25 predicted proteins | sample YL17G11_40_MG_FD_203452 | JGI IMG/M metagenome (GOLD analysis project Ga0315289, IMG submission 203452) | Sediment microbial communities from Yellowstone Lake, YNP, Wyoming, USA - YL17G11_40 | ecosystem: Environmental > Aquatic > Freshwater > Lake > Sediment | place: USA: Wyoming | collected...
ATCAAATTTTGGTCAGATATAAACAATATTTTAAAATCTAATTTGATAAAACAACGTGCAACTAAATCATTTAACTCCTAACTGAAAACTCAACCAATCTACATCAACAATATTTTCAGGGATGGGAGAGCTCAAGGAAGTCGAAAAACCTAATTTCACTAGATTTCTAGATTGTGCCCATACATGGGGATATTAGACGCTCTTAGCCCATTATCCTCCAAGTACCTCCTGTAACGCTTCACAGCGGGTCTAAGGTCTTCAGCTCCAATTTCCCTCTTCCAATTCACATCCATCCGCTTCTTAGACATGCTACATCATCCTTGAAGCAGCACGTGAAAAAGAATCCTGTCTCCCTAAGCAAAAATCTTAGGAAGTTAAGACAAAAAATCGATAGCAGTATGCGGGGGACGGGATTCGAACCCGCGAACACCTGCGTGACAGGGCCCTCAACCCTGCGCCTTTGACCTGGCTTGGCAACCCCCGCTCCCCGGCGTTATGCAATCTCCGCCAGCTGGGCTTCCAGCACCTCTGCCCTCTTCTTTATCTCCTGCGCAGCTCTCTCCACCAGATCCCTGGCAGGAATGGAACCGCAGCCATCGATGGTCATCACAAAGCTGTCCAGGATGGGCGAGATCTGGATGGCCCTGGACTCGCATTCCCCGATGCAGAGCTTGCAGAGGGAGCATTCCAGCGTATTTGTAACTTTCGCTCTCCCGTCCTCCAAGATCAGGACCTTCCTCGGGCAGACGTCAACGCATTTTCCGCAGCCGTTGCAGGCTCCGATCTCGATCTGGGCCTGGTTTTTATATCCGCACATAGTTCCGGACTGCCACTTGCTGTGATCCTGGCCGGTACGCATGGTGGCAAATCCTTCGATCACAACCTTCTCCCCCTTGCCCAGAATTGCCAGGGGGATGCTGTCGAAGGCCGGCTTCACCCCGGGATCGGAGAACTGCAGATCTCGGGAGTGAACGGTCCCCGGGCCTTCTACGGAGAGAATGAAATCCACTTTGCAGCCAGGACAGCCCGCCCCACCGCACTGACACTCTTCAGGGGTGCGGAATATATTCAGATCCTCGGCCTTCAGAGGCACCAGACCGATACGCAAGGCGATCTGCTCATCGAAGAGCACAGAGGTATTGTCGTAGATGCTTATCTCGTCTATGGCCAGAGTGGGCACTTCGCTCATGCAGGCCCGCCTGATTCCGTTCGCAAAAGCGGCTGAGACGCCGCTGAGGAGGAACCTGACGCGGTCCTCCTGCAGCTCAATCAGTTCAACCTTCAAACTTCACACCCTTCGACCCCTCTTTCCGCCAGCAGGCTTGGTGCCGTCGTGGGGAATGGGGGTCACGTCCTCTATCCTGCCTATTCTCAATCCAGCCCTGGCCAGGGCCCTGATGGCTGCCTGGGCTCCAGGCCCCGGAGACCTCTGCTTGTTGCCTCCCGGCGCCCTGACCTTGACGTGCACTCCCATTATGCCTTTATCCTTGACCGCATCTGCGACCCGCATGGCCATCTGCATGGCAGTATAAGGCGAGCTCTCGTCCCTGGCCGCCTTTACCACCATTCCGCCGGAGATCTTGGCAAGAGTCTCCGCGCCGGTCAAGTCGGTGATGGTAATGAGCGTGTTGTTGAAGGACGCATATATGTGGGCGATGCCCCATTTTCCTTCTGTCATTTAACCTTCCACCCTGAGTGTTCTGGACGCCCTCTCGGGATGGCCCTCCTGGACCATGGGCGATCCCATGTAGTAGTCTATGCTCATCTCCTCGCCCCGCTTCACTATATAGCCAGGCACTGTAACCCTGCGCCCTGATACCTGGACGTGCCCGTGGGTAATAAACTGCCGCGACTGCTTCATGGAGTTGGCCAGCCCCTGGCGGTAAACCTGAGTCTGCAGCCTCCTCTCCAGGACGTCAGTGACCTTCAAGGAGAGGATGCCGTCCAGATTGCCCTCCTCTTTGAGCACTCCCAACCTCTTCAAGCGCCTTAGAATGGCCTCGGCCTCAGGGGGAACATCGCCCACGGCCACGGCCGCCAGCAGGTTGCGGCTGGCCTGCCTATAGGTCCGCAGAACGCCCTGGGCCTTCCATAGCTCTCTCTTATTGCGCAGTCCATAGGACTTTACCATCTCCACTTCCTGGGCGATCCTCTCCGCCTGGAAGGGATTGCGCGGCCGGCTGTAGCTCTTTCGGCTCTTTCCGGGATATCCCATAGTCAACCACCTACTCCTTCTTAGCTGCCGGCGTCGGCTGGCCTTCTCTCTTCCTGCTCACGCCTACAATAGCCCCGGTGCGTCCTGTTGACCTGGTCCGCTGACCTCTCACCCGCAGGCCGCGCTCGTGCCTGATGCCCCTGTAGCAGCGGATCTTCTTCAGGAAGTCTATGTCCTCTCTGGCGATAAGCGTAAGATCGATGCCCATGACGTGCCTATCCTCGCCGGTAGCCAGATCTCTGCGCCTGTTGACCATCCAGGTGGGGAGGATGCCAACAGCCTCCTCTACAACCTTCTTGAGCTTATCTATCTCCTCATCAGGAAGCTTGCCGAGGGTTGCACGGGGGTCTACGCCAGCCTTATCTGCGAATATTCTGGCCACCCGGCGGCCTACACCATTTATCCCGGTGAGGGCCATCTGGACCTGCCTCTTGCCCTCAAGATCCGCATTCAGAATCCTAACTATGTGCTTGAGCTCCTCAGCCTCCTCGGCCTTGGGCTTCTCCTCAGTCTTCTTGATTTTCTCTTTTGCCAATTTATTCCTCCAGAAGTTTTTTTCTTGCTTCTGAAGCAAGCCCCAGCTATTGCTGGCACCGCCCACCCAACACATTGACGGGGCGAACTCGCTCGAACCAAAGGGAAGACACACTGCTTATACATAAGACTTATCATGGACAAAGGGGGGGCGCCGAGCCAGCTTGGCCGGACGATAGGGATGGGGGCCTGGGTTTTATAGCCAGCATATGTTGCCGGACTTTTTGCAGTTATGTGCAATTGCGCATCAGCTCTGACCCTTTCAGGGAGGTTAAGATTCCTGCCCAAACGCGCATCAGGATTTCTATGCGAGCTTTGTTCAACGCTTTCCCCAGCACCCCAAGAATCTTCCGATTTAGAGCATGAGTTGTTCTTAGCGTCTTCTATCATTTCTGATTCTATTCGCCGGCTCTTTGCAGCATTAGGACGTTAGGCTGATCTCTGCACCAAGGCCCTTCATAGCTGAAAAGAAGCCCGGATAGGAGACGTCTACCGATTCGGCGCTGTCTATCCTCGTATTGCCCGCCGCCAGGCCGGCCACGGCCAAGGCCATCACAATCCTGTGGTCGTGGTAGCCCTTCACCTCTGCACCATGCAGCCGTCCGCCAACGATCTCCAGGCCATCCGGCCTTTCCTTTATATCGGCCCCCATCTTGGAGAGCTCCTCGGCCATGGCGTGCAGCCGATCCGTCTCCTTATGCCTGACGTGCTCGGCATTGTAGATCACTGTTCTGCCCCTGGCCACTGCTCCCAGGACTGCAATTGTTGGCACGAGGTCCGGGGTCAGGCTGGCATCCACCTCCACCCCTTGCAGATCGCCGCCCTTTATCCGCACATCTCCCTTCGATCTGTCCCAGGATACCTCCGCATTCATCCTCTCCAGGATCTCGAGTATTTTCTGATCGCCCTGAAGGGATGGCAAAAGGCCCTTGACCGTGAGCTGCGAACCGGTGACTGCGGCAGCGGCGAGGGGATAAGAGGAGGAGGAGAAGTCCCCGGGAATGGTGTAGCTCTGCAGCCCAAAGCTCTGCCTTCCACGAATAAAGAACTCTCCCGCGCCAGCATCGACTTCGACTCCTGCATCGGCCAGCATATCCAGTGTGATCTCGGCATAAGGCCTGGACTTCAGCTCCCCCTCGATGACGATCCTTGTATCGCCCTCCGCCAGGGGCGATGCGATCAGCAGGGCAGAGAGGAACTGAGAGCTCACCTTTCCGCTCAGATTTGTCCTGCCGCCCTGCATCTTTCCCTGCACCACCAGAGGCGCACAGTCGTTGCCGCGGATGGAGAAGGCCCGGGCCCCAAGCTGGTTCAAAGCCTGGAGGAGAGGTCCGTTTGGCCGGCTGCGAATGGAGGCGTCGCCAGTGAGCACCGCTCCTTGGGTCAGGGCGGCAACCGCTGAGCAGAAGCGCAAGGTGGTGCCGGAGTTCAGCACGTCGATGACGTTCTCTGGAGTCTCTGGCTGGCCGGAGACCCCTTCGATCCGGATCTCCTCCTGGGCAGAGATCCGGGCCCCAAAGGCCTGGCAGGCAGAGACGGTGGCTCTGGTGTCGGCAGACAGAAGAGGCCTCTTTATCGTTCCGCTGGGGCCGAGGGAGGTGATGAGGATGGCTCTGTGGGTGTAGCTCTTGGAAGGTGGGACATAGATCTCGCCGGAGAGACTGGAACGCTCGACTGTGGCAATCATGGAGAAGGAGTGGGAAAGAGGGGATAATAACTATTGTGTCGATGAGGTTTCCCGCTCTGATCTGGGGTCAATTGACTGTAGGATATGGGCTGCCGTCTCCGGGCTCAGCTCTTCAGGCCTGCAGTCCAGAAGCGAAGCTTCCAGCTGCTGCAGAGCTTTCGAGGAGAATCCCATTCCCAGAAGGGCGTTCCTGGTCTTCTTGCGTCTCTGTCTGAATAGACCTTCCACGAAGCCCATGAACCTCCCGGCATCCACATCCACATCCTTTGGCTGCAGCCTCACAATTGCAGAATCCACCTTGGGCACGGGCCTCCAGGCCGATCGTGGAACCCACTCCAGGATCTCCCTGTAGCAGAGGTAGCCCACCACCATGCCCAGCCGTCCATACATCTCGTCGCCTGGCCCCGCCAGCATCCGCTGCGCAAACTCTTTCTGGTACATCAAAACGGCCAGATCAAAGGGCCTCTTCAGAAGTCGATAGGTTATCTGGGAGGAGATCTGGTAGGGGAGGTTGGAGACTATCTTGTCATAGTCAGGAAGCTCAACCTTGAGGGCATCGCCCCTGATCATCTCCACATTCCCAAACCGTCCCCGCAGGCTTTCTGCCAGGGCAGGGTCGATCTCCACCGCCCAAACGCAGCCTGTCCTTTGCGCCAGGACGCGGGTGAGGTTCCCGGTGCCCGGCCCGATCTCCAGGACGCTGTCACTCGAGCGCAGGTCTGCATAGTCAACCATGCGCGAAATGACCTTACAGTCGATGAGAAAATGCTGACCCTTCCGCCTCATCTATTGCGCGGCTCGGCGGTGAAGACACGGTACTTGATCTTGTCGTCCATCAGCTCATCTTCGACGCGATTGGCGATGAGCTTCTCAGGGTTGTAAAGGCCTTTCACCCGTTCCGTCAAATCCTGGAAGCTCTTGAAGAGGCCCTTCTTGCGCTCGTTCAAGATGGCCCACATCAGCTTCTTGCCGATGCCCGGCAGCAGCTCGAGAGTGTGCATCCTGGTGGTAAGCGGCCCGGCCTCATTGAAGAAGCGCAAGAACCGGCCCTCATTCTCCAGAACTATCTTCTGAATGGCGAAGGGCAACTCCAACTTGGCGCTGTTGCTAAGCTCGGCATAATCGATTCTGCGGCTGACATGGTCGATAACCGTCCGATCGCCGCTGCCGATGTAGACCTTGGCCCCCGCCTGGGGCACAACCCCCTCCTTGGGAGCCATCTCCATAAGCACAAAGTTGGCCTCGCCCACGCCCTGAACCACCGGATGCTTCTGGTAGCTCCTGGCCTCGGGGGCCCGCCCAAAGGGGAGATAATCGAGAACCCTAGCTACTTCTTCCCTCGTGGGAGGTCTCCCCTCGTCCAATGGCCCCTACCCCCGGAAAACTATCTCTAAAATCCCGTCCAACTCTTCTTCGCTGAGGGTGAACCTCTCCTTGGCATAGATGGCCCTCAGCTCATCTCTATTGGCAGGCCGAAGGTCCGCGATCTTTACGGCTATCTCTCTGGTCACCTTCTCGAGCTTCACCAGCTCATCAACCAGGCGCAGGCTCTCCTCAGCGCTGCCGTGGGCAAAAAGCTCGGCGTGTCTTATAGCCCGGCGAAGCTCATAGCCCAGCTCCTCCTCATCGGCTCTCTTGAGCCGGACCTGGTCGAGGATCTCCTTGACCTCGGCTAGAGTCAAGAGATCTTCCTGCAATATGCTTTTGACAATCATTTTCGTTTTCTATGTTAGGCTTCCCTCTAATCTCACCATTTCGTCAGTAGCTTTATACTTTCGCCTCTACCTTTGAGCTGTCAAATGATCGGGGGGCACAATTACAGTCTTGGTGGCGTCGCCGTCTCTAACCTTTAGAATAAAAGCCCGGCCCCTCTTGCCTATCACTTCTCCCGTCTTTCCATGGAACCTGGGGTGGGGCATCCCCTTGTGCTTGCTCGGATCTATGATCACATGCACCCTGTCCCCGGCCTGAAACTCCTGTATGGCCCTGACTACAGGAGAGATGCCTCTAGCCCTGACCGTCTTGCTTAGCCTGTGCCGCGTCTTCTTCCGCATTCCGTGATGATGCGCCATGTAACTTTCCACCTACATCCAGTACATCCAGCTCTACGACGACCGCGTCGATTCCCAGGATTCTCGCCAGGCTGGGCTCTGTTCTGCCGCCGTCCCCTGAGATGAGTTCCTTGATATAGAGACCGCTGTCGCCTCGGATTATGATTCTGGCTGATCGACCCGAAGACTCCACCAGATCTGCGCTCAACACCTTCCGCTCTCTGTGCTTATCTGCCCTTCGGTGTGAGACGCGAGCTGGCGTCCGCTGATCGATCGACCCTTTTATACTATTCAGCCCCGATTTAAGCTTTTCTTCTGGGACATCCTCGGCAAAAGAGATCAGGGCAGAGTAGGTCTTCTCCAGAGGTGAACTTTTGAGCTGCTCTACTTCCTCGCTACTGGACACGGCCAGGTCCAGCACCTCCACCTTGCCTTCCGCCCTGCGGTTTATCTCCTCCTCCAGCTTGGCCAGGTCGAGAAGCCTCACTTTGGGCCTCACCGCTTCCACTACGAAGGGACGGCCGCTCCCCAGCATGCGGGCATCGATGTCCTCCCGTCCCGCGCCGTGAAATACAGTATCTTCAGCCCTAGAGGCCTCCAGGACCGCGGGCCGTATCAGCTCATCCACGGACTCCGGGTACATCCGGCCGGTGCCGTGACAGCGGAGGCAGCCCTTGCCCCGGCACTCCCGGCAGGGCCACCTGGTCTGAGGTATTCCGCGCACCAGCTTCCTGTACCGGCCGCGGAGGAAGAGGGAGGCGATCTGCAGATCCACCTCCATTTGCTCCAGTTTCAGAAGCACCGTGACCTCAGGCCTCTGGAAGTCCACCTGCTTTCCCGTTTTTTTGGCCACCAGCTTGCCCACCTCGCGGTTAAGCTCTGACTTCAGTGGCTCGGCATGGGTTGAACCCCCGTCGGCCAGCAGCAGCTCCTCATTCTCCGCCAGCAGGCCGCTCATCCTGGTGCCGACCAGAAAGGTATTGTGCTCCAGGCTGGAGATGGCATCTTCCGCCTTCTCCGCCCATCGCTCCAGGTTCTCCGGGCTCATCTCCCCCAGGCAGGCCCAGCAGGGAGCATCTTCTCCAACGCGGCAGAGGCCCAGCCGCGCGCTCCTGTAGCTTGTCGCCAGGTCCTCTAGGAGCTCTCCCTCCTGGACAGAGGAGGCTTGCATGGCCAGGACTGTCTTGAGAGCCCGTCCCCTCTCGGCATTGGTCAGACCTGTAGATAGCATGGCGAACTGGCGGCCCAGACAGCTATCGCAAATGGGGCCAAGCCTGACTATCCTGCGCGCTGTCTGCAGGATCTCAACCTTTTCATTATCAGTGCTCATGTCGACTCTTCTATCTCCCTTCCATACAGCTCATGGGCTTTGATAAGGGGGGCAAAGTAGTTGCCGCCGGCGTCAGCTGCCCCGAGGTTAGATTGACGTTCCTGCCAAGGGGTTCTTGCCCATGGTTGGAGTCCTTTTCAGCCGAAGAACGGCTCTTATTTCGAGAGCGTCCCCTGGCTGGTGATTATCGCGCCCTTGGACGTGGCCTGATCCAAGAGCACTATGAGCTTGCCTGATTCCAGCTTGAGCACTGCCTTGGTGACAGTGCCTTTCGGACTATCCTGCAGCGTCGCAACCCCAGCCTCCATCTTGCCAGAGATCTCATTGTTATCGAACTTCAGCTTGATATCGCAATCGGTCTGATCTACCACGAACTTGTCGCCCTGGACCGGGCGGCTGGTCCCATTTATTATTGGGGAATCTCCCGCGACCTTTGTTACAGTAAGATATCCCTTCCAGGAGCCGGATATGTCCGGGCAGCAGCTGGGACAGGGGCCAGCCATAAATCCACCGTCGGAGACTGGTTTATCGGAATACAGGATGTAACTGTCAAAGGGGCCGTTCCCGGACACCCACGAGGTCAGTTCGTCAAAGCCATATTTGTCGTAGTTGTCTTTATCACATACTAGACGGCACGTGGCCGGGGCAGGGTCGCCGGCACAATTATCATAGCACTGGTCATGAACCCGGCAGGCTTCGACGCTGCCGCATTCTATTATGCCGGCGTATTTCCAGTACTCATGGAACTTTCCCCATTGATCTTCCACGCATATCTTCATCTCCGGCTTGGACTTGCAGGTGGATGGGCAGTCATACCCGCACGCTCCGCGGCACTTCGAACCGCTGGCAATATGGGGGTCGATGGGCAAAGGTATCTTCTGGCCATCTCCCGCGGGCGGTGATGTGGAGCCGTCCGCTGACCGGACAGCCAGGATGCAGTCCGACCCCGGATACGATACCTTTGTTTCTGAAGCCACCATGTCATATCCCGAAAAAACCAGGAGGATTAATACCGAGATCAGCAATGAGAGCCTTTTTAGAGCAATCACCATAGACACCTCAAAGACGCCCTTTATCAGCCTTAGGCCTTAGCTGGCCTTTTGGGCAATTATTCTACAGTCTCCTATTTAAGGTGCTTCAACAGGGTTCGCGGCAAGGCAATGATGCTAGCGTATCATCGATCTTAAGATATTCATCGATTGGCCATTCTCCAACTTGCCCTCCATCAATTTGCCCTTCATCAGCTGGCCGGCTCGAGTTTAGGCGGATAACTTTTCTAATTATCAGGAGGGTAGAAAAAAATCATGAATTCCGAGCAATCCCAGACGAAAGTGAGATGGTCCGAGGTGATGCTCTTCCTCGGAACCACGTTTATTCTAACCTTCTTGCTCGACCTGGCCATATGGCTCTCTTTTGGACTTAATCCGAGCCCTGCTATGGGCATCCTGCTCCAGCTGCAGATGCTATTGCCGGCCTTTTCTGCCATCTTTTTCGGCCTCTTCTTCTTTCAGGAAAGCCCTCTGCGGCAGCTGATAGCGCATAGAGAGCAGCCGAGGTGGTTCTACTACTACTTCCTGGTCTACGCTGTCATCTATGCCCTGCTGGGTGGGGCAGTGATCTCCTCGATACGCCCGGAGGTAACGACCATGGCAGCTGGAGCCGCCCAGCTGTTGACCGTCCTGGGGCTGATACTACTCCTGGCTGTTCGCCTGAAATGCGGAAAAGAGAAGTCTGCCCAGGCGGGACTGTCCTGGGGGAGGCCCAGATACTGGCTATTGTTCGGAGCGGGATTCATCCTCTTCTACGGCCAGCAAACCGCCCTGAACTATCTCTTTCATCTCGGAGCGGCCGTGGACGTAGTCCAGCTCTTGATTCAGATCGCTGTCGGCCAGAAGGAGCAGTTTCAGGCTACAGGGCCGACGAACCTACTGCTTCTCACAGCGGTGCAGACGGTGCTTCTCGCCAGCGCCCCTTCAGAAACCACCCCCGATAACGCCCGAGAATAGGATGGGGAGAGGGCGTTGTCTGGTTTAGGAGGATATATACGCTAGGGGCATAGAAATGATGCAAGTTCGAAAGATCGTAAAATGTTGCTGTTCGACTCGATACGCAGAACACCCTGCCGCAGCCAAACGCTGCTGCTGGGAACAGCCCCATCTTTAAAATGGGAGCTGTTGCCAGGCCGCTAAACAGAACAGGTGTCTATCAACCAGTTCAGCAGGACTATACAGTGATCGGCATGCAGACTGACCGGCCCCACAGATACTATCTCTGCCCCCGCCTCTTCTGCCAGGAGCTCCTCCTCCGGCAACATGCCCAGATGATCTCCCAGAAGAAATGCCCCGCCTGATATATCGCTGCACGTGCTGCGAACATCAGCGCCGTCCTCCCTTAAGTAGAATAGCTTCATGCTGCGGAGATCCTGCAATAGCTCTTCCAGGCCGCCCGCGCGCACGCTGATGCCGGGCGTCGATCTTGACCACTCCCTTTCTGCCGCCAGGGCCAGGGCTTTCTTGAGGAGGGCTGCCGTAGTCCTCTCGTCGGGGTTGAGGTGGCGCAGCTCCTGCCCCTTCAGCCACAGAGTTTTATGCGGCTCGCCGCCGCCGAGAACCAGAAAGACCTGCACATCCCTTCTTATGCCGTGAGAGAGAACGAAGGCAGCGTTGATGCAGCGACAGAGAATGTCCAGGCGGCCGGAGGTTCCGGGAATGTCCTCCAAGGAGAAGTCGGGATTGGTGGTGGCGCGATGGCCCAGGACTATGAAGGTGCGCATGGCCTCTGCAAGGGCCTGGCAGGCTAAATAAGGCTTGGATAGGAATGGAAAAAGCTGGGATTGCCCGGATGGTCCGCTGATTCAAGAGCTCTTTGATTTATTATATATTCGCCAGACCCCGCTCCAGATCGGCCAGGATGTCCTCGACGTCCTCAACTCCCACAGACACCCTCACCAGGTTATCTGTGATCCCCAGCTGCTCCCTGATCTCCCGGGGGATGTTGGCATGGGTCATGGAGGCAGGGAGCTCTATAAGAGTGTCCACCGACCCCAGGCTCACCGCCAGGCTGCACAGCTTCAACCCCTTCATAAATCGCCTTGCTCCCTGCCGTCCTCCTTTCACCCAGAAGGAGAGCATGCCGCCAAAGCCGGTCATCTGCTTCTTCGCTATTTCGTGCTGCCGATGGCTGGGAAGTCCTGGATAGCTGACCTTCTCCACTCTGGGGTGGTCCTCCAGAAACTCCGCTGCCTTCTGGGCGTTGTAGCCATGCCGCTCCATTCTAAGGTGCAAGGTCTTGAGACCTCTAATGCACAGCCAGGCCTCGTGAGTGCCCATAGTGCCTCCCGCCAGAACGGCTGCCTTCCCCACTGTCTTGACCAGCTCTAGAGAGCCCACTACCACGCCGCCCAGGAGATCGCCGTGTCCTCCAATATATTTGGTGCAGCTTTCCACCACGGCGTCTGCCCCTAGCTCAAGAGGCTGTTGAAAGAAGGGCGAGGAGAAGGTATTGTCCACGACAGTGATGGCTCCAGCATCTCGAGCTATGCTGCAGATCTCCTGCAGGTCGCATACGGAGAGAGTGGGATTGGCTGGAGTCTCCAGAAAGACCATTTTGGTGTTCTTTCGCAGATTTGACAACACTACGTCTGCATCTGTTGTATCGACGAAGCTCACCTCTATTCCAAACCTGGGCAACAGGGAGGTGAAGAGACCATAGGTTCCCCCGTAAATGACGTCGGTGGAGAGCAGATGATCTCCCTCTTTCAGCTGCGACAAGACCAGGGCGGTCTCAGCGGCCATGCCGGAAGAGAAGGCCAGGCCGGCCTCCCCCTGCTCCAGAGAGCAGATCTTCTCTATTAAGGCGGCGTGGGTTGGGGTGTAGGGCGGGGCACGGATGTAGGAGTATCCAGATTCAGCTCTAGAGAAGATTGCCTCCGCTCGCTCTATGCTCTCGAATACATAAGTCGAAGTCTGATAAATGGGGGTAGCATGGGCGCCGAAGGGATTATGGCCTTCTCCGGCGCGCACACATCGAGTGCCTAGCTTCATCTTTCGAAGAAAGTCCGTATCATCGTTCATTTCATCATCAAACCTCTTGTTTCATTATCATGAATCCACACTATATCCTTTGGCTTAGCGATTTCCATCACGGATTCGCAGAAGGCCCGGTTGACTTCGACATAATTATTCCAGTTATCCTCGTCGAACTGGGCATAGGAGGGGAAGTAATGAAACAGCGGCCAGAGGGTCTTATTGGAGAATCCATGATAGAACTTGTCCATGCTCCGCTCAGAGAGGAAGACCGGATGCGCATGATGCTCAGATAGAAGACTGGACTTCAAAGCATCTTTATTCCCCTCTTCCACTATCGATCCCGGCCAGCCCACCCAAAGGTAGCCGTATTGAGATGCGGTGGTGTTAGGCATTCTGGGATTGGTCAAATAGGATTTGAGCCCGGAGGCCAATCCCCCTACGCTCTCTTGAAACTGGAAGGCAGAGCCCTCCGTTAGTAGAGTAATGGGCAACCGGTTAGATACAATCAGCAACTTCATTTCTTTCACGGCTTCGAGCTCTGGCAAAACTTCTGCTGCTCAACAAACTCTGCGGTTGCATGGGCACGATGTTTCGCCCTCGCTTATTAAGAAACCTTTTCATTATGATATATAAATCCGGCGAAGATACAAGCATTTTCCGCCCCGCGAGTCGTATCGCGGTGGATGCATAGTGCCGCCGGATAAAATGCGAAATTGGGATATCCTGGAGAGGATTTCGAATAAGCGCGCATCAGGCCATCTTGGAAGGCACTCTTAGTTGGCATATTCGATTTAGGCGCTCATTATTCGGCTTTCCGTCTGTTCTCGACGATACCTGCTATTCCCGTCTAATTTCTTGATCCTCTCTTTTTTCTTTTCTCAATAGCTGCCACCGGCGCGATGTCGGCATCAATTCTGCTAAATTGGACGATGTCTGTAGAGCTTCCGTGCAATCATTTTCTATTAAAGTTCCATCTCACAGTGGCTCCAGTTGTATTCCTTTGCAGCTCTCCACCGGCGAAAGAGATAGGAACACTTTAAATAGAAACGATATAAGTTTTTGCAAGAAATAAATCATGGGATCGGAGGGATCATAGTGTCTGGAAAGAAGAGGAACTTTGCCCTGAGAGACGCCGAGGGCCAGGAGATCGCCATCTTTACGGGAAAACAACCCCGACAGGCAGCACTAAAGGCAGCCAACAGAGGCTATAAGGACATCAAGCTCAGAGAGCGAGGAACAAAGAAGGTCCACGTATTTACGGGAAAGCGGGTTCACGTAAAGAAGCCTGCAGGAGCTCCGGCATGGATGCCGGAAAAGATCTGGAAGCCCAAGGTCAAGAAGGTGGGCGTGGAGAAGCTGGATAAGATCTGAAGCTCTCCTGGGGGGTTTATATCGAAGGTTTTTCCCATAGTAGTTCCTGAAATATCCTAAAGGGATTTCGATTATCCCCCTTTTGCTCTATTTACTTTATGTATTTTATATATATGTAGAGCCTGTTAGGCTGGCTTTTTTTTGGCGTCATCCTCCTCCCGTCAGCTGCCAGCCATAGGATGAGGCTGCAAGAGGCTCTCCTTCAAAGGCATGGTGCAATGGATGGATTGTCCAAGTCCTCCCCATTGCTGCCAGCCCTTCGGGGCACAACCGCTCAAAGAAGCTCGCTTTCTTTCTAGCTATCCTCTCAAAGAGTCCATGCTCGCATAATCCCTCGAGCGTGGCATTCCTCTGGGCTGTTTTCTGGGCCGTTTTATGGATTGAGAGAAGAGGTGATAACGCTTAAAGGATCAATTAGATTACCTCAGCTAAAATCTGTCTTGCAGGCCGCTAAGAGCAGCAGTCCTGGGGAGCGGTTGGGATTGCATTGCACATCCTGGAGGCCCATTGCTACTGCTTTCGAGAGAAACCTTTATTTGCTGGTGACTGCACTTGAGCTTGCCAAGCACTTCAAGCAGCATGAGGTTTGATACCCAGGATGTACATTGAAACTCATTTTTCAGAAGCAATTCTGGTAGCAGTCCTCGTTTTGATATCCGCAAGGCAAATCGGCAAGCTCAAGCTCCAGATCTGGCAGATAATGCTTGGAGGAGCACTGGCGGTGGTGCTGACCGGCCAGATCTCGCTTTACAATGCCGCGAGAGCGATTAATCTGGATGTGATGATCTTCCTGGTGGGCATGTTCATCATCGGAGAAGCCATGCAGCAGAGCGGATATCTCCTTGCCCTCTCCTACAGGCTCTTTTGCAGAGCTGAAAGCATCGACCACCTTGTGCTGCTAATACTCTTTGGCTTTGGGATTTTGTCTGCGCTCTTGATGAACGATACCATGGCGATCATTGGCACGCCGCTCATGCTCTACTTGGCCCGCGCTCACCACATCTCCCCCAAGCTTCTTCTTATGTCATTGGCCTTTGCCGTGACCACAGGAAGCGTAATGAGTCCCATCGGGAATCCCCAGAACCTTCTAATTGCCATCAATGGAGGCCTGGCCGATCCTTTCCTCACCTTTATCCAGCACCTCTTCCTTCCCACGATCGCAAACCTCTTCCTGGCCTACCTTATTCTAAAGTTCTCCTTTGCAAACCAGTTTCGCAGCGGGCCTTTAAACCACCTTCAAGAACCGATAAGAGACCAGAAGCTGGCACTCTTTTCCGAGATGTCCTTTATCATGCTGATAATATTGGTAATAGTGAAGATTGCCGCAGTGATTCTGGGCATAGGAGCGCAGTTCAGCCTAACGTACATCGCCCTGCTCTCTGCCATGCCCATAATTATCTTGAGCGAGAGGAGGCTGGAAGTCGCAAAGAAGATAGACTGGCACACCCTGATCTTCTTTGCCGCCATGTTCGTGCTCATGCAAAGCGTCTGGAAGTCGGGCATTTTTCAGTCTTTCCTGGCGGGTGCAGAGGTGGATCTGTCCTCCATACCCGTGATCTTGGCCCTGAGCGTCCTTCTGAGCCAGCTTATCTCTAATGTGCCTTTCGTCGCCCTCTTCCAGCCGCTTCTGCCAGGGGCATCGATCGAAGATCTGATGGCTCTGGCGGCAGCACCATTGCCGGGAATCTCTTCATTCTGGGAGCTGCCAGCAATGTGATAATAATTCAGAATGCCGAGAAGTGCGGGGAGACGTTATCCTTCTTGGACTTTGCCAAAGTGGGGATCCCCTTCACCGCTTTAAACATGCTCATTTACTGGGCATTCCTCTGACCATCGATCTGAGCTGCAGGAGGACTTCAGGCTAGAAGCTCCCCTCCGACGATCAATACCTAAACGGTCCCTTGAATCGTGAGAAGGCCCTGGCGCTAACTTTTGCAGCAGCTCATAGATTGGTGCCCATAGAATCTACCTGGGATAGAACTTCTCGATATTACGAACATATCGGCATCCCTCCGCGCGGCTTTGGAATAAGCAGAACTCCTCCATTGTGGCCTGATTCGTGCAAAATGATAAAAATCTAACACCGGCAAAACGATCAAGTTCTGGGATGCTCAATATGCAAAAAGCGATCCCCCGCTATATCTGCGATCATTTTTACCAGAGCATCGCCTTCGAAGGGTGCTCGATCTTCGCCCCTGAAGATCTCTTTTTTCACCAGCCGGCCTACCTCGTCGTCGCTTCCCGGCTGGACCTTTATGAGCACGCTGCCCTTGAACATGAGGGTTTCTCCAGACAGCCTATCGATATCGCCGTCGACTATACCAATCACCGGAATCCCCAGGCGGGCCAGCACATCCCCGGCTATGGCTGTGGTGTCATCGCCCACCGTAACGGCCACGCTCGCCCCGCAGGCTGCATCCAGGGCATCCTCGGCGCAGTGGTCGATGAGAACTGCCCCCTGCCCCCGGCCGTTCACCAGCCTAGGCCGGGCACTAGTGCGCCTAATGCTCCCGCTGCGAATTATCGCCCTCTCCAGGTCTATGGATGGCAGCTTCTCCAGGCCGTGGGGCTTGAGCTCAGCTCCTCTGGCCCCAATGATCCTGCCTCTTTCAGCCCTGATCTCCACAGAGCTTCCTGTGGCCCTGGCAATGACCACTCCGTTTATGGTGATCAGCTCGCCGGGGAGAGCTCCTGTCAGATGACGCCTAACGCCATCTCCCTCTTTTGAAATGCTGCATCTCTGGGGGAGGGCGAGAAGCTCAAGGCCCAGCTCTTCAGCAATGGCATGAGCAAGCTCCTCTGCCTCTCCAGCTAGCAAGGCGACAAACCTTCCGCCGCAGTCCACCTGAACTACAGGCTTAAGGGCATCGATTTTGGCTGCGATCCTGGCGCCGAAGCCTAGACCGCTCTCCCTGCTCTTGGCCTGGTTGAGAACCACGATCAGATCAGAGACGGCCTGGAGATCCTTGATGGCCTGGCTCGGTTTTCTTCTCGAAGAAATGTCTATGAGCTCTTCGAGACCGGCATCGATGACCGCTACCCGTCCCATTGTGCCGCCCAGGACGGCATGCACATCTCCCGAGCCGCTTAAGTAATTGATCAGTCTCAGGGCGGAGCTCGAGTCCACGACCTCCGGGCCGTGGACCACAACACCTATTCTGGCAATCCTACCCGCCTGTCTCCAGGGTCTCATCCTGCATCTTGGCCTTGTCCATCATCTCCTGCTGCTGCTTGAACCTCTCGTGGATCTGCTCCATGCTCAAGCCCTCCAGCTCCTTTCTCTCCGGCAGGCGATCGATGGGCTCGAGGGTGTCGATCCTGTAGTAGAGGCCGGTGCTGTCCAGAAGCGCAAACTTCTCTCCCTGGTCTTCTTCTTTCAGCACTTTTACCATCCCAACTGTGCCGGTGCCCTTGTACCTCACCAGGTCATTTTCTCTTATCTCCGCCATTCCGCTTTTCACCCCAAAATCTCTCCGCTATAAGCTTTCCCCTGGCTGCTTTTCCTCAAAATTTCTCTACTGCTATCTCTCCCTGGAAGCCCTCCACCGTCGCACCAGCGGGATGGGCCTCAATGGCCAGGCCGTGAAACTCCTCCGGGCCGCACAGGATGTCCTGCTCGGGATGGGTGCCTGGCTGTATCTTGCAGCTCAGCCTCGTCCTGGGGCCTATGCTCACCACCGTCTTGAGCCTGGGGGAGGCGGGATGGCCTTTGGGCAGCACTATCAAGGGAGAGTCCAGCTCCCTGATCTGAAAGAGAACACAGCGAAGCCCGCGCCGCACCTTCTCGCCCACCCCAAAGGATGAGGCCACTATCAGGTCGCTGGGCTCCGTGAAGAGCACCATCTCCTCTTTCTCATTTTCCAGATAATAAAATTTCCCAAGCGACTTGACGGCGGCCAGAGTGCCCTCCTGGCCGCAAAAAAAGGCTATCTCGTCTTCTTCCAGAGGAATCTTGCGAGCTGCAGGCATTTTCCCTTCTCGTTTCAAATAGCAGGACCTCAAGCCTTGCGGATCAAGGCCATCCGCATAAGTTTTCTATTCCATGATTTCTCTTGCTGCTAGCCTTTAAATAGCTTCTCTTCCCATCTAAAGAGAAATTTGTCGCTAACGACCTTGTTTTCGAAATGCTGCTCAGAGGTCCATCCTTATATAAAAAATTGGGTATATTTAATCGGCTCTGTAAAGCAACCGTTCGCCTTTTCACATCTTCCCCTTTGCATCTTATCTTCTAATCAAAGAATGAAACCGGACCGTCTAAGAAAGCCTCCCCTAAGCAAAAGGATCTCCTAACCGCTGAGAAAGCAGCTGAGGAAACCGACTGCCAGAGAGCAATTCTCATCTCTGCTCAAACCTCTTTCTGACCGACTGGGCGTGTGCCTGCAGCCCCTCAGCCTCCGCCAGGGTGGTTATGGTATCCTCAAGCGTCCTCAGCCCTTCCTCGCTGATCATCTGCACAGTCATCTTCTTGCAGAAGTGATCCACGTTTAGCCCGGAGAAGCTCCGCGCATAGCCCGCAGTGGGCAGGATATGGTTAGTTCCGCTGGCATAGTCGCCTGCTGCTACGGGCGTATAGGTTCCCAGGAAGACGCTTCCCGCATGCCTTATTGATCTAAAGACTCCCAGTGGATCGGCAGTCATTATCTCCAGGTGCTCAGGGGCGAAGGCGTTGCAGAAGTCGACTGCCTCCTCGGGCGAGCCGGCGATCAAAATGGCGCTGTGCTCCAGGCTCTCCTCGACGATATCAGCTCGCGCCGCGCTCCCGGCTTGGAGCTTTACCTCCTCTGCCACGACATTGGCCAGGAGCTCATCCCACGAGACCAGGACCGACAGAGACAGCGGATCGTGCTCCGCCTGGGCGATCATGTCTGCGGCGATTATCCCCGGGTTGGCGCTCTTGTCCGCCAGGATTAGAACCTCGCTCGGTCCAGCGGGGAAATCGATCTCCACCGTGCCCCTGACCAGCATCTTAGCTGCCGTCACATATACATTTCCGGGACCCACGATTTTATTCACCCTTGCAATGCTCTCCGTGCCGAAAGCCATGGCCGCCACGGCCTGGGCTCCCCCCAGCTTGTAGATCTCGTCCGCTCCCGCCAGCTGGCAGGCCGCCAGGATGAGAGCAGGAACAGAGCCGTCTATGCCGGGAGGCGTGCAGGCAGCAATCCTGGGGACGCCGGCGACCTTGGCCGGGATTATACTCATCAGGGCAGAGCTGGGATAGGCGGCCCTGCCGCCGGGAACGTATGCCCCTACAGAGTCCAGTGGCACCGTCTTCTGGCCAACCATCACCCCGGGAGAAATTTCCGTGAACCAGAGATCCTTCTCCCTCTGCTCATCGTGAAATGCAAAGATGCTCTCTGCTGCCTGTTCCAGAGCGGCCAAGACCTTTGCATCCACGGCCTGCAGGCCTCCTCGGATCTCCTCTTCGCTCACCCTGAGGCGGTCCAGCTTGACCTTATCGAACTTCTCCGTGTAATTGAACAGAGCCAGGTCGCCCTTCGATCCCACCTCGGCCAAGATCTCACTGGTCTGGGGCAATACCTCCTCGAGGCCCGCCTCCCTGGATAAGAGGCCCTCAAGGTCCTGGTCAGACAAATCCTCCAGCCGTTTGAATATCATTTTTTATCTCTCCTTGAAATCGAGGAGCTGCGGCCCCTCTGCATCTTGTATAGCAAATCCACCCTCTCTTCAGTGTCCGCTTCCTCCAGGGACTTGTCGTCCCTCACCTGCACTAGCCGCGGAAACCTGAGGGCGTAGCCTGAGGAATAGTTGGGGCTTCTCTGGATCTCCTCGTAGGCCACCTCGAAGATGACAGCCGGCTTGAGCTCCACCTCCATCCCCTTCTGCACTAGGATCAGATCTCTTAAGATCTCAGTCAGCTCTGCCAGAGCCTCATCTGAGAAGCCTGTCGCCACCCAGCCCACGTCCAGGAGGTCCCCTGTCTCCGGCACCATGCAGGCCAGCCGGTAGGATCCGAGTAGCGTTGCCCTTCTGCCCTCCCCCCAGCGGGCTCCAATGACGACCAGATCTAGGGTCTCCATCACCGGCTTGATCTTCAGCCAGTTCTTTCCCCTCTTCCCCGGGGCGTAGACGGAAGAAGGGTTCTTGATCATGATGCCCTCGTGCCCGGCCGCCAAAGCCTTCTGGTAGATATCCTCCGCCCTCCCGGGCTGATCGGTGATGGCCTGCTCCGCCAGCATAGAGCCATCCACCGACTGCTCCAGAAGCTCCCTTCTCTGCGAGAGAGGAAGGTCCATCAGGCTTCGGCCCTCCAGGTATATGATGTCGAACAGAAAGAGGCTCAAGGGGATCTGTGTAGCCAGCTTCTCCACATTGTACTTCCGGCGGAACCTGCGTAGGATCTCCTGGAAGGGCCTGGGGCGGCCGTCCTGGCCCAGAGCCACCGCCTCCCCATCCAGCACTGCAACCTTGGCATGAACGTGTTTGTGGATGGCACGCGAGATCTCCGGCAGAGACGCCGTGACGTTCTCCAGCCGTCGCGAGAAGATGCACACCTCCTCCCCCTGCTTGTGAATCTGAACGCGCGCCCCGTCGAACTTCCACTCTACTGCTGCCACCCCCATCTCCTGCAGCGCCACAGGTATGCTCTCCCCCAGCTGGGCCAGCATCATCTTGAGGGGGTGGTTGAGAAGGATGCTTAGCTGGGATAGCTCACCCCTCTTGGCGTGCGCCGCAGCCAGGCCCATATCGCTGTTGAGGTTGTATCCTCTCTCCACCTCCTCTGCGGGGACCGCGAAGGCCTTGGCGATGGCATCGCGCACCCCGCCTTCGCCCACGCCGATCCTCATGTCCTCGATGGCCAGGCGGGCGATGTACAGCGCCTCCAGGGATGTGGCCTGGCTGAAGAGAAACTGCAGGTTCTTGACCTTGATGTCCTGGCTCCGGCGCCCCGAGGCCCTGGCAATGCTGCAAAACCTCTGATAGACCAGAGAGATAGAGATCTGGTCGCCCTCCACGAAGGCAGAGAAGCCGATGGGCCTCCTGCTCTCCACCACCCTTGATGCCACCAGGCCGGGGTCGCCCGTCTCCCTCAGCATATCGGAGATCTTTTCGGCAGAACAGCCGCAAGCTCTGCCCAGGGCCTCGTAGAGGATGCTAGGGCCCACTCCCATGACCATATCCGAGCTGGGAGGAAAGACGGTGCCCATGACGAAGTTGGCCGCGACCGAAAGCTCCGTCTCCTCGAGGGGGGCGAGAAATGCCGCGACCAGATCTATCTTGTCCAGGGTGGCGCTCGCATCTTCCACTTTTTTGCAGAGCTGGGCGAAGCTGAGAAAGCTGGTCATGCTCTTTTAGAAGATGGCATCGATGCGCTTGGTCCTGTATATGCTTATGACGTCGCTCAGAATGGCGCTGGCGGTCTCTATGGAGCCGGCCCCCAGGCCAGTAACTGTGATCGTCCCGGACAAGTCGGTGTAGATGGCCGCGGAGTTTAGGGTGCCGGAGACATTTATGGGGCTTGCCAGTGGAACCAGCGTAGGGCGAACGGTCAGGGCCGGCACGTCGCCTATCAGCTTGATGGCATAGCCCTTGTCCTTGGCCAGGCCCAGGGCCTCAGGGGTTATCCCTGCTATGCCTGTAACCTCCACGTCGCTGTACTTGATGTTCATCCCAAAGAGAGCATTGGCCAGGATCACAACTTTGCCGGCCGCATCCACCCCCTCCACATCGTAGCTGGGATCGGCTTCCGCTATTCCCAGATCCTGGGCCTCGCTGAGGGCATGAGCATAGGGAATGCTCTCATCCGTCATCCGGGTGAGAATGTAGTTGCAGGTGCCGTTGAAGACGCCCCGGATGCCGCGAATGGTGTTTCCCACCAGGGTTCTCTCCACCAGGCTTATCAGGGGCATTGTGCCACCCACTGTGGCCTCGAACTTGAGCATCACGCCGTTGTTCTCGGCCATCTTGTGCAGCTTGTTGAAGGATACCACCAGGGGACCTTTGTTAGAGGTCACAACATGCTTGCCTCCTGAAAGGGCAGCCTCCATATGGCCGAGGCCCGGCTGGCCGTGGACAATGTTGGTGGGTGTCACCTCGATGACCAGGTCAGAGTCGATGGCATCTATCGCCTCCTTGCCCTTCATGCTCGAGGTAGCCACCTTTCCAAGCGTCTTCTCTCCCAGGATCTTCTCGCCGTCGATCCCCTCCTCGCTGGCAATGGTTCCCGTATGATCGGTGACGCTCACGAGCCGGAGGTTCAAGCCCATCTCTCGCAGCATCTTCCTCTTCCGGGAGAGCACATCCACCACCCCATGGCCCACTATGCCATAGCCCACTAAAGCTATCTTGACGTCCCTCAAGCGGCATCATCTCCGATCGGCTCTATCACTAGAAGCTTTTTCTCTATTCCGACCTCCCTCAGAATGGAGAGGGCTTTCTGTATCTCCTCCTTGCCCGTCGCCCGGATCTTGAGGTAGGCGGTGGAGGGATCGTCCACCCCGGGCATGGTGATGCTCAGATCCATCACCTCGGCAAAGCCGGTGGAGTCGATCCTGTGGATGGTGTCCCCCAGATCGCTGTCCAGCACGTGGCCTATCAGGACCACAGACTCGTCCTCCACGAAGCGCACCTCGCCTATCCTCACTACCGTTATCCCTGAGCTCTGAAGCTGGCCCTTGACGGCCTCGAGCTTTGATCTGTCCATCTCCACCACAATGCGCACCGGCACGTTTCCGCGAGGCGTCTTGCGCTCCCTCTGGTGGACTACGCTGATGATGTTGGCCTTGTTGTCCCTCAGGGGCTGTAGTGCAGTAAGCAGCTGCCCTGGTCTATCCAGCAGCTCCAGGTCCATGGAAAGTCGCATAGCATTCCTCATAAATTGCTGCACTAGCCTTCAAGTTAAAGGAAATAAATCTTACTGCAGAATACTGGCCCCAAAGGCCGATAAAAGACGGAAAGGATGGAGCCGAGAATGGCAAGGAAGGCCAACATTATTGAACTACCCTGCGAGAGCGCAAGCAAAAACCAGAGACAGCCGGGCGGGCAAGGGCCGCGGCAAATAAGCGGTCAGAGTCAAGCGGAAGTCATGAACCTCTAATTATATGTTTGAATTTCAGTATGTGTTTAGCTTATCGGTGGTGAATCGCTAATAGGCATGAATTTTTGATGCCATCTCCTCCAGGTCTATCTGTCCTTCCGTGATTTTTCTCCAGACAGAACGACTTACTATTACCACTGCGCTTTTTTGTGTGTCGCCCCGATGCCTTTAGCTCCCGCGGTAAGCGCGGGCGCGGTTCCCCAAGCGTCCGCGGGGAACACTACACGCGAAGGCGCTCGAAATGGTTAATGGATAGGTTTGCCAATCACTCCCAGCGTAGCGGGCGCCGGAGGATCATAGCGCCCCAGCGGAACCGCCCCCGATAACGGTCGTGAAAGCCGAATGAGCTGCATTGATCACCCGGACGCGCCACATAAGAAAGTTGAGGCCTTCGCTCCTTTTCCAATATTGCCAAGCCCCATGCGGGACCCGCTCCAGCCCCTCTCCTCCAGCCGGGCTTGTATCATCTCCTCCACGTCAGAAGGCTGGGCGCCGAAGACCTCGGCCAGGATCTCCTTGGCCGTCTCCAGCTCCTGGCGCCTGGGGTTTACGGCGGGCCTTTGTGCCCTGTTCCTCCGGCGCTATGGGCCATCTCATGAGAACCGAGGTGGTCTGGCTTGCCAGCTCCTCCGAGATTCCTCTGCCTTGGCTGTAGGCCTGCCCCTGCATATCATAGAAGCAGAAGACCCGGGTCGGCGCAGCCATGGCTTCCAGGTGCCGGTCCAATACGGAGGCGTAAAGGAGGATGCCCCCGAGAGGCCTGCTTCATGGCCTGGGCAACGTGGCCCGCCATATTCCTGGCCCTTTCGTACGCCGATGCTCCACTATCAGGAAGGAGTGGTGGTTCTCCTCCAGGATGGTCCACAGCTCGGACGGAGGTGAAGGCCCTTCTCACATTGATCTCCATGGAGCTGCGATCCAGCCGGCTGAGGATATATGCCGCTCGATTGCATTCATATTGCATGACAATAAATGGAATATCGGTAAAAAAGATGGCTAAACCCTTAGGAGTTGAGAATTTCAATTCCCCCCTCATCCTTTGGAGCAACAGGGCTATTTTTCTTGATATAGGTTGCCAGCGGGTCCAGCTCATTCACAGTTGTATCATACTTTCTCTCTGCCGGCATCTCAGCAAAGAGATAGTAGCCATCTCCGCCATCGGCAGTAAAGCTTGAAAGCAGAACCCCGTAGCTCTTTTGCTTGTCTAGCGGCTCCCATGTGCCATTCCTCTGCATAAAGATCTCCGATACCCTGCTGCCGGAACTTATCAGATTTTTTAGCTTCAGTCCTTCGTAATTGGCAGCAAAGGGCTGCGCCTTTCTATCGATTTTGAATTTGATCCCTGCCACTTGCAGGAAACCGCCATCTTGGACACCCGTAATCTCTGGATCAAGTGCTGCAGCGCTCACCTCCAGCATCTGCTTGATCTCCTCGCCGGTCATATTGATTTGAACTATGGTATTGCCGAAGGGCAGAATGGTCTGAATGGTCAGGTAGGAGATGGGTCCCTCGGGATAAATCCTGTCTCCACGTATTCCTCCTCCATTGACTGCGGCCATATCAGCATGTGAGAACCAGGCGAGCCAGGAATCGGCGATGAGGTCGCCCAGAGGCATTTCCTGACGTCGCATAGCATTCTTTCGGGCGTCCAGCTCCACTGCGGTGGATCCTAGCTCCTGAGAGAGCCTTTTCTGGTAATCCTCAACAAAGGGTGCGAGATAATCTCTGATGGCCGGATTTGCGCCGACACTTCCGTTCAAAGGCACTGTCCGCCAATGAGGACTCTCAATACCTTTTCCTGAATAGATGAAGCGCAAAATGCCCATGCGCACGCCGCTCATAACATCCTGGACAATGAGCGTCCGCCAACCATCAGGGCCATTTATGGATGTATTAACATATATATGATCATGCCCTCCTACAATCAGATCGATGCCTGAGACATTTCTCGCGAGATCTTCGTCCATGACAACTCCCATATGGGAGATGGCTACGATCAGA
>Ga0315289_10003366_pt1 | contig 24273 bp, 34 predicted proteins | sample YL17G11_40_MG_FD_203452 | JGI IMG/M metagenome (GOLD analysis project Ga0315289, IMG submission 203452) | Sediment microbial communities from Yellowstone Lake, YNP, Wyoming, USA - YL17G11_40 | ecosystem: Environmental > Aquatic > Freshwater > Lake > Sediment | place: USA: Wyoming | collected...
CAACATATAGGGCACTGGTCAAAGAGATAAACAAGCGTGGCTATGAGAACATTAAAGGCCTGAAAGCGAAATGCACAGAAGAGGAATATGACGAAATGCTTAATGTATTGCCACCGCTTGGCTGGAAGGGAGACACTTTCTATATGAGCGAGTTCTTAAGTTCCGAGCTTACTCTTAAATTTTATAAAATAGGGAGACAGCACATGACAGAAGTTGTTGATTATAGGGAAGAGCACCCGCAATTGACAGAAGAACAATACCTTGAACAAAGGTATTAAGGAGGCAAAAATGAAGGATTATAAAGAGGCCACGAAAAAGCTCGACTTTGCACAGCAGATAACCGAAAATGAACTAAATAAGCAATGCGAATTAACCTTTAACCATGCAATGGACGGCTTGATAACAAAGGATTACGCAATCGCTAACCTTACTTCGTTGCAGGTGAGAGCGCCTACTATTGAATGGAAGGACAAGATAGCAACAATGATGAACACGATAGCCAATCGTGGCAGGTTAGAAGCGGAAGCCATGGCTAAAGGCATGAAAGAGCTCGGTTACAGCGATACGGATATTCAAGACATGGAACGGAGCCTGACAAAATAAATGAAGCAGAAGTAATCACGATTAAGGTTGCTATTTGGCAACCGATTGACAACCAATTAGCCAATCCATATCGGCTGGAAGGTGAGAAAGATGGAAGCAGAAATTATGCAGTTAGACCAAGCAATGGAAAAGGAAGTGTTTGTAGGCGACTCCAACGAAGCAGAAAAGAAATGGAAGGCCGTCTACAATGTAGACACTGATAAAGTTGCTGCAATAGTCTGCAAAGGTTATGAAATTGTGCAGCACAGGGCAGTAGCAGAATCGTTTCTGGAAGCCTGCAGGAACCTTAACATAAAATATGCAATTAAGGTTAAGGATCAGCATAACAGGATCTTCATTGACGTAACATTCCCTGACAGCAAACTATACGCAGAGAAAGGCGAGGAGTTCATAGCAGGATTCAGATTGATAAACAGCTATGACAAGACCACTGGCGTAATAATCGTGCCAAGATTGGTAAGATTAGTTTGCATGAACGGAATGGTGGTTGATGTGAAAGGTTTTGTGAAGACCTTTAACTATAGGCATAACCAGGAAATGGCAAAGAATTTCGGTGGCTACATAGAAGTCGCACTAAAAGAAACCATTGACGCAAATGATAAATTGAAAGCAATGGTAAATAGCTGCATTGGAGATAGTGCTGAGTGGCAGATAGTAGAACAACTTATGGAAGTTTTAATCCACGTTAAGAAGCACTATGAGCCGATGATTGCTTTAATGAAGAAGCAATACGATGAAACTGGCAAGTTGACCAGATGGGATATCTATAATTCGATAACCCAATACGCAACTCATGGAGAACAGCTAAAGCCAAATGTAGAAATGCTATTGCAAAGGAAAGCACAGAAAGTGCTTACAACACCGATAGCGCAGCTTGTGGAAATAATTCCAAAGCAATAAAGGGACACACCTATAGGTATATACTTTTTTGTATTCCCTGAACAACAAAACAAAATATAACGGAGGTAATGAATATGCCGAACAACGGAGAAGAAGAAGAAGAAATTGGCGAACAGCCACATGAAGAAGACGAAGTGGACTACAATCCTGGGGACGACTCAGAAGATGAAGACGATGAGTATTCCGAAGAGGACAGAGAGCCTGAGCAGTATCCAGAAGAACAAGAACCTGAACCTGAACCTGAAAAGAAGACACAGACAACATTAGCAGCGTTCTAAAATGAAGAAGCATAAACAGGCAGAACTTAAAATCAATGACGGGTTATATTTTCCCGAAGATTTTAAGCGACTGCACCCAAAAATAGCAGTCTTCATCAAAGAAGGCAAACTGATTGACTTACGAGAACTGTAAGGGAGCGACTATGGAAAACATCAACTTTTTGGGTAAGGACTGGAAAGTGTTTGAAGGCTATAAGAAATTCTGGTTTACATGTGATAAATGCGGGAAATGTTGTGCTAAGATAGATGTCATGCTTAACCCGTATGACGTGGCAAGGATATCTGAACATCTTAAGATAACCAGTGCGGATTTTGTTAAGCAATACTGTAAACTGCACATCGGGGACTCTTCAAAACTGCCGATACTTACACTGATAACAGAGCCTAAATGTGTGTTCAGTGAGAATGGATTATGCCAGATACACGAAGCAAGGCCTGTTATCTGCAGGAGTTACCCTTGTGGTAGGGTAGGCGTCTATGATAAAGAAAATCTTAGTATGCAAGAGAAATGGATCTTGAACGACCCTTGCAGCAAGATACCGTTTAGGGCGCAAAAGCAGTGGACTATCAGGGAATACATAGAGTCTCAGGGAGCAAGAGAATATTACGAGGTTGAGCAGGCATGGCACACATTCACAGTAGACATTTGCTCGAAGAATCTTGTCAGGGAAGATGATACGTTCAGGAACCTGTTTATTACTATCTGTTATCTGGCAGTAAACGACAACCCAGAAAGAACGGAATTAGTGATTGAGATGATGAAGCGGCTCGGGGCAGATGTCTCTGAAATTAACGCAACAAGCTCATGCAAAGAGAAAATGGAGAACACCGTCAAATTAGCAAGATGGCTGTTCATCACAAAAAGAACAGGAGGGAATTAAACATGACAGATGACATGACAGATGAAGAAGCAAACCTGTATGCAGCCAAGTATGTGAAGATGCTGAAAGACTGCAAGACAGACAAAGAAATGGAAACGATAGTGGATAAAATCTATGAGGACGGGCTCTCAGACGGATATACTGAATCTGAGGATGAGAACAAAGAACTTGATGCCGACTCCGCAAGGGAAGGCATGGCAGCACAGCAGGAATTTGAGAGAGAAGGAATGGACTAAGATGGGAATAAATCCGCAGGAATGTTTGAGGTGCGGACAGATTCGCCATTAGCAGACATGCATAGAGATAGTAAAAAGAATGGTGAATTATGGGTGATGGAATTTGAAATAGAGAACATTTAAATATAACCTAATATATATTTTATCTATACATATTCACTAAAGCTGCCAATAAGGTCACTAAACAAAACCAGCGCTGGCAAATTGACTCGGCTAATCACCCCGCCAATTTTTCAGGGCAAGACCTTTAGTAGCGGTGAATGAGGGGTATGGCATTTAATCCATCTCACACACAAATTTGGATTTCTCGCCATGCCCTTCTACCTTTCATAGTTTAAAGGGGTCGAATTCGATTCCTTTAAGCAAATCATATTCCTCAAAAAGCTTGACATCCAAAGAGAATATTGAGGAGCAGGTGGGAGAAGAATGCAAATTTATCCAGTGGTCAATCTTCTCAGGAGTAGCCCTCGTGATAGTGCTTCTTCTCTCACCAATTTATTTATGTTCAACCTGATGGGGATAAGGTGTTTAAGCCCCACTATAAAACTAAAAGGAGGCGAAAACAATGGAATACAGAATAGTGCATGAAGCCATAATGGGTTTTGAGAACCTGAACTTTGCTGTGGACCTTAAGAAACTGACTAAGGCTGCAAAGAATAGGTCATATCCTAACCTTTCTCCATGCTGTAAAACACCATTAGTTCAAAAGAAATTTTGTTCTTCTTGTGAGCAGGAAATTGAAACGGATACAGTAACGCATAAGGCGTTCAAGCTCGGTAAGGAATTATATCCTGTGAGTGCTGACCACTTAAACCAGATTAAGAAGAATCTGGACAGCGACCAAATAGTGATCAAGGAATTCAGGGACAAAGAAGATATACCCGAGATGTATCTTACTGACGAAATCTATGCAGTGATGCCACACAAGAAATATGCAAAGGAATATTGGGAATATTCTCAAATCCTGCAACTCGGACATAAGGTAGCGGTTGGACAATTTATCATGCGGGAAAGACCATACCCTGTAATGATATTCCCGTTCCAGAATAATCTGGTTATTCGGGCATTACACTTCTACGAGGAAGTGGATAGTTTGCCAACCGTGACAGCAACAGCAATCAACAATGAGAAAGTAAATCTCATGGTTCAAGCAATGCAACTCGGACTAAAGGCTGACCAATTCGACCTTACACAGTTCGTTAATGTAAGGGAAGAACAGGAACAGAAGCTCATTGAGAAATGCCTGAGAGGAGAAGAATTGCCTGAGCCTGAAAAGATTGTTGTTGTGAAGAAGGAAGATAATGACGAGATAAAACGATTGCAGGAACTCTTGAAGCAACGAGCTGGCATGAAGATAGAAGCGAGCATGGAGTAGGAAAATGGCCAAAATGTTAGAGATTAACTTCCAACTATGCGAAGAAGCTGACCAGCCAACCAACAAACCCGACAGAATCGCCCAATTTAAATTCGATGGGCGACGAGTCGCTGTCCTTAAGAAAGGAAACGAAGTGCAACTGTGGGGAAGGGATGTTATCAATGCCCATAGTTTCCCTGAGATAGTTGATGCCTTCAAGAAGATACCTGGCAATTTTATAGTGGACACCGAGTTTGCGGTGTTCACGGATGAAATGAAGACCGACAGAGGACTGCTACAGAGCAGAGACAAAACAAAAGACGCCTTCAAGATTAGGCTATTGTCTAACCTGCATCCAGCTACAGCGATAGTCTTTGACCTTTTGGAATTCAATGGACAGGACTTAAGGAATGAGGAATACCAGAAGCGAAGGGAAGTTATCAATGAGCACTTCAAGCAGTTCGTTAATCCTCAACTGAAGGTAGCTGAGGACATGAAACCTGATGAGGCATGGCAGTTAGCAATAGAGAAGCAGTTGGAAGGAATAGTGGAGAAAGATATACGCTCAAAGTATATCGGAAAGCGTGATAAATCTTGGACAAAGATTAAGAGGAAGGAGATATCGGAGATAACCTTTACTGGCTACGAGATCTCACCTGTGGGCTTAACTTTGACAAACAAGCAAGGATTTAGGGTGGCCTGCAATGGTGAGCAGCATAAAAAAGTAAAGGAAATAATAGACAAGCAGGGATTTGCTTTAGTTAGAGTTAGGGGAATGGCGGGTAAAACAGTAAATGGGAAAATTAGGGAAATTGTTTTCCATGAGATGATCGGATGAAGCAAAGAAAGATAAAACCGTGTCCTGATTAGGAAGAAAACTTTACTTAAAACATAAGAGGGAGGCCCAAAATGAGAAGATGGACAATAAGCGAGATGAGAACAATCCCCGACCTGCAATTTGCAACGATAATCCTGCAGGACAGGATTAACGAACTGCACCCATACAGCCCACAAACAAAGAAACTTAAGACAGCACAGAAGTTGATTGAGCGGATTATTGCACAACAGGCAAGACCGATCTTGATAGAGGTTTATCAAGGTATCGTGTCGAATGTCTCGTTTGTGCCGACAGGGTTTAAGTATGAAATTGTTGACCATGACGGACAAGAAGCGCCTGATACCACCGAACAGGAGAAGGTTGATACAGAGTTCTCCATGCTGATCAGGGAACAGTTGGACAATAAAGACTTCTGGAATTGGGTGGCTACTTGGAAGGATACAAACGCACTATGCAAGATTGCAGAGGAATGGGATACTGAAACAAAGAAAGAAGCGATTGAGAATATTAAGAAAATACTAAGCAAAGATGAGGATTAAAGAGCGGAGTTGACTCCAAATTAAAAAGAGGTGCTATCATGAAAAAATCAAAAAAGTCTATGGGCTATGTATATCTATATGTGCCATACCATCCCAATGCAAATAGCGAAGGTTATTACGCAGAACATAGACTGGTGATGGAGACGACATTAGGCAGACATTTAACTTCTGATGAATTAGTGCATCATAAGAACGAGATTAAAGAGGACAACAGGATTGAAAATTTAGAACTGACTAATATTTCTAAGCATATGCGGTATCATAATTCAGAAGAAAAAAATCCTAATTATAAAACAGGGCATTTCTTTAAGAAAAGATTCTGCATACAGTGCGGTAAGGAATATAGGGGCTTTAATTACAAATTCTGCTCACAGGAATGCCATATATTCAATCAACAGAAACTAACTGTGAAACATTGCCTTGCTTGTGGAAAGGAAATGACCAACTTAACTAAGGGAAGTAATATCCATAAGGTAAAATTCTGCTCATACGAATGTGCATATAAGTCATATAAGCGACTTAAACATAATGGGGGAGGTGAATAAAAAATGAATGAAGCGATATCAAGAAAGAGAACGGAAGAGCAAAAGGCGATAGAAGTCAAGAGGCTTAAAGCGATGGTGACGGCCATAGTCCCTTCAGAAGTGGATAAGATAGACATCTATGCTCTCTATGATTCTACATTGAATTATATGGAGAACAAGCAAAGAATCATCGAAGAGGTTAAAGCATTGTATCCACAGGAATTCAGGGAAGCGACTCTAAAAAACCATGCAGAGCATGTGAAGTCAGTGCAGGAAGGCATGAACGTAGAACGTGACGAGAAGATAGAGCGAGAGATATTGGAGTATAACAAGCGGGAGTATGTAGAGAACAGAGAACTCGACCAATTCTATGGCAATATCCACAGGACTGTGGACAAGATGTGTAAAGGCTTCAGTAACCTTGCTTTCATCAAGGGCAGGGGAGCAGTAGGCAAATCCTGGAACATCAGGAAAGTTTTGCTCAAGAACGGAGTAAAATTTCATGAGATTGCAGGTGATGTCACAGAAGCTTATCTTTATAGATTATTCTTTGAGCATAATGGCGAAATCATTTGGTTCAAAGATGTTGTAAGGATCTTGCGTGGCATGACAAGCATTAACCTGCTGAAAGCTGCAACAGAGACAGAAGCAGAAAGGCTCTTGACGAAAAGCAACTACAGTAAAGCACAAGATGATTTACCTGATAGATTTATCTATCGTGGAAAGATTATCTTTGACTACAACGAGGTTACTGGCATAGAATTGAAAGACGACTTTGAGGCTCTACAGACCAGAGGAGACTATGTGGATGCTGCGTATAGCATTGATGACATAAAGGCGATCATGAAACTGATTGCTGCAGAAGGCTGGCAAAAAGAAGTCACGAACTATCTCATTGAGAACTATGAGTTTACGGGACAAAACCTTTTAAATCTTAGGACTCAGTGGAAAGCGTTTAAGACCTATGATTATTGTCAGCAGAACTCTCTTGTTTGGCGTGATGAGCTAAAACAAGAACTGGCTGCAAGCGTTAGCAAAGTGAGAGGCCTGTTGTATTCATTGATAGGAACTAAGGCTGTGAGAACCGCAGAACTAAAGAAACTATTGATGAAGTATCAACTTGTCAATACAATGCGCACAGCAGACCGCAAAGTTAACGATTGGATCCTAACGGAAGAGTTAATAAAAGTATCTGCAGAGGACAAAAATTTCTTCGTCTGTCTTGTTTCCATAAAACTTAAATAGTAACGATTGGTTACTGATAGAAGATGGAACGGAAAAGGATGATGGATGGGCGCTACGCTCCTGAAAACAATAACGGCAAATTAACAAGTGATGGCCATTATTTAAGAACAGGAATGGGGCGGCTCCTACACAGATTAGTGATGGAGCAGCATTTAGGCAGGAAACTTCTTCCAACAGAAGTAGTGCACCATAAGAACGGAATTGGCACAGACAATAGACTTGAAAATCTTGAACTGCATGAAAATCAAAGTGCTCATTTTAAGAACACTTTTCATGCCCAACCTGAAATAGCATGTGTAATGTGCAAAAAAAGATTTAAGCAAAAGCATTACCATAATGAGGCAAAATACTGTAGTAAGGAATGTAGATTTAAAGCCAGAAGATTAGGCAGGGAATTATGTCCGAATTGCGGAAAGCCTGCCGCAAGACCAAGCAGAAAATTCTGCTCTCAGACGTGCTGTTTTGAATGGAGAAGAAAGAAAGCTGGAATGTGAATAAAGGAGGGTATCATAGTCTTTGCTTGATGGGATTAAGCGATTGAATTCCCGAAAATTTAAAGAAGTGAAAAACAACAATATAGGAGGAAAACATGAAAGCAAAAATAGATGCGAAACTATTGTCCAAGCAAATTGCGACAATAACAGGTTTGATAGCCGAAGCGAACATAACAGCGACCAAAGACGAAATAAGCATCGTAGAGATGGATCCTGCAAACGTGGCTATGGTTATCTTTAGGCTGCACAGCTCAGCAATAACTGAGTATGATGTGACCGAAGAGACAAAGTTTGCCATTAATCTGGCTAACTTGAAGACCATAGTAAAGCGTGCTGCGGAGGACGATTTCATCACGCTTGAGCTGGAAAAGAATAAGCTCAAAGTTGATCTCGGCCCAAGCAGACACTTTACATTGCCGACCATAGACCTTGAAGAGAAAGCACCGAAGATCCCCGAACTACAATTCAAGGCTAAGGTGCAAATGTCTACCAAGATGTTTGAGGATGCAATCGCAGATGCAGCAATCGTATCAGAATCGGTAAGATTTACTGCCGAGAATGGTATTTTGGGATTGACCGCAGAAGGAGACTTGTCAAATGCGCAGATTGACTTCAAGGACAATGAGAAGGTAAAGATAACAGCTGAGGAGAAAGTCTTTGCTAAGTATTCAATCGAATACCTGCAGAAGATGGTCAGTAGCAAGATAGCAGATGAACTGGTGATCCATTTCGGAAAGGATTATCCATTGAAACTGGTATATGTAAACGACCAATTCTCAATGAGCTTTATCCTTGCGCCTCGGGTTGCTAACGATTAACTCAAGGAGCAAAAGCATAATTAAGGAAAACGGACAAACAACATTAGGAGGGTGACTTTATGCCACAGACTACCATCTTTGGCAGTAAGGCTATCCCCAACACGCAGAAAGTGACCAACACAGAAACAGTGGACAGGTTTATTTCTAACAACAAGCAGTCAGAACCGAGCCATGACTTTGGATCCACACAGATAAAGGTGGGCGATTCTAAAGAGGCAATGTTGCAGCGCAAGGAAGAAGAAAAGAAATGCCCGAACTGCAATCAAGTAAAACCTAAATTCTTTGATATATGCCCTCACGAATCGAATGCCGACATTTGTATAGACTGTATCAGGGCAAGGCATAAGAAGCATGGCATGAAAGATACAGGGTTCTGGATTGATGGCGACACCGTTAGATTTTATAGCCATACCACAGGGATCGAGCAGCGCAAATTGGATGAGATATTCAGGGTTTGTTTTGGGACTTGTTTCTCCAACCCCGTATTCCCATACAACCTAAACTGCGCAGACCCAAAATATGAGAGCAACTGTTTCGGGATCACGAAAGAGTTTGGGGACTGGCTTATTGCCAACATAGAATGGACAAAAACAAAAACAGCAAAAGATAGTATCGACTATGATGCGGAAGATGGCATTCCAGAGAGCCAGATAGTAACATGGGAACGAGCTAAACCAAAAAGTGGAGGTAAACAAAATGGGGGACAATAATAAGGGCTGGCAGACAGATAAGGAAATCGTGCAAAATGCAAGTGATGGAACACCAGATGCACTACACGCACACTTTACCAGGACTATCAAGAAGATAGAAAAGCATTTAGGCGAATTGAAGAGATATGCTTCGCTGATGAAGAAGACTGCAAAACGGAAATAAGAAGGAGGAAAGAAACCATGAAGAACGTGATAGCAATTAATCTGCTATTCGTTAGCATTAGGCTAATTAATGGCTGGTCAAAGATTAGGAAGCATAAGGCATGGATGTTTTCGGCGATTGCTCTGTTTTATGACGGAAAACAGAAAGTGCTGAATCTGAATATACATTTGCTGAATTTCGGAATTGATATAGCAATCGGGAATATAAGAGAAGGGGTTTGATGGAGGATATAATATGAAGGATTATGCGAGTTTAGTGTGTGTGCGTTGCAAGGAAAAGGGCGGATTAACTGAACAGCCAGGGAACGAACATTGGTTGGAATGTGCTCATTGTTTTAAGATCCAGCCAAATCCTTTAAATAATGCAGCATTCTTTCCGCATGGAACATTAAACGTATGGGTAACTTAACTGATGGAATGTATTGCTAAATGCGGTAAATGCTGTAAAGCTCCATTAGTAAACACGATTAAGTTTTCTATGGAGGATTTGGATAGATGGAGACGTGAGCGCAGGAAAGATATTCTGGAAATTGTTGATGATTGGGCACAGCATAAAGAAATCTGCCCATTCTTAAAAGAGGACAGGTGCTCGATCCAAGAAACAAAACCAGAAACATGTATTAAATACCTGTGCACTAATGGGCGGGTTGTGCAGCAGCATGAAGGCAAGAAAGCTTACGCATGGACATTTAAAATCTGAGGAGGGTAGCAAGATGAAACCGTCAACTTGGGCCATTATAGTTATAGTTGCTGTAGCAATTATAACAATTGTTATATTGTTTTTGATAACCAGCAAGAACTGGACAGATAAATTAATCAAGAAACTAAGAAAGGAATGGAAGGAAAAGGAGTATTGATTTCTATGAGCAAATCCGAAAGGAATGGACTATATATTCTGTTTGCAGTATTGATTATGACCATTAATGGGATTCTGCATTGGATGAGCATTTTTGATAGCTTGGTAATCTGCTGTCTCGCAATGGTCATAATAAAGCTTACAGATATTGAAGAAACTATCGGGGAGTTGAAGAAACTATGAGCAGGTTAAATGAACTAAGGAAGGCAACGAAGCCAATAGACGCTGCACCATTGTTTAAAATGATGATGGATAATCCGTGCAAGAGCGACGAAGAAAGGGAAGAATTCAGTAAGAGGGTTGAGCGAGGCTTTGAGAGCGCTGGAGAACTATTATTGGAGCGGGCATATCTTGAAAAGGTGCTGACTCCGTTTGAGTTTGCAAGCATCTTTACAAAGTATGGTCTTGACATAAAAGACTTAGGAGTAGTATTACAGGGATATTTTGGCAGCAAGGATAAGAAGCTGAATAAAGGAGATAAAGTTCATGTCCTGACTATGCCTGATACTTCTATTTATAAAGCGAAAAAGTTCATCAAAGAGCGTTTTGGAATTAATGTAATTCTGATAAGCGACCTCATGGAGAAGTGTTATGAGGAAGATCCAGAAGAATTTAAAGAGTTCGCAAAACAGCAGAACATGAAACCTGATGAACTAATCAAGAAACTAAGAACGGAATGGAGGAAGGAAGGATGGAATCAGACATAACACAAGAGACACCGCAGAGGATACTTCAACTGATAAGGTTATGCCACCCTGACGAGTATGGCGAACCTTACAATAGGTCGGAAGTTATTGACGAGATAAAGAGGCGTGAAACGATATTGCTGCAGCAACTCGGCTGGCCTGATGGTGACGATGCCATCTACAAGAACAGATACACAGGCAGTGAAGAGACATTGAAAGAATTAGAATTGGGCAGTCCATATGAGGAGAGACAAAATAGGAAGGAACGATTATTCTCTATCCTCGAAAATTGGACACCGAAAGCCATCTGGAACAGTGCTGATTTATTAGATAGCTATAAGTCAACATTAATAAACTGGTTAAAATGAGGAAAGGACTAAAAAACAATGGAGGCAAACAAATGGCAGAAATAGATAAAAATGATTCAAGTATATATATCGGAAATAAACCTTTTATTAACTATATTACCGCAGTGGTCATGCAGTTCACGACCAAGCAGGTTGATGAAGTGATTGTTAAGGCAAGAGGCAAGTTCATCAGCAGAGCTGTTGATGTTGCGCTCGTATCGTCTAAAAGATTTCTACAAGACTCTGTGGATATCACCAACATTGCAATAGATAGCCAGGAGTTTAAAAACAAAGAAGGCAGGGATGTGCGTGTTTCTACTATAGAGATTAAATTACATAAGAAATAAATAAGGTGAGTAACATGGAGAAAGAGAGTTTATGGACAAGTTTGGAGTTTATGGACAAGTTTGGAGTTTATGGACAAGTTAAGCGAACAACGGTATAGCAAACCGTTTAAAGAACTGTGCAGGGCAAGACAACAGACCATCAGGGACATCGCCCAATTGCTCGTAAATGACGGATGCTAAAGCGGGTATAACTGTCGAGAATAAAAAGGTAAGTAACCAAAAAGTATAAATAGAAGATACATTGTTAACTTGATGTGACTATCTGTTACCTTGAAGAGAACTCCCTATGAAATTGCTTAGTTTTTCAGAACCTGCAATATTTAAGCCATTACTTAATCTCACAAAGGATCAAACCGTCAGACTTTCTGCAAGGCTTAATGTTGGTGATGAGGTAAAGATATTTTGGACGCAACGCAGCAAATTTAAACGGTTCTGTGCTAAGTGCGGTAAAGGCGCTCCCGAAGCCCCATATATCGGACTTTGCGATTGCCTTGACAAGACTTACTTCAATAAGATTCTCGGAATAGCAAGGATAAAGGAAAAGTTCCCTATCTATTGGGATCTCTATGAGATTAAACTCTGGCTGGCTGGCAAGAAGGTTCCGCTCTGGTCGGTAACAGAATTAGCCGAAAGGGACGGGTTTACTGATTTCTGGAAAATGCAGCAATTGTTCGATAAGAACTATGACCTGTCAAAAGGCAAGATATTCACAGTCTATAGATTTGAATGGATAACGAGACTTTGGAAACTATGATAATACCAAAAGAAATATTTAAAGATTTAACAATATATGATACAAATGAGATACTTGCTTTAATAAATGAATCTATAAAAGAAGTTAATAATAGAAGTTTGTCTTATGTTTTATTATTAACATCATGTGAGAGAAAAAACACAGCTTACGCATGGTTTTGGCGGTAGGTGGATATGCAGATGGTGCTATATAACACGGATTGAGAAAGGGATTATTGAAGCTCAGGCTAATCTCAAAGAGCAGAAAGAATTATGGAAAAAAGAAACAAGGTGGTTGAAATTACCATGAAAAAGAAAGATGAAGGATTCATTGTTGTAAGAAAAAGTTAACTAAGAAAGCGGTCAAGGAGATCCAGCAAATCGGTGAAGAATCGGGCATAGATAATCTTGGTAGCACTGTAAAGACCGTAACAGACCACATGGCTACACCAGATGATAAATTAAGCTGGATTGATAACATGATCTTAAAACAGGTTTGCCCTGAATGCAGGACAGCAGTAACCGTGAGTTGTGCTAAATTAAAACGATTGGGCAAATGTAAACATAATATATAAAGAATAATTGGAGGCGACACTATGGGAATATTCAGTGATGATAGCGGAAATGTGAAGACAGGCAATGTTATTCTTGCTATAATGCTTGGCATTGTTTGTTTATTTTTGTTTTTTGCAGTATTGATACCTGTTATGGTCCCTTGGTGGGCAGAACAGACAGGCAAAGGAGAATTAGCACAAGCAGAACAAAACAGGCAAATCGCCGTAAAGGAAGCTCAGGCTAAATTAGATAGCTCAAAACTTCTGGCAGAGGCCGAGATAGAGAGGGCCAGAGGAGTAGCACAAGCGAATAAGATTATCGGAGAGAGCTTAAAGCAAAATGAGGATTATTTGAGATATCTCTTTATTAACGGTCTTTTTGAAAATCCTAATCAGAACAGGGAGATAATATACATTCCTACCGAAACAGGTTTGCCTATTCTTGAAGCCAATAGACTAAAATGAAAAGGATAGATTTGTCTGGGATGCGATTTGGAAGGTTAACTGTAACTAATATTTATAAAACGGTAAATAAAAGTGTTGTTTGGTTATGTAATTGTGATTGTGGGAAAGAGAGATATGTATTAAGAAAAACATTATTGAATGGTGATACTATGTCGTGTGGTTGTTTGAAAAAACAGCGTAATTGGGCTTGGCGAGGGCATCAAGAGATAAGCGGTGCTTATTGGACTAATGTAAAAGGAAATGCAAAAAAAAGGGATTTAGCTGTTGAAATAACTATTCAGTATGCTTGGGAAATATTTATTATACAAGATAGACGTTGTTTTTTTTCAGGTGTAGAATTGAAATTTGTTCAGAATTGGACTAATAAAGAAGAACAACAAACTGCATCATTAGATAGGATAGATACTTCTTTAGGATATATAGTGGGAAATATAAGATGGGTGCATAAAATAATAAATGTAATGAGGATAAGATTGAAAGATGATGTATTTGTTAGATGGTGTAAATTAGTAAGTGAAAACAGAAATATACCCACAGAAGCAAATTTGCCTATATTGGAAGCGCAGAGATTCAATAAATAAAAGGTGAAGCAATGAGCATAGCAATAGCAGCTAAGTTTGATTCAAAAGAAAAAGAGAAGATGCGGGACACTGCAATACAGATAGCAGACATATTAGAGAAGCAATACCCAAAGGACGCCTTTGCACAAGCAGTCACACTTGAATTCATGCACAGGGGTTTACAGAGCAGGCTTGCTATGGAAAATATTATTATTGCGGATAAAACTGGGAAGGATAACTTTAATAAACTGAACCATGCACGGAAGATAGTTGAAGGGATGCAGGATTCTGAATTCAATCTTGTCCTGTTTAGTAATTGTGATGAAGTCTGGATGCAATATTATCTCGGCAAATTCCTGCAGAAGCCCACTTTTATTATAGCAGAGGAAAAGGAAAGGCCAGTGCTTGAAGAACGCAAAGTAAATCTCAATGCAAGGATCTATTTTGTGCCCATCTTCTCACCAGAACAACTTGAAATAGCAATGCAAAACATAAAAGGAGACATGGGTGAGTTGCATGATTAAGGTGTTATGGCGGGAGACATACTTTGGCTGGAAGATTAGCTTTCTGCTTTGGAAACTCAACACTCACGCTAAACTAATGAGACTCTTATTCTGCAACAGAGGACTGCACAGATTAATAACTGGAGCCACCACCATTACTAATTCTAAAAAGCAAACCCTATCTACTCATTTCCTGCGCTGCATATATTGTGAGTCTCATTTCTTCACGAATAAAAGAAACAAGAGCCATTATAGGCGGATAATGTCGAGGGAAAGAGCGGACTTCTCAAAAGCTATCAATGTGCTAAGCATGGCACGATTGAAGAACATGACAGATAAAGAAAAAGGCAAATTACGTTCAGGCAATCTAAAGACTGCTGAGTTTAAGCCATACCCGCACAAGATAAAAAAGAAGAAGAAGAGGCGATAGATTATGGAAATATCAATCAATCTGGAAAATTTATGCAAACTCGATGCGGATGCGAACAGAACCAAGCCGAGCATTACCACGCTTGCTTATTTATTAACACGAGCTTATGAGGGGACACATGCAGATTATGCACAAGAATATTCTAAACAGCGTGATAAATTCGTTAAAGAACATCTTGCTATGCTGCCACCAGATTATGAGGATAAATAAAATGCTGCGGAAAAGCGAGATTGAAAAGCAGATCCAAGCCGTTATGAAGGAAACTGAAATGATTGGATTGACAATAAATAGCGTTATTGTGAAGGATGAGAAAATAATCAGAGAGCTTGAGAAATGTGATATTGGGCCATTCAAGCATAAGATTAAACCGCATTTTGTGTCCGTAAAGAACTATCCTAAAGCGAAGACAGTGGATATTACAGAACAAGAGCACGGAAGAATGTATGGTGTCAGGTTCCTTAAAAGCGAGACTGTAGAGTGATTACATTCCCATGAGGGAGGGCTGATCAGCACTCCGATTGTCACCTCGCAGCGCTAAAATTATGGAAGGGAAGAGAATTAAGGTGATTAGATGCAGACAACAGGCAGGACTGAAAGAATACACTTGAGAGTCAAGCCAGAAATCAAGAAGATAATTGAAGAGAAACAAAAGGCGCAAAAGTTCAAAGTTGCTACTTGGTTTGAAGAGAAATTTAAACAGGAATTCATGCCACCGATAGATAAACTGCTGGAAGAAAAGAACAGTTATTTGGAACTCGCTAAAATGTGCGACCAACAAATGACAGAATTAGCCAAACTGGATGAAACAGAAAAGAAACTTGTTCTTACTGATAAAGAACTTCGCCAACTCGTTATATGCTGTGATCCTAAATTTACTGTTAAACGGCAATGGGGACTGTTTGCTGCAGCAACTAAAAGAGGCTTTACATTTGAAGAATTTTTGAAGATTAAAGAAAAGTATCTGGATAAATTGTATGTGAAATAATAATGCTGAATTGCCAATTAATGCAGGAACGGAAGATTTGCACGGGAAATTGTTGCGGGATAGTCCCGTTACCGAAAGAGACTGTGAAGCAATTTGAGCACTTGCAGCAAAGAGAGGTTACAGAAGTGCTGGAATATGCTGGCATGATAATACCTATCACTGATGGCTTGCATTGTGTATTCCTTGATAGTAATTATCAATGTGTGATTTATGAGCATAGGCCAGACGTATGTAAGAATTATGGCATAATAGAAAAGCTGCCATGCCCATTCCTTAAACCGAACGGAAGCCCGAGAAGTCCTGCAATGCAGAAACGGATCATGCGACAAATCAATAGAGAAGTGGATGCCAAGATGATAAAACGGAGGTTCCTTTATGGAATTTAAAGATGAATAAATTTAACTTTAAACTGAAAAACTATACAACGAGCATAAGCGCTGAAAAGAGTATCAATGAGATTGAGTTCCTTCTTGCAGGCTTCGGCGCAAACAAGATCGTGAAAGACTATGACAATAATGGCAAGATCATAAGCTTAGTATTCCAGCTTGACCAGAAAGGCTACAAGCTACCAGCAAACACAGAAGGAGTCTATGCTGTAGTCTATGGTGACAAGAGAGAGGCACAAAATAATACCCAAGAAGAAGCAAGAAAGAAACAGGCTTATGATGTATCTTGGCGGATACTCAAGGACTGGATCCATGCGCAAATCAGTATAATAGCCAGCGGACAAGCACAACTCGACCAAGTGTTGCTGCCATATATGTTCAATGGCAAACGCACTCTCTATGATATGTATAAATCCGGGCATTTAGAATTGGAAATAAAAGAATGACAAGATTGGAAACTATCACTGCAACCAACAATCTGCAACTGAGGCGTTACAAATGCTCAAGATGCAGACGCAAAAGGACGACCTACAAGCTAAGCCGAAGCATGCTAATATGCAAATGCGGGAAAAACTTGGAACAGGATTCGGAAGTCAATAAACAGACGAGGTAAATACAATGAGTAAAGACGAAGATATGCCCAACGGCATTATTGGTGGTATGATCGACAAGGAATGACTAAGCAGGAAGTCCTCAAAGCGTTAGATAGCCTAATGGACAGGCATAAAGTCCTTAGAATAAAAATAGTTAATAGGTGAGCAACTAATGAACCCAATAACATGGCTAAGATGGAAACTGTTAAAGTTTAGTATATTCCTGGCAAGAAAGTCAGGAGCGATAAAGGAAGGCGCATGGTCAGAAGCGGAAGATAAACTGATCCTTGAGTATCGTAACATAGCACAGGACAAGGAGATAGCTAAGATGCTGGGCAAGACAATACCAGCAATCCGCATGAGGCGGAGCCGACTCCTTAAAGAAGGAAAGGAGACAATAACACCTGCAAATGATGATGAGCATACCTTATGAAGCGGAGTTTGACGAACCCATAATCTTGCACGGAGCGCATAATGTGGAAACATTAGAATTCAAATGCGAAGAATGCAACAAGATTTTAGCATGTAAAGAACTGACAAAATACCATGGAAGATACATCTGCACAGCCTGTAAAGCAAGGCTCAGAAAGAAGGACGCAGCAGCCAGAAAACTGTAGGCACTTGCGCATAACAATCGGCTTAGGTAATCCTACATGCCTGACCTGTGGTAAAGAGCTAACAGAAGAAGAAGTGCTAAACATGGTCAAAAGACCTGACATACTAAAAGGCTGAATACGCCCCCGTTGGTATTCATTAGGCGCCTAATGCTTCAATGATCAGGCGCCTGATGTTATTGGATTGGGCGCCTAATGCTTCAATGATCAGGCGCCTAATGGGGCTGTTTGGGCGCCTAATGCCTCAATGATCAGGCGCCTAATGTTTTTACGGAAATGTATATTGGGATAATAAAAGGTAAAAGCACTAAAATAAGCATATAGATAAAGTATAGATAAGTAGTATAGTTAATAGTATAATAGTATAATAATAATAATAATAATAATAATAATAAGTATAGTAGTATAGTAGTGGTAAAAAGTAGTGAGTTGAAACAAAGTGTGATTAGGCGCCTAATGGGCGCCCAATGAACACAAACATTCATGAGCCTTTTTCAAAATTAAAATTATTTTTTTAGGGGTCTAAAAGGGAATAGATATTACAGGACATATATCATTTACTATACAGGTGAACAAGAATATGGCTATCAAAATCGGTGAATACCTATGGTCTGCTTGCAAGCCTATCCCAGATTGTGACAGTTGCGGTGGTAAAATCCCACAATACAAGGTCTATGTGCCTGATAAGATCGGATTAGGCTATGCAAGGACTGTCTATTGGAACTAAAGGAAGCAATCAATAAGACATCAAATGATTAGGCGCCCAATGGTCGCCTAAAGATTAATATACAAGAGACCTGAGCAATTATGATTACCTGAGAAGTTGAGGAACTGAGAACCTCAAAAGGAATTTAATTAAAGTTTATTTTGGATGTCAAGAATGGAAGTTGCTATTAGGATTCAGAAGTTTGTGGAATTCATTGAGCTTGAAGCAAAAGCTCAACTGATGGATAATGCCAGAAACGGCAGGCATTGGCTGATTCTCGATTTCTTAAAATTGTCCATGTTTGAACCTGATCTTGCTTCTGATGTATTGGATGATCCAGCAGAGGCAATCAAGGCTGCAGAACTTGCTATTGAAAATTTAAGCCTCGAAATAGAAAATGCACGCAGTTTTAAGATTCGGTTCATTAACCTGCCAAGCATCAGCGAAGTGGACATCTGGAAGATCAGGGCCAGAGACATAGGCAAACTATTCGCTATCACAGGCTATATACGCAGGATCTCAGATGTGCAGCATGAAATAATAACTGCTCGGTTTGAATGCTACAACTGCGGAAATGTCCTCAATATCGAGATGCTTAACGGAATGTTCAGGCATCCAGACAATTGCGCATGTGGCAGAAAACAGAAGTTCAGGATAGTTTCTAAAGAGATTAATGACCTGCAGAAACTGGTGCTTGAAGAAGACCCTGCAATGCTCAAGCCGACACAACGGCCACGCTCAATGCTTATTTATCTTAAGGCTGACCTGTGCAGGGAAGAGATTGATTCGGTGCTGCAACCGAGCAAGAAAGTCAAAGTGGTCGGTGTCATAGAAGACAGGCAGCTTAAACCGTATCTGGCAGAATGTAGGAAATATATTGATGCCAACTCCATTGAGATCAAAGATGATTCTTTGCGTAATCTGGTTTTTACTGATGAAGAAATCCAGCAGTTCAAGGAGATAGCGCAATCGGCCACATTATATGAAGACCTTGCACAATCAGTAGTCCCGAACATTGAAGGGCACATGACAGCACGGATCGGTATCGTGCTGCAATTGATGGGCGGAGTCCCGCTTTATATTGATGGTGTGCTTGAAGAGCGTGGACAAATTCATATACTTTTAGTAGGAAGCCCAGGGTGCCTTCCTAAAGGAACATTAATACAAACTGAATCAGGACTTGAAAAAATAGAAAATATTAAGGATGTTTTAAGTATAAATGAAAAAGGAGAATTAATTTCTAATATTGCTTTCCATATATTTTCTGGAGAACAAAAAATTTGGGAAATAAAATGCGGAAATGAAAAAATTCAATGTTCTGGAGATCATGGTTGGTTTGTATTAGATAATGGGTTAATCAGGGTTATCCAAACAAGAGATTTAAATACTTCACATTATTTACTATTAAATTATGGAACAACAAGAATGTCAAATTTGCCGAAAGATATTCAGCAAATATCCTGCAAGCAAGAAAAAGTATTGTTCAAGAGGGTGCTACAAGAAAACTATTGGCAAGAGGCAAATGGGGGACAAAAATCCAGCATACATAAAAACAGATTCAGAATTAATAAGGAAGTTATACCTACTGGACAAATTATCCCTATCAGAAATTGGAAGAAGGCTAAAGCGGGACCATCACTTAATAAGAAGAAGATTAAAAGATATGCAAATAGAATTAAGGCCTTTCAACGAACAAGTAAAATTAGGGATTCAGCAGAATATAATCAAATTTCAGAAGGCATCTTCAGGGAAAAAGAATCCTGCATACAAGCATGGAAAGCTCATTGGACAGAAGCAGAATTACAAACAATATATAGGTTTAGCAAAATCTCGTATGGATTGGGTGTGCCAAAGTTGCGGCCAAAAGAAGAGTCCAAAATCAGATCTCTGTGTTCATCATATCAATCACAACAACAGAGACAACAGGATAGAAAATCTTATGGTGCATTGCAAGCCATGCCACTCAAGATTACACATGTCAGAGAGATACAAAAAAAAATAGAAATGTATGATCTCATGGTTCCTGCCACCAATAATTTTATATTACATAATGGAATTATTTCGCATAATTCAGGGAAATCGGTCATGCTGAAACGAGCAATCCAATTCTTACCAGGTTCTCGGTTCACTGGTGGCAAAGGCGCTTCTTTACAGAAAGATGAACCATTCATAATAAATAGAAAAGGAAAAATTATGCATATGAAGATAGGAGATTATCACTTGCAAAAGGAAGATTTGTGCTTGTCTATGAATAAGAGTTATAAGATTATTTGGTCTCAAATATTATCTGTTAAAGAACATTATAATGATGAATCTTTAATTAAGATATGGGCTGAAGGCGGAAGAGAAATTACTATCACACATGACCATAGTATATTCTGTTTAGAAAATGGTAAGATAATAACCAAGAGAGCTAAAGAATTTAAAATAAATGATGTAGTTATTGGAGCCAGAAATATATTTACCGAGACTAAAACTACGTCATTTGATTGTGATGATGCATTTATATTGGGCTTTTTTATTGGTGATGGGCATTTGCATAATGTTAAATCACAAACATACAGTGTTGAATTTACTTATAATGTTTCAGAAATACAAATCACAAAAAGATTAGAAACGTATGCTCTACGATTAAAATGTAATTTTTCCAAAAGAATACATACCTCAAATAAATGTTATCGTTTTATTATTTATGGAAAGAAAGCACTTACTCATTTCGAAGACATGCTCCAAGAAGTTGCTTATAAAAAAGCGAAAGATAAACATATTCCTTCATGGATATTTACAGCAAATAATAATCTAAAAAAATCATTTATTGAAGGATATTATTCTGCAGATACATTTGTAACAATATCACGTAAATTAATGAATGATTTGATGGCACTTTATTTATCTATAGGAATAGTTGCTTCATGTTATCATAGAGTAACTAAAAAAGGACAGTTCTTTTTAAGAAATAAATTCATCAATTATAGTGAAAATACATATGCAATAAGAAGTCCATTCAAAAAAGGGATATTTGAAAATGATCCTTTTTATATTAGACCTCCATTAAATAGGTTAGGAGATTTGACTACTGTATTAAAAAAAAGAAACAAACATACAAGATTAACTTATACATTAATTCCTATAAAAAATTACAAGAAAAATCATTGTAGAAAATATATTTATGATGATGAAAAGATTAAAGAATTAAATAAACTTTTAAATTCCGATATTTGTTTTTATAGAATTAAAAAAATAGAATCACTTCCAGCAGAACAATCAGTATATGACATCTCTTGTCAAGATGAAAATTTTATTGGCGGATTCGGGCAATTATTATGTCATAATTCTGGTGTAGGCCTTGTGGCTTCTGTGACCAAAGATGAAGAGCTTGGCGGGTTTGCTTTAAATGCTGGCGCAGTAGCCATGGCCTCTGGCGCCATTTGTTGTATCGATGAAATTGATAAAATGGACAAGAACGATATTGCCCATATGAATAATGCCATGGTTGATATGTGTTATGATGATATGACGGAGATATTAACAGAGAATGGGTGGCGATTGTTTAAAGAATTGAAGAAAGAAGACTTGGTGGCGACTCTTAATAGAGAAGGCCACCTAGAATATCATAAGCCAGTCAACTACATTACCACTCATTATGTGGGAGATATGTATTACATGAAGAACCAACAACTTGATTTGGCAGTGACGCCACATCATAATTTATATATGGCAAGAAAGAAAGGAAACGACTGGACTGATTATGAGATATATAAAACAAATGAAATCTATGACCACATCATATCTTTCAAGAAGGATGCTTCATGGGTTGGTAAGGATATCGAATACTTCAACTTACCACAGATTGAGAAGTTTAAGAACCAGTCAACTAAAACTAAATGGATGACACCAAGTATAAAAATAAAGATGGATGTGTGGTTGAGGTTCCTTGGGTGGTATTTATCAGAAGGTAGTATTCAGTTCATTAAAGGGGTCCAATATAATATATATATCACACAACATAAAAAGATAAATCTACCAGTAATAAAGAAAGTATTGGATGATTTGGGGTTTAATTATACACAGAATAATCTTGGTTTTTATGTCTGTAATAAGCAGTTAGCATCTTATCTACTTACATTAGGTAGAGGTGCATATAACAAATCTATTCCTCTACAGATTAAGAATCTACCCATAGATAGACTAAGAGTATTATTAGGGAGTATGATAGCAGGGGATGGGTGGCTGACAAGACGGAAGGATACCTTCGGTTATTGCTCCTCTTCAAAACAATTAATAGATGATGTCCAAGAGATTGCATTGAAAGCAGGATATGTCTCAAACATGAGAACCCTATATCCTACTCCAAAGAGAAAGAATAAAGTTCCGCACCATTCCTTGATAATGAATACGTTCCATCGAAGACCGATATTAAATCATCATGGATCACAAGTAAGTATATCTAAGTATAACGGAACAGTCTATTGCGTCGAGGTTCCCAATCATATTATCTATGTTAGGAGGAATGGAAAACCAATCTGGTGTGGTAATTGTGTCAACATCGATAAGGCGAATGTCCATGGATGTTATTCTGAAGATACAGAGTTACTAACTGATAAAGGCTGGCTATCATATAATCAAATAACAAAAGAAACTCTTATAGCACAATATGATAACGAAGAGGGCATTTCCTTTGTTGAACACAATGGAATGCATGTATGGGATTATGATGGGGAAATGTATCACTTTATTGGCAAGCGTATAGACATCTTAGTTACACCTGATCATAGGATGTATGCTAAGAGCATATGGGAAAATAAATTTGGCATACGGCGAGCAAATGAATTGTTATCGGGGGTTCATTTCAAAAATAAAAGTCAAAAATATAATGGTTGCAGAGATATTAGCTATGTTGAATTGCAAGGGATAAGATACAAACAACAAAGAAAATTAGAAAAATATTTGAAAAATACTATACCTATTAATATCGATCCGAATCTTATGCTTGAATTTATAGGGTATTATCTGGCTGATGGTTCATTAACGATATCTAAAAGACAAGGACAACATACCATCCAATTCACAATAGGGACTCCTAAAAAAAGAAATAAGATTATGCCTTGCATTGAAAAATTATCCCAATTATTAGGGACCCCCTACAAAATATATAAAACCGATTTTGAAAGAATACGATTTGCCGATAGGCGCCTCGGTAAATTTATTTTAAATAATCTTGGGATTAAACATAATAAGCACATTCCTGACTGGATTTTTGGTTTACCAAAAAATAAACTCCAAATATTATATGACGCTATGATGATATGTGATGGGCATAAAGAAAAGTCATATGCTTCAGTATCAAAGCGATTAATAGATGGATTCCAGATTATTGCTTTCTTGATAGGGAAGTCTGCAAATCTATCCCATGGGAAATTATCATTAAATAGGTATGGAAAGAACAAGATATATACGGTAAGTCTTTGTAACAGAGAGTATTGTTATATTAGACTAAGCAAGAACCTAAAGAAAGTAAATTATAAAGGGAAAATATTCTGTCTCTCAGTCCCCTCTGGCATTTTTGTTACGAGGCGTAATGGTAGGATTGCCATACAAGGGAATACATTAGAAACAAACACAGCCATCCTTGCAGCAGCCAACCCAAAAGACAGGGTATTCGACCCGAGAGAATTAATCTGGAAACAAATCGGGCTGCCTAAAGATCATCTGGACAGATATGACCTAATATTCCCGATCCAGTCAGGCAAGAAAGAAGAAGACCAGAAGAAAGTAGCAAACCTGATTGTTGGCAAATATCGTAAAGAATTGACAGTTGCTACACCCAAATATAAGAAAGATTTAATTGTTAAGTATATCGCTTATGCAAAATCGCATCATGAGCCGAAAATCAATGCTGCCGTCCAAGCATACATAGTCGATAATTT
>Ga0315289_10003367_pt1 | contig 24266 bp, 12 predicted proteins | sample YL17G11_40_MG_FD_203452 | JGI IMG/M metagenome (GOLD analysis project Ga0315289, IMG submission 203452) | Sediment microbial communities from Yellowstone Lake, YNP, Wyoming, USA - YL17G11_40 | ecosystem: Environmental > Aquatic > Freshwater > Lake > Sediment | place: USA: Wyoming | collected...
GCCGGCGTGATCCCCCCTGCCAGCGGCTTCAAGTATGCCTTCCAGGGCGGGGCCGACTTCATCTGCGTCGGCATGTTCGACTTCCAGGTGCGGGAAGACGCGATCATCACCAAGAAGACGCTGGACGAGTTGAAGACCCGCGCGCGGCCGTGGTTGGCGTAGAACGGTGGGCGAAGCCCCCTTGATTCTGTCCCTGTGGGAGGAGATTGTTTCGTCGCCCTCGGCGCGAAGCGCCGCCGCGCGTCGGGCCTCGCAATGACATAGCTGAGCACCATACGTCATTGCGAGCGAAGCGCAGCAATCTATCTGCCATCGTCGGGGGACTTGCGAGATACGGGAAGAAGGAGCCGAAAATGAGGTTTCCGGTCTGGTTCGGAGTCTGCTGCGTATTGACCCTGCTGCCCGTTATGGGCCTGAGCGCCGACGCTGTGGACATGTCCTCCTGGTATGCATTCGCGCCGCGAAATACACCTGAGCCGGGCGAGATTGGGATGCAGGACTGGCTCCTGAAGCCGGCGGGCCAGTACGGCCGGATCACGCGCGAGAAGGATAAGCTCTACTACAACGGCAAGCCGATCAAGCTTTGGGGCATCAATCTGTGTTATAGTGCGTGTTCGCCGGAGCAGGCGTTGGCCGACAAGCGGGCGGCGTTCTATCCCAAGTACGGCATCAACTCCGTGCGGCTGCACAAGTACGTGGATGGGCCGGGCTGGGCCGGGATTCAAGCCAAGGAAAGCTGCGTCGAGTTCGATCCGGCGGGCCTCAACCGGATGGACTACCAGGTCGCCCAGTTCAAGGCAGCGGGTATCTACGTCCTGCTCTCCGCCCATTTCGGGGCGCTGAAGCTCGGCCCCGCCGACAAGCAGTTTGTCCCTTACCTGGAGGAGTTCGGTAAATTCGGCAACGACAACCGCATCACGACACCGCACAGCGCCGTGCAATACTCGCCGGAGCTGCAAGACGTGCAGATCCGCCAGACCGTCAACCTGCTCCAGCACAAGAACCCCTACACGGGCCTGACCTACGCCAACGACCCGGCGGTCGCCTATATCGAAATCATCAATGAGCAGAGCATCCTCTTCTACACGTCGATGGGCCCGCTCAAGGCCAGCCCCACACTCCGGCAGCAGGTGGCCGCAAAGTTCTGCGATTGGCTCCGCGCCAAGTACGGGACTCATGAGGGACTGCGTGCTGCCTGGGGCGACAAGGCCTTTGACGGCTTCGCCAACGACGGCTTCCCGCCCGTCGGCGAGAACCTCGACAAAAACAACATTCTGCCCATTGGCAATCCGTGGTATTGGGACCCCGCTCAACTGAACGGCTCGCAGGCGTTTCGCCGCCAGCGGCTCCTCGACACGCTCGTTTTTCTCTACGGCCTGCAATGCGAGTTCTACGACCGTTACGTGCAGGCGATGCGCGACGCGGGTTACGAGGGCGAGATGCTCGGCTCGAACTGGCAGGCAGGCCAGGCGCTGAGCCATTTCTACAACCTGCACTCGGACTGGCGGGTCGGCACTATCGACCGGCACAACTATTTCGGCGGCGGCAGCGCCAAGGCCGGCGCGACGTTCAACAATGCGACCATGCTGCACACGGCCGGCTCCGGGACGCTGAGCGTCGGCCTGCAGCAGGCGGCCAACCGCCCGTTCATGCTCTCCGAGTGGATTCACGTCTTCCCGAACGAATGGGGCGTGGAAGGCCCGGCGATCCTCGGCGCCTACGGCTACGGCCTGCAAGGCTGGGACGTCTCGTACATGTTCCAGAACCGCGACAGCGGCGGTTTCAGCGATCGAATCGGCCGGGACACCTGGGACGTGACGGCCCCGCAGGTGCTGGGCCTCTTCCCCGCTGTGGCCCGACAGGTCCTGCGCGGCGATGTGAAGGAGGCTGATATGCTCGTCCCGCTGTACGTGCACGTGCTCTCGCTGGCCCAGGTAAAACTCGGCTTCACCGACCGCACGATTCAGCAGTACGACGTCAAGAGCTTCGACACAGACAAGGTCCCGGCCCGTGCCCTCGCCGTCGCTCGCTGTGCCGTGGAATTCACGGATCAATACCGCGACACACCCGCCTTCAACGTCAGCGCGTTCCAGCAAGCGGGCTTTCTCACCTCTTCCACGGGCCAGCTTTCTTGGAAGGAGGCCGGCGGCGCAAAGCTCGGCGGCTATTTCACCATCAACGCACCTGGTACCAGAGCTGTCGTCGGCTTCCATGAGGGTCAGAAGTGTGTGCTGGGTGAAGTCACGATCGCGCCCCAATCGCCCTTCGCCGCGATCTACATCACGGCTCAGGAGCCGGACAAGGACATCGGCACCTCGAAGAAGCTGCTGATCACCGCCATCGCCCGCGCCCGCAACACGGGCATGAAGTTCAACGACGCCGGCAACAGCCTTCTCGACCGCGGCAAACCGCCGATCCTGATGGAGCCGGTGAAAGCCACAATCAGCATCTTGAAGCCGGGCATGCCGAAGCTGGTCCTTCTAGACCATGACGGCCTGCCGACCCAAACTACGCTTCCCGTCGAAAACGGCACCTTCACCATCGACGGCGCGCGTGACAGAACCCCCTATTATCTCGTTGAGTTCTGATGAGTGTCATGGCGTATTTCACAGATGGGAGCTACAAGGCTACACAACTCTCAACTCTTTACTCTTTGGCCGCAGACCACCAATAGGAGAACGCTACGTCGCGGATCGGGCGGCAAATGGAAGATTGTGGCGGTATCTCGCCTGTAAAGAGTCGAGAGTTGACCCCAGTCCCTCCCCGTTTAAGGATCGACTTGCTTAAGACCGTAGTGGTCTTTGATCCGGTTCATCAACGTGGAATGGTTATTTGCCACCTCTGTTGGCGTCCAGCATTTGTACCTGTTCAACACACGTAAGGAGTTAGGGCAGGTGTCGATGTTGCGTTGAAAATACTTGGCAACCTTCTCCGTGAAATCAAGCCTGCCTTGGGACGAGTTCTTTCGACAGGTGATTGCCACCAGGTTCGCCAGTTTGTGTGTCCATTCGTCACGTTGCTCGGGCGTGAAGTCGCAACACCACTGGCTGTCCTGCTCGGGATTCTGCGGCAGAATGTGCTCTACCGATACTGTCTCGAAGTGCATCTGCTGTGCGTGATTCTGATATAGATAGTCCAGCTTTGTGACCAGGTACTTCGTATACCGTCGGCCATACACCGGCCCATTCAACGTTTGCAGGAAGGCATTCTCGTCAAAGTCAAACACATTTGATGAGAACACATCATCTACAGATTTCGCCGCATCAATCTGCTGGATGACAGCGTTCATGGCAGCGATTCGGTCCGTCGGAGTCTGACCTGCCAACCAGTCGGCGGAGAATTTATTGTCTAGGCGACGAAGGAATTCCGTCAATCGCTTCGTCTTGAACTGGTCGTAGTATCGCAGCAAGGGGGGAACCCAATCCGTCGCTGGCAACCCCACCTTCATCAACTTCACGAGGTTATCAAACTCCCAATCTCGCGTATCATCGAAATTCTGACCATCCAACAGTTGCTTGTAGTGCTTCAGATAACGTTCGACCAAGCCGAAGGTGTCTTTGCCCTTACTCAACAGGATCGGCTTGTTCTTGCCTGTAGCTCTATCACATTCTTTGGGCTGGTAGATCTTGTCCTCAAATTCTTGGAGCAGACTGAGCCGGGCCTTATCCTTCACCAAAATCGTGCGGATATGGCCGAGAAACCGGTCAAAGTCGTCACCGAGCTCACCTTCGGCTTCTTCCCACATGCGAGCGTAGCGCGCCTTCTCCGCATCATTGTCCAAAGCGCCAAGATTCTGCGATTTAAGGATATCGCTATTACGTAAAGGGATGCCGCGGTCGTTGAGGATTGTGAACAATCGGAAGGCATCTTCAAGATCTTCTGTGGCAACATAGATCATCAGGACCTTATTGAGGAGGAAAGAAAGAAATTCCTCAATCGTGATAGCGCGGTCATCCGACAGGAAGAACCCTCGGAGCGTGCCGATACCAGCCGCCATGTTTCGCACGGAGAAGTCTTTGCTATCCTCAGTCAGCGCCGCTAAGTCTTCCGTGCAACCAGTCCCACCTTCCGCAATGATGCAGTTCTCAACAAATGTTTTGGCGTCATCGCGGATTTCAAATTGCAGCCGCACTCGCTCTGGAATATTTCTGAAGGCGTTGGGTTGTTGGTAAATGCACTCTTGGCAGGTCTTCTTGAGTTGGTCATTATCGCTCAAGTCTCGCAGCACTGCCATGAGCAACAGTAATGTCGTCAGTCGCTGCTGACCATCGAGCACATCGTTCTCCTCAAAGGGCTGACCCTTGTGCGGATTGGGTGGTTTGATCTGATAGACAAACGAACCAAGGAAATATTCGCTATCGGGTTTGTTCTGGGCGGCATAGGACACATCGTCAAGCAGTTCGTGAATCTCCTCATAACCCCAGACATAGGGCCGCTGGTAGCCCGGGATATTGAACCACATCTCGAAGATATCCTTGACCAGAATCTTCTCACTCTTGATCTCGCCTCTTGTTGGCATGTCTTTCTCTCCTTTTCCGCCTTCTTTGTGTCATCAACAGTCTCGACCGCACATTCGACAGCTTCACCTATATCACTTATCGGCCGGAAACGGGGGCGGGATGAAGGGAAAACCGTCTCTTGATTGTCCTACTCTTCCCGAAAAGCCGCTTTGCGAAGGTAGTCGATGCGTTTGGCGATGGGCGGGTGGGTGTAGAAGAGAGCTTCGACGAGGCGGCTGGGGTGGGGGTCGGAGAGGTTGCGGTCGGCGAGCTTCGTGAGAGCGGAGACCAGAGTCTCCGGTTTCTCGACTTTGTCGAGGATGAACAGGTCGGCCTGCTTCTCGAGGCGCCGCGAGTAGGCAGTCTGCAAGGGCTTGGAGAGAAAGCCGAAGACGGCGATCCAAAGCATCAGCAAGGGAACGGCGGCGATATCGGCGGGACCTGCGAAACCGAGGGCTGCGGCGCTGGGGCTCAGGACGAGGTACAGGAGATAAAAGCCGATCACGAAGGATGCCGCACTGCCGGCCAGCAGCTTCCACGTGTGATGCAGAGCCACGTGACCGAGTTCGTGAGCAAAAACCGCTTCGATCTCGTCGTCCGAGCACAGGGTCAGCAGGGTGTCGCCAATCACGATTCTCCGGTTTCGCCCCCATCCGACCACGGCGGCATTGGCCTTGTTGGTCTCTTTGCTGAGCTTGATCTCGAAGACACGCTTGACGTGGACGCCGCACCGGCCGGCCAAGGCGAGCAATCGGTCCGCCAACGCGCTGTCCTGGAGCGGAACCATCTTGTAGAACAGCGGCACAATCACCGCCGGGGTGATTTTGCTGATCAGGACCAGCAGGACAAACCAGCCGACGGCCGCGACGAGCCACCACCAGTGGGGCAGACTCCGAATGACGGCGTAGACCAGATTCAGTACGCCGACGATCAGGAGCGTGGACAGCCCCCACTCCTTCGTACTTCGAACCAGCCAGCCGGCCACGGTCTGATTCGACAGGCCGTAGCGGCGTTCGAGCACGACGTCGCCATAGAAATCCAGGCCCAGGAACAGGAGGCAACCAGCGACCGCAAGGACCAGCAGGTAGCCACTCAGTTGCAGATGATAGTTCTCTGTTGCCCGCCGCAAGAGAGCGCACAACTCGCTTGATGCTCCCGATACCAGAACGGCCAAGAGAAAGACAAACCCGAGAGCCATCCTCAGAATGCCAACCGCCAACTTGACCCTGGAGTACTGCTTCGCCCGGTCCGGAGCGGTCCCGAGACGAGCGGTTGTCTGATCGGCCACCGAGGTTATAGTTCGAAAAGCACTCAAAGAGCCGCGGCTTTTACACTTTCAAACGTGAGGCAATCGGCCTCATCCTGGGCCCGTCCCACGGTGATTCCTGGGGCCGTGCACTCCAGGCTCTCATTGTACCGGCAGTCACTCACCTTGCAAGCGCCGACCACGCCAATGGCGGACGGGTCGCCGCCTTTGCTCGCGAGATCGCAGTAGGTATCACACTCCGGATGGTCCCCGGCGTCACCGACCGTAATCGCCCCGGCGTGGCACATCTCATCCAGGTTGTAGCAGCATTCCGTGGCCCGACAACGCTCGATTTTTGGCATGTCCATAGTCGCTATCTCCAAGTCAAAGCAGGAAGTGTTAGGTTTCGAGTTCGTAGTCCACGATCTCACAGCGAGATGAGCGTAGCATGCCGAGGCGTCGGGGCATACTAAGGAACCGGCGAGGTCAGACCCGGTCGATTGCTCAACTCTCGATGCTCCAAATGCCGAGCACTCCCGCGCAACGGCTTTTCGCGACTATGCGAAGTCGTGCTTGAGGATTGCCGTTGTGCGGCGGCAGAGTTCGCGGCCGCGGTCGGACCAAAGACCTTGGCCCCAATATCGATAGCAACTGGTTTGGCTTGCCAGGAGGTGGTAAAGGGCGTTGCGATAACGCGGGTCCGAGGATGGAACGCCGCGGCGCACGACGGTCTCATGAAACAGGGCGCTGGCCGCTGCCATCGGCTCCAGGACCTCCCGGTAGTTGCGAACCCAGGAGATGTTATTGGTCCAGCTTCCGCCCTCGACGTGGAAGCGCGAATCTTCCTTCGTCAGTTGCGCGATGACGCCGGCGAGAGCCTCCGGCCCCGCCGGCCCCTGGAACCGCTGCCAGATTCGATGCTGCATAATCGGCTGAATCGCGGGGAAATCTTCTTCGCGAAGGCCGAGCGAGTCGAGATACTCGAGGTACTCCGTCACGTTCACCGGCAGCGTGGGTGTACCGCTGCTTTCCCTCATGACGGCCAAGTACTTGGGCGGAAATTCGTTCATCATGACCCCGCCGTTCTCGCCGTCGGAGATCTGGCTGACCAGTGATGGAATCGACTTGCCGGCCACCGCGACGCGGTTGAGCCCAAGCGCCTCGTAGTACGGCTGCATCTGGCCAATGAGCTTGGTGTCGCTGCCTTGGGTCTTGATGATGGCCGTGATCGTTAACGTTTCGCCGCGGGAATTCCTGGCGATCAGGCGATGCGGCTGATGCTTATAGGGGAGCGGCCCCCCATCCTCGACCCGCTCCACCGTGTGCTCCTGCACGATCACCCAGCGGTAGCCGCAGTCTTTTAGTGTTCTCACGAACTCGTAGAAGACGTCGGGATGATTGGGCAGAGCCATCTCGGCAGGCGAGAATCCCTTGACACGGCTCAAAGCCTCCAGGCCGAAGAGGGCGGCAAAGAAATGCTGCCAGGCTTGGACGTGAAGCCGGTAGTCCGGCACCGGCGTCGAAGGCGCCACCGGATGGCCCCAGGCGCTGCCCAGCCACTCGACGCACCGGCGGTACCTCGGCTCGCACGTAATCGTCCGCAGGTTGTCGAAGACATCGCTCAAGCCCATCTGGTGCAGGCCGTGAAGCAACGTGCCGGAATAATCGAGCATGACGCGGGGCTGCTTGCCCTCGGCCACAAGCTGGGGGATGAACTCGCCCAGCCGCTTATAACACCCGTGAAATACGGAGGCGTTGTGGTTGTCGCCCTCGTTCGGGTGGTCCATCATGGACTGGAGATTGCTGATGATTGGGGCGCGCGAAAGATCCTGATCCGGATCGGGGATCAGCGGCTGATGCATGTGCAGGGCAATCGCGCAGGCGCTCTTGACGTTGGGCCAACCGATCCCGCTCTCGGGCAGAAAGACAGGCTCGTTGCGATTGACTGCCTTGGCAATCCTATCCTCCGAGCCGCACAGGTTGGGCACACCATCCACATAGCTGGGCAAATCTGTCATCATTCACATCCACAAGGCACGAAAGAAACTGGCATACTGGAATATTGGAACAATGGAATGATGGGCAAACCGCTCGCAATCTGCCCAACATTCCAACACTCCAATATTCCATCCGTTGTCTTTACGCCGGCCGACCGGCGTGGGCCTGCCCGAGAACATCGCTGAGCAATCGGACGTCCACCCGCAGGGAGGAGGTCAGTCCTCCGACCGCCGGCAGATAGCAGCCCAGGGTGTAATCGACCACCATGCGTCTGGCACTGAAGCGCCAGGGCAGCGTGCGCAGCGCATGTTTCTGTCGCGCGATCCAACCACGCGGGATGCCGTCCGCATCGCGGTCGTAGAACCGGGGCACAACTTCATTCTCCAGCACCGAGTACAGGGCTGGGATATCCACCTGATCCTGGTAGTCCAGATTGGAGTGCTCACCGCCGCGGCCGATGGCAAATCCATTGTCGCCATCATACGCCTGCGCCCACCAGCCGTCCAGCGTCGAGATATTCAGTCCGCCGTTGACGGCGTCATCGAGAAGTGCTCGGCGTCATTGTTCGGGTCCGACCGGCCGAGGGCCAGCAAGTCTCTCTGCGAGAGACCCAACTGCTGCCGCAAAGGTCCAAGGGCCTGCTCCACCAGGGCCGGCTCAAAGACATCGTGCCCCGCCGGCACCGCCGTGTGCGTCGTGAAGACCGTCATGCCGGCAGCCAGTTCGCGGATGTTGTGAAAGGACTGGCCGTCCCGCTCCATGAGGGTCCGGGCCAGTTCCAGGATGGCAAAGGCGCTGTGGCCTTCGTTCAAATGGAGGACGCCGGGGATTACACCCAATTCCCTCAAAGCGCGCATACCGCCCACCCCGAGGATCAACTCCTGGAGAATCCGCGTGCGGCGGTCCCCGCCGTAGAGCCGGCTCGTCAGGGCCTTGTCCTCGCCGGAGTTGCCGTCCACGTTCGTGTCCAGCAGCAGCAGCAGGTTGCGGCCGACACGGACCTGCCAGATCCCGACCCAGATCTCATAAGGCTCCGTGCGAACGGCAATCCGCACGGGCTGGCCGTACTCGTTCTTGACGAGTTCCAGCGGCAGCGCCTCTTCGCTCGAGGAGAAGTAGTGCTCCTGCTGCCAGCCGCCGGCGTCGAGGGACTGCTCGAAGTAGCCGTAGGTGTATGCCAGGCCGACCGCCACCATCGGAATGCCCAGATCGGAGGCGGCCTTGAGATGGTCCCCCGCCAAGACACCGAGGCCGCCGGAATAGATCGGCAAGGATTCGTGCAGTCCGAACTCCGCAGAAAAATAGGCAACCGGGAACGCCCGCAAAGGACCGGCATGCCATGCTCCCCAGACCTCGCTGGCCTCCAGGTAGCCGTGCAGCTTGTGAAAGGCCTGGGTCAGCCGGTTGCTCATCCTCGGGTCGCGATACGTATCCTCCACCGCCTGATCGGCGAGCCGCCGGAGAAATTCCACCGGATTGTGGTTCACCTCACGCCACAATTCCGGCTGAATATCACGAAACACCCGGATGAATTCGGGGTGCCAGGCCCAATAGAGGTTCTTGCTCAACTCGCGGAGTTTATCGGCGATTGCCATGAATCACCGCAACGAGCGGCCGACGAATCGGCGTTCCAACGCACTTCAGCGCGTTTGGGCTCCCCTTCCTGTCTCTCGTTTCAACTCGGCTTCGGCCTCGTGCCAGATCTTCTCATCTTCACCCTGCGGGCGCCCGCGTTGTTCCCAGATCGCTCTGGCCCGATCGGCAATCTGGTCATGGGAGAGCGACACGCTGGACTCGCCCACTTCCGGCATCGGGGCCTGACGTTCTCCGACAACCGCCTCACCGCGAGCCGGCTCGGCCAGCACCTTCTCCCCTTTGCCGCCCCGGCCGCGCTTGGTGGTGGTCGTACCGGCTGTCTTGTCAGCACTTTTCCTCGCCATAAACCTACTCCGTTGCGAAAGTATCTCCATTTCTATGCGACGGTTCCACTGGCTCCCCTACCGCAGACGTTATGTCCGGGAGCCCCGCCACTTGGGATTTCCTACTGCAATTACGCGTGGGGCTTCCCCTCGTTCAACGAAACCGCCTGATGCCGAACACTCCTATGAAACCCGAATATCGGCAGGAATCCTATCCGCGTAGTGCTTACATGTCCCTAAGGAAAAGCCTTAAAGGGACAATCGCAGCGCCAGGCCGCAGGCAGGCGCTTCCGCTCTCTGATTCTCCGTTCGAGACTTCAAAGTCCACTGTCCGTGGCGTATGATACCAACCGTCGTCCCACGTGGAACAGGGACATGCAACCGAGTCTCGAACGCCCAGGAGCGCAATATGGAAGTGCGTCTTCATTGCGACCGAAAGAGAACAGCAGCAATCCTGTCCTTTGCGGCCCTTGTCTTGACGGCAGGCCAGGCCCACGGAGCAACTCAAGATGGGCGGTCATCGTCCGACGGCACTGCCACGGAGAAGGCATCGCTGATCGTGCACGCCGCCGAGAAGGCACGGTACAACGTGCCGCGCTTCATCACCGGCAAATTCTGCGAGCACCTGTACTTCAATGTGACCAACGGGATGGATGCCCAAATTCTCAAGAATCCCACCTTCTCCGACTACCCCTTTTCCACCGGGCAAATGTCGCCGGATGGTGTCGCGACGTTTCACTACAGCAAGGAGGAGATCGCCCGGGCAATTCGCGGCGACGCCGGGCGATGGGGCTGGCCAACGTCCGATATCGACGCCCTTGTCAAGTCCCGAAACGAAGCCGTGGCGTGCTGGTGGGCCAAGTTGGGCGATGTCCAGGCCAGCCCGGACACCGGGCCTTACGGCGGACGAGCGCAGCGCCTCGCGGCTCGCGCAGCGGGCCAGGGCATCATGCAATGGACTTGGTTGCCTTTGCATCGAGTCAGGAGATACGACGTGCAGCTTTGGGTCCGCTCACCGGACTCGGAAACGCTGACCGTGGCTCTCTTCGGGCCGGATGGGGCTATTTGTGCAAAGCAATTGGTGCAGCCGGTCACCGCCGAATGGCAAAAACTCGGTGCGAGCCTGGAAGTGCCTGCCAACCTGCCGGATGACAAAGCCTACCGATTCGCGATAACCGCCGACAAGCCGGGGCAGTTCGTGATCGCCCGCGTGCTGCTGCTGCCGGCCGATCACATCAATCGCGCCGATCCCGATGTGATTCGGTTCCTAAAGGAGTCCCGGCTGCCGATCCTCCGCTGGCCGGGCGGCAATTTCGCCAGCACGTACCACTGGCGCGACGGCGTCGGCCCCCTCGAGCAGCGCCCCACTCTGCCCAACTACGCCTGGGGGCAGCAGGAGAGTAACTTCTTTGGCACAGACGAGTTCATCGCCTTCTGCCGGGCTGTCGGCTGCGAGCCGATGATCTGCGTCAATGCCGGCAGCGGCACCCCCGCCGAGGCGGCTCAGTGGGTCGAATACTGTAACGGCGATGCCCAGACCCCAATGGGAAAACTTCGGGCGACCAACGGGAATGCAAAGCCCTATAACGTGAAGCATTGGGAGATTGGCAACGAGCTTTGGGGCGATTGGCAATATCATTGGACGACCGCCGAAGGTTATGTGGACCGGTACCGCCAGTTCGTCAAGGCGGTGCTTGCGGCCGACCCCACCATCAAGGTGTATGCTTGCGGCGCGCCCGTGCTCTGGGGCAAACCATGGAATGACACGCTGATCGCCGGCGCGGCCGACCTGCTGCGAAGCACGACGGACCATCCGCTCATCGGCGGGCAAGTTCCCGCCGACACCGACCCGCTGGACGTATTCCGGGATTTCATGGCGGTGCCGGAGGTGCTGGAACAGAAGTGGGCCGCTTTGCGGGGGGACATGACCAAGGGCGGGGTCGCCGATCCGCATCTGGCAATCACGGAGCTGCAGATGTTCGCTCGCGTCGGCCGGTCCTCGTCGTCCGAGGCTCCCGGGCGTCTGACCCACGAGACGCTTGTGAACCCGGCCACGCAGGCGGAGGCGCTGTACGATATCCTGATCTATCATGCGGCGGTGCGACTGGCCCCGTTCGTGGAAATGGTCACCCACTCGGCCACCGTCAATCATGGCGGCGGCTTGCGCAAGAGCCGCGAGCGCGTCTTTGCCAATCCGTGTCACTACGCCCACTCGATGTTCGCAGCGTTCGCCGAGACCACTCCCGTCAAGACGGAACTGACCTGTGCGACAGAGAAAGCCCCTCTGGTCCTGCCCGACCTGCGAGGTGCGGTGGAGAGTTGGACCGGTAAAATCCTTGACGTCCTGGCCGCCCAGACACCCGACGGCACCTTGCTGCTTTCGCTCGTGCACAGAGGAACGGAGCGACCCCTTGACCTGAAGATCGACCTGGACGATTTCCCCCCGGCCCAGACGGCCGCGGTCCGGACGCTTTCCGCCAACGTGCCCTGGGCGACCAATACGCTGGAGGCGCCGACTGCCATTGCACCTGTCGCCGGCGCGAAGCGCCTCAACGGCACGAATCTGTCGCTCACGCTGCCGCCCTACAGCTACACGGTCGTTCGAATCCCCCGGCGGCCTGATCAACGCTAATCTCCTCTCGCTGCCGGCAATATCGGACCTGCCTGCCGCAATCTGGAGGCTCCGGGATCCTGTCCGGCACCTGAAACTCGATCAAGGATCAAATGCCAATGATCGCCGCCTGCGCGAGGAATCCTGGTTAAGGAGGGTCTCGGAAATGCCGAGATAGGTCGCGGGACGGATCCCGGTGCGATCCCTGATCTCTCGAGGGCAATGGGGGACCCCAAACGCGACGTATCGCGTTTGGGAACCCGGCCGAGGGATCGTCGGCGATCCAGGTCCACTTGAAGGAGCATTGAGCATGGCCCCAGCGGCGCAAGATAACCTCACTCAACCGACTGACAAAGACACGGCGTCGTTCCCTGACCCACTCAAAACACTGATCTGGAACGCCGTTCTGGAGAAAGCCACCGATGTCCACCTGCACAGCGTCGCGGACGGTCTCCGCGTTCTGTACCGCGTCGACGGCATGATCCACCCCAAACAGGTGTTGCCCCGCGCCGAAGGGCGAAGGCTGCTGAACCAGCTCAAGAGCGCCGCCGGTCTGACGATCGTGCGCTCGTTCTCCCCTCTCGAAGGCCAGATCGTTTGGCCGGATGAGAACATGCGGTGGGAGATCCGCGTCACGTTGACGCCGGTGCAGGACCGCGAATCCGCGCACCTGCGTTTGCTCAGTGCCCCGCGGGACGAATGGGACCTGTCCGGCCTGGGGTTCACGACGACCGATCAGGACAAGGTCTCTTCCATCGTCCATTCCCCCAACGGGCTGGTCCTGATCACGGGCGCCACCGGCTCCGGCAAGACCACGACGATGTATTGCCTGGCGTCGCTTCTGGACCTGCGGACCACCACCACCTATTCCATTGAGGACCCGGTCGAGTTCAAGATTCCTTACGTTCAGCAGATCGAGGTCGATGAGTTCCACGGGTTGACCATGCACGAGGGTCTGCGGACCATCCTGCGGATGGACCCGGACCTGATTCTCGTCGGCGAGATTCGCGACGGCGATTCGGCGCTCGTCGCGTCGCGGGCCGCCCTGTCGGGCCGGCTCGTCTTGGCCACGATCCACGCCCAGGACGCTGCGGGCGCGATGGATTCGCTCCACTACCTGGGAGTGCCGTATCACATCATCGGCAGTTCCCTGCGGCTGGTCATTGCTCAGAACCTTGTTCGGTGCCTTTGCCCGGACTGCGCCCAGCCGCATGAGCCGGCAGACCGAGAAAGGGACTTCTTTGCACGCTTCGCCATGGAGCCGCCCGAAAGTCTCTGGGATTGCGGAGCGCCAAGCCTCAGCCGCGACAATCCCCTTTCCGAGTTCCTTCCTCTGCCATCACCGATCTGTCCGGAATGTCATTCGTATGGCTACAAGGGCCGCACCGGCATCTTCGAGGTGGCCACCATGGACGAGGAGATGACGACCCTCATCCGATCCAGCGCCGATCACCAGCAGCTCTTGAACTGTCTGCGTAAGCAAGGGGTCCGCTCGATGATGCAGGACGGCCTGGCGAAGGCCGCCGCCGGCGTGACCTCCATTGAGGAGCTCACGCGCGTCTGCGGTTGCGGGTGCCATGGACAGCGTCACCCTGCCGCCGATTCCTTGCTGCAAAGTATAACGAACTGAGTCCACACGGATTTGAAGAGACTCGTGTGGCGGGCACAATTGCCAGAAAGAAAGCAGGGCTTGTGCCTGCATCTCTTGCGCCACAAGCCCTGCCAACGTACATGTGTTCAGGCAAACACCTCCGACACAACACCGTTTAGTTCACCGGCTGGATCACAATCGCATCCACTTGAGCGCCGGCTTCCCGATAGGCGATCTCCAGGGTATGGGTCCCGGGAGCCAGCGTCCACTCCACCACCTGGTTGGCGTCATCGTTGCTGTGGACCGTGACCGCGTGCCAGTACTCGCCGCGCGGGATGTCGTTGAACCGCACCCAACCGCTGGCGTGGTTCTTCGTGTTCGTGGTCCCGCCGGCAATCCGGACCCACAGCGAATCGTTGTCGGTCGGGATGAAGACGAACAACACGACCTTGTACTTGCCGCCGGTGACCGTGAACGGGAACTGGGCGATGCCGGTGGCCGGCGGATTGGCCGAGCTGTCCGCCTGGGTGGTCGGCGTGCCGATGTACTTGCCGCCCGAGGCCAGCACATCACCGGAAATCGCCATCGGCGCCGTGATCGAAGCAGCAGATTCGGCCTCGATCAAGATCTCTCCCGGCAGGGCGACCCGCTGAATGGGCTTGCCAAACTGGATGTCGTCGATATACAGCTTACCGGCGCCACCCTTGGCCGGACTGGCCCGGTTGCCCACGCCGACGGACAGCTTCTTGACCTTGGCCATGTTCACGCCGGCAAAGCTGCTCAGCGGAATCGTCCATTGGGTCCACGTGGCGGTTGTCACCAGGGTTGGATTGGTCGCCGTGGCTGTCTTGCCGGCGCTGTCCTGGACGGTGACGTAGAAGTCGCCCGCGCCGTTGGCCGGTTGGGGATCGTCCCCGATGGCCAGCGCCTGCCAGGCGCCGGTGACCGTGCCCGTGGTGGCCACGTTCGAGACCTTCGCTACGGTGGTCAGGGCCGCATCATGGCTGGTCACCGCGATCCCGATGTAAACGTTGGCCGCCATCGTGATCGTCACGTCGGCACCCAGGGCGGTCCAGGTCTTGCCGTCCGCGGAGCTTTCCGACTTGAACACATTGCCCGTGCGGGTCACACGAACCCAGTACGGCGCCGTGACGGCCGTGCCGGTCCAGTCCGTGCTGGCGCTGGCGCCGTTGGCCACGTCCCGACGCTGGGCCGAACAACTGTTGCCCGGCGTCACGGCGAAGAAAGCGTGTTTGGAACCGGCATCCAGTGTCTCCCGGATCATCACGCCGGCCTTCGCCCAGGCATTCGTGTTCCCGAGGCTCTCCACCTTGGCGGTGATGGAGCCGTTGCCGTTCAGTGCTTTGTAGGCAAAGCGGAAATCGTCGGCGTTGTCCCAGATGTCGTGGCCCCCCGCGCTCATGGTGACCACCCCGGCCTCTTCCACGTAGGCCGCCGGATTGCCCCGGACCCACAGGCTCAGGGTGTCGGCCCCGTTGCCGGTCCAGTTGGCCACGGGCGAGAATTCCCGCTCCGCTTCGCTGTAGAAGGGCGTCTTGACGTTGTTGTACTCGAACGGCATGGACTGCTTGCCGCCGTGGACAATCCTCGTTTCGCCGAACGTGCCGCCGCTGGCGGTCAAATAGCCGACCGTCGAGTTGCTCAAACCGTTCGTGAGACCGTCGATCCAGGTGGAGAAGATCTCCTCGCCCTTCTGGTCCGTGTAGCTCTCGAAATCTTCTACGGGCTCGTACGGCTGCGTGGTGAAACTCCAGACGCTGCCCGGATAAGTCGCCGTGCCGACCTCGTCCACTTTCCAGTAGTAGAACGTGCCGAAGTTCAGCGTGCCGGGGTTGAAACCGTGCTCCGTCACCGTCGTGGCCGGCGCGGTGCCCGCCGCCACCGCCGCCTGATCGGTGCCGAAGAAAACCTTATGCGAAGTCACATCGCGGCCCGGCCGCCAATCCAGAGTGGCGCCTAAACCGACCGCCCCAGCGTTGTTCGCCGGCTGCGGCCCCCGCGCCTGCACGGGAGCGTAGGAGAACCGGACCTCGCTCAGGCCGGTGACGCTGCTCGCGCTGCCCCAGGGGCTGTTGATCGTCAGCTTGACGAACTTGGCTTCCGCATCGCCGAGATTGACGGTGGTGTTGGCGGCGTATCCCGGCGCTCCCGGCGCCCGGCTGAATTCCGGCACGTTGGCCACCGGTGTCCAGGTGGTGCCGTCGATCGAAGTCTCGACCGTCACCGTCTTGGCGCCGAAGCCAATGAAGCTCTCGATCTCTCCGTTGGAGTTCCACACCTGCAGATCGTGCAGCTTGTAGGCCTGGTCGAACTGGTACTGGATCCAGTTCGGCTGCGCCCCGGTCGAGAGCCACATCGTGGTCCCATCGATTCCGTGCAGGTCTCCGGTCATACCGGAGCCGTCGACGGTCTTTTCCGGGCCCATGCCGGCCTGCGCGCTGGAGGCCGTGGCGGCCACAGGTCTGATCGGATAGCCGTAGGGCTCGACGGTGAATGACCAGACACTGCCTTTGAAAATCTTGTTGTCGGACGGCTTGTTGGCCTCATCGATCCGCCAGTAATAGGTCTGGCCATACGTGAGCGGGCCGGCGGGATCGAACGTCGTCCCGGTCTGCCCCTGACTGGCCAGGACGCCCTTGGCGTCCGTCCGCGTGGCGGCGTCGACATCCGCGAAGGCGGTCCCGAAGTACACATCGTGGGCGACCGCGAACTTGCCCGCCTCCCAGCTCAACGCGGCATCGCTCGGCACGTCCGTCGCCCCGGCGCTCGGAATCGGATTTCCGGCCGTGCCCGGCAGGAGCACCATGGCGCTGCGATAGTCGGCGTCGGTGGGCACATAGCTGGCGCTGTCCGTCCACATGAAGACATCCCAGAACACGGTCGCATCGCCTTGCCGGTGGTAGATGCGCATCGTATTCTTGCCGTTTTGGAGCACTTTCGTATGTCCCTCCTCGTGACCGGACCTGACCCATCCCCAGGACGCTTGGTCTTGTTCGAAGACCCGGTCATCGCCGTCGGTGAACGGCGCCGTGCCGCTGCCCCCGGGGAACGGCGGCCCCGTCGGAATCGTGGCGTCGCCAGAATCTCCCTCGACGAGCATATAGTCCGACTGATTGCTCGGGTCAATGACTCGTCCCCAGAAGTACCAGGTGCCGCCCTTGCCGCCGGCGGCACTGATGTCGAAGGCCCAGCGAATCATGCCCCCGGCGCCCCCGGCGCGCGTAATGGCCTTGCCGAACGCGCCCGCCTGGTCCACCACCGGATAATACTGAGCCGTGTCGGGATTACGCTCATCGTAGTCCTCGGCCTCAAACCAGATTTGGTGCCCGCCTCCATAGTTGGAGATCTTGTAGTTCTTTCCCGCATAGACCGGCACGGTCAACAACAATGCGAGGAAAACGCCCAGTGGAATCTGCTTGAACGATTGGTGCAACATTGGTTTTCTCCTTTTGCCTGCTGGCACGCCTTACGAAAGGCGTTTCTGTTTCGGTTCTGTGCTTGCGGTCGGTTGCGAACCCTGTTTCACACCTCCTTTCGGACGCTGTGTCGCAAATCGGCACAGAGAGGCAGGGCCCATGCCCGCGTGGTCGCAGCACAAGCCCTGCCGGATCGATCCCACACTGCTCGTGCCCGGTCGCCGACGCACGACCAGGACGTAACGGTTATTTCACCGGATGACCGACGCCGATGTCATCGACGAAGACTATGCCGGCGCCATCCTGCTTCGGACTGGCCCGGTCGCCCACCCCGACGATCAGTTTCTTCACCGCGGTCAGCTTGATGCCGCTCAGATCGCTCAGCGGAATCCGCCACTGCTGCCAGGTGGCCAGCGTCGTCGCCGCTGGATCGGGATGCGTGACCACCTTGACCTTGTTGGCACTGTCCTGCACCGCCACATACAACGGCGCCGCCGTATTGGCGGGCTGCGCCACGCCGATCGCCTCCACCTGCCAGGAGCCGGTCACGCCACCGGTCGTGGAGACATTGGAGAATTGGGCGGTGGTCGCCGCAGTGGCGTTATGGCTGCTGACGCACAGACCGATGTAGATCGAGCCTGACATCGCGATGGTCTGCGGGTTCCACGACATCGCGGTCCACTTGGTGCCATCCATTGAGTAGAAGCAATTCAAGCTGTTACCGGCTCTCTCGATCTTGATCCAGACGGGGGTCCTCAACGCCATTTGCTCGGCCGTGGCGATTGAGGTATCGCTCACCGCGGCCCCGGCATTGAGCAACCGCGCCTGGTAGCGGACGCCGTTGCCAGGCGTCGCATATACAGCCGCGAACCGCGCACCCGGATCCAGGCTCTCGCGGATCATCACACCCACCTTGGCCCAGGGATCGGTATTCACGATACTCTCCACCTTGGCCACGATCGTGCCGTTGCCGCTGAGCCGTTTGAAGGCGAAGCGGAACTGATCGGCGTTGTTCCAGATGTCCGTGCCGCCGCCGCTCATCGTGATCGTGCCTGCCGACTCGACAAAGGCCGCCGGATTGCCCCGGAAGTACAGCACGAAGGTATCCGCCCCGTTGGCTGTCCAGTCCTGGACCTTGTCGAAGGTCCGCTCGGCTTCACTGTAGAAAGGCGATTTGGTGTTGTTGTAGTCCAGCGGCATCGACTGCTTGCCGCCATGAATGATCGTCTGCTCGGCAAAGGGGGCTTGGACATAGCCGACCGTCGAGCCGGTGCTGTTGGTCCAGCCATCGACCCACGTCTCATAGATCCGGCTGCCCTCGGCATCGGTGTAGGTCTCGAAGTCATCCACGACCGAGAACTCGCTCGTCGAGAAGCTCCAGACCGGCCCTTCCCAAGCCTTGGGAGTGGTGGCCTCGTTGACCTCGGCCACTTTCCAGTAGTAGGTCTTGCCGAACTCCAGGGCGCCGGGGTCGAATGCGGGCGACGTGACGGTCTTCATTGGAGCAGTGCCATTGAGCACCGCATCCGCGTCCGTGCCGAAGTAGACCTGGTGGGACGCGGCTTCCCGGCCGGCCCGCCAGGCCAGCGTCGTATCCACACCCAGGCCGGCCGCTCCGGAAGCCGGGACCGGCTCGCGCGGATTCACCGGCGTGTAGAGGAACCGCACCTCGCTGAGACCAAACTGCGGCACCAGGCCGCCCCAGTTATTCTTGGCCGTCAGCCGCACGAACTTGGCGGGGACGCCGCCAAAGTCTACGGTCGTGTTCGAGGCGTAGTTGTCCAAGCCCGGCGCTTGCGCGAATTGGGCTTCTTTCAGCGCGGTCCAGGTGGTGCCATCGGTGGAGTATTCGACCGTGACATCCTTGAAGCCGAAGCCCAGCACCGCCTCGAAGGCCACGTTGTAGTTCCACACCCGCATTTCCTTGAGCTTGTACACCTGGTCGAAGGCGTACTGGATCCACGTCGGCTGGGGGCCGCTGCGGCTGCTGACCCACATGGCCGCGTTGGCCGCCGAGTGCAGATCGTTCGTCAGCCCGGAGCCGTTGATCGTGTTCTGCGGTCCCACTCCCACATCGGAGCTGGAGGCCGTGGGGGTGATGGCCGTCACCCGATAGGCCAGAGGCTCTGTCGAGAAGCTCCAGACCGTGCCCTTGATGACGGAGGCATCCGCATTGACCTTGTCGACGCGCCAGTAGTACGTCTGGCCGAGCGCCAGGAGTCCGGCGTCATACGAGTTCGGGTCGATCCGGCCCTTGTACACACCGCTCGGGTCCACCGTGGTCGTCGCCTGGTCCACAGCCGAAAAACTGGTTCCGAAATACACGTCCTGCTTGGCGCCAGGTGCGGCCGGCGTCCAGGTCAGGGTCGTATTGCGCAGCACATCGGTCTTCTCGTTTGCCGGGCTGGGATTCATAGCGCGGCCCGGAAGAATCGTCGTAGCTTTCTGATAATCCGCGTCGGTGGGCACGTAGGTGTCGCTGTCGGTCCACACGAAGACATCCCAGAACACGGTGTCATTTCCTTGCCGATGAAAGACGTACATCGTGTTCTCGCCGTTTTGCAGCTCCTTGACATGACCTTCGGGGTCCCAGCCCTGGGCCCAACCCCAGGAAGGTCCGACATCGATTTCAAAAATCCGGTCATCGGTATCGACAAACGGCGCCGAGCCGGACCCGCCGGGAAACGGCGGCTTATCGGGAATAACCGGATCGCCGGAATCTCCCTTCACGAGCACATAGTCCGACGTATTGCCGGGATTGATGATCCGCCCCCAGAAGTACCAGGTGCCGCCCTTGCCGCCGGCGGCGCTGATATCGAAGGTCCAGCGAACCATGCCGCCCGCGCCGCCGGCCCGCGTAATGGCCTTGCCGAAGGCCCCCGCCGAAGTGACCACCGGGTAGAACTGATTGGTGTCGGGATTGCGCTCATCATAGTCTTCCGCTTCGAACCAGATCTGATGGGCATTGCCGAAGTTGGAGGTTTTGAACGTCTGGACCGCAGAGGCCGGCATTGTCAGGGACAGTGCGACGAAGACGCTCAGTAGAATTCGTCTCGACGATTGGTGCAACATTGATTTTCTCCTTTCATCCGTCCACACGCCACACGAACGCCCGACGCGCAGCGGCGCTGCGGGCGACTGTACCACGAACGGCCTTTTCGTTTTCTCTATCCGCATCCCTCCTATGGATTCACGGCGGCCGGATGGCCGACGCCGATATCGTCGATGAAAACCTTCCCGGCGCCGTCCGCCTTCGGATTGGCTTGGTCGCCCACGCCAACGATCAACTTCTTGACTGCCGTCAGCTTGACGCCGCTCAGGTCGCTGAGCCCAATGCGCCATGCTTGCCAAGCAGCCAGCGTCGTCGCCGCCGAGTCCGGATGGGTGATTACCTTGCTCTTGCCGGCGCTGTCCTGCACCGCCACGTACAGCGGGGCCGCATCATTGGCCGGCTGCGCCACGCCGATCGCCTGCACCTGCCAAGACCCCGTGACATTGCCGGTCGTAGCGACGTTGGAGAAGACCGCCGTCGTTGTGGCGGTGGCGTTGTGGCTGGTCACCGCCAGGCCGATGTAGACGGCGCCCGCCGTCATGTTGATCGTCTGCGGGTTCCAGGACATCGAGGTCCACTTGACGCCATCCATCGAGTAGGAGCAACTGAAGCTGCTGCCCTTGCGCTCGACCTTGATCCAGACGGGCGTTTTCAGGGCGATCTGCTCCGGCGTGGCCACCGACGTATCGCTCGTGGCGGCTGCCCCGTTGAGCAACCGCGCCTGGTAGCGGACGCCGTTGCCGGGCGTCGCATACACCGCTGCGAACCGCGCGCCGGGCTCGAGGCTCTCGCGGATCATCACGCCGGCTTTGGCCCAGGGATCGGTATTGCCCACGCTCTCGACCTTGGCGATCATCGTGCCGTCGCCGTTGAGCTGCTTGCAGGCGAAGCGGAACTGGTCGGCGGTGTTCCAGATGTCCGTGCCGCCGCCGCTCATCGTGATGGTGCCCGCCGACTCCGCGAAGGCCGCCGGGTTGCCACGGAAGTACACGGTCAGCGTGTCGGCCCCATTGACCGTCCAGTCCTGGGGCGTGTCGAAGGTCCGTTCGGCTTCACTGTAGAAGGGCGACTTGGTGTTGTTGTAGTCCAGCGGCATCGACTGCTTGCCGCCGTGCAGGATCGTCCGCTCGGCGAAGGGGGCTTGGATGTAGCCCACGGTCGAGCCGGTGCTATTGGTCCAGCCATCGACCCAGGTCTCGTAGATCCGGCTGCCTTCGGTGTCTGTGTAGCTCTCGAAATCATCCACGACGAAAGACTCTCTCGTCGAGAAGCTCCATACATCTCCTTCCCAGATCTTGGGAGTAGCGGCCTCATTGACCTCGGCAACTCTCCAGTAGTAAGTCTTGCCGAACTCCAGCGGGCCGGGATCGAAGCTGTGGTCGGCCACGGTTTTGACCGGGGCGGTGCCGTTGCGCACCGCGTTCGGGTCCGTGCCAAAGTAAACTTGGTGGGAGGCCGCTTCCCGGCCGGCACGCCAGCTCAGCACACCGTTCTCATTCACGCCCTTCGCCCCGGCAGCCGGGACCGGCTGCCGCGGGGTGACCGGGGTGTAGTAGAACCGTACCTCGCTGAGGCCGAACTGCTGCAGGATGCCACCCCAGTTGCTCTTGGGGGTCAGCCGGACAAACTTGGCGCCCACGCCGCCGAGGTTCACGATCGTGTTGGCCGCATAGCCGTCCAGGCCGGGGGCCCGCGCAAACTGGGCCTCCTCCAGCAGGGTCCACGCGGTGCCGTCGGTCGAGTACTCGATAACGACATCCTTGAACCCAAAACCCAGCACTGGCTCGAAGATCACGTTGTAGTTCCACACGTGCAGGTCCGTGAGCTTGTAGACGCGGTCGAAGGCGTACTGAATCCACGTCGGCTGAGGACCGGTTGCGCTGCTGACCCACACCGCCGTACTGGCGGTCGAGTGCACACCGTTGGCCAATCCGGAGCCGTTGACAGTATTCTGCGGCGTAGACCCCAGATCGGAACTGGAGGCCGTGGCCGTTACCGTCGGGACCGGATATGCCTCCGGCTCCACGGTGAAACTCCAGACGGCGCCCTTGATGATTGCGGCGCTCGGCGGGGCATTGACCTCATCGACGCGCCAATAGTAGCTCTTACCGAATTCGAGGACGCCGGGCGGATCGTAGGTGTTCGCGTCCTGGGCCTGGCTGATCAGCACGCCCTTCGGATCGGTCCGGCTCGCGGCGTCGATATCCGCGGACACGGTCCCCAGGTAGACATCGTGCGTATCGGCGTAGCCGCCTGGCTTCCAGCTCAGCACGATGTCGCGCGGCACATCGACCGCTCCGTTGGCCGGGGTGGGGCCGTGCGCGGACAGTGGCACCGGACCCGCCGCGATCGGCGCTGTTTCCGTCGTCCAGGTAGCGCCGACGAGCGTCCCGTTATGCGGGTTGGGCGCGCTGTCGAGGGCCGTCGTTCCCTGCCCGTCATTGAACGTCCAATAGCCGACCAGCCCTGCCTCCGTTCCGCGGAGCTCATGGGTCATACTCGCCTGGATCTCGCTCGGGGTGCGGGCATAGTTCCAGATGCGGACTTCGTCAATAAGGCCGGGGAGAAACCTGGCGTTGCTGGTGTTACAGCCAATCCGAATCCGGTCTTGCACGGCTTTTCCACTGACCGACGCCGGCATGTCATTGCGCGAACCCTCCTCCTTGCCATCCACCACGATGGAGATCTTGGTTCCTTCCTTGACATACGCCAGGTGATGCCAATCGCCGGTAGCGTTCGTCGTGCTATTGACCGACCAGACACCGACGCCATCCGCCTCGGTTTGGAATCGCGATGCCACCCGCCCATTGCCCTGGAACTGCAGGTGAAAACCGACACGGCCAGCGGCAGCACCCCAGTAACTGTTCGAAATGACAACACGGGCATCGTTTACCCATGGCGTATCGGCCTTCACCCAGGCCGACATAGTGATATCGTCGGAAACGAGCGCCGTGGCAACATCCACGCGGTCATTCACTCCGTCGAATTTCAGCGCATAGCCGTCCCCGGCACAAACGCCCGCCAGGGCCGTAAACAGAATACACACGACCGCCGCGAATACCGCCAACAGAGGATTCTTGCACATGATCGTCCTTCCTTTCCGAAGAAGACCAACGTAACGAGTCATGGACGATTGGCGAAACGGATCTTCGTCTTTGGTCCGTCAGCAGCCGTCCTACGGGTTCGTCGCGGCCGGGTGGCCGACGCCGATATCATCAAGGAAGAGCTTTCCGGCGCCCCCCGCCTGCGCGGGGGCAGGCTGCTTCGGATTCGAGCGATCGCCCACGCCAATGTACATCTTCTTCACCGCCGTCAGCTTGACTCCGCCGGCACTGAATTCGCTGAGCGGGATCCGCCACTGCTGCCAGGCGGCGAGCGTTGCCGCCGCCGGGTCCAGATGCGGGATCACCCTGCTTTTGCCGGCGCTGTCCTGCAGCGCGACATACAACGGGGCCGCATCGTTGGCCGGCTGCGCCACGCCGACCGCCTGTACCTGCCAGGGGCCTGTGACATTGCCGGTCGTCGCAATGCTTGAAAATACGCCTATTGCCGTCCCGGTGTCATGCCCGGTCACCGCCAGGCCGATCTGGACGCCGGCGCCCATGTTGATCGTCTGCGGGTTCCAAGACATCGCGGTCCATTTGGCGCCGTCGGTCGAATAGAAGCCGCTGAAGCTGGTGCCCTTGCGCTCGACTTTGACCCAGACGGGTGTCTTCAGGGCTGTCTGGGCGGGCGTGACCACGGAGGTGTCGCTCGTGGCGGCCCCGCCATTGAGCATTCGCGCCTGGTAGCGGACCCCGTTGCCGGGCGTCGCATACACGGCCGCGAAGCGCGAACCCGGATCGATGCTCTCCCGAATCATCACACCCACCTTGGCCCAGATGTCGGGGTTGTCGATACTCTCGACCTTGGC
>Ga0315289_10003368_pt1 | contig 24265 bp, 39 predicted proteins | sample YL17G11_40_MG_FD_203452 | JGI IMG/M metagenome (GOLD analysis project Ga0315289, IMG submission 203452) | Sediment microbial communities from Yellowstone Lake, YNP, Wyoming, USA - YL17G11_40 | ecosystem: Environmental > Aquatic > Freshwater > Lake > Sediment | place: USA: Wyoming | collected...
TTAACTGTCCAGTCGTCGGGTCAACCAAATAAACGGGAGTTTGAGTTGTAATTGGTTTAAATCTTTTACCCACCACTCCAAAAGGAGTCCCTTCAAAAGTTCCTGCACCAGTTTCTTCAGTTTCTGTAATTTTTCCTTCTGCCAAACCCTTAGGGATTAAACTTGCCCTTTCTTCTTTCGCCTTTTCTTTCTCTAACTCTTGTTTATAGAGATAATCTTTGTTCAAAAGTAACAATGACTTCTGTAATTCCCCTTCCTCTTTTTTCCTCTCTTGGTCTTCTTTGTATCTGCGTGCTTGGGCTTCCCGAAAGCGACCAAGAATTATGTTGAAAGGATTTTTTTCGTTCTGTGCTTCGGCGGTTGCTACGCCTTCCATAAAAGGATTATTGGGCATTTTTTATTACCTCCAAAAATTCTTTTTCTGTCTTAGTATGTTTCTTACAATTACAATTATGACACGCTATTGCTAAATTATTGTATTCATTAGTGCCACCACGAGATAAAGGGATTTTATGTTCAAGATTATCTTTACCAAGTGATATTCAGTTCTTTGATAAATCCCTCTCGGCATTAATTTCACCTCTTATAAATTTGCATATAAATCTGAAAGTTCAGAACCAGTCAATTCGCTGAGTCTTTTTCTTGGACTTGATTTTGAGGTTGCTTCCAATAATTCGTCATAGGTTGAGGGTGTAGTGGTTTTGGTTGCAGAGGGTTGACTTAATTTATACCCTAAATAATCTGCCGCACTCTCCCCTATTGACGTCAGACCTGCCTCTGCTGGGCTTTGTATTGCACCTTTATATCCCTCTAACCCCATTAAATCAGAATAAGTCTGTCCTATGGTCTGTTGTGCTTGTTGTGAAGCACCAGTTGCGACTTGAGCCACCCTGCCTTTAGATGAAGTACTTGCCTGTTCCAACATTGTAAGGAAACGTTGTAATTCTGACCTTGCCCCTGTCTGTTCGCTTAAAGCCCTTTCTCCGACAGTTGCCGCCTCGCCTCTTGCCCCAGTTGATAAACTTTGAAAAAGATTTGCTAAGACAGAAGCATTGGCTAAATCTTGTTGTTTTGCTGCGGCTTTTTCAGTAGCAGATTTTATTGCCAAATCCACCCCAGCCCTACCTAAGTTCTCAAACCTTATCCCGCCTTCAGGCAGACCGCCGAATACTCCCCTTCGGTTAGCCTCGGCGTTCACCATAGTCCTCGCCAATTCTAACTGTTGATTTAAGGTATCAATATAACCTGCCCCAGGTGCTTGGACATCTTTTAATATCTGGTCTGCCAAAGCAGAAGGGATTGCTCCTTCTTCTTTAAATAATTCCTCGCCAGTCTTGCCTTGTCTGGCGGCGATGGTTTCTAATAAGGCACGGGTATCTGGGCCGACCTCTTTTAAAAGTTCCTCGCCACTCATCCCCGCCCTGCGTTCAAGGTCGGTCTGTTGCCTTGCCTCTAAACCTTCTGAAATCTTTATCGGTTGTTCGCCTTCCGCAAGACCGTATAATCTTTGCTCTCTGGCTAACTCCCCAGGGGTGAGCCCGTATTTTTCCTCTAAGCGTTTTTGTTCGGCAAGGGCTTGGTTTTGTTGTTCTCTGGCTAATTCTTCCGCACTTTCGGCGGCTTTACTTTGGGCGGATGAGGATATTGCGGCTGCACCAGTTGCTGCCGCCCCTACTATACCTGCCGCTGTTAAAATTGCCATAGTAGTTCCTAATGCCATTTTACACCTCTTTTATAAAATGATTTTCCATAAGTTTATAACTTAATTTTTCATAAAATCTTTTTAATTCATCAGATAATAGATTGCCCATATATATCATAGAAATAAATTTTGCTCCCCGCTTTACACATTCCTCTTCAAATGCTTTTAATAGCCTAATTCCCATTGTGCCTTTTCTTTCTTCTTTAGTTATATACCATATCACCTCTTGGGCGATTTTTTGGTCTTTATCAAATATAGAAGGCATAACTACTCCACCTATAACTCCGATAATTTTTCCATCTTTTTCTGCCACTAAACCAATATGATTAGTGATAAAATTAAAAATGGTATCTATTAAGGTTTCTACTTTAAAAGACAATCCATATTCTTTTAAACTTTCCTCATAAAACTCTTCAATTAAAGCCAAAGTTGCTTCGGTATCATCAAGAACCGCCTGTCTAATTATTGTTGATGAAATTCCTATCATTTTAATCCAGGATAATTTTCGTAAATGTATTTAGAGAGTTCTATCATTTTACTGTCCGTATTCTTTACTTCTTTCGGTGAGTATCATTTTACCATTCCACTAAAATTCCAATACTACTAAATTGTTTGTATTCTGAAGTCATTTTATTGCTTCTATTTCATCTTTCGTTAATCCCAAAACTTTTAGTTTGTCTTCAGCAGATTTTTTATTCTGCTCTTTCTTAATCTTGTCTTGCTCCGCCTTCTGCATCGCCTGTTGTCTTTTGACTTCTTTTTCGTTTTTCTCTGTTTGGGTTAAAGCAATAAGTTTTCTAACTTTAATATATGGAGGAATATTTTCTATCAATTCCTTAACTTGTTTGCCATCTTTGGTTAAATATTTTCCAGAGTGCAGAGGTTTATAAACTTCTTCCTTGTCCATATTCGGTTTGTAGTATTCATTAACTAAAGTAAGCAAACTTTTTTCCTCTGTAACCTGTGCCTTTAATTCTGCAATAGTATCTTGGTCAACAAGGATTATCTCGTGTTTAGTTTCATCATAACTACCAAATGGATGAGGCATTTTATCAAAATCTCCGCCATTTCCATAAGCAGGATGGTCTGGGGCAGAATAGGCACTCATAATCTCCTTCGTTATCTTATCCACCAACAAGAATAACCAATGGTCTGTGCCTGAAGCGGTTATATAGCGTTGTTTGGCATAAAAAGTTATATCGTTTTGAGTATACATACTCAAATTCGTTACATAAGAAGTCCAACCTGCAAAGTTATATGAGTCTCCACCAGTTTCCAATCCTACAGGCCAAGCTTTATATGTGGAAGCTGTAGTGCCACTCATTTTAAATTGCGGATAGAATCCATATTCTCCACCAGGCAAAGTATTATTACTATAAGCAGTTGCACTAACGCTTACCTCTCCCGTCGCTGTTTTGAGAGCTGTGGTATCTACGGAAGCGTCAGGCAAATAGGCAGAGGCATCTAATACTACTACTCCATTTGCCGCATTGGCATTGGCGGTTGAACCTGTGCCGCCATTGGCAGTAGGGAGAGTTCCTGTAATTTCCGAAGTCAAGTCTATCTTTCCATCTAAATAGTTTAATTCATCATAAGTAAGCGTTCCCGCAATCCCATCCAATACATTCAATTCTGCGTAAGTAAGCGTTCCCGCAATCCCATCCAATACATTCAATTCTGCGGCTGAAGAAGTAACTGTTGTCCCACCTAATAAAATGACTTCTCCTGAATCATTAGGGATAGTAATTGTCCTGTCCGCTGTCGGGTCGGTAATGCTCAAAGTAGTTTCATAGGTGTCATTTGTTGTGCCTTCAAATGTTATTCCCGTCCCTTGTAAGACTGTGCTTGGGGCTGAACCATCGGTTGATAATATCCAGTAGTTATTTGTATCGTCGTATTTTATGTAGGGTTTGTTGGTGTCGGCATTGTAGGCGGTTATGCTTTTATCTCCTGCCAGAGCATCACCGACATTGAGAGTATTTGTAACTTGGGAAATGTCCGTATGGGTATGGGCGTTATAAATGGTAGTAATGACATTGTTGCGGGAATTTTCATCAGAGGCAGTGATGGTTGTCGCATCCACCGCCACAGGGACTACGGAAAGAGTATTACTCGGTGCAGCGAAAACGATTTGTGGTAGAAGCAAGATTAAAATTAGTAATAAGTATTTTTTCATTTTTTTAAGGACAAGTTGCATCAGCACAAGACCAAGCAGTGCCTGCTGCATCAACTCCACAAGAAGAACATCCGCCATCGGGTTGTCCTATGTATAACTTGGCGGCACTTCCGTGAATATACACAGCGTTGGAATGAATAGTTATTCCAGTGATAGTATCAGCAGAAATTATCCATTTGTTGTTAGTATCATCAAATTGGATATATGGTTTAGTAGTATCGGTATTATTGGCTTTGATGGTTTTATTCCCTGCAACACCATCACCTATGCTTAAAGTGTTTCCCGTCTGGGATATGTCTGTATGGCTGTGGGCGTTGAATTTAGATGATACTTCGGAATTTCTTGAGTTCTCATCGTCAGCCTTAATAGTAGTATTATCAACCGCAGAGGGCGAAATGCTCATAGTCGTATCAGGCACAGCATAAACCATAGTCGTCAATGCAAAATAAGCCAATATGAATAAAAAAGTTTTTTTAAGGAACATCGGTCAACTCCACGCATCGCCAGGTTGTAAGGCTGTCAACATTTTCACAGTGGTAGTATTTTCCCCCAGTTTGTAAATGAAGCATATCGCCCTTCTTGCCTGAACGGTTGCCGTCTGGCTTTGTCGTTACGACTTCGAGCCTGTTAAAATTCTGGAATATCTCATAAAGATAGTGTTGCTCGGCGGCAGACTCACCTGGTAAAGGCGGGGGGGCAGAGATTTTTGCAAAGGCGACAGATACAAATGTTAATAAAATAATAATGAATAGGAAATATTTCATATTCTATCGCTTCCATCTATCCACATCTGAAAACCTTTTACTTCAAATGGTTGGTCTGAAGTGGAATTAGAAAACTTTATCTGAAAGAATTTACCCTCCAGATTGATTTCAAGCCTGCCAGTGATTAAGTTCTGTCCGCCATAAAGGTCAGTTCCATAAATCGCTGTTCCCCACAAGGAAGCCCCTGTCCCGAGAAGATTGACCGATTGAGTGCTCCCAGTAGTGCCGAAATCCTTGCGTGCTTCAACGGATAGATTGTAATTACCCTCCTGTGCGGCATAGACATTCAACAACTTCCAGTCTTTGTCTGGATTGAGTTGTGGAAAACGGAAGTGTTTTGTGGTGTAAAATGCGTCTATCGCCGTATCAGCATCGTTAGTGCCAGAGGGATATTTATACACAAATCCGCCATAGTCCCCGAAGATAAGCATATCCTCACCAACGCCATCATCGGCAACCGCCATAGCGTTTGCGTTCATCCCTGTGAATTTAACCCACGCCTGATTGAAACTATCAAAGACTAAAATCCTGTTATGCGTGGACATCCCAGTATTTGAAAAAGACAAATAATAATCATCATTGAACTGTTCGCTTACTGCATACTGCCATCTTGAGAAATTCGCATTGTTTATCGTTCCCTGAACCTTTGTTGAGATATTTAATAATTTAATCGCCCCGTCATAGAGATAGGTGTCGCCTTGCGTAGAGGTGAAAAAGAAATCGTTTCCAATTCTGGAAACCGCCTTTGGTGAACTGCATCCCACCCCAGTAATCATTCTTTGTAACTGGAAAGTATCCTTATCATCCCCGCTTAACCGCCAGATAGAATAATCTTTCCAGATATATAAAGCATCATAACCTGGCATAATCACCCTAATCTCAGAACCGTCATTGGTTGCAATAGAAACATTCCCGCTTATTCCAGTAGTCCAGTTCTCGATATTCCCTACATCGGTAAAATAAAGGGTTGAGGGATAAGTGTTGTTGCCTGCCGCAAATGCCATATTCTTGTGATAGGCAATCATCGTGGCGTTTGGCGGAGAACCGCCTAAATCTTCAACATTGCCAGAACCATCCCATTTGAAAGGTGCGGTGGTGTTCAGTCCATCCTCAATCATCAAAACATCTTCACCAACCGCAAAAGAGGCGAGATTATTTTGACTTACAAGAAAAGACACCAAGCCCGTAATATCATCCCAAGTGCCGTCAGGCCCGCCCCCGATTTGGTAGTCCATCTTGTATATCTTGTCGTTGTCGAATATCCCGACGATATATTTAGTGCCCGATGTAGGGGCATAGTATTTTAACCCAGTGCAGATAACCGAAGCACCCAGAGTAAGAGAGTTTAATTTTGCATACCCATCCCTTGTCTTGAATGTTCCATAGGTAGATAAGACTATATTTTGCAAATCACTGGCTTCGTTGTCGGCTATCGCCATAGGTGCAAATCCATCGTTAAGTCCGCCTGTATTGGCGAAGAAATCAAACGGTGTCCATTTTACTGCCGCAAAGGCTGGATTTGTTATTGCTAAAATCAATAATAAAGTTAGTATTTTCTTCATCTGTTTAGTGATATTGGCACATTATAACCTGCTGGATAATTGTATTTTCTTCGGTTGTAAGCGATGTCATCCTGAGACCTTCTGGGAAAAGTCAGGTTGCGGGAGATATTCCCTATCCTACGCCACATATTCCATACCTGTGCCTCAAACAATGCCTCTTGTTTTGTCGCCTCTTCCTTGTCTTTGGTCATCCACGCCCAGATTAGCCCAGCGGTAACCAAGATGTAATGGTATTTCTCTGGTAAATCTGGTATATCCTCATCGTTTATTAAGGGATAGGGTATTCTCTGATATCTGAAATAGATATTTTCCACTGCATCGGGTATCTGATAGAATTGGATAATATAGTTGTCAAGATGTATTATATAAGTAGTTCCAGCAGAAACCGTCGCTGATAATTTCTCATAAATGGTAATCTGGGTATCACTATCAACAGATTTCACTGTATAAACAACAGTCCCTATGGTTATCCGGCTTCCCTTACCTAATCCTTCAACCGAAGTCCAAACAGTTGAAGAACCCGTCAAGGTGGAGGTATTGATTGTCCCCGATAGAGTCCCAGTCGTATAAGTATCTAACTCCGTCCCTTTTAATATCTCAAAGTTAGGGCTTCCTTTACTTTGCGGGGTAGGTTCGTATATATCAAATGCCGATGCCTCAAGTCCCACCATTGCCACACTGTTTTCTATCTGACGCATTATTTTATAAACATCCAAATCAGCGGGCAGACGATATTCGTCTTTATAGATGGAATAAGTTGCATCAGTGTCTGTAGTGCCTTGATAGGGAACTTCTAATACCAAATTAGTCCCATTAGTTACGCTTTTTATACGATAATAGGCATTGTCAGAACCGAACCTGATTTTTCTTTTCGCCATCGCCGATGTCCAGACTGTGTTTGTTCCCGCTACCGCAGTTGAACCATTGGTCATTGCCACTGTTCCCGTTTCGTATGGTGCGACAGTGGTTACAAAACCCTCTGTCATCAGATAGGGTAAATCAGCCATAGTCGCCCTGTCCAGACCCATCTGTATTGCGTCTTTTATCAGAGTGTCTTGACTGGTAACATTTGAAAGGGATTCAACCCTTGCCAAGATAGTTGAAAACTGCAAACGAGGCATAAAAACCTCCTATTTCTTTTTAGATTTCTTTTCTTCTTTTTTTTCTTCTACTTTCTCTTTTGCGACTCCACCAATTTCGTCCAGTTTTTTCGTGTATTGCTCTATCAAAAGATTGGCATTATGTTCTTTTTCTGTTGCTAAGGAAAGTGCCGTTTGTGCCTGTTTTTCCGAATCCGCAACCGCACTCTGTTTTTCATTGAGTTTTTTTATCTGTTCGTTGATGGCTTCGGAATCTTTTTCTCTCTGTTCGGCTATTTTAAATTTTTCCTTTGTATCTTTTAATACTTTGTTTGCCTCGTTGATTTTTTCTTGGCATTCAGCGTCATTCTGTTGTTTTTGCTGGGCAATCTCTTTATTGGTCTTATCCTTGAGGCTGTTCACTTCTTTGGTCAGACTCTCCAAATCTGTTTGTAAGACTAATTTCCTTTTCTCCATTAAGTTTATCTCTACCTCAAGTGTAGATAGTTTCTGTAAATCAACCTCTATTTTAGACATTTGCGGCCTCCTTGTTTTGTTTTAGTCCTAAAAAGTTTTCTTTTTCAATTTGGAACTTCTTTCTTTCTTCTTCCAAAAGTCCGATACAGTCATTCCAGTATTTTTCTTCTTCCTTGACTTTCTTCTCCCGTCCTAAAAGCATATCATTGGCTATCTTTAGTTTTTCCTCAAGTGCGTTTGCCTCGGCAATGGTAACCTTGGCCTCCGCAAGTTGGTCTTCTATGCCAACCTTGTATATCTCAAAGTTAGCCCTTTGCTGGTTCATCTCGGAGATTTTTACCTCCAACTCCATTGTTTTTAATTCTCTTTTCTCAACCTCAATGACACGGTTATCCAAATCTCTCTGCATCTTCTCAGCAGAGTCAATCCTTCCCTCCGCTTCAATCCTTTTCAATTCAATGCGTCTTTCGTCGCTGGCGAATTTATTTAAGGTTTCAATTTCCTTTAATTTTGTCTCCCCTTCGTCTTTAATCTGTGAGGAGTGTTCTTGTGCCTGAAGATTGCCGAGAATAATCTGTAATCTGTCTATCTCTTTTTGAACATTCGTCTTTATGTTCCTCAATACCTCGATTTCCTGCAATTCTTTGTTTATTGTTTCCATCTTATTCTCCTTTATAATTGTGCCTCTAAAGCCGATATATAGATAATCCCCATCAATGAAAGCGGGACAATACTAATAAGAAAACTGCCCATTCCCAGAACCAGATAAACGACAAATGCCATCGTGTATCCAGCCAAAAGCATACTGTCTTTGGTCATAATTATCCGTTTGAATAGGTTGCATAAATAACCACAGATTAATACAAAAAGAATAATCCCCCCGTTGTGCAATATCTCCAGAAAATCATTCTCAACAGCAAAAGCCAAAGATTGGGTATGGTCTCTAATCTGACGAAGCAGGACACTGCCTATCCCCCAGCCCGTAAGTGGTCTTGCCTTCCAGTCTAAAATGACGAGCTTCCACAATTCGAGACGCCCAGAGAAGGAAAAATACTGCGGATGGTATTGATAGACTAAAACGCCCATCGTTAGTAATGTGATTAAAATAAAAACGATTGCTTTAAATTTCTTCATAAACAAAAGATAAGTTAAAAATCCGATTATAAATGCAACCAATGAAATGGTGCTGTTTATCAGGGTTAATGTTATAAAAGCCGATACATAAAAAAGTTTATATCTTAAATCCTTGAATATAAGGCATAGCGGAGATAACATAGCGATGAAATTTCCAGTGTGCATACTATTGCCCAAAAAAGTAATCATATGCGAGGACTTAGTATTGATTATCCATTTTAAATCTTTGGTGAAAATCTGGTCTAATCCGAAAAACTGCAATAGGGCATAGGTGGAAAATCCGAAACAAACCCAGCATAAAGCCTTCGCCATCGTTACCCATCTTGTGAGATTATCCGTATATTCCACCAAATCTTTAATTAAGAAAATCGCCAAGATTGCATTTAACGACGGAAGAAAATTCCAGATATTCCATAATACCTTTTGCCCTTCCTTTGCCATTATGATAGGTTTATAAAAATACCAGCCAAAAGATAAGATGACATAAATCAGAATGAGGCCAAGCCACCTATTCTTAAAAGTCGCAGTTTTTTCTTTCTGAGATATAAAATTATAACCGAGCAGAATAAATCCACCCATTAAAAATACTATGTTTTTAGGAAGCCAGAAGTTGTCAATTATGTTTGGGATTATCGTCAGTGACGATAAAATCAACAATGAAATTAAAATATTAAACATAATTTAGTAAAGAGGGCGAACTCATCGCCCGCCCCCTTTGTTTTTACTAATCTGAATTAGATGGATTTACCCAAATAAACAGATAACTTGCATTTGTTCCGTCACCTGCTTCAAGGGCAACACCTAAATTAGTTCCTGCTCCAACTAATCCTGCCGTACCAGTTCCTGCCGTTCCGACTTGACCTCCAGCCGCAATTGCTTCGGAAGAATCCTGAACAAGGGTATCAATCGGGCCTTTGGTAACTACTATTACAGGAGTCTGATTATTAGCAGCTACTTTTACAACCCCAACTGCTAAATCACTATCAGCAGTTGCTACAAGAGCTTCTACACAAGCTCCTAAAGTAGTCTCAGCTGTAGGGGCTATTTTAACAGGGTCAGTAGATGATGCTGTTGAATCTAAATCCAACACAACTGCCATTCCGTGAACTATCCTTATACCTGAGTTGTTGAAAAACACTGCGGTTTCCTGAAGTTGTCCGTAATCTTCGCCGTCTCCGCCTGTGCTTCCCCAACCAAATGCCACTCCGTTAGATGCCAATACTATCGCAAATAACAGAGTGACTAATGAAAATAATCTTTTAGCCATTTTATCCTCCATTATTTTTAATAAGTATCGCCATTTAACAATACGCCATTACGACCCAAATTGGTCATAGCGGCGTTTCCAGCCCACAATACAAAGGTTACTAAATCATCTTTAGTCTGGGACTTGATAAAATCACCTATCTCGGCATCTCTGCCCTCTCTTACAAACAGGCGATAATATTTAGCCACATTTAAGTAGTAACCATAGTTTGCGGGACATCCATCATCGGCAAATATCAAAGCACCTTTATAACGAATGTTGCCAACAATCTACCCGATATTTCTATCGGAATTGGACTATATCATCCCTTTCGGGGACTGCACATTAGTCTCTACGCACGCACCAATTTCTTGGGCTTGGTTCGGTATTGCCATACTTGATAAAACAAGGTTAGGTTTCACCGAGTTCGCAGTCTTTGCTTTTGCACTATGTTTTAATTTATGACAAGACAAAAACATATTGCAAAAGGGGCTTGGTTTAGCAAACCCCGCATCAATCATCTTTTCGTCGCCAGGCCCTATGCCCATTATGGGGAGATTGACTGTAAAAGTAGATGTCAATTCTCTCTCAAAGTTATCCATCTGAGCACCCGTAAGAACTATCGTATCGGGTGTCTCGTCAAATCTCGAACACTGACGATACAAAGTCCTCATCATATTCAGACCATTGGTGTTAAACGCAGAAGCGACATTTTGTGATTGATGCTTCCACACTGACAAAGTTGCCCTTGATAATCCTCCGACTGTTCCCGTAGTTGTAGATGAAGTAAGCATATTTTGTAATCCCGTGATTGCCCGCAGGTTAGTTTCTGCGGCATCCGAGAAAATCCCGACAGTTGAACCACCGATAGAATCTCGCATTGCGATTTCCGCTGACTGCAAGAACATCTCAATCAGGTCAATCTCATTCCCCTCTGGTGTCTTAATCATATCAAGACCAGACACCTGAACGGGAACTGCGATTTGTTTCCATTCATAGATGCAACTCGTTGTTGGGTCTCCTCTCACAGGAGTTAATGTATCAAGGTCAGTATAACCCTGTGCCGTCGGAAGTTCCTTCAAGATGTTGAAACGAAGATGCGGTTTTCCGCCAGTCCGGATTATCGCTCCCATATCTTTTGCACGATATAGAAGTGCTGTCCTGCTTGACACATTGTCAAACAAAATAGGCTCGGCTTCATCAGCGACTATCGAGAAAATACGTTGGTATTCTCTTGTGACACTGAGATTCCCTGCCATTTTTTCTCTCCTTTAGTTGTCTATAAAATCAGAAAGAAATCGGAGATTATTTCCTTCCCAAACGTTCCAAAACCCTGTCCTTAAAACTTTCAAAGGTTACTCTTCCCGCCTTGTCCTTTTTTAACTCGGTCTTGGCGGTAAAAGAAGGTTCTGCACCGCTGGGAGAAGCACCCTTTTTCTTTCTTTCCAATTCCTCTTTTTCTTTTTTCTTTGCTTGGTTTAGGAGAGCAGTTTCGACCTCAGAGTCATCAGCGAAGTGATAGAGAAGTTTGGTAACTGATTGATGGGGATATTTTATAGCTGTCGCCATAATATCCTTTTTATATTTATCAACCAATTCTTTTCCAAACCTTTCCTCTAATTTCACCAGTTGGCTTTCTACCCTATCGGTTTGCCCTATTAAAGCGGCATTCTCTATGATAGAAAGTTTTTGTTCCAATTTGGATACAGTCTCTTTTAGGGATTCCATATCCTTCGTCGGAGTTTCTTCTTTGATGATTTCTCTGATGTCCCGCAACTGTTCTCTTTGTGCTGGGTCAGAAGTATCCTCAAGGAGTTTATCGAGTTTTTTAAGATTTCTGTCTTTGATTTCATCAGACTTAGAAATCTTGCCCGACTTGTAGTCAGAGTAAACCTTATTAAGGGTTTCTTTAAGTTTTGGGTCGGTTTCCATCTCGTCAACGATGGCTTTTAAACCCGCAACTTTTGTTTCTTCCACCTTAATGGTTTCTTCTCGCTTCTTTAGGGCTTCGGTATTCTGGGCATAATCATCACCTTGTTGTGCTAACCGAATTAACTCATCTTGAGTAACTTCTCTTTCCTGCCCTTTGACCTTAATCTTAAAAACCTGTTTAGATGGGTCTTGGGTCGTAGTAGTTGTTTCTGCCATTTTACACTCCTTCTTTAGTCGGCTTCTTCAGCTAAGACTTTTAGGTTGGTGTTAATTATTTCTTTTTGCCTCTGTTAAAAGGCTGGATGTTACTGGATGAAGCGGTTGGGCCTTCCACGATGGAAGTCTTAACCTGCTTAATCCCGCCTGCCCGACTCGGTTGAGTTGGGCTCGATACTCTTTTAGGATTGTTACTACCCATCTTTACTCCTCCTTCCTTTAAGATTTAGATGGTATTTGAGCCCCCATCTGTCGGGCTTTCGATAACATAATCGCAACTTTTTGTTTTTCCGCTCTTTTCTTTCCAAACTTTTTTCGTGTATGAACCAGTATCTTAGGCGGATTTTCTTTAATCTCGTGCCCCGCCGCCTCAATTTTTGCCTGTGTTTTTACCCCGATATTGTGCGGAGTTCCCTGTCCACCCCTCTGTGCCAAATAAGTATTGCAGTTAGCTAATCGCATCATTCCCTTCATTGTGCTATTCTCCTCGCAAAATTTAATATCCCACCTTTTGCTGGGATTACTTTTCGTTGTTGGGCTTTCAAGATATGAACATCAACCCCCTGTTTGCCCAAATCGCACATTCCATATCCAATTATTTTGTCTGGGACATTAGTTTCAAAAGCAAAATCTTTAGTTTCAGTATTAAAGAATATTTTTATAAAACAATTAAACTGCGGTTTTTCCTCTGTAAGTTTTCCATTATCTCCATTTTTGTTTTCTTCCATCATCTCCTCCTGAATTTTAACAATTCTCTGTTTTTCTCAAATATCCTCTCGGCAGTTTTATTTATTTCTCTCGGTCTGTCTTCATTGTTCAGTCTTTTTCTAAACTCTGCCTCTTGCCTGCATTCCTTGATTGAGGCATCTGCCATCCCGTGCTGTTTAAGCAAGGTTCTATATTGTCGTTTAGAACGGATAACAACTGGCTTCCCGTCAAATACCTCTGTAGTAAAATTGTAAGCCAAATCCTTATGGGTGTTTATATTCCCGAAAGAATTTTTACTCGGCTTTTTCAAAAAACATTCCTTGCAAAGATAATCCCCGTTATATTTATAAACTGCCTTCGCCTCCTGATTGCATTCTTTACAAAGAATACTTCGTTTATCCGTTACCGCTACGGAAAAACTTTTTTTCTCCCAATCGCACCCACTCATCTTCTACCGCCTATGTTTTCTCCTGTCCCTGGCAAACTCCTCACCGCACCAACCAAATCTGAGAAATCGGCGACTCCAGTTTCTGGTTTAGTCCCGACTTTTCTTGAAACTCCCTCTTTTCCCAATACCTGTGGATTTTTCATATCGTAATATTTTTTGTGCATTAAGATATGTTCATCCATCTGCGGGGTAATCTGCAATCCAGCGGTCTGGTATGCTTGACTATGCACCTGTAAATGCAAAAGATGATTTTCATTCGGGCTTGTTAATTGCGGGATGCCTTGTAATAATAATTTATTCTCCTCTTGGGCAATCCTGACCTCTTCATCGTCGTAACCAATGACCGCCCTCTCAATATCTTTAAATTCAAACTTCTTTAATAACTGTGGTAAAATAACATCGTCTTTCAACCTGTTCGGGAAATATACCTTCAATCTTTCCACCAAATCCATCCATTGCTTGCGTTCTATCGCCTCGTCTTTCGGGGGGCGAGTAGAACCTGCCTCTATCGTGAACAGTAATTCCTTCTGGATTATCCGCCTTGCCTCATCTCTGTCCTCTGGCAGTGTCGGCCACATCTCCTCAGTTATAGACTCACCGACTATTTCCTCAATTCTTTTCTTATCCTGGATATACTGCCATATCAAACCAGCCAAACCTTTTGCTATCTGCACGGTAAATTCTTCTATGATGTCAACCTTCTCTGACTGTCGTAATACCGCACCCATCCTGATATTCTCGCTTTCAGTGGCGGTATTCACCCCTCTGGCTACGCCCAATAACTGGTTGTATCCAGATATACGCATTAAATCTTCCAACAACATTGCCCGTAAATTGTAAAAATCCTGTGGTAAAGCGGGCGGAGTAAATCCTCTTACTGTTGCTTCTGAAATATCGTCAAGCAATATCAAGTCCACATCGCTTGAATTTTGTATATTTGTAGCCTCGGTTTCGGTAACTGCTCCTCGTTTGCCTATCAATAATGTTCCTGCCCTTTTTCTGTGCCTCAACATAGCAGAGGAAATCAAAGACAATTCTTTTAACTGCGGTATCATCGGAACAATGTCTGACAAACCAAAGGCATTACTATCCTCATCCGTTTTGGGGACTTCATTAAAAATCAACGGATAAATAGGATGTCCATCTATTAAATAATCCCACTCTGCCTCATATAAAGTGTCATCTGGCAAATCCTTCGCCAGAGTAAATCTCTGACGACCCATCAAATCGTTAATATGATAGAGTGTAATTTTGACCAATTCATCATCTCCAGAATAAGTGGAGTTCTCCTGTTTCGGCAACGCCTTCATATTGTAGGCGGTAACAGGACTGATAGAGTCTTTCAATGTCCTTCGGTTACGGAGTTTATCCGTGTTTTTATACATCGGGTTGGCAAGTAACTTATCCAAAGTAACGACCTGTTTTTTTATCAAATACGGACATTCCCTTATGTCGTGGTAACCATCGGGAAATAATACATCCCAACTTGAGAGATGGCTCAAAAACACATCATCTTCTTTTATGGTCTCATCGGTTATCCCTTGTTCTACTTCGGTCTTTTCTGCTTTTTCGCCGACTTCTTTTAGTTCTGGAAATTCACTCTCAATCTGTTTTATGACCTTGGTTTTCTCAGTGAACAGAAAATAACCTATTTCGATAAATCCAGGCGGTTGCAAAACCCCGTCAATTATGGCTTTCTTTGCTTTTGCCTTTCCTTGTTTATCATACCAGTAATGATTAAGCACGATTTCCATAGTCTCGGCGAATTGCCCTAATCTTGAATTTTTAGTCCTTACGAACAAGTGAGGATTTCTGGCATAAATGGCGGACACCAATATCTGCATATATTCATAAACGAAATTAACTTCGTTCGATTCAGGGTTATTCGTAATCGGCGAGCCGAAGAAAGTCCCTGTATAGAGTTTGAGTATCTGTTTCCTTTCGTTGGAATGTTTTGCCTGCAAGTCCTCGCAACGCTGTATCCTGCCGAACCACATTGAAATATTTTGTTTATCCATTATTTTCCTTCCCAATCCTCTAAAACTGGCTTATCGTATGGTATCCAAATCCAGTTCCCGTCTTTGTTAGATAATAAACTCACTGCTGGATAATGGAATACTGGAGATTTCAGTCCCTTCTCCCAAAAGATATATTCATAAGCATTTAAAGGAGCACCGCAAATAGGGCATACCATCGGGTCGGCTTCTTTTGGTTGTGGTATGTCGTTTACTGGTTTAAAATCTTCAGCCTTAACTTGTTCGCCTTTTATAATTTCTTTTTGGTAATAATATAAAAGTTTATGTTCTTTGGGGCAATAGATAGGAATTTCGGCAAAGGCAGAATTAACAACTGTTAATAATAAAAAAATAGTCAATAAAAATCTATTTTTCATCTTCCCACTGTTTGAAATTTACCCCAAGGGTTTCTATGAAATTCCTTCAACCTCTCATCCCGTATTTTAGTATACTCCCCGAAAGTCATCCCCTCATCTTTCTCTTCCTCTTGTGGTTTCTCTGGATAGACCAAAGACAATCTGCTCAAAAAGGTCATAGCATCTAATAGGTCATCGTGTTCACCCATCGGGAAGTGCATAAACTCGAGTTCCATCTCTTCCGTCAAATCATAGTTCCTTCCATCAAAAATGCTATGTTTAACTATTTTTCCTTTTTTAGCCCAGAGCCATTTATGCTGGGCATATTGCGGGACTAAAATGTTTCGGATGTTGTCCTCTTTGGCAACCCTTATTGTTTTTATGGGGGTTACGGTAAAAAACAACCTTTTCTCCCTGCGTTTTTCTTCCAAGTAAAAATTGTCATCCCCTAACCCGACTTCCTCCCATCCGCTTTCCCTGATAGACCATTTGGTAGCCAACTCCATAGCGGTATCAATTCTTTGTTTTGGGTCAAGTTTGTCCCTGATGCCGTCAACTATTAAAAACCTTAACCTATCTTCAACATAGGCGAGTTTTACGACTAACATAACCGTATAATCAGACCTCTTTTTCCTTTTTGAGGCAGGGTCAACCAGAAGATAACTTATTCCATCTTTTGGTATCGCATCGAAATAAGCAATCATCTCCTGCTTAAACTGCATCTTGCCTGGGTCGTCGGGTTTCAAAAGCAACTGACAATTAAAATACCACATATCTTTTTTTAGTTCTTCTATCCCTTCGGGGGTGTATCTTTGTGGATTTGAGATATTTTCAATACTCAAGTTGTTCGAGTCTCTGTCTTTAAGTATTGGTATATCAATCACTTTTATTCTGGGGTCGTTCAGTTTGGCGGAATAAAGGTCGGCAAAATTATACCTTGTCCCTTCGTAATCCTGCAAGGGTGTCTGTTGGTCGTCAAAATGCCCCAGATTAAATATAGTATCCCAATTATGGGTCTTTTTAATCTGTTCTTCCGTATTTACGCTATCCTCGGTAACCAAATCGTTTTTCTTGACAATCTGCCAATGCCCACCAGTTATCTCCGTATCCACCCCTACCGCCATAATAGTATGCTCATCTCTTCCCCAGTCAGTCCGATTGGCAACCGAAAACTCTTTCATATTGCCCCACTCTTTTGTGTTGGGGATGTATTCTGGATATAAATTCTTAATTCCTGTGGTAAGAAAATAGTTCTTTATCGAAACGAGGTTCGCAGAGGCGTTGTCCTGTTTGTTGTGGGCGATTAGGATGTGGATGTTGGAAAAGTTCAAAATCAACTGTAAGGAATGGACTTTGGTGATGATGGTCGTTTTGTAAAATATCCGATAACATAAATAAAGCCTTTGTAAAAACTCCAAATCTTTCTCTGGATTGTCGGTTACTGCATCCATAGGAAGCATATATCTGTTCGGTTTGTGTATATCCAGACTCACAATCTTCCAGTTCATCAAAGAGACCTCATCACAGAAAGGTTTATAATAATCTGGATATCGGGCTATCTTATCATTACCTACAAAGCAACAAAGCCAGAACAAATCATTCTGAGCCAAGAATCGTCTCTTGTCCCGTATCAGGCCTAAAGCGACTTTATCGGATGAGGCTGATTTTATCTCCTCATCGAATTGAGCGGTTTTCTGTTCTATTGCTTGTCTGAGTTTAAGCATAAAAAAAAGCGACCCAGGTAATTAAATACCCAAGTCGCCTTAGTGAGCTCAGCGATTAGTCTATAATCGTTTCTTTCCTACATCTTTCTTTGTTGTCTGGATAAACATAAATCTCTGGTATTCTGTCTCTGTCACGTTTTATGACTATCATCCGAAGTTCCCCGCCCTCTATCATAATCTTGTTCGCCGCCCTCCAGAGGACATCTTTCCAATGTTCTTCCATCTCACTTCCATACCCTCCAGAAGCGGATGATGGTAAATAGGGCGATGATGTCTAAGTCAAAAAGAACGAAAAAGATTACTTGGTCGTAGGGGGTTTCCCAGATTTTAAAGAACTTCAAAGCCAAAAAGAAAAAACTCAATTTTTTGCTATAAAATTTTTAAAGAAAGGATTTTCTAAAAGTTGTGGAAATGAGGAAGTGGTGGGAAGAGATATATATACCTACCCCCTGTCCCGAACTCCCTTATCTCTGAGCCTGTCCCTCTCCCGCTCAATCAGCCTAATCACTCTGACCTAAACTGCCCCTTATTACCACGCTTCCAATAGTCTATGTCTATCTTGCTCTTCTTAATGCCCAGTATCTCACGCTGTATAAAGTCAAGGCACTGTCTAATACCTGGACTCAAGTTCTCATAATGGATATAGTTCTCTACCGTTCCCTTTGCGTGCTCGTGCCCCATTGTAGCTCTAAGCACGCCTAACAAGGTAATAACCATTCCTAACTGCATTATGTTCATCCCGGGATAATGCTTGTCTATAATCTTAATATGTTCTGCTATGACTGTTTTATCCATTCTCTTGGCTTGCCCCTTGCCCTGCATTTCCAGTATCCCCGGGCTGTCAGTTCCTCTTTAAGCAGTTTATAGAGCTTAGTTTCTCTGGTCATCTTACGTATTCTATGCCTTAAATCCTCTAAATCTGGCATTAGTCGCTGTTATTGCCCTCTAATTGCCTCAAGATTGAGCGTTCTCTAAAGGAGTGATGATAGATAACCTTGAAAGAGGAAATAATCTGTCTTTTATCCTGCTTAGCTCTTCCTTTTCTTCTGGTGTATAGTCAATATGCCCTTTAAATTCCTGTTTGTCTGTGAACATAGCCAGGTATTTACCAAGCAGTTCGTCAACTCTTGTCATTGTAGCGATGTCGCCTTTTTTTTCAGCTAAGTCTCTATCATAGTTTAATCTCTCTAATACCATTACTGGCGTTATCTCGCTTGCTTTGAATTCTGTAGTTATCTGCAATAATGCCTCTTGAATAACCTTATTTCTTATACCTACCTTTGCGGTGTTTTTAGAGTAGTTGCTAAGAATAAGGGCTTTTTGGTAAGACTTACCTTCTTTGAGTTTATTTGCTACTTTGATTGTATTTAAAGGATTGACCTTATTCATTTATTTTACCTACCCTTTGGGTTTTTTCCTACCCTGATATATAATCCAATGCCTTCCGAGTATCCAGAACATCAAGTCATCTAATATAATCTTTAATCTGTTTATCATTTTATATACCTATTCCTTTGGGGTTTTCAGAAGAGCCGAGCAGAACAAAATCCTTTTCTTCATATCTGACTTGGCGGACTATCTCTCGGCTCTTAAAAAGATATTAACTCAAGGGGAAGCGTTTGTCAAGATTTTATTTACCTATCCTTTCGGGATTTTCGCAAATGTTATTTCTTAAAAACAAAGATTTATTTATAGTTAACATAACTTGACACACCTTTTTTAAGACCTCGTCGATAAAAAACTTTTGTAGTTAACAGAGTTATTATTTTATTTTCAAATGAGGACTTGACAAATACCTATATATTATGGTATATTATATGTAGAAGTTAAGTTAAGAGTTTTATCACAAGAGGAGGAGGTGAGAGAAAATGTTAAAATTAAGAAAAGCCCAGATAATCCGAAACCTCGCTAATCCCGAATGGGGCGACTTTGTAGTTTTGCGAGAATACCATAAAAATATCTTTGAAATAAGAAGCAAAAGAGGCGTCAGAATACTAAACCAAGATGAAGCAAAGTTTTGGAAGGAGGCATAAAATGGACACTTTAACAAAACGAGATACTCGTAGCTATGAAATGAAAAAGGCGTTACAGAAACAATATCCAACAGCCAAGTTTACAGTCAAAATCCATAAGTATTCAATGGGCGAGTCAATCTATGTTAAAACTGATTTAATCAAAGCATGGACACAGGAAGATAGCGATAACGACTTTAAACAACGCTATAGGGCAAATATGCCTTACGAAATAACCGATAGTATAAAAGCAACAAGAGCCAAAAGCGAACGAAACGAAGTCATAAGGCACGAAATAGAGGCATTACTTAAAAACTTCTGGCATATTGATTATGATAGTTACTCTGGAGAGATTTTGGGCGGAGGCAATACTTATATGAACATAGGCGAATTAAGGGAGGCGTAAATGGAGTGTTTCAATCTTATTTACTGATGATAAAGGCGACGAATGTCTAAACTTACATTTAGAAGTGATGGACGCTCGCCATATGGCAAGAATGATATTAAAAACAACAGCTTGGAATAAGAAGGAGGAATTGTGCAAGAAATAGGAAAATACTTTATTGTAAGAATGGGTTGGCGTTGTAATATCTGCGGTAAAATGTATTATACTAATAAGAAAAGAAAACCTCATTGTAACTCTGCCCCTTATATACAAAGTCAAGGTTTTGAATGTCAAATACCAAGAAGTTTATTCTTAAAAATTAAAAAACAAATACGGGGTGAAAAATGACAAATGAATTAGCCATTAAAATACTGAATTCTATGAAAGACCACGAGGAAAATAATTTAATAATATTCGGTGATAAAAAACAAAATTCCGAAGCATTACAATTTGGTATAAATGCCCTTAAAAACGACCAAGAAACAAGAATTGGCTCAAAGGAGGAATAATGGAAAAGAAAATTTATAAAGTTGACTTAGAAAATGGCGACACTCTTCTTAATATGTTTGATTATCTTTGCTCTCGGGTAAATTGGGCTAAATCCGCATTAGATAATGAGGGAATAAATTGTATGAATATTTTATTCTTAGAGTTAAGAAAAGATAAAAGAATAATTAAACCAAAACCATAGGAGAGATAAGAAAATGAAAGATACCCAAACACCTAACATTGATATTGTAGTTTTAGAAAGTTTTATTAACCTTTGGCTTTGTAAAACAAGAATTGAAATAGAAACATTAGTAAAAGATAACTTCACACTACGAGAGGATATGTTAAGAAGTCAATTATCCTCGCCATTAGAGGCGTGGCACAACATAAAAAAGAGATTGGAAATAAAGGTTGTGGATGTAGAAGATTGCACCATTTGTGGCTATACTTGGACAGAATTAAAACAGATAATAGACTTTGCTAAAAGTAAAGATTTTGACCCAAGAAAGGAGAACCTATGACAAAGCCTAACTATCACCACATTATCAGTTTAAGCGAGGAAGACGAGGCAAGACTTGAAAAACTCCAAAAGGAAGGTATCAAGATTATAGACATCTTCAAGAAAGGCCTTGAGAGGTTAGAGAAGGAAGTTTTTAAGACCTAATTTAAGGGGGTTTTCACAAGGAAAGGAGAACAATAAAAAGATTGTTGTTGGTTTCACTAAAATTGGGTGTCTATTGTAAGTAGAAAAGGAGGTGATTAAAATGGAGACGATTTTTATAATAACTGGTGGAATTACAAGAGAAGATTATCAAATTAGGAAAATCAAAAAAGATGAAAAAGGTAATTCTTTGAGTGAAACAGTTGAACAAGAGGGTTTAACCTATAAAGAAGCGGAAAAATGGCTTAAAAGGTATGAGTATATTCAAAAAATAATCTTACAATGTCAAGAAGCATTTAAAAAGGAATTTGCTTCTTTATTTAAAAAATTGGGGTCAGAACCTAACTCCTAACCAAATTGGGATTTTTACGAAAGGGGGGAAAAGAGAAAATGGACATAAATGAAGCTATTGAAATATTAAAAGATTTGCGTAAAGGAAATGAAGTATTGATATCTCAAGAACAATATGATGCATTAAATTTAGCCATAGAAGAATTAGAATTAAAAGAAAAAATATTAGGGTATCCGAATAACCAATAATCCATTAACCAAAGGAGAACAATGAAAAGACTGCTCATAATGGTATTTTTACTGCTCTTATTACCTATTCGTCAGGGTTTTTCTTATACTGACCAAGACCTTGCTGACGCTATTTTTAAGGCAGAAGGCGGTCATAAGGCGAGGTTTTTATATGGGATTGTGTCTATAAGATACAAAGACGAGGCGGAAGCCCGGAAAATATGCCTAAATACCATTAGAAACCAACATATAAGACATTTAAAACATAACTGTGGTAAGGATTTTTTGACTTGTCTTCGGGATAGATATTGTCCTTTGAACGCAAAGAATGACCCGAAGGGATTAAATAAGAATTGGCTTAAAAATGTCAAGTTTTATCTTAAAAAAGACCGTTAAACATATCTCTTTAAATTCTCTTCAAAAGTCCTGCCCTTTGTCCAGATTGCTGATAACCTCTTGTCTTTAGGGTGCTGTTTCCATTGATAAGGGATGTTGTCTCTCTCCAGATAGCCTATGGCGTGAGCAAGAAACCCTGGCTCATCCCATAAGGTCAACTGATACCAGAACTTACCGTATTTTTGTTTATACTTTTCTATTAGTTTTTTATCCTGTTTAAGAGACATCTTTTGTCTAATCGGGCGTTTCTCTCTCGTTGGCATTTCTTCTTTCCGCAGGTTACTTGAACCTTACGACCCTTCATACCTATTCTGGGGCGGAATTTACGCTTACAAATGACGCACATCTTAAAGTAATCCTGCCTTCGTTTAGGTGAACTCCAGGTCATAACTTTTCTTTTAAGGGCAGGGGCGAATTTAATCTACACGCCTGCAAATTATTTTTCTTTAACCTTCGCTAAGAACCCCTGCCCAATTCTTTTAGTAATCTGATGTTCTGCTGATTAAGTTCTTTTTCTCTTTTTTTATAATATAAATAATTCCTGTCGCAATGAGCGAGTTTCTGGAAGTTCTTTTCGTAAGCAATACGTAATTGAGCAAGTCGCTTTTCGTTATTTTTCATCTTATCTTTCCGAAAAAGAAAAAGTCCAAACTATTAAAAACATCCGCCATCCCATAATCCGTAAACAACCAAAGGAAAAAACAGAAGATATAAAACGCTATCACAGTCATTATGAATAATCGCAAAGGGTTAATCTGCATCTTATTTTTTTAAGTTATATTCCTGAATCTGGGCTTGTCTTTCCTGAGCTTGGGTTTGTCTTTCCTGAGCTTGGGTTTGTCTTTCCAAAACCTCGCTTTTAGGGCTTTCGTATATTGCATAAGTATTTTTTAAGTCATCAATACTCTGCCTTATTGCCCTCAAGTCTTTTGAATAAGCACAGCCGCTTAAAAATAAAATTAGGATTAACACAAAAATCTTTTTCATCTAATCTCCTTTCCCTTCGTCCATAAATTTATCTAACTTATCATTTGGGTTTTCCACTTTTATTTGACATTCACACTCTTCGTTATCTTCAACAATCGCACCACAATAGAAACATTTGTAGGTTTCTGATTGATATTGGGGGTCGTGTAGGTTATAAATTATTGGGTGTTTAGGTTTCATTATATTTCACCTGCCTTTTTGGTAGAATTTAATATGTATCTGATTCTGTGGGGTTTTCATAGCATTATTTTGGGGGGCAAGAATGCAATATGAGAAACCTTTTTGGTGGCTGTTTCCAGCAAACCAAGAGGAACGGGTATCGCTTCCCATTATACTCGGCGATGCCTTTTGTTCTGCCCCCGCAGGTGGCTTTATGTTTCCCTTTGCCACCGATTATAATTCAATTCTGTTTCTAATATCGTTTATGTTTTTTGTCGCTAAAATAATCCTCTCGGAAAATGACCGTAGATTATTGGCTAACATTACTATTGGTTCTTGAGGTGGCGTTTTGCTTTCTTCTTGAGGTTGAGGATTATGAAGCACACCTTCTAATCTTTTTGCTAATTGTTCTGTGCTTTGTTCTAATAGGTCAATAGCACTTGCCAATTTACCGATTTGTTGTTGAACTTGTGTTTCTTTTAATGTCCCTACGTCGCCCATTGCCATTTTACACCTCCTTTATTTGTAAAATCCCCCCCCAAATTAGGTTAAATAATTAAAATATCTTTAAGGGGTGTTCAAGTTGTTTCTGTTCTTCTGTAAATCCAATCTTTATAGGTTCTGGAATATCCGTAAAATATCCTTTTTCAAAGTTTTTAAGTTCTACAAAACCCACCAATTTCATCGGTTCTTTAACCTCACGCTTTAAAAATAAGTTATATAAATTCATAAAACGCTTTTCTATAAAGGGTAATTCCTCTATTTGAGCCGAACAGAAGGCAATCCATCCGCCTAATTCGTTTAAACAATGGGAGATAATCGGGTCTTTAAATTCTACGCTTTGCCAGTGACCTACTGCTATGGCCGCATTGTGAGCCTGAAGCCAGGCGCTTAAGGCCTTGTCATCCCTTGTGCCTACCAGATACTCAAGAATCTCGGCAGGTTTGGGGATACAGTTATATTTGTTATTGGCAATAACTTGCTTCACCGCTTTTTCTAACCGTGGATATTCGTAATCTTTTAAAATATCATAATATATATCCAAAGCAAAGGGTGATAAGTCCTTATCATATAATTGCGATAGTCCAGTCATTAACTCTAAAAATCTACTTTTTTCC
>Ga0315289_10003370_pt1 | contig 24262 bp, 18 predicted proteins | sample YL17G11_40_MG_FD_203452 | JGI IMG/M metagenome (GOLD analysis project Ga0315289, IMG submission 203452) | Sediment microbial communities from Yellowstone Lake, YNP, Wyoming, USA - YL17G11_40 | ecosystem: Environmental > Aquatic > Freshwater > Lake > Sediment | place: USA: Wyoming | collected...
TTGCGCCCGACAAACTCAAGGGGTTCGATGCCGTCCTCTTCAACAGCAACACGGGCGAGATCTTCGAGGGCCGCGACGACCTGAAGGCCGCCCTCGTCGACTTCGTCAAGGGCGGCAAGGGCATGGTCGGAGTCCATGCCGTGGCCGATTGCAGCAAAGGGTTCAAGGAATTCGGCGACATGATGGGCGGCTACCTGGGCAGCCATCCGAAGCAGGGCGGCAAGATCCTGATGAAAATGGCCGTGAAACTGGATGAGCCCAAACACCCGCTGCTCGAGGCCTTCAAGGGCCGGGACTTCGAGATCACCGAGGAGATCTTCCAGTTCCGCGAGCCGTACGCGCGGGCCAAACTGCGCGTCCTCCTGTCGGTCGACGGAGCGAAGATGACGCTGGACCCCGGCAACGTGAAGCAGAAAGACGGCGATTACCCCGTCAGTTGGATCCGCGCCTGCGAGAAGGGCCGCGTGTTTTACTGCGCCCTGGCGCACGAGCGCTCGACGTTCTGGAACCCGACGGTGCTGCAATACTATCTCGATGGCATCCAGTTCGCCCTGGGCGACCTCAAGTTCGATGCCGCCGACACGGCGCCCGGCGCCAAGTAGCAGGCGCGCCTCGCTTCGCGCAGCACGAGTTCGAAGCGTGGTACGTCCGGGGTGCGGTCGATACGCCGGTGTAAACCACTTCGCCGTGCGGGGCAGAGAGCGCGAGAGTTTAGGCGGCCGGGGAGGGCGGGTTCCCGGTTCCCGCCTTTGCCCCTCCGCATGGGTGTCTCCAGGTTTCCTGTTCCCCGTTCCCCGTTCCCTTCCCCGCTTTTGGGAGTTATCCACAACGGAGACCCGCCGCGCCAATTGCCAAGTGGCGCTGTAGGACTAGAGCAGTTCACGATTAAGCGTAGCATGCCCGGCGGGCGGCACTGGCGGGCGAGCCGCCAGTGGCACCCGCTTGGGGAGGCGGGTCACCGCTACGGTCAAACGTGAACTGCTCTAATCGGCCGGACCTTCGTTCCCGGCCTTTGGCGTTTCGGCCGGCCCCGCCGCCGCACCCGTCGGGTCGGCGCCCTGGGCGTACACGTCCGGCGGGATCGTAAAGCCCAACTTCGCGCACTTCTCCAGGAACCGCGGCGCGGCGCCGCCCGAGACCCACTCGCCTGTCTCGCGGCCGGAGGCGTCCACGCCTTTCCGATGGTACGTAAAGAGGTCCCGGAGGACCACCCGGTCGCCCTCCACGCCGGCGCACTCGGTGATCCGGGTGATGCGCCGCGTGCCGTCCGTCGCGAAGTCGTGCTGCACGAACAGGTCGATGGCCGATGCAATCAGCCGGTGGATGGCCCACAGCGGCATCAGGAGGCCGCGCGACAGGCACATCATCTCCAGCCGCGAGACCGCGTCCAGGGGGCTACTGGCGTGCAGGACGGCCAGGCAGCCCTGGTGTCCGCTGGAGATGGCCTGGAGCATGTCGACGGCCTCGTCGCCGCGGATTTCGCCGACGATGATCCGCGTCGGCCGCATCCGCAGCGCGTTCCGCAGCAACGGCGCCAGCGAGATGGCGCCCTTGCCCTCGATGTTGGCGCGGCGGCACTCCAGGCGCACCACGTGCTTCTGCTGGAGCGTCAGTTCCGCCGTGTCCTCGATGGTGATGATCCGCTCCGACTCCGGGATGAAATGGCTGAGGATGCCCAGCGTGGTGGTCTTGCCCGTGCCGGTGGCGCCGGCGAAGACGATGTTGGCCCGCCCTCGCACGGCGACCGCCAGCAGGTGGGCCATGCGCTTCGACATCGTCCCGGCCTGGATGAGGTCGGCGGCGCTCTTGACGGTCTGGGTGAACTTGCGGAGGGTCACCGTGGGGCCGTCGACCGCCAGCGGAGCGATGATGACGTTGCCGCGCGACCCGTCGGGCAGCCGGAAGTCCACGTACGGGGCCGACGCCGAGACCGACCGGCCCGTCGGCTGAAGGAGCGCTGCAATCACCAGGTTCAGGTGCTGCTCGTCCCTGAACTTCAGCGCATCCTCTTGCATGACGCCGCGCCGCTCGACGAAGACCCGCGACGGCCCGTTGATCATGATCTCGGTGATTTCCGGGTCCAGCATCAGGGACCGCAGCGGTTCCAGCGCCGGATGGTCCAGGAAGTTCATCGCGTGTTCCTTACTTCGCGCGGCCCGCAGCCCGCAAGTGGCCGTTGGGCTGTCATTCCGAGCGAGCAAAGCGAGTCGAGGAATCTCGCCGTGATCGCCGTTGTGTCGTCGTTTGCATCGTGCGGGCCGCCCGGACGTTCCGCGGCAACCGATACTACCGCGCATCTGGCGGGACCGCAACCTTGTGCGGCCCGACCCGCGCGGCTATACTCCCCGGCCGCCTGGGTTGCACCCGGAGAGCGCCCATGATGTTTCGACCAGCGCCGGCCGTCCTTCTGGGCCTTGTGGTTGTGGCCGCTACGACAGCCGCTCCTGCCGCCGACCGGCCGCAGTGGGGCGAGCGCCTCTCCCGCAACATGGTCTCCGACGAAAAGGGCCTGCCCGATTCGTTCGACCCCGGCAAGCCCAGACCCGGCTCCGAGGAGATCGACCCGGCGACCACGCGGAACGTCCGGTGGGCGGTCCGCCTGGGCTCGCAGACCTATGCCAGCCCCGTTGTCGCCAACGGCAAAGTCTACATCGGCATGAACCAGGAGCAGCCGCGCGACAGCCGCTTCGACTCCGCCCGCGCCGTGCTCCTGTGCCTGGCCGAGGCCGACGGCAAAACCCTCTGGCAACTGGCCGTGCCGAAACTCATCCGGCCCAAGTGGGGCGACTGGTTCACCGTCGGCGTGTCCTCCACGCCCACCGTTGAGGGCGACCGCGTTTACCTGGTGACCAACCGCTGCGAGGTCGTCTGCCTCGATGCCGCCGGCATGGCCAACGGCAACGACGGCCCGTACACCGATGAAGCGCGGCACATGGCCGACGAAGGCAAGCCCCCCGTTCAGCCCGGCCCCGGCGACGCCGACATCGTCTGGCTCTACGACATGATCGGCGAACTGGGCGTCCAGCCGCACAACGCGTCGAACTGCTCGGTTCTCGTGGTGGGCGATTACCTCTACGTCTGCACCTCCAACGGCGTCGAATGGACGCACAAGAACGTCATGGCGCCCGATGCGCCGAGCCTGATCGTCCTGGACAAGAAGACCGGCAAGTTGGTCGCCAAGGACGACCTGAAGATCGGGCCGGACCTGTACCACTGCCAGTGGTGCTCGCCGTCGTGGGGTGAAGTCGCCGGCAAGCCGCTCGTGTTTTGGGGCGGCGGCAACGGGTGGATGTATGCTTTTGAGCCTGTGGGCAGTCCATTGCGGATTGCAGATTGCGGATTGCGGATTGAAACAGGGCAAGGATTACCGCGCGCCAAGGCGTTTGTTTTTATTTGTCAATCCTCAATCCGCAATTCGCAATCCGCAATGGTTGAACGGGCACCGGCCACGCTGAAGGTTGCCTGGCGCTTCAATTGCGACCCCGGGGCGAACAAGGCTCCCGGCCGCGCGAGCACCGCCCCGGCCGACCCGAACGGCCCCAGCGTCTGCATCGCCATGCCGGTGCCGTACAAGAACCGCGTGTACGCGGCCTCGGGCGGCGACTGCTGGCACGGCAAGAAGGCCGGCCGCCTGGCGTGCATCGATGCCTCCAAGACCGCCGTCTCCACGGCCGCCGGCAAGGTCTGGGAGTACGACACCGGCCGCTGCATCGCCACGGTCTCGATCGCGGAGGGCCTGGTGTACGTTGCCGGGCACGACGGCCGCGTGCACTGCCTCGATGCCGAGACCGGGCAGCCCTTCTGGGTCCACGAGACCAAAGGCGAGGCTTGCGGCTCGACGCTCGTGGCCGACGGCAAGGTCTATGTGGGCACCGGCAAGGGCGACCTCTGGGTCCTGGCCGCAGGCAAGGAGAAGAAGGTCATCAGCCAGGTCCGCGTGGGCGCGCCTATCTTCACCACCCCGGTTGCCGCCAACGGGGTCCTTTACGTGGCGTCGCACCGTTACCTGTACGCCGTGGCCCGCGATGCCGCGCCCAACACTACAGCGCCACTTGCGCCAGGAGCGGCCGCGGGATAACTCAAGCCGGGGCCCCTATCACGCCGTTGCGGGGGGGTTTATCCCCGGCGCCGGCCGCGCGGGGCACAAGGCCCCGCGCTACGGCGCGCAAGTCGGGTTGCCGTAAAACGTTACGCTCATTGTCGCGCGGCAAGTGGCGCTGTAGTACTAAGAAGCCTGCGGAAACCGGAAAGCCTTGAGGTATGACCGAAGGGAAATCCATGAACAAGTTGCCGGCTCTTGCCTCCGGGTTCGTCCTGCTTATGTCGCAGGTTGCCTGGGCGGCCGAGGCCGACAACTGGCCGCGATTCCGCGGCCCCAACGGCGCGGGCACGAGCGACGCCACGACCCTCCCCGTCCAGTGGACCGAGAAGGACTACAACTGGAAGGTGGAACTGCCCGGCGGCGGGCACTCGTCGCCCGTCGTCTGGGGCGACCGCCTCTTCGTCACGAGCGGCCTGGACGACACCGGCCGACGCATCATTCAATGCTTCAAGACGGCCGACGGCTCGCCCCTCTGGAAACGCGAGTACGAGTCCGCCACCTGCAAGATGAACGGCCTGAACTCCTACGCCACCGTCACGCCCGCCGCCGACAAGGACTACCTGTTTGTCACGTGGGCGGTGCCCGCAAAATACACCGTGGTGGCCCTGGACCACGAGGGACGCGAGGTCTGGCAGCGCGACCTGGGGCCCTGGGTCAGCCAGCACGGGCACGGGGCGTCGCCCATCGTTTTCGAGGACCTCGTGATCGTGCCGAACGACCAGGACGGCAAGAGTTTCGTCGTGGCCCTGGACCGGAAGACCGGCCAGGTCCGCTGGCAGACGGACCGCAAGTCGGGCCGCGCCGCCTACGCCACGCCGTGCATCTACCGGCCCCTGAGCCCGTCGCCGGAAGTCATCCTGGCGAGCCTGGCCTGCGGCATGACCGGCATCGACGTGAAGACCGGCAAGGTGAACTGGGAGATTCCCGACGTTTTCCCCGCGCCGAAGCGTGTCGTGGCGTCGCCGGTGATTGCGGGCGGGCTGGTGCTGGCCCAGTGCGGCGAGGGTGGGGCGGGGCTCCACGTGGTGGCCGTCCGCCCGCCCGCCTGGGCGGGCGAGAAACCGGCGGTCGCCTGGAAGGTCACCAAGTCCGCTCCGTACGTCCCGATGCCCGTCATCAAGGGCGACCGGGTGTTCTTCTGGAGCGACAGCGGGACCGCCAGTTGCGTCCGCCTGGTGTCGGGTGAAGAGGTGTGGCGCGAGAAGATCGGCGGCACGTTCTACGCCTCGCCGTTGTGCGTCGGCGGGCGAATCTACAACATCTCCGCGAAGGGCGAGATGGTGGTCCTTGCCGCGACGGACAAGTACGAACTCCTGGCCCGCAATAACCTCGGCGAAAAGTGCCACGCAACGCCCGCCATCGCGGGCGGACGCATGTACCTACGCACGTGGTCACACCTTATGTCCATCGGCGGAAAGTAGCATTTAATACTACAGCGCAACTTGGCGCGGCGGGTGCGGAGACCCGCCGCGCCAAGTTGCGCTGTACTGTTAAGAGGGGCTTACACGTCCACCACCAGCCCGTCGTACGCCAGGCGGATACCGCCGGGGACCTCCTCCATCTGCGGCAGGGCGCGCTCCGTGGTCTCGTGGTCCAGGTCGTGGGTCATGTGGACGAGGTACGCCTGCCGGGGCGCCAGGTCGCGGATGGCGTCCAGCGCCTGGGCCACCGTGAAGTGCGTGGGGTGCGGCCGGTGCCGCAGGCCGTCGATGAACAGGACGTCCAGGCCGCACAGTGGGTCGCGCGATGCGGCCGGAATGCCGCGGCAGTCCGGGCACCATGCCGCGGAGCGCCCCTGGGGCGAGTCGAAGCGGATGCCCGTGGCCAGGTGGGTCCCGTGCTCCAGCGGCACCGGCGTCACGCGGTGGCCGGCGATTTCAAAGGGTTCCGTCCACGCGTGCCACTCCACGACCGGGATGCCCGTCATGCCGAAGCGTATGTCCGTCAGGGCGTAATCGAAGATGTGGAGGAGGCGGGCCAGCGAGGCCGGTGAGGCATAGACAGGCGTGGGCCGGCCGCTCAATTCCGCGAAGCGCCGCACGTCATCGAACCCCATGACGTGGTCGGCGTGGGTGTGCGTGAACAGGACGGCGTCGACGCGGTCGATGCCGGCCGCGAGCGCCTGGAGCCGCAGTTCCGGCGTCGTGTCGATCAGGACCGTCCGCTCGCCCAGGCGCACGACGGCGCTGGTGCGCATGCGGCGGTTGCGCGGGTCAGGCGAGGTGCACACGGGGCACCGGCAGCCGATCATCGGCACGCCGTGGCTGGTTCCGGAGCCGAGCACACAGATGCGCACGTTCGAGTGCCTTTCGCCGGGGGCGAATGCCTGCCCTACTCGATTAGAGCAGTTCACGGTTGCTTGTAGCACGCCGCACGGTCGCCATTAGGCTGGGCGACCGCGCTTCGCTCGTGCCCAGGCGTCCCGTGGCGCGGTGGGCAAGACTGCCCACCGCGCGATTTCCCGCTACATCCGACCGTTAACGGCTCTAACCGCGGAGAACGCAGAGGGCGCGGAGAAGAACTCAGATAAGGGGAAAGAAACCACCCTCACGCTGTTGTTGACCGTCCCTTGACGTCCTCTGCGTTCTCCGCGCTCTCTGCGGTGGACCGAACGGCCATAGATGCTGCTCTTGCGGCAGCCTTCTTCAGCGGCTATTGACCGGCTAAGCGAGGCCCGGCGGCACGTCTTCCGTGTGCCGGCACGTCGGGTACTTCGAGCACCCCAGGAACGGCCCGCGCCGGCCGCTGCGGATGACCAGGGCCGCGCCGCAGTCGGGACAGGTGCGGTCGGTCGGGACCGCCTTGGGCCGCGGCGCCCGCCGCGCCTTGGCCGCGGGTTTCGCCTTGCCTGCGCCGGCGGCGGCCTTGGCGCCCGCTCCTGTGCCTTCGGCCTTGGCCGCCTTGTCGAGCGACTTGGCGTTGCGGCACTTGGGGTACGCCGAGCACGCCAGGAAGGGCCCGCGGCGGCTGATCTTGACGACCATCGGCGCGCCGCACTTTTCGCAGACCTCGCCGGTGGGCTGGGGGCGCTGCGGATGGCCTTCGGCGTCGCAGGGCAGGGTGCTGCGGCACTTGGGATACTTTTCGCACCCCAGGAACGGCTCGCCGCGGCGGTTGTAGCGGAGCAACATCGTGCCGCCGCACTTATCGCACTTGTGCTCGGTGGCCTTCGGGGCCGGCAGTGCCGGGCCTTCCAGCGGGCGCGTGTACTTGCAGTCGGGGTACTTGGAGCATCCGAGGAACGCCCCGCGCTGCGACATGCGGCTCACGAGCGGCGCGCTGCACTGCGGGCACGGCCCGGCCTCCTCGGCCGCCTGCGCCGCCTGCGTCGCCCCTTCGTCGGAATCGAGGGGGCGCGTGTACTTGCAGTCGGGGTACTTGGAGCATCCGAGGAACGCCCCGCGCTTGGACCATCGCTTGACCAGCGGCGCGCTGCACTGCGGGCACGGCCCGGCTTCCTCGACGGGTTGATGCTTGGCGCTTTCCATTTCTTCGCTCGCTTTCTGGAGGTCGGCCGAGAAGGGTTTCCAGAACTCGCGGACGACCGTCAGCCACTGCGTCTTGGCCTCTTCGACGTCGTCGAGTTCATCTTCCATGTGGCCTGTGAATTTCACGTCCAGGATGTCCGGAAAGTGGCGGACGAGTTTGTCGGTGACGACCTCGCCCAGGTCGGTGGCATAGAAGCAGCGTATGCCCTCGCGGGGGACCATCGCCTCTTTGCAACTGGTGCAGCGGCCTTCGGCGGCGATGGGCCACATCGGCCGCCGCCGCAGGTCGCACGGCACCACCCAGGCGCACGTGGGGTAGTTCTCGCACCGCAGGAAGGCGTTCTTCTCCTGGACCACGTAGCCGCGGTCCTGGATGGTCGAGATGATCGCCGCATAGGTGCTGGGCCGGCCGATGCCGAGGCTCTCCAGTTCCCGCACGAGCGTGGCCTCGGTGAACCGCGGGGGCGGCTGAGTGAAATGCTGCTCCTCGGCCAGGTCCTTGAGGTCCAGCGGGTCGCCCGGCGCCAGGGGCGGCAATTGCTGGTCGTCCTTGCCCAGGCGGACGCCGCTGACCCTGGTGTGCCCGTCAAAGAGGAGCACGCGCCCGCGGGCCTTGAAGAGGCCGCACAGGTCGCCTTCGGCGGCCTCGATGTCGGCCTCGGTGATGTCCCAGACGGCGGGTTTCATCTGGCTGGCGATGAAGCGTTTCCAGATGAGTTCGTACAGGCGTGCATCGCCGGCGTCGAGGTACGGCCGGACGGCATCGGGGGTGCGGGCCACGTCGGTCGGGCGGATGGCCTCGTGGGCCTCCTGGGCCCCGCCGCGCGACTTGAAGACCATCGGCTTCTCGGGGACGTAGGCGGGACCGAACGTCTTGCCGATGAGTTCCCGCGCCGCCGCCAGCGCCCCCGGGGCGATGTGGTACGAGTCGGTCCGCATGTACGTGATGAGCGCCACGGAGCCCTCGGGCCCCAGTTCCACGCCCTGGTAAAGCGCCTGGGCGATGCTCATGGTCTTCTTGGCCGGGAAGCCCAGTTGCGTCGAGGCCGCGCGCTGGAGTTCGCTCGTGATGAAGGGCGGCGGCGCCTTCTCCTGCGAGGTCTTCTTGCGGATGGCCAGGACGCGGTAGGCAGCGCGGCGGAGGCGCTCGCCGACCGCGCGGGCCGCCTGGCCCGTGGCGGGGCGGAACGTCTCGCCGTTCACCTCGGCCAGCGGCGCCTTGAACGTGGCCTTCTGGCCCGCGCGGCTCAAGGTGGCGGTGATGGTCCAGAACTCCTCGGACTTAAAGTTGCGGATCTCCCGCTCGCGCTCCACCACCAGGCGCACCGCCACGCTCTGGACGCGCCCGGCCGACAGGCCCTTGGCCACCTTCTTCCACAGGAGGGGGCTCAGTTTGTATCCGACCAGGCGGTCCAGGATGCGCCGGGCCTCCTGGGCGGAGACCTTGTCCATGTTGATGTGGCCCGGCTGGGCGAACGCCGCGGTGATGGCGCTCTCGGTGATCTCGTTGAAGACGACGCGGTGGACCTTCTCGGGCGCCAGGCCCAGGGCCTCGCACAGGTGCCAGGCGATGGCCTCGCCCTCGCGGTCCAGGTCGGTCGCCATGTACACGGTGGCGGCGGACTTGACGGCCTTCTGGAGGGACCCCAGGACCTTCTTCTTGCCCTTGAGGACCTCGTACTCGGGTTTGAAATCGTGCTCGATGTCCACGCCGAGGGTCCGCAGAGGCAGATCGCGCACGTGGCCCATCGACGCCTCGACGTGGAAATCCTTGCCGAGGTATCGCTCGATCGTCTTGGCCTTGGCCGGACTCTCGACGATGACCAGGTTCTTCGCCACTCCCGAATCCTCGCTCACAACCCCCAGCGGCCCCAGGCGGCCGGTCCGCGGGCGGACGCCACGCGGAAACCGGCCGGGCGAGACGCCCTCATACTCTCGGCAGCCTCGGCTGTCAAGAAGTAAAGAAAGTTCCATGTTCCAAGTTCCAGGTTCCAAGTTCAGGGTTGAAAAGAGTTTCGGCGCCTTACCCAATACACTTGCCCGGCGGCTGTCCGGTCTCTAACTTGGAACTTGAAACTTGGAACTTGGAACTTGGAACTTGGAACTTGGAACTTGGAACTGATTTTCCGGAGGCCCCATGAACTTCGAGGAACTCATTGTTCGCAGCCGCTCCTACCGCCGCTTCGACGCCTCGAGGCGGATCAATGCGGCCACGTTGCGCTGCCTGGTGGACATCGCCCGCCGCACGCCCAGCGCCGCCAACCGCCAGCCCCTGAAGTATATTCTCATCAGCGACGCGGGCGGATGCGCGCGGCTGTTCCCTCACCTGAAGTGGGCGGGGGCGCTCAAGGGCTGGGGCGGCCCGGCCGAACGCGAGCGGCCCACCGCCTACGTCATCGTCCTTTCGGACACGCAGATCTCCGCCGACCCCGGCTGCGACCACGGCATCGCGTGCCAGTCGATGCTTCTGGCAGCGGTGGAGAAGGGCCTCGGCGGCTGCATGCTCGGGGCCATCGACCGCGACGCCATCCGCCGCGAGTTCAAGGTCCCCCAGCGCTACGCCATCGCCCTGGTGGTGGCCCTGGGCGTCCCGGCCGAGACGTGCATCCTCGAGAACGCCGCACCCGGCGGCGACGTCACCTACTACCGCGACGCCCAGAGCGTCCACCACGTGCCCAAGCGGCCCCTGGACGAGATCATCCTGAACGTGTAGGCTGGGCAACGCCCCGTACGTGTTTAGAGCCGCGGCTTTTCTCCCCTCTCCCCGCCGTGGGAGAGGGGGGGGGGGTGCGGGGCAACGCGCCGCTGGACCCCTCACCCGGCCTTCGGCCACCCTCTCCCGCAAGGGGAGAGGGAACAACGCTAAACACGTACAGCGCCCCGGCTTTCGTGGCGCGGCTCTTACCACTACAGAGCCACTTCGCGCGGCGGGTACGGAGACCCGCCGCGCAAATCGCCAAGTGGCGCTGTAGGATTACTTCAGCACCGCCACGGTCGCCCCGCGGCCGCCCTCGTGTTTCTCGCCATAGCGGAACGAGGCAATCAGCGGGTGCTTCTTGAGCATCGCGTGGACGGCGTCGCGCAGGGCGCCCGTTCCGAAGCCGTGGATGATCCGCACGCTTCCCAGGCCCGCCAGGCACGCCTCGTTCAGGTACGTCTCCAGGCTCCGCATCGCCTCTTCGACGTGCTGGCCGATGAGTTTGACCTCGGGCGCCACCGACACGGGCCGGCGGACCACCGTGTGCCCGTGTGGGGGAGGCGCAGGGGCGGCCTCGGCGTCCGGCTCGCGCAGCGTCGCGGCATCCACCTCGATGGCCAGGCCCTCGGCATTCACCTCCACCTTGCCGCGGCGCTCGTCCACGCGGACCACGATGCCGGGGCGATTCATCGCTTCGACCCACACGCGCCGGCCCACCCGGAGGTCGTCAACGGGGATGCCCGCGCGCACCTTGGGGGCCAGTTCCACTGCCTTTTTCTTGAAGGACGCCCGTTTCTCCTCGACCTTTCGGCGGAGTTGCCTGGCGGCGGCGGCATCGGCGCCCTCGCGGCGGGCCTCCTCGATGGCCCGCTCCATCTCGCGGCGGGTGTTGTCCACGAGGCCGCGCGCCTCTTCGACCGCCTTGCGCAGCGATTCCTTGCGCTCGCGCTTCAGTTCCTCCAGGCGCCCGGAGAGTTCCTTGCGGGCCTCCTCGGCCTCGGCCCGTTCGCGCCGGGCCTTCGCGGCATCGGCCTCCGCCTTCTTTAGCGCCGCCGTCAGCCGCGACAGGAGGCCTTCCATCTCGATGGCCCGCGAATCCACCAGGCCCTCGGCCGTCCGCAGCACTTCCTCCGGCAGCCCGTGCCGCCGCGCGATCGAAAGCGCGTGGCTCGCCCCGGGGAGGCCGATGACCAGGTGGTACGTGGGCGCGAGCGTCTTCGGGTCGAACTGGACCGCGGCGTTCTCCATGCCTTCCTGCTCGTGGACGAAGCCCTTGACCTGGCCCAGGTGCGTCGTGGCCACCGTGAGGGCGCCGCGGTCGTGCAGGGCCTTGAGGATGGCGCACGCCAAGGCCCCGCCCTCGACGGGGTCGGTGCCCGCGCCGATCTCGTCCAGGAGGACCAGGGTGCGTGGGCCCGCCTGCGCCAGGATTTCGCGGATGTGCCGGATGTGGCCGGAGAACGTCGAGAGGTTGGCCTCGATGCTCTGCTCGTCGCCGATGTCCACCAGCACCCGCTCCAGCAGGGGGAACGTCGAGCCCTCCTTCGCGGGCACCAGGAGGCCGGTCTGCGCCAGGAGGCACACCAGGCCGATTGTTTTCAGGGACACCGTTTTGCCGCCGGCGTTCGCGCCGGTGATGGCGATGGTCCGCACGGCCGCGCCTGGGGCGCCGCCGGCCGCGCGCGGCGGCCCGCCGAGTTCAAAATCGAGCGGCACGACCGCGCCGCCCGAGCCGGCGATCGCATCTTCCAGGATCGGGTGCCGCCCGGCGGCGATCCGCAGCCGCCCGTCTTCCGCGAAGACCGGCCGCGTCATGTGGTGGGCCCGGGCGTACCGCGCGGCCGCGCGCACCACGTCAAACTCCACCAGCACGCGGAGGGTCTCGCGCAGGCCCCACAGGCGCTCGCGCACAGCGCGGGTCAGTTCGCGCAGGATCCGCTGGATTTCGCGCTCCTCATCCGAGGTCAGCGACCGCAACTCGTTGCCCGGCCCCACCAGGAACTGCGGCTCGACGAACGCCGTGTAGCCGGTGTCCGAGCGGTCGTGGATGATGCCGGGCACCTCGCCCGCCTGGGTCGCCAGGATCGGAACGACGTAGCGTCCGTTGCGCAGGGTGACGTAGTCGCCCGTCAGGAAGGGCTTGAGGTCCGCCTTCTGGAGCAGGGTTTCCAGGCGCTTTCGGATGCGGTCCTGGAGGTCGCGGACCTGGCGGCGGATGCGGCGGAGTTCCTCGCTGGCGTCGTCGGCCACCGAGCCGTCGGGCTGGATGGCCCGCTCGATGGCCGCCAGGAGGTCCGGCTCCGGCGCGAGGTCCATCGAGAGTTTCCACAGGCTGGGCGCCGTGTCGCGCAGCCGCTTGAAGGTCCGCTGCAAGTCGCGGGCGTTGCGCAGGACGGACGCCACGGTCTGGAGGTCCGGGGCGGTGAGGGCCGAGTCCTCGATGGCTGCGCGCTCGAGAATCGGCCCGGGGTCCTCGAACCGCTCGACGGCGAAGTCGTGCCCCTGGTCCAGGATCGCGGCGGCCTCGCCGATGCGGTCGGCCCGCGTGCGGATGCCCTCGGCGTCCGTCAGCGGCGCCAGGGCCCGCACCGCCGCCGCGCCCAGCGGCAACATGCACCCCGCGGCGATGCGGTCCAGCACCTTGCCGAATTCGAGTCTTTCGAGCGTGTGTGCGTTCATGGTGCTCCGGTGCCACCAGCAAGCGCTGTCATTCCGAGCGAGCGCAGCGAGTCGAGGAATCTCGCCGTGGCGGTTGCCGTTTGCACGTGCGCACGGCGAGATTCTTCGCTTCGCTCAGAATGACAACGCTTGCTCTTGTCCTCCGCGCAATCCTTGCCCGCGCGCGGCAGCGTGCTATAATACGCCCCCGGCGTTGAGGGACAACGCCATTTTTCTGTGCAGACCCTCGGGGGCAGCGCAAGGAGCGCCGGGATGGTGCCGCTCAGTAGTCCGTCACACTTGTTCTTGTGGGTTGAACCTTGTCGCGCGGTCGCCATCAGGCTGGGCGACCGCGCGGCGGGCAAGACTGCCCGCCGCGCGAGCGCTACTCACGATTTCAATGGTGACGGACGGCTCAGCATCCAGTTGTACAGTGTTCGCGAGGCCGCCAAGACCGCCTTCATCGGGGTCCTGCGGAGGGTCGCCGCATGAAAACGCGTCTCCTCTTCCTGTTTCTGGCCCTCGTGGCGGGCGTGCTCCTGTTCGCGGGGGTGCAATCCGGGCTTCTGTCTGCGCCCCGCCCAGCAGGATGGCCGGCCCCTGCGTCTGCCGCCCCGGGCCCCGCCGTCGCCGCCCCGGCCGCACCCGACAAGGTGGCCGTCACCATCCTTCACATCAACGATACGCACGGTCAGACCGAGCCGTACACCGAGAACGACAAGAGCATCGGCGGCTACGCCCGCCTGGCGACGCTGGTCCAGGACGCCCGCGCTTCGAGCCAGGCGGCCCGCGTGTTCCTGGTTCACGCCGGCGACGAACTCAGCCGCAGCGACCAGTTGACGCGCGCGACCCTCGGCGCCGCCAACGTCGCCATCTGGAACCGCCTGGGCTTCGACATCTGGGTTCCCGGCAACGGCGACTACTACGACGGCGTGGACGTCCTGCGGGCCCGCATCCGCGAGTTCAAGGGAACGGTGCTGGCGGCCAACGTGGTGGTGGCGGCCGGCAACGCGCCGCTGGCCAAACCGTACATCATCCACCAGGCGGGGCCGGTGCGCATTGCGTTCCTGGGTCTCTGCTTTCTCAGCCCGGGGGAGCCCACGACCGCGCTGTTCCGCGTGGCCGACGCCACAACGACCGCCAAGGCCCTGGCCGCGGACCTCCGCAAGCAGGCCGACGTGGTCGTGGCCGTCACTCACCTGGGCCACTGGCCCGACCGCCGCATGGCGGCCGCCGTCGAGGGGCTCGACCTCATCATCGGCGGGCACTCGCACACCGTTCTGCCGACGGGCACACGCATCAAGGACCCCGGCGGCAAGGAGGTCCTGATCGTCCAGGTCGGCGAGTCCATGCGATACCTGGGCAGGGTGGACCTGGTGCTTACGAAGGCCGACGGCGCCTGGCGCATCGCCGAGTCCTGGGCGTCGCTCACGGCCATTGACGACAAGGTCAAACTGGACCCGACGATGAAGGCCCTCATGGCGAACCTGTTCGACAAGGCCACCCGCGGCGCTCCCGCCGAAGCGCCGGTGCCGGCGGGCAGCCCATGACCGGTTGCCGCGACACCTGCCTGACCGCCCCCGACGAGAAACTCCTCGCTGAGTGCACCGTCGAGACCTACCGCGCCAGCGGCCCGGGCGGCCAGCACCGCAACAAGACCGAGTCGGCCGTGCGGCTGACGCACCGGCCCACCGGCGTGGTCGTCACGGCGACCGAACGGCGCAGCCAGCACGAGAACCGCCACCGGGCGCTCGTTCGCCTGCGGCAGGCCATCGCCCTGAAGGTGCGCGAGGCCGTGCCGCCCGCCCAGCCCGCCTGCCGGCCGGCGGGCAGGCAGGATGGCGGGCCGGACGCCGCCCTGGCCCACGTCTTGGGCGACCCCGGGTGGCCGCGCATCAGCCAGCGCTCGCCGCTGTACCTGGTTGCGGCGGCGCAGGTGCTGGACCACCTGGAGGCCGCCGCGGGGCGCGCCAGCGACGCCGCCGACCGGCTGGGCGTCTCGACCGCCTCGCTGGTGAAGTTTCTCACCCTGGACCCGGACCTCTGGGAGGCCGCCAACGGCATCCGCCGGCGCTTCGGCCAGAAACCGCTTCGCTGAGCCCCGTTGCCCCTCTAATTCCTTTTGCTTCGCGCACCTGTTTCTGGGATTTTGTCAGACAAACGGGGCGGCCCTCCGCCTCTTCTAAGGTGAATGACAGGCATGCCCGCGACGCCAGATGATCTGTTTGAAGGTCTGGCTGCCGGCCGCGAGGAAGCGTTTGCCGCGCTGTACGACGCGTACGGCGCCCGGCTCTTCGCGGCGGCGTGCGTGATGCTTGGCTCGCGCGAGGAGGCGGAAGATGCCGTGCAGGACGTATTCGTCGGCCTGGTGCGGGCGCGGGAGCGGCTGCGGCACATCGAGAACCTCAAGGCGTACCTGTTCGCGTCGCTCCGCTATGCGGCCATTCATCGGATGCGGCGGGCGAAGGCGTTGCAGTTCGACACGGCCGAGGTCGCGATGCCCGCGGCCGATGCCGGTCCGGACGCCGAGATCAGCCGCCGGCTTGATCGGGCCCTTCGCCGCCTGCCGCGCGAGCAGCGCGAGGTCATCGCCTTGCACGTCGACGCCGGGCTGACGTTCGCGGAGGTCGCCGCCGTGCTGGACCTGAGCGCGAACACGGCGGCCAGCCGCTATCGGTACGCGATGGAGAAACTTCGCGAGGCCATGAAGGAGCCGGACCGTGGACCCGTTTGATCTGCCGCGTGAATTGCGGGACCTGGAGCGCCGCCTGGCCGCGCGCGGCCGGCCCGAGCCGTCGGCCGACCTTCGGCCGCGTGTCCTGGCGGCCGTGCGCCGCGAACTGGCCGCGCGGCCCGCCCTCACGCAGTGGGTTTGGGGCGGGTTCTGGCAGTACGCGGCGGCTGCGGCGGCAGGCCTTTTGCTCGTTCTTAATCTCCTGATGAGCATGGGCAACCGCAGCGACTTTCCGGTTTCGCGGGCTGCCAACGGGGCCGACGTTCAGCAGGCGGCGGCCATGATTTGCGAACTCGTTTCTTTCATCACCCCCGAGGAAGCGGCGCGCGAGGCCCTTCTTCTGCGCGCCGGGTCGCACCTGGAGATGGTGCCGCAGCCGCGGCCTGGCGTTACCGGCCTGCGCGCACTGCGGCAGATTGAGGAGGGACCACCGTGGGTTACGCAATGATGTGGCTGGAGTGGATCGCCGTTGCGATCCTGTTTGCGGCTGTAGCGACGGCATGCCTGGCTCGGCTGCGGCGGGCGTGGTTGCGGATCGGCCTCTCCGTGGCGGCCGCCGTGGTGCCCATCGTCAAGGGGTCCGTCATTGCCTTCATTTTCGCATTTGTCGCCGTGAAAACGCTGCGCCAGTGGTACACGTATCACTGGTTCCTGTTCTGGTTCTCGTGGACGGCGTGCTCGGCGGCGGGAATCGTTTGGGTGCTTGTGGCGGGGCTGCGTCGGCGCGGAGAGCCGTCGCCGGGGGCCGCCTCCTGGCCGTGCGGCAGGTTGGGCTTGGGTCTGGCGGCCGCGCTCGTGCTGAGTTGGATCACGTTCTGGAATATGGACCTCTCGGTGAGAAGCTCGCTGACGGCGCTGCGGGCGGAGGCTGGGGCGCTGGCGCTCTCGGTCGCTCCGGCCCGGCCGCCGGAGTCCGAGAACGCCGCGCCGCTCTATCGCCAGGCGTGCGACGCCATGGTCAAAGGCGACGAACTTCCGCCCGAGTTCAAAGAGAAGTGGACCCAGTGGCGCGGCGCCAACGGCAGCGCCGACGGCGTCAGCCTGCCGGATCCGAAGTTGGAGTCGTTCCTTGCGCGCAGCAGCGGGGCGCTCGGCCTGCTGCGTCGCGCCGCCGCAATGCCCGCCTGCTACTTTGACCACGGTTACGGCCGGCCGAGTTTCAGCACTACGTTGCCGGAAATAAGCGACTTTCAAGCCGCCGCGAGGCTCCTGGCCCTTGATGCCCGCGTCAAGGCCGCCCAGGGACAGTTGCCCCGCGCGATGGAGGACATCAGGGCCATTTCTGGCATAGCGCGGCACTGCACGGAGAGTCCGATCCTGGTGTCGCTCCTGCTTGCGGCCAGTGTCGACGAGATCGGGGTGACCGCGCTGGAGGCCGTCTTGAACTCCTCGCGGCCGGAGGCGGCGCTCCTGGCGGGTCTCAACGTGTCGCCGCCGGGGATGTTGCAGCGGAACCTGCCGCGCGCGTTTCGCATGGACGAGGCGTTCGGGCTGTCCTTCGCGGTCGACATCGGACTTGGCGACGACCCCTTGGCCGAGGAGTACTACCTGGGCTCAATGAATCCGAAGTCGGCCACCCTAATCAAGCAGTACGTCCTTGCCTGCTGGCGGATCTTCCTGCTGCAAGAGGAAGCGGCGGCCTATCGCGGCGGCATGCGCGAGTGCGAGCGTCTGGCGGCCATGCCGTACTACGAGGCGGCCGCGGAGTGGAAAACGTTGGAAAAACCGGAGGGCATCTGCCGTCGTGGAGTACTGGCGAAGATTATGATGCCGGCGCTCGGGCGGTGCGCGGTGGTGGTCGCCCGCGGCGACGCCCTCCATGCCCTTGCCTACGTGGCCGTTGCGGCGGCACGCTATCATGCTGAGAAGGGTCGACTGCCGGAGACGCTCGATGTCCTTGTGCCGGATTACCTGCCCGCCGTGCCGCGCGACCCGTTTGACGGAAAGCCCTTGCGCATGGTTGCTCGCGACGGGCGGCTCGTGTTCTATAGCATCGGGCCGGACCTGAAGGACGAGGGCGGCGCCGCGTTTGACGATGAGAAGCGCACCGGCGACCTGACCTTCTCCCTCGGCGCTGCCGGCGGGGAGAAACACTGACGACGGCGCGCCGCGAACAGGGTAGGGCGTTACTTACGGGGGCTACTGCCTCTGGCCGGGTGGCACGCCCACAGTTTACCCAACGTTTTGCATCTGAGGCATAACTTGTTGACAGAGCCGTTCTTCCACGCGAGCCCCGCCAGGGGCGGACTGATCTCTAGCCCAGGCCGCAAGGCCTGGGTGACCAGATGCAACAATCCCCCTTCTTCTCTTCTTCCTCTTGAGAGCCCCGTAGGGGCGACTGAACGCCGCTCAGTCGCCCCTACGGGGCTCCACAAACAGGAAATCCGTCTTGCCCGCTGTTCCCCGGGCTCGCGCCCGGGGCTAGAGATCAGTATGCCCCTCCGGGGCGAGTAAGGTAAGACCATCGTCCCGTTCATGCAAAATGTTGTTACCCGCCTGGGCGGGCCGCTGCCGGCCCGCCTGGGCGGGCCGCTTTACGCGTGGGCATGCTTGCCGGCGGGGCGAACGAGCATGCCCAGCGAACGGCGTGCTGGGCATGCCACCCCCGAAACTTGTGACGCCGTGTCAAACATGACCGCCGGCCGGCGGTTGCGGTCCTCTGCCGACCTCACTATAATGTCCTCCGGGGATTGTGGCAGGGCTGGCGTGAGCAGGTAGGTACTCCGTATGTGCGCGGCGGGTCTCCGTACCCGCCGCGGTACCCCTGCGGCCGTCCCTATCGCGGCGGGTGCGGAGACCCGCCGCGCAAAGGGGTAGTTGTACGCACGCAATCTTAAAACGCTATAAAACGCTCCAGCGTGAGCAGGTATGGACTCTATGCCCGGAAGCGGCAACAACCCTGGGTCCCGTCGTCACAATCGCGGCGGGCAAGACTGCCCGCCGCGCGAATCGCGCGGTCGCCATCAGGCTGGGCGACCGCGTCATAGGGGGCTTGTCTGATGGCCTGGCACTCCACGTGGAACGACCCGCCCCGGCGCCGGGGATTCTTTGTTGACCGCGGGGGCATGTTTCCGCCCGGCGTCCTGCTCATCCTGATCCTGACGTTTGCCTGTTTTGTGCTCGAAGCCGGCGGCCAGGCGCGGCCGCTGCTGGCGTACGGATCGCTGACGGCGTACAGCCTGCTCCACCTGGAGGTCTGGCGGCTCGTCACGTACATGTTTCTGCATGCTTCAATAGACCACATCCTTTTGAACATGCTGGTGTTCTGGATGCTGGGAATGGTGTTCGAGCGGCAGATCGGAACCCGGCCGTTCCTGGGCCTCTACCTGGCTTCGGGCATCGCGGGCGGCCTGTGCGAGTGTGCGTTCAACACGGCCATGTACGTGCTGTACGGGCACGAGGGGTTCCTGCTGGTGCCCGCGGTGGGGGCTTCGGCGGGCGTGGCGGGCATCCTGGTGGCCTTTGCCACGCTGAACCCGCGGGCCCGGTTCCTCATCATGTTCATCCTGCCGATGGAGGCCTGGCTGGCCGCGGTCCTCTACGTCCTGTACGAAACGTGGCCGGTCGTGGCGGCGCTGGTGCATGGCCCGTCGCCGACGCGCGACGACAACGTGGCCCATGCGGCCCACTTCGGCGGCGCGATGCTGGGCTTCGTGTGGATGAGGTGGGGCGGCGCTCTCGGCGACCTTCTGCGCCGCGGCCCGCCCATGAGGGTCGAGCGCCGCTGGGACCCCCTGAGCGAAGACGAAGAAGATGAGGAAGACCGCATCCTCCAGAAGATCCACGATGAGGGCATCGACGGCCTGACCGTCCAGGAGAAGATGTTCCTCCAGGAGATGACCCGCCGCCGGCAGGGGCGGAGGTAGGCGCCCCGTTCGTGGCGCTTGTTCAGCCGTCGGTACGGCGACGGTTGTTTTTGCGTCCGCGCTATTCGCGTCGCCGTGCCGGCGACGGCTAAACGCGCGCGGGCGCGCCCGCGGCCCTCACCCCGGTTGCCCACCGGGCGACTGCTTCGGCTTGATGAACAACACTTCGGCATGCTTGACCCATCCGGTTCTGAGGTCCACGCGGAACCACCCTTCACCGTTCTTCTCGTGGAACCGGGTGGGCGAGCGCCTGCCGAGTTCCTTCAGATCGTATTGTGCCCAAGTCTTTCCCCTATCCGTGGAAACGATGAAGCCGGTTGCCATCGGCGATGCGGGTGCGCAGTGCGACGCCAGAATCACGCCGTCTTGAAGGATCATGCTTGCCGACTCGACCTGCGGATTAAATAACAGCGTGTGCTTCTCGGGCTTGGCGAGGTCTGCGGGATCGCACCGGAAGATGCCTCGGTCGTGCGGCTTCGGGCCGTTCGCATCGCTAATCCAGTAGAGTTGCCCGTCAACGAAGTTGATGCCGCCCGACTTGTACCGCGAGTTCGGCCTGTCCGACACGAGAACCTTCCACTGCCATCGGTCCTTCGCCGAGTCATAGGCGCCCCTGAGCCAGTGGCACTCGTGCGCCGCGCCCATATCGTGGTCGCCGGTGCAGGCATAAAACGCGTCTTCGGCCGGATGGTAAGCGACCGCGTGAACGTGGCGGCAGAACACCGGGTTGTCAGGGTTGCCCAGCAGCGTGCCGGTTCCGCCTCCACCCGGAGAGCCGTTGTCCCGGTGTTGCGCATTCTGCCCGAAGGAATGAGCGATCTTCACGGTCTGCCCGTTGTCGGTCGAGTAGTAGATATTCACGGGGGCCGCGCCGCCAAGGACGTTGCAGTAGTTCCCCCACACCATCATCTCCGTGCCGTTCACGTCCCAGGAAACGACGCCCGGGAGCGTGCGGAAGTACCAGCCGGGGTTGTCCGGATTCTGCGGCGTGTGCGGGACGTAATCGGAGCCGTCGGCGGCTTTAACGGTAACCGGCCGGTAGGTCTTCAGATTGTCGGTGCTGACATACAGTTTCGAGCCGGTGGCGAAGACAATGTTTCCGTTCTTGAGGATGTGACTGAACGTGATGCGCTGGGCGTCGGGGAAGGCGATGCTGTTCGGCCAGGTGCGGCCGTTGTCTTCCGACAAGAAGATCGTCCCGTTGGCATAGCCGAACGCCTTGCTGGCGCGCTGCGAGTCGATGTACCGGCCCGGCGGCGGCAGGCGATACCAGAAGTGACCGGTGGAGGCGAGTTCAGACGTGGGCGCAATCTGCTCGGCGCCCAGCCATGCCGCGCCGGGCACGAACATGCCGCCGGCGGCCGCCGCCGCGGCGCCCAGGAACCGGCGGCGAGTTACTTGTTGTCGTGGCGTCACAGGATCGTTCCTTCCGCATTCGGTTGCGATTCACGGCGTCCGAACCTCTTGTCGTCGCCACCGGGACCCCGTAACAGTCGCCTGGCGTAACTGAGTTTCGTTGCGAGACGAGGCTGTGTCAAGCGCGCCCTCGCACCGCGGCACTGCTATCTCCATACTGGGTCTGAGCCTCTCCCCAACTTAGCGCGGTGGGTCGGGAGACCCACCGCGCTTATGCCTAAGTGGCGCTGTAGTGCTAAACGGCACAGGCCATTCAGCCGGCGACTTCATTCGCCGAGTTGATTCGCCAGGCGCACCACTTCGGCAACCGTGTACGCCTCGCCGCGCGCTTCCGGGTCGAGGCCCGCGGCCCGGAGGGCCGCCGCCCACGCTTCGGGCGAGCCGCGGGCGGGGTCGGCCAGCGCCAGGCTGCGCGCGGCCCGCTTTCGCCGGTGCATGAACAGGCCGTGGACCGTCCGGCGAAAGACCTCCACGTTGCGGATGGCGCGGCGGCGGCCGGCCTGCGGCCGGATGCGGACCATGGCCGACCCGACGCGCGGCCGCGGCCAGAACACGCCCGGCGACAGGCGCCGCAGCACCTCGACCTCGGCCAGCGCCTGGACGATCACGCCCACCGGCCCGTAATCGGGCGTTGCCGGCCGCGCGGCCAGGCGTGCGGCCACCTCCTGCTGCACGGTAAAGACCAGGCGCTCCATGGGCGGCCGGCGCAGGACGAGTTCGGCCACCAGCGGCGTGGCCGCCTGGTAGGGCAGGTTGGCGACGAGTTTGACCGCCCCGCGGGCGGCCGCCGAGCGCTCGCCGAGCAGGCGCAGCACCTTCGGCGAGACGGTGTGCTTGTCGGCCAGGATGTCGGCCACCAGGAGGTCCAGGTTTTCGGCCCCGGCGAGGCGCTCGCGCACGACCTCGGCTATAGCGGGGTCGATCTCGACCGCGACGACCCGCCCGGCGCGCTCCACCAGCAGTTCCGTCAGGTTGCCGACGCCGGGGCCGACCTCCAGGACCGTGTCGGCCGGGCCGAGGTCGGCGGCATCGACCAGGAGGCGCATGAGGTTGCCGTCGACGAGGAAGTGCTGGCCGTAGCGTTTTTCGGGCCTGAGGCCCGCGTCGGCGAGCATCGCACGGATTTCAGTCTGCGTCGGCGGATGGCTCATTATATGTACACTTATATTTGGCGCGGCGGGTCTCCTGACCCGCCGCTCGAAGACGCCAGCCGGGCCGGTCGTGCGGCACGCGCGGCGGGTCGGGAGACCCGCCGCGCCGATGCTGGTTCACCCATCCTGGCGGTCTCGCCGCACCATATCAACCGCCAGGCGGATGGCGGCCTTCATGCTGCCGGGGTTCGCCTGGCCGCGGCCGGCGATGTCGTAGGCCGTCCCGTGGTCGACGCCCGTGCGGATAATCGGCAGCCCCAGCGTGATGTTGACCGACTCGTCCATCGCGACGGTCTTCAGCGGAATCAGGCCCTGGTCGTGGTACAAGGCCACGATGATGTCGAACTTGCCGCGCGCCGCCTGGAGGAACGCCGTGTCGGGCGGCAGGGGGCCGAAGGCGGCGATGCCCTCGGCGGCGGCCTGCTCGATCGCGGGCTGGATGATCTGGCGCTCCTCGTGGCCGAATCGTCCGGCCTCGCCCGCGTGCGGGTTCAGGCCGCACACGCCCACGCGCGGCACGGCAATACCGAACCAGCGCCGCAGCGCGGCGTCGGCCAGGCGGCAGGCCCGCAAGATGCGCTCCACGGAGAGCGTGCGGATGGCCTCTACGAGCGACACGTGGATGGTCGCCAGGACCACGCGGAACGGCCCGCCCGCGAACATCATGGCCACGTCTTTGGAGCCGAACTTCTCGGCCAGGAGTTCCGTGTGGCCGGGCCAGGGGTGGCCCGCCATGCGCATCGCCTCCTTGGAGATGGGCCCGGTGACGAGGGCGTCAATCCAGCCGCGCCGGGCGGCGTCGATGGCGGCGAGGATGCAGCGGACGCTGGCCTCGCCGCCGATGCGGCTGGGACCGCCCGGGCGTACGCCCGCGTCGCCGCCGCTGTGGATGAGTTCCACGCCGGCCACGTGGCCGTCCCACTCCTCGGGCGGGTGCGAGTGCGTGATGAACGACGGCACGCGGCCGCCCAGTTCCATCCACTTGATGGGCGGATAGCCGAACACGACGAACCGGGCCAGGCGCAGGATGCCCTCGTCGGCCAGCGCCTTGGCGGCGACCTCCGGGCCGATGCCCGCCGGGTCGCCCAGGGTGATGCCGATGCGAGGGATTTCCGGTTCGACCATGACGGGCGCCGTTTATTGATGCATGTGTTCTAGTCGATAAAGCCGGAGCGGGCGAGGGCCTCCAGGAGCCGCTGGTCGGCCTGGCCGCCGGCGACGGCCGCCAGGGCCCGCCGCACGTACTTCGCAAGGAGGTCCGTCTCGAGGTTCACGCGGTCGCCGGCGGCCAGCGCCCCGAGGGTCGTCTCCCGCAGCGTCGTCGGGATGAGCGCGACGGAGAAGGCGGGCGGCGCCGCCTCGACAACCGTGAGGCTCACCCCGTCGACGGCGATGGAGCCCTTGGGGGCGATTTCCGGAAAGAGTTCCGCCGGGGCTTCCACGCGGAGCCGCCAGCCGTCCGGGCGCTCGCGGTTCTCGATGACGCGGCCGGTGGCGTCGATGTGGCCGGCCACGAAGTGGCCGCCCAGCCGGTCGCTCGGCCGCAAACTGCGCTCGACGTTCACCCGCGTGCCCGGGCCCCACGAGCCGACCGTGGTGCGGGCCAGCGTCTCGGCCACGGCGTCGAACGCCGCCACCGTGCCCTCCAGGGCCGCAACGGTCTGGCACACGCCTGCCAGCGCGATGGAGTCGCCCGGGCGGACGCCCTCGGCCGCGCGGCCCAGGCCCACCTGCAGCCGCACGCCGGCGCCGGCCCGCTCGGCCGATACGACGGTTCCGATGGTTTCCACGAGTCCGGTGAACATGGCAAGGTTCATCGTAAGCCGCGGCAGGGGACCCGTCAAGCGCCTTGAATTGCGGATTGTACTGATGGCGGAAGGGGTCAGGAGCCTTAAAGACGTAGGGCTCCTGACCCCCTTGCCCGCCCGCACACCGCCGCACCCCACCGTAAGTGACACAATACTGCGGATTGCGGACCTGTCCGCCGAAGCGGCGCAGCCGCGAAGGTGGATTGCGGATTGAACGGCAAGTCGCCACGGCTATACTGGCCGCACTCGTGCCGGCGAAGGATAGGCCCCATGGGCGAAGCACCGCAACTTGCGCCGCCTCCTGCCGACCTCCTCGGCAAGGACCCCGCCCCGTGGCTGGG
>Ga0315289_10003371_pt1 | contig 24259 bp, 25 predicted proteins | sample YL17G11_40_MG_FD_203452 | JGI IMG/M metagenome (GOLD analysis project Ga0315289, IMG submission 203452) | Sediment microbial communities from Yellowstone Lake, YNP, Wyoming, USA - YL17G11_40 | ecosystem: Environmental > Aquatic > Freshwater > Lake > Sediment | place: USA: Wyoming | collected...
CGGGCCATTGCCGGCGGTATTCCGCGGCAGAGTTGCGACAAAAGCTCGTGGGGACGGGATTCAGGATGGAGTACCTTTCGCAGTTCATGGCCAGCACTTTTCCGCTGATGTGGACGAGCCGGCGTCTATTCGATCTGCACCAACGCTTTGGAGGCGCAAAAATGAAAGGCCCCAACCGGAACTTGAGGGGATTGAAAATCGTTCCGGGCATCAATGAGCTCCTGATGTGGATTTTGTACCAGGAAGCGCGACTGATCGGTCGCCGGATGCAATTGCCCATTGGAACTGTTCTGGTAGCGGTGGCTCGACATGGATCGGTAGCAGATTGAACAACCGGCCACGCCAGATTAGGTTTGTCCTTGTGAAAGTGAGCATCGAATCGCCGACAGATCAGCAGTGCAATGGAGTACTCCTGCCCATCGTTCTTCTCGGCTCGCCTCTGGCGTTGTTTCTGCTGCTGCACACTCTGCTGCGACAGAAGTCCTGCATGAGAGGCGATTTAAGAACCGGCGATTGTTTCGATTTTCTCACTCCAGATTTTACTCACTTTCCCCTGTGGATTAATCCAGCGACTGAACAGGGACAAAAACGCACTCTGGAACCGGTCATCCAAGCAGGGCACTCCCTGATGCCTTCAGCGGATCTACTCAGCTGGCTTTGAGAAAAGGTTGCAGGAAAACCGGAATGTCGGGAGGCGAGAGCTGATCAAACCAGTGCTAATCGCCCGTAGCAGAGCTAATCCCCCGTAGCTTTGAACTTCCGCTGCTTGACGGTAATGTCGAGGACAAACTGCGTAACACGATCGATCAAGGTGGTTATGACGCCTATCTGTGAGACAACGACCGCGCGACGAAGCAACATGACCGGTGGCTCCCGCAGGATGGCGTCGTCCTCCTTGAGCGTACTGTTGGTTCTCTCCAATGCCGAACCGAGGGCATGCAATTGCTGATAACGATCGGATCCTCTTGGCATTTCCAGGATGAGCCAGGGGTGTTGAGCAATGGAGACGTGAGTCGAAAAGCCGAGGCGGTTCGCATGATGGGGACATTCCCGGTAGAGTTTGAGATTCGAGGGAAGATTGGATTTGACGCATTGCTTAAAGCAGGAAAAAGAAAGCCTGGCGGCCGTGGAGTCAAAGCCGTTTGGTCGAGTCAGGAAATGGCAGTACGGGACACACAACCAACCGTTGCGATCGTGACCTCGTCCGAGCAGGGCTTCACGGGTTAGCTTTTCGTTCCGAGGGTTGTAGTCAACCAACGGAACTGCTCCGCGGATTCGAGCATATTCGTGGTTCAGGAAACTTGAGCACGAAGCCAAGCCTACGGAGCGGTTCTTCGACTCGGAAGAATTTAAGGTTGTCGCTGTCGACTGCGGAAAGCTCGTCAACAAGCATCGACGGGGAGAACACCCAAGATGATGCGTCTTGTCCCCTGAGAAAATGGGTTGTAACCGAGCGGTGCGCTGCCGCAAACGTCGGGCAACAAATCAGTAGGAGTTCTTAAATCGCCTCATGATCACCTTCGATCAAGCACTATGTCTTGCGATGTCACGAAACTAAATTCGGGCTTATCCATTGTTGTGCCGGTCTATAACAGCGAGGGTACGCTTCCTGACCTGATCAGGCGCCTCGATCCGGTTTTGCGTGCCTCAGCCGAATCCTTCGAGGTCATCTTAATCAATGACGGCAGCCGCGACCAAAGCTGGCAAGTGATCAAACGCTTGGCTCAACTTCACCCATGGATCCGCGGCCTGGATCTGATGCGAAACTACGGTCAGCACAACGCCCTGCTGTGCGGGATTCGCAGCGCCCGATACGACCGGGTGGTGACGCTGGACGACGACTTGCAGAATCCACCGGAGGAGATAGCCAAGTTGCTCGCAAAGCTTCGGGACGGCTACGACGTTGTCTATGGCACACCGAATATCCAGCGGCACGGCCTATGGCGAGACGTGGCCTCACACTTGACCAAGCTTACGTTGCAGAAGGCGATGGGAGCGGAGACGGCTCGACGCATCAGCGCCTTTCGTGTGCTGCGCACCCACTTGCGGGAAGCGTTCCGGGATTTCAATAGCCCTTTCATTTCGGTTGACGTCCTGCTCACTTGGGGAACAACGCGGTTTACCGCAGTCTCCGTGCGCCATGAACCTCGCAGGATTGGAACGTCGAACTACACGTTCCGCAAACTGTTGATCCACGCGCTCAACATGGTGACCGGATTTAGCACTTGGCCCCTGCACCTAGCTACGCTCGTCGGGCTCGGTTTTACTCTGTTCGGCATTGGTGTGTTTCTCTACATTCTTTTGCGCTACTCGTTTATGGGCAATCCCGTCCCCGGCTTCCCGTTTCTGGGATCCGTGATCGCCATCTTTTCCGGGGCACAGTTGTTTTCACTTGGTATCATCGGTGAATACCTGGCCCGAGTGCACTTGAGGATGATGGATCGTCCGCCCTACGCGGTGCGGACAATCATCCATCCGGGTGCCGGCGCTGCGAACGTCTCGGGCGCGAACAACATCGAGGACTCCACAGCATGAGTCAGCCCCTCACCATCGAACAGATCCGGGACTACTGGAGCCGCCAAGCCATTGAGCACGGAACTTCCCCTGTTGCATCCTGGTCCGATCAGCCCGTGATCGACCTTGAGATCCGGGAGATTGTCAAACGGCTCGAGGACGGGGATCGAATTCTTGATGTGGGATGTGGCAACGGTTACTCGACCGTGCAGTACGCGGCCCAGCGGAGAATCTCCATTCGCGGGCTCGACTACATCCCCGAAATGATCGATCAGGCCCGAGCGCGACTCCGGTCGTTCCCCGGAAAACTCTCCGGAACCGTCGACTTCGCTGTAGGCGACATCACCGGTCTTGAAGAACCCGACGAAAGCTACGAAAAGGTCATCGTTGTTCGCGTAATTATCAACCTGGGCGACCCCGCCAGGCAGCTTCGCGGCGTTCGGGAGTGCGCACGCGTGCTCAAGCCGGGAGGCACCCTGCTGCTCTCCGAGGCCACTTTGCAGGGCTGGCGCCGCATGAACCACTTCCGCGCAGAATGGGGCCTGCCAGAGATTCCTATGCCTTCCTTTAACCACTACGTGGACGAAGAATATCTTGTAGAGGCGGTTCGCTCGCAAATGCGATGCGTCGAGATCGCCAATTTCGCCAGCACCTACTTCGTAGGAACGCGCGTTCTCAAACCACTGCTTGCCCAGGCGCTGGGCGCGGAGATCAACGTCGCCGATCCCAACATGGATTGGAACCGCTGGTTTGCCCAACTGCCACCGTGGGGCGACTACGGCACGCAAAAGCTGTTTGTCTTCCGGAGGATCTGAGCCCTCGTCTTGCCGCATCATGAGCCAATACAGGATCCCATTTAACCAGTCATCACTTGTCGGCAAAGAGTTGCAATACATCGATCAAGCCATGGCGATTGGGCAAATCGCGGGAGATCAAACTTTCACCCGGAAGTGCCAAGCCTTTCTGGAAGAATCGTTGGGCGTGAAGAGGGCACTGCTGACCACCTCCTGTACCCACGCCCTGGAGATGTCTGCGCTGCTGTTGGACATTCGCCCGGGCGATGAGGTGATCGTCCCCTCGTTCAGCTTCGTATCGACCGCGAATGCTTTCGTGTTGCGCGGCGCCACGCCGGTCTTCATCGATGTGCGACCCGATACGTTGAATATGGACGAATCGAAACTGGAGGGGCTTATCACGCCCCGAACCAAGGCCATCGTTCCTATTCATTACGCCGGCGTGGGTTGTGAAATGGACTCGATCATGGCCTGCGCTCAGCGCTACAACGTCGCGGTCGTCGAAGACAATGCCCACGGCCTCTTCGGAGCATACAAGAGCCGATACCTGGGAACATTCGGCCGCATGGCTACGCAAAGCTTCCACGAAACAAAAAACTTCACATGCGGCGAAGGCGGAGCACTGCTGATCAACGATCCCCAATATATCGAGCGGGCCGAGATCATTCGGGAAAAAGGGACCAATCGCAGCCGATTCTTTCGTGGGCAGGTGGATAAGTACACGTGGGTGGACATCGGCTCTAGTTACGTCGTGTCGGATGTTTTAGCTGCCTTCCTTTACGGGCAACTGGAGTTGTGGCAGCGCGTTCAGGACAAGCGCCGACGGATCTGGGAATATTACGAGCAGCATCTGGCCAGTTGGATGAAGGAGCACGGTGTGCGAGGCATGGTGATCCCGCCGCACTGCACGCAGGCCTATCACATGTACTACCTGCTGCTGCCCAGCCTCCAGATCCGTACAGCCCTGATTAATCACCTCAAGCAGCACGGCATTCTCAGCGTCTTCCACTATCTTCCGCTGCATCTGTCCGCCATGGGGCGGCGCTTCGGAGGCAAGGAGGGGAATTGCCCCGTGACCGAGGACATTAGCGATCGCCTTCTGCGGCTTCCCTTTTACAACGAATTCATGGAGACACAGCAGGAGGCCGTGGTGGAATCAATTCGCTCGTTCCGCTGGAATTGAGCGCGCTGGGGACCAAAAATGGCCGAGTCGGCGAAACAACCTCCCAGCGGTGGCTATGATCTGGTCCATTTCGCAAAGTTGGACGCGGTGGAGGACCGCCATTTCTGGTTCCGTGCCCGCGGGCGCGCCATCGATAGCGTAGTTCGCCAAATCGCCGCCCCCCTCGCGCCCGGTTATCGAGTGCTGGAATTGGGCTGTGGCAACGGAACCGTCCTGCGCATCCTTCAGAATGCCTGTCCCACCGCCAAAGTGATTGGAATGGATCTGTTCCTTGAGGGCCTGCGATTTGCAAAAAACCGGTCCAACTGCTTGCTGATTCAAGGCGACATGCGCAAGCATCCCTTCGGAGAGACGAAATTCGATCTGATCGGATGTTTCGACGTGTTGGAACACCTGCGGGATGATGTAGAGGTGCTGCGTGGCATCCATGCCTTGCTGGCACCTGGCGGCGCGCTGTTCTTGACTGTGCCGGCCCACATGTCGCTGTGGAGTTCCTTCGATGAGGTCTCGGGCCATTGCCGGCGGTATTCCGCGGCAGAGTTGCGACAAAAGCTCGTGGGGACGGGATTCAGGATGGAGTACCTTTCGCAGTTCATGGTCAGCATTCTTCCGCTGATGTCGACGAGCCGACGTCTATCCCATCTGCGCTAAGGCCTTGGAGGCCCCAAATAGGGCTGGTCTCCAAAAAGTGTGATGCAACATTCGATTGATACCGGTCGGGCCTCGTGGGAGCTGTGGAAAACCGCGCGCTTTGCGGGTTTCCAAGGAGCGGTGGGCGCGTTCTTTTCGTCCACGGCTCCGGCAGCTCCCACAGGCCAGCGTTTCATGGCACCGGCTCCAAGGGTAGATCTCCGCAGCCATGCCCGATCGCGGTGAGGTAGTGGTCGGTCTTGCGAAAGCCGTAGGCCCGATGGCTAATTACCTTCACCTTGTTGTTCATCCCTTCCAGCGCACCGTTGCCACGCGCAGCCGAGTCCAGGCCAGGATTCCATCGAGGTGTTCGCGGATCATCCGTGCAAACCGGACGAACGGCTCGAGCCGACTGTGGGAGGCCCACCAGAGCCATTGCTTCAGGTAAGGCCGCGCCCATCCTTCGTAGAGGTAGTCCCAGAACCGTTGAAAGCTTTCTTTGAGGTAGTAGCCCCGCACGATCGGCTGATTGGTTTGGCGGCAGAGTACAGACAGGCGCCTCTGCTCTTCGTTCTTCAGATTCTAGGGATTCTTGAGCCAGAGCCACCGGGTGCGCTTGAACGCCATCTTGGCCTGTCCCGACAGAGCCCGCCAAGTTTGGCGCCGTACCTCGTCGACGGCATGGTTGAGATGCTGGACAACGTGAAATCGGTCGAACACGATCTGTGCCTGGGGCAGGTGCAGGCGGATGGCATCGAGGTAGATCGCCCACATGTCGCAGCAGACGACCCAGATCGATCCCGCCCGGCGTTTGCCGAGCCACTCGAAGAATCGCTCCATGGTCGCCGCATCCCGGTTCTCCCCCATCCAGACCAAGCGTCGCCGAACGAGGTCGTAGACGAGCGTCAGGTAACGCTGGCCTTTGGCGCGCGAAACTTCGTCGATCCCGATGACGTGCAACGGCTTCCAAACCCGATGCTTCAATCCCCAATCGACCGCCCGTTCCACAACGGTCGCCACCGTCTTCCAGTCTACTTGGTAATGCGCCGCCGTCTCCTTCCAGCTCAATTGGCGCGACAGCCTGGCGATGACTCCCGCCAGCGCCTTCGTGATGCGTTGCCACTTGTGAGCCCAGGGCAGATGCTCGACGCGTGGACCACACGCCGGACACCGCACGCGCACCGGCGCATACCGAAGGACCAACGGCCGGTCGCGGACAGACAGGTCGCGACACTCGCGCTGCCCCTGCCGCGCATGAATCCGTGCCGTCCGTCGCGAGCAGTCGCTGCAGATCAAAGTGCGACCAGGGATCCATTCGATTTCCTCCACCAGTCGATCCTGCTCTTCGCGCACCCGTAGGACCCGATGGCTTTTCAAACGCAGGCCCTTTCTGATACAAGTTCCCAGGCGCATCGGTGCCGGCCCTCCTTTCGTACGTGCACACGCACGAAGGATAGCTGGAAAACCGATGCGCCGTTTCCTTTCAGTCGCTTACATAGCAATCACACTTTTGGGAGAAGAACCGTGCCGCCTCTTCAGCAAAAACCGCGACCGGCTTCTCGAAGGCTACATAACCCGGGCTTTTTTGAACGGGTGCTATGTCTCGACCGGGCTCAGAGACTTCTGCTGGATGAGTATTTCACTGTGGACGACAGAAAGAATCGTGGGCCAGCCAAGAGAGCTTCAAGAAAAGAGAAAGTCGTATCGGTAATTCCAATGCCAGTCCTGGAAATCCAACCGTTGGTTTCAAGGGTGAAGAGAGATTGAAGGAAACCCGTCAATCGATGACAGATCCCTTGCCTTAAGCGTCAAGATCCTCGAAACACTCACATTTGAATACGTTGAGAGCTATACCGAAGAAACGAATGAGCGCAAACCAGGATTTGTCAGCATCCTGTTAGGACAGACGGGCGATTCTGTGAAACTCAGCCGAGCCGGGATAAGCAGCTCGCAGCACACAAATTGGTGCTTCGGAGTTTTGTCTTGAGTGCAAGGTCTGAAATGGCGCCACGACTGCATCCCGTTGATCCCAGCCAGTGACGGCTTTTGACCGGCTTGGGAATTCAGGCTGAATTAGTGCCAATCGATGAAAGCGCTGGTGGTTCAAATCCTATATCACTTTGGGCTAGGCATTTCCCTCTGTGCGCTGACGTGGTTGGTTGGGTGGGCCTGGCTCGTAAGCGGGATAAAGAAAAATCATATCTCACGCCCCGAGGAAGCATTATACGCATACCCCATAGGCTTGTTGCATCTCGTCATCGGTTCCGCGCTGGCCACTTATAGCTCATGGTTGATCGTCCCAGTCCTTCTGCTGAGTGTATATCCCTTCATACCTGCCGTGCGCAAATCCAGAATCACTCCCGCTTGGAAAATCGCCGCGTATATCGCACCGATCGGAATCGTTCTGCCATTGATCCTGAGATTTGCCTTTACACTTGGACTGAGATATCACGGTCCCACGGCACAGTTGGCAGGAAGTCCGTACGGGGATATGAGGTTCTATGCTTCGCTCATCTACACCTACAAGGATTCGATTTTTCCGGCCCGCGACTTGCTGATTGAGGGTTTCAAGCTGGGCTATGCAGAACGTGCCTCAACCGTGATTGGCGCATTCCTTTTGTACCTTCCCCGTTTCGATCCTTTTCTATTCAACGCCGTGGCCTGCCCTGCATTCTTTTTGTCAAGCATGTGTTTGTCAACCGGTCTTTGGAGCAGCCAATGGCGAGTTGGATCCTCCGGCAATTCGACGGTTCGGGTTGTTGTCGGGGTTACAGTGCTTCTCATTTACCCGCTTCTCTGCCTCGCTTCCATTGCTTATCCTAGCTGGTTGGTAGAGTCCCCCCCCGTCGCGTTGGCTCTTCCCCTTGTTTTTGCTGCGCTGAACCTGGCTCAGGATCGGGATGGAACTGTCCGGAGACACATACTCATGGGGCTGATAATTCTTGCTTGTGTCTTTCTCACCAAGATTTTTCTCGTCCTGCCCTTCGGCATCCTTTTTTCTGCCGCTTTTATAATGAATACAAACAGTCATTCCCAGCGCTATATCAAAAAGTACTGGATTGCCATCATCACCGCTTTCGTGGGAGGTGGATTTGTTCTGTTCTATACGTTGAAAACCTATTTCTGGATATATAAGCTTTTTACTCCCCAGTTTCGACCGCTGCTCATGGTATCGAATCCTGGCAAGAATTTTGGGCTCGCCCTTGATATCCTCGGACAGCTGCTCGTGGCAACAGGAACATTCGGATTAAATTATCTTCCTGTATTGTTGTCCTTGACCTCGAGCATTATTGCAAATTGGGTATTGCCAGCCTTTACCGACATCGTTACCGGAGGCGCGTTCCTTCTGGCGGCTCTCGTCATTTGCAGAAATCCGGATCGCCCAGTCATCTGGAGAGCTTCTCTCGCTCTTGGATCCCTCTTCCTATGCTATGCCAGATGGCTGCGAGAAGTGCCGCTAAGCGACAAACAAAGTGCGCAGATCCTTTTCCTCACCATGGCATTGAGCATCATGGTGTCATTGAGGCCCTTGGCAGCGGCACTCAAACTGAGATCGCATTTGCTTCAAAAGATATTTGCCTGGGCCATCTTGCTGGTAGGTGCCGAAACCATGACTGTTTTTGCCGAAGGCCTGCTCACGCGACAAATCGAGCCGACGCACGGCAAAGAGGGTTTCAGAACGGTGGCCGATTATGATGTTTGGACGCATGTGAGAATGTTAACCCCTGCCGATTGTTTGATTTTTTTCGATTCGAAACCGTTTGATTATTACATGGGAACCGCCCAGAGACAATTTTATCTCGGAAGTTGGTATAACTCACCCCTCCGCGATATGCAACAGTTGCTCGATAAGTTGTCTACAAACAACAAGAGGGTTCTCAGGGGCGAGTTGTCTCCTCGGAACCTGAATCTCTCGCGCGCCTACTCGGAGTACTATGCAGTCGTCGACAAGAATCACCCGCCACCGGCAGGGTGGGTCCTGCTATATTCAAACTGGCGGTTTTCGCTTTATCGAGTGCCCTCAAAGGGTTGATGACTTGCTGCCACCAACAACGCCGCGGCCAAAGAGCAGATGGCTCGAGGAAAATCTGTTGGGATACGCTATCTCTCAGCAAACAAAACTGCTCAGGATCAACAGTCTGCTGGAGCGCGGACGGTGCTCCGAAGGGAGTCCGGACGGTTGCCGAGACGCCTCTTTTGTTTCTGTCCATTTCCCCAAGGGTCGCCGCAAATCGGTTGTTCTCGGCACGAGATTCACCGCTGATCCTTACCCTGATTGCTGGTATTCTACTCTCGAAATGCAAGGCAAGTTGCTCTGAAGGCGAGGGCCTGCTAAGAATTGTTTCGGCACCCCGGTCACTCGAGAGATACAAGTATCAAAAAAACCATGCCGCAACGAGTTCGACGGAGGCGTACCTCATGCTTGATGCTTGCCTCGATTCGAGTTTGGTTCTGGTGTGTTACAATGAAGAGGCGATACTCGAGAACAACGTCCGCCAGACTTTTCAGATCCTCGACCAAACGACATTTTCCTATGAAATCTTGTTTGTGGATGATTGCAGCCGCGATCGCACGCGCGAGCTGATTGACCGGGTGATTCGTGAAAACCCGGAGCGACGTCTGACGCGCATTTTCCATGAAAAGAATAAGGGCCGCGGAAGCACAGTGGCCGACGGAATGCGTGCGGCCAGCGGCGAAATCGGAGGTTACATTGACTTAGACCTTGAAGTGCATGCGCGTTAGATCCCAGACTGTGTCACGGCCATAAAGGGAGGCGTGGATCTGGCGACGGCGCGCCGCATCTATCGCTTTTATTGGCGTGGGCTGATGCGCTGGATTCTAAGCCCGGATATGCTTGGTTGGAGCGTTGGGTCCTGGACGTTCCGCTGGAAGACACGGAAACCGGTTTTAGCAGGATGCTGAAAAACTCGCTGTTTGTGGCCAATTCCATGCAAATGAAATCTCCTTGTGGAGCCTATTTGTATAACAAGGAGGAAATCGATGCGCGGACCGGACGAACAGCAGGAATGGATGTTCAGTTGCGTCTCGGCGGAGAAACGAGTGCCCAAGGATCACCCGCTGAGAGTTATTCGTACTATGGTCGATGTGGTTCTCAAGGATCTGTCGCCGGTTTTCGAGGATCTGTATGCCAGAACCGGACGCCTATCGATTGCGCCCGAAAGACTCCTGCGCACGCTGTCAACGATCATCAGAAAGCGGACTTATCTGAACAGTCGCCGGAAACGGGTACAATGATTGCTTACCTCAACATCATCGTCCCCAGCATCTCCTACGGACCACACTGGATCCCCCGAGGGGGCCAGAATGATGCTGAGGCAGGCATCATCATCGGTCGACCGGGTTCACCCAAAATTCACCAGCGGCGCGAGTTCAAAAAAGTACGTTTTTCGATGATCGGCAACACACGCTTCTGCCTCAGGTGCCGCACTCCGTGCGCAGCGAGCGGCTCCTCATGGAACAGCTTGATTACAACCTGTTGTTTCGCTGGTTTGTCGGTCTGAGCATGGACGATTCGGTTTGGGACGCAACCGTTTTCAGCAAGAATCGAGACCGGCTTCTTGAAGGAGACATTGCCAGGGCCTTTTTTGAACGGGTTCTCTGTCATGCCGGGGCACAACGGCTTCTGTCCGACGAGCATTTGACGGTGGACGGCACCCTGATTGAAGCGTGGGCTGGCCAGAAGAGTTTCAAGAGAAAAGGAACCCGTGCCCGCCATTCTAATGACGATCCTGGGAATCCCGACGTTGATTTCAAGGGTGAAAAGAGATCGAAGGAGACGCATCAATCGACGACGGATCCAGATGCAAGACTTACAAGAAGGCCAAAGGCCATGAGTCGAAGCTGTGTTACCTGGGCCATGTGATGATGGAAAACCGAAACGGTCTTGCCGTCAATGCGCGAGTCACAAAAGCGACGGGAACAGCAGAGCGACAGGCTGCCGTGGACTTGCTTGGCGAATTGCCCGGGAAGAAGCGCATCACCGTTGGAGGGGACAAGGCTTACGACACCAGGGATTTTGTAAAGCAGGCCAGGAACATGGCCGTAACGGCCCATGTGGCCCAGAACATGACAAACAGGGCGAGCGCCATCGATGACCGCACTACCCGACACGCCTGGTATCCCATCAGTCAGAGAAAGCGCAAACGGGTCGAGGAAATCTTCGATGGTTGAAAACAATCGGGACGTTGCGTAAGACACGACATCGTGGAGCGGCCCGGATTGGTTGGATGTTTACGTTTGGACTCGCGGTTTATAACTTGGTCAGGATGCGAAATCTTATGGGGGCTCCCGCATGATTAGGGGGAACATGTCTGGCCGCGGAGCTGGCCAGCACAAATCTGAGAGGCGGATCCTCTGCCTTGAGCCTCAAATTCGTCAACACTCCCAGCTCTGAAGCCATCGAAAGCCATACCGAAGGTCAGAATTAACGAAAAAAGGGATTTTTCAGCATCCTGTTAAGGAGCCTGCTTTGTCTTTCGCGCAAGGGGTGATGCGCACGGGCAGCGTCCGATTCATAACGCTTTGGGCTCCAAACAGGGGCACCTCAATAGAACTCAAATCTGACGGGTTTCTCGAGATTCTCGTCGACCGTCGGCGCGCTCGTGTGATCCCCAACAACTCAGGCAGCCGTAATACCGTCAGGTCGATCGCCGCCTTCGACACATCCAGCATGCTGGACGAAATCGCTATCCCGACATCAGAGCGCTGTCCCCTGCGGAGCAAACACTGACAAATCGGTTGGGCAAATTGCGACATATTGCAGTTCCGCTCTTGCTCACTCTCTTTCTGATCGGCAGGTCGCCTCACATTGTTCGTGCGGTGAAGCTGAATTACCATTTGAGAGCTGCCTTAGTCCTTGGAATTGCCAACCCGACCCATGCTCTCCCTGTCCCTGTACTCTATCTGCAGTCCAGGTACTCTCCCAAATTAGAAGCCACTGCGGGCTCTCTTGAGGCTCTCTCGGCTAACGACGCAAGACGGAGAGATCTTGCGGCGCTGGTCTGGGCACTGTCGGACCACCCCGACCGCGCTGAGCTTCTTTGGTCGCGAAGCAGTCTTCCGACATCGAAATTGAACCTCGGTCGACTGCGCTGGACTTCCGGAAAACCAGAAGAAGCGCTGCAATTCTGGAACAATCCCACAGGGATTCAATGGCTCACCGGCCTCCTCGAGACGGAATGTCAAACGCATTCCAGTAACCTGCCGAAAATCGAAGCCATCCTTCGGTTCGTCCTGAGTCAGTCCGAAGGACCCTTCGAAACGCAGTACCGAAGGGGCATGCTCGCGATTTGCTGCGGTCGGTACGCCGACGCTCTGCCTAATTTTCTTCGAGCTCTCAGACTGAGGCCCAACGATTTCTCTTCGCTCTCTCGAGTGGCACAATCCTATGGATCCTGTCGCAGAGAGGACTTGCCGGCGGCCACTCACTCAGAAGTCATCCTTCCCCTAGAACACCTTAGCCGTCTTCTCCCACACTATGCGGACCTGCATATCTTGCTCGCGATCGCCTACTGCTGCACCTCGCAGCCCTACGAACGCGTAATTGAACAAGTAGGGATTGCGAAGTCGCTCGGATTGACTTATATCCCCCCCGATCTTGAAATGCGTCTCGCCAAACACTGCCGTGACACCATTTGACAAGGCAACAGCACGCCTCGAACGGGATTCAGTCGCTGAGGTCTCGAAATGAAACGCTACTTCTTCTACATGAAATCAACGCTTCCGAAGAGGAGGAATCCGTAGCCGTTCCGATGCGGGCCCTTTTCATTCACCAAGCATTCGCGACAGGAGATCAAACCAGTGGCACGCGGCATGTTAGGTCCAGGGTGCCGCACGTCATTGAGTATGAGAGATTGGAGGAGGTCAGATCCGATAACTCTCACCTTACCGGGTCGTACGATTCCTGCGCAAGTACTGCCCGAAAATTACACACCCTTCCAACGCCGCCCGTCGCTTCACCCTGTAATCACGGGGCTTACCCAGATCACACTACGCTCTTATGGGAGGATCGCATTTATATGGACATTTGGTATGTTGAACGCTCTTCCTTGTTAGTGGACTCGAGGATGAGCTCGAACTCGTCTGAGCGGTCGGTATGGGTGAAACAGATATGCGCATTGAAGTGGCGTTGATCACTTTCGCAGTCTTTTCTTCGCTGGCCGATGCTCGCGACGCACGAGCACAGCAAGCAACGTTCGTCTTTCCAACTAACGGCTCGAATTCTGTCGACATCAGCCAGCCGTTTCAATGGACGTCCGTCCCCGGCGTGAAAGCGTACTACCTCTACATAGGATCGGCGCCGGGCCTGAAGGACTACGTCGACAGCGGCGAGATTCACGCAACATCTTACCTAGTGCAGAGCCTGCCCGGCAACCACCTCACCTATGCACGCATCTATACCAAGATCGGGAACAAGCAACTCTATACGGACATCAGCTTCACTACGCGCCCGTTGGCCCGTTTCACCTACCCCGCGAACGGAGCCACCAAGGTTAGCCCGACTAAGGCCTTTGAATGGACGCCGGTCGACGGCGTGCAGGTTTATTACCTTTATGTCGGGACGACGCCCGGCGCGAAGGACCTGTGGAACAGCAGCGAGATTCAGCAGACTTCGTACCAAGGCCCAACGCTGCCGGCTGGGAGGGTGCTTCACGCACGCCTGCACACGAAATTCGATAATGCTTGGTACGCGATAAACATCAGCTTCACAACGGACAGTGTCGCAGCGTTCGTATTCCCCACAAACGGCGCGGTTTCCGTCGACCTCAGCGAACCATTCCGCTGGACCGAAGTAGCTGGTGCCCAGAGCTACTGCGTCCGTGTCGGATCTGCGCCGGGCCTGAAGGATTACGTCGACACAGGCGAGATCAATGCAACGTCGTACCTGGTGCAGAGCCTGCCCGCCGACCGCCCCCTGCATGCGCGCGTGTATACGAAGGTGGAAGGCAAACTTCCCTATACGGACATCAACTTCACGGTTCCGTCAAAGGCCACCTTCGTCTTTCCGACCAACGCCGCCGCCAATGTTGATTTGGCACATCCATTCCAATGGACGTCCGCTCCGGGCGCAGAAGCGTACTACCTCTGGGTTGGAACCGGCCTCGGCCTGAAGGATCTCGTCGACACCGGCGAGATCCATACTACAAATTATACGGTGTTGAAGTTGCCACTGGAGCGAACGCTCTACGGACGCATCTGGACCAGAAAGACAGGCGCTGGCTGGCTCCGCCATGACATCACGTTCAGGGTCGCACGCGTGGTCGCTAGCTTCATCCACCCGCGAGACGGCCAAGTGCATGTCGATCCGAGCCTGGCGATTCGGTGGACCCCTGTGGCGGACGGTCGGGCAAGGTTCAAGTTGTCCATCGGGACGACGCCAGGTGGGAAGGACCTAGTCGATACGAATGAGATGGCGCAGACGAGCTACCAAGCTACAGCGCTACCGGCTGACCGGACACTCTACGCACGCGTGTGGACGAGGGTTGGGACGACCTGGCGGTACGAGGATGCCGCCTACACGCTTGCCGCCACTGTCGCCCCTGCGCGAATCATCATCCCGACCGACGGCGCCGCGAACATCGACACCGGCTTGCCGTTCCAGTGGACGAGCGTCGATCTAGCTAGGGGCTATCGACTGAGGATCGGGACATCCGTGGGCGCAAGCGACGTTCACGACAGCGGTACCATTCGAGTAACGCGCCGCTTCGTTTCAAATATGCCGATAGGTACGCCGCTTTTCGGCCACGTTGAGACGCTGATTGACGGCACCTCGTACGGGACCGACTTCACATTCACAGCCGGTAAGCCGCGAGACGCTATGAACCAGAAGATCAAAAGCGCACTTTGGGCGACGAACCTGGTGCGCGAGATGGCGGACCAGGAGAACTATCCGTACACTTGGACCGAGTTGGCCGATGTTTCCCTGAGACTGGAGTCTTACTGCACCGACTACGCTTCGACACTCGTTTCGGTCCTGACCCAAATGAACATCCCGTTTGCACGCAGGGTGAACGTGACGTTCAACGACAATATGATTGACACCCATGTAGTCGTCGAGCTCCTCGATACGGTGCAGAACAGGTGGATAATCCTTGATCCGTCATTCAGCGTAGCCATGAAGCGTGCAAGTAACGGCGCCTGGGCGACGGCCGAGGAAGTCCAACAGGCGACCCGGACCAAACAGTGGGAAGATATCACTTACGAGTTCCTCGGGCATTTCGGGGACACACTCGTCCGACGCTACAGCCTCGATTACCCGATGTTGTACTTGAATGTGTATCATCAGGAGGTCCCCCTCGGGCAAGGCGAAACGGTGCTGCCGTACTTGCAGCAAGTCGCTGCGCCAGTAAGCGGTCCTCGGTCCTTCTATGTGGCGCAATGTCTGGACGGAACCGCCATCACCTTGAAGGTCGACGGCAGGTCCACGACCATTCCGTGCCTCGGGGTGGATTCGACTTCGTACGTCTTCAGCGCCAACTCGATTACGCCGGCCAGGAGCAGCGGGCGGTTTAAACTATACCGCCCGATACGAAACGTTTTCTGAGGACTGCCCTCTCATGTCAGTACGCGCGCGCCACCGCAATGCTCGACCAGGACTGGCTCGGCCTGATCCAGCGGGGCGTGCGCAAGCCGCCGCGGGTCATTGCTCGCCGCGCTGCGCGCGCAGTCGGACCGGTACGGTGTGCCCCGGCGCGCCCGTCAGTTCGACGACGCGGCAATTGGGAACATATATTTGCATCGAGATCTTTCCTTCGCGGCGAATTCAAAAAGCGTTGGTCGACGAGGTTCCATTCCGAGTTCTGGCTGCCGGGAACCAGCCAGTCTTCCGCACAATCTTTGATTTCCGGAGAATCTGCCGGAAGGCTCCGGAAGCGTACTTTGAGCAAGTGCTCGATATGGGACTCACCATGGGTGCAAACAAGCTGACCGAGTGGGGTTTTGGACGACAGCAAGGTCAAAGCGAACGAGTCCAAGCACAGTGCGATGAGCTACGGACGGATGAAGGAGCAGGAAAACTATATAGCTCAGAAAAGGGGCCTGCAAACTGCTGCGTAAAGCCGACGAAGTGGATGCGCGAGAAGATGACTATGCCACCGCAATCACAGTGGCGATCCAGGATCGAGTATCGGAACAATTCAGAGTCCACAGTTCCGCCTATCAATGTATGCTTGCGTGGGCAGGGAACGCGCTAACTAGCTACATTGGACGTTGATATGTCGCGCTTCATCGTGCGTGCCCGTCCCAATTTTATGAAGACCGCGCCGGTCGTGTTGTCGCTGGCAGGGCGCGACGGCATTGCTCAAGTCCTGGCCCACACGGGAAAACATTACGATGACAGAATGTCCGATGTCTTCTTCCGGCAACTCGAGTTGCCTCAGCCGGATGTGAATCTGGATGTGGGCTCGGGTTCACAGGCCGTGCAAACCGCACAGATCATGATGCGGATGGAAGAAGCACTGATGGATCAGCGTCCCGACCTGGTGCTGGTTTACGGTAACGTGAACTCGACGGTAGTGGCCGCCCTGGTTTGCTCCAAGCTTCACATCCCTCTCGGGCATGTGGAGGCGGGCTTGCGTTCCTTTGACCGGACCATGCCGGAGGAAATCAACCGTCTGCTCACCGATCAGGTTGCCGACCTGCTGTTCACGCCCTCTGCGGATGGAAATGAGAATCTGGCGCGCGAAGGTATCGCGGCAGACAAGATCCACCTCGTGGGCAATGCAATGATCGACACCCTGGTGCGACTGCTGCCGGAAGCAGAGGCGCTCTGGGAGAGCCGCGCATTCATGCGCCGGATCGATTGTCGCTATGCGCTGGTCACCCTGCATCGTCCCTCCAATGTTGATGCGCCGGAGTCGCTGGGCAGGATTGTCGATCGGCTTGCCCGTATCACCCAGGGCATTGAGCTGGTTTCCCCCGTTCACCCGCGCACACGGGAGCGGATTGGAGAACTGGGCCTGCCGGTTCAAAACGGCAATCTTCGGCTGATCGAACCGCTCGGATACCTGGAGTTTCTGGCCCTGCAGCGCCATGCTGCACTCGTCATCACGGACTCGGGCAGAATCCAGGAGGAGATGACCTTCCCGGGCATGCGACGTTGCCGGAGAACATGGAGCGGCCTGTAACGGTTGAATCGGGTACCAACACGCTGGTCGGGAAAAACATGGGTCGGCTGGAGGCCGAGACTGCCCGGATTCTCGCGGGGCAAAGCAAATCTGTTACGATACCACCGTTGTGGGATGGCCGCGCGGCTGGGCGCATCGCGCATATTCTGGAGAGGTGGGCACTATCGTGATCGATTCTCAAATCCAGGCTCTGAAAGCGCAGGCACCCGCCCGAAGAAGCCGGCTCCACTATTACCGCCGCATCTTTGCGGCTTACCTTACCCCTCAGAAAAGCCACCTGACATTCTGGCACGGGACACCCGAGGTGAATCCCAACTTCCGGCCTGGCGAGCTGGGAGAGTATTACATGACCTTTCTCGCCAAAGCTGACTACCCGGGCCAATATGACGCCGGTGGTATCCCCCAACTGGATTATCATGGGCAGGTCGGACTCCAATACAATCCGATCGCGATCGCGCAGTACGGTCTCGGCAATTATAACTGGTTTCGCCAGACAGGCAGTTCCGAACGCTGCCGGAAGTTTCTGCTGGTGGCAGATTGGCTCACGGCCAATCTCGAGCAGAACGCGTGCGGCGTGTGGGTGTGGAATCACCACTTTGACTGGGAATATCGCACACCGCTGAAGGCGCCATGGTACTCGGCGCTCTCGCAAGGCCAGGGCATTTCTGTTCTTGTGCGAGCCCATCGCGAAACTAGCAATCGGATTTATGAAGATGCTGCAAGACGGGCCTTCGCCGCGTTTCAGATCGATGTCAGTGGCGGCGGAGTGACCTGTTCGGATTCCCGGGGCTATTTGTGGTTTGAGGAGACGATTGTCCATCCTCCGACCCACATATTAAACGGATTTCTCTGGGCTTGCTGGGGCGTTTACGATTATTACCTGCATACGGGTGATGCTACTGCGCTCGGCCTGTTTCGGGAAGCGGTGCGCACCTTCAAATACAACCTGGCTGATTTTGATGCCGGTTACTGGTCTCTTTACGAGCAATCAGGCACACGCATGAAGATGCTGGCAAGTTCTTTTTATCATTCCCTCCACGTTGTGCAGCTCCGCGTGATGCACCGCCTGACGGGCGTGCAGGTCTTCGATGAATATGCAGCCAAGTGGGATGCTTATCAAAAGAGCAGGGTTGGGCGATACAGGGCTCTGATCTATAAATCGCTATTCAAGCTGCTTTATTACTGAGAGCCGTGCACATTTTACTGATTCACCAGGCTTTCGTCTCGCCTCAGCAGGCAGGCGGGACGCGTCATTACGAGCTCTCCCGATATCTGGCGCAGGCCGGTCACAAGGTTACAATTCTCGGGAGTCAGGTCAATTATTTGACCGGAATCACCCGACTCGGACGCCGCAAGTTGGTGGAAAGAGAACAGACCACGGAGGAAATCAGCATCTGGCGCTGTTACACTTATTCGGCTCTCCATCGCAGCTTCCCGCGCCGCCTTTTTGCGTTCCTGAGTTTCATGGTGTCGTCATTCCTGGCCGGCCTGAAGGTGCCCAACGTGGACCTGATCTGGGGTACTTCTCCACCCATTTTTCAGGGCCTCACCGCGCTCGTGCTCGCTCGAGTCAAGCGGACGCCATTTTTGTTCGAGGTGCGGGACCTCTGGCCTGACTTTGCCATTGATCTTGGAGTACTGCGTCAGCCACTGCTCATCAAACTCTCCCGAGGACTCGAAAAACTCCTGTACCGGAAGGCGGATCGGATCATCGTCAATTCACCGGGCTTTCTGCAGCACTTGCGAAATTGCGGCGTGGAAGAAGCCAGAATGGCAACAGTAGTGAACAGCGTGGATGCTACGCAGTTTGATCCCTCCGGCCGAGGAGAAGCGCTGCGCCGCGAGTGGGGATTGGAAGAAAAATGTATCGCGCTCTATGCCGGCGCTCACGGATTGGCCAATGATCTGGAAACGCTGCTTGAAGCGGCCGCGATTCTCAAGGGTGAGAGTGCGATCCACTTTGTCCTGGTCGGTGACGGCAAGGAAAAATCAAACCTGATGCGATGGGCTGAATCGAGAGGTTTAGGCAATGTCCTTTTCCTGCCGGCACAGCCGAAAGCGCGCATGCCTCAGATCCTGGCCGCGTCCGACATCTGCATTGCGATTCTCAAGAACATCCCCAGATTCACAACTACCTTTCCCAACAAGGTGTTTGATTATATGGCGGCTGGGCGGCCGACGGTCCTGGCTATTGACGGCGTCATCAGGCAGGTGATCGAATCTGCGGACGGTGGAACCTTCTCGCCGCCTGGCGATCCCCAATCACTGGCAGATGCTGTATTAGCCTTGAGCCGGGATCCGGCCTTGCGCAAGCGCCAGGGGCAGAATGCCCGTGGCTATGCCCTCGCTCATTTTGAGCGGGAGCGGCAGGCGCAGGATTTAGAGCGAATCATCGGTCGCATGCGCTCCAGACGGACATATCGGGGAAAGCGCCTCCTCGACTTGCTTCTCAGTCTGACCGCGATGATTATCCTTCTTCCCATCCTTGTCTTGGTCGCGTTCCTGGTGCGCATTACACTGGGACCACCGGTGCTTTTTCGCCAGCAGCGCCCCGGCTGGCGCGGCAGGCCCTTCAGCCTGCTCAAATTCCGGACCATGACGAATAGCTCCGATCTCGGCGGGATTCCGCTGCCTGACGCCGAGCGCCTACCTGCATTTGGCAGGTTCTTGAGAAGTACCAGCTTGGATGAGTTGCCGGAGTTGATCAATGTGTTGCGCGGTGAAATGAGCCTCGTGGGCCCTCGACCGCTGTTGATGCAATATCTCGATCGATACACGCGGGAACAGATGCGCCGCCATGAAGTCCGGCCCGGAATCACTGGCTGGGCGCAGGTAAACGGGAGGAACGCCCTGACCTGGCAGCAGAAATTCGCCCTCGATGTATGGTACGTTGATCATCAGTCCTTGTGGCTGGATCTGAAGATCATGGCGCTCACCGCGTGGAGGATCCTCAAGCGGGAAGGCATCAATCAGCCGGGCCAGGCCACGGCCCAGGAATTCATGGGAAATGGCGGATAAACCATGCGCGTAATCATCGTGGGGGCCGGGGGGCATGGGCAGGTAGTTGCCGACAGCATGATGCGGGCTCATGAATGCGGTGCCGCTGCCCGGCCCGTGGGGTATCTGGATGACGATCCGGCCGTGGCCGGCCGGAGTTTTCTGGGGCTGCCTGTCCTCGGCCCGGTTTCACGATGGTCCGAGATTCCGCACGATGCGATGGTCGTGGCAATTGGTGAAAATCGGATTCGCAAACGCTTATTCCAGATGATGGCGCATCACGGAGCAAAGTTCGCGGTTGTACGGCATCCGAGCGCGGTCATCGCTCCAGATGTGCTGATTGGACCGGGGAGCATGATCTGCGCGGGCGCGGTGGTCAATCCTGGAAGCGTTATTGGTGCGAACGTCATCCTCAATACGGGCTGCATCGTGGATCATCACAATCGCATTGGAGATCACGTCCATATTGCGCCGGGGGTGCGCCTGGGCGGCGATGTGAGTATTGAGGAGGGAGTTCTGGTAGGAATAGGCGCCACCGTGATGCCTCAGCGACAGGTTGGTGCGTGGGGTATCGTCGGAGCAAGCGCGCTGGTTCATCGTGATGTACCGCAGGGTTCAATGGCAGTCGGAGTGCCTGCTCGGCTAAGGAAAGGGACCCGATCCTGATCGCAAGAAGATACCCTGTGAACAGAATACCGATGTCGTCGCCTGACCTGACCGAGGCCGAAATCAAGGCGGTCAACCAGGTGTTGTCGACACCGATTCTCAGCATCGGGCAACAACTCGACGACTTCGAGAGGGCTCTGGCAACGTATCTGGGCGTTCGGTACGCGATCGGAGTCAATTGCGGCACAAGCGGACTGCACCTGTGCATGATTGCCGCCGGGGTGGGAACGGATGACCTTGTGATTACGACTCCATTTTCCTTTGTGGCCTCGGCAAACTGCGTGCTCTACGAACGGGCCGTTCCGGTGTTCGTGGATGTGGATCCTGACAGCGGATGTATCGATCCCGATGCAGTCCAGGTTTGCGTGGCCGATCTCCAGGTGGGATCGCGGTATGCCGACAAGTGGCTTCCTCCTGCCTTGCGCGGGTCGAAAGCCAATCCCTGCCAGCTGAAGGCCATTCTGCCGGTACACGCCTTTGGCCAACCGGCTGATATGGACGCCATTACCAATACGGCGAGGAAACATGAATTGTGCGTGATCGAAGACGCTTGCGAGTCCATCGGCGCAGAATACAAGGGTCAAAAGGCCGGGACGATGGGCGATGCTGCGGTTTTCGCCTTCTATCCAAACAAGCAAATGACGACGGGCGAGGGTGGCATGATCGTGACCGGCCACGAGTCCTGGGATGAGCTCTTTCGTTCGCTGCGAAACCAGGGGAGGGATGTTTTCGACACGTGGTTGAATCACACGCGCCTGGGCTATAACTATCGCCTGGACGAAATGAGCGCGGCGCTCGGTTTGGCCCAGCTGAAGCGCCTCGAAGAACTGCTTGCCAAGCGTGAGCGTGTTGCGACGTGGTACAACGAGCGCTTAGCGAATCAAGAACTGATCGAGACGCCGTTCATCGCGCCGACCACGACGCGCATGAGTTGGTTTGTCTATGTCGTCCGCGTCAAGCCGCCCGCGCAACGCGATCAGATCGTGCGTCAGCTAGCGGACGCCGGCATTCCGAGCCGTCCGTACTTTAGGCCGATTCATTTGCAATCCTTTTACCGCAAACGCTTTGGCTACCAGCGCGGCGATTTTCCTGTCACTGAATATCTCGGCGATGTTTCACTTGCGTTGCCCTTCTCCAGCGTGATGACCGAAGAGCAAGTTGAGTTTGTTTGCAAAAACCTGGTTCACATCGTCGAATGTTGAATCCAGATCCGTTGCGAATTCATTTGAGATTTCGCGTACACTGTTATAGTAATGGCATTAAATAACTTGACACAATGATCAAATCTTGTTTGGTTTCCACCTTCGTTGGGAATTGCGGATCGCGTGCTCGATAAGATCGACTGTCGGATGGTAGCGGTTCGTCGTGACTTCATAGCGAACGAGATGCCAGACTCTTTCCTGGGGATTCAGTTCCGGGTGATACGGGGGCAGGTACTCCATTTGGATTTCCGGGTCGTCGACCATAAAATCTCGCACCTCGCGGCCCTTATGCCAAGACGCTCCGTTGACGTAAAGGTAGACCTTCCAGCCTTGGATCCGCTGGCACAGGTATTGGAGGAACGCGAGAAAACCCTTTCGGTTTCCTTTGGGCCAACGGAAGAGTCCATGCCAACCATAGAACGGTTCGACCCAGCCGAAAAGGTTCATCCGCTGGTGGTGCTGACTCGTGGTCGGGACGACCGGCTGAGTCCCGCGCCGCGCCCAGACTCGACCGAGCTTCGGATGCAGCGAGAACCCGCTTTCGTCGGCAAACACCAGGAGCGCCAGCTCGCCGAGCTTCGGGATTCGGTGGAGTTTTTTGGGGCCGATGGTATTGTCAGGCTTTTTTCAAAGGGCGGCGAGGCGAACAGAGGATGAAGCCCAGAAAGCCATCCGCAACGCGCTTCGTTGCCACTCAACTCGTCGGAGTCCGATGGCCCGTGGAGAGTTGGAACTGAACTCGAGAGCAGCGTATAGCCATGCCTGATTCCCTACAGGCAGCGGCCGTGAAACTCGCTGGAGCGTATGGGCTGGCTACGACCGCCCGAGCACTCTGCCGTGACTACTCTGCTCTGAAGAAGCGCGTCGATGGTGTCAGTTCCCAAGATGTGCATTTACAGCGGGGCGCGCCCGCCTTTATGGAGCTGGTTCCGCCGGCGCCCGCTGCAAGTCTTGAATGCATCGTCGAGCTGCAGAGTTCACGCGGTACGAAGATGCGGATTCACCTCAAAAGCAATCCGCATAGGAGTGCTCGGTGTCAGTGCGACGGGATTGTGGATTGTTGCGTTCACTTATGCTTTTAGCGTATTCTGCCGCATAACCATTATTGATTTTGAACAGCAACGGACGTAGGAAGCCAAGATGTTCCTGAAGGGGTTTAACCGGCACCGGTTTATCGCCGCTCTGGCGCTGGTGCACGTGTCGCTGATTGCAGCCATCACCGGGAGATTCCTGGTAATGGTTTTCCTCCAGAGGGTCGGCACCGGAGATCAGTATCGGGATTTCGTCCATTACTCTCTAATTGCCTACGTCAATTCTGTCTTGCCGATCATTATCGTCGGCGCCTTTGCGTTTTATGCCCTCGAACGCTGGATTCGCCCACGGCTGCCTGGAAGCGGCCTTGTCGCCTCGATCCTGGCGTTGACACTTTTTCACGGTTGCATGCTCGGACTGGCCTTCCTGCTCAGAGGAAAGGTCGTTTTCCCGGGCCCGACTTGGCTGCTGGCCTGGGTCTGCTCCCTCATCCTGCTTTGCGTCCTCACCGCCATAACTCGCATCGACGTCGAAACGCGGAACAAAATCGTTTACCACCGCATTCATCACTTATTCATCGACGTCGGAATGGTAGCGGCGGCCTTTTACGTCGCCTTCATTTTCCGTTTCGATGGCTTTTTGTCACACGAAAACACAAGACAGCTTGTAGTCTTTCTCCCATACATGATCATTCTGTACATCGGCTTCAATCTGCTATGGAGGGTTTACAACTTCATCTGGCGCTTAACAAGTCTCCAGGAAGCCTTGGTTCTTTCCCTGTCCGTCGGATCTTCGGCTCTGACGGCCCTGCTCGCAAGAATACTCTTTCTCGAGAGTTACCCTTCATTGCGCCTCCCTCTTGGAGTGCTGCTTATCCAACCAGTGCTGACCCTGTCGGGCATGGTCGTGGCGCGCGTGGCAAGACGAGTGCAATACAACTACCTGATCCGCGAGAGAACGGAGGAAAGGACCTCGCCATCAAAACGACGGCGAGTCCTGATCGCGGGCGCCGGCAACGCCGGCATGATGCTCATCCGGGAACTGGCTACCCGCCCGGATTTCCATGTCGTTGGCTTCTTGGACGATGATCCGAAC
>Ga0315289_10003372_pt1 | contig 24254 bp, 21 predicted proteins | sample YL17G11_40_MG_FD_203452 | JGI IMG/M metagenome (GOLD analysis project Ga0315289, IMG submission 203452) | Sediment microbial communities from Yellowstone Lake, YNP, Wyoming, USA - YL17G11_40 | ecosystem: Environmental > Aquatic > Freshwater > Lake > Sediment | place: USA: Wyoming | collected...
CTTCTGGCGCTCCACCAGCATCGCCTGGAGGTTCTCGGCCAGGGCGGCCTCGATGGCTCGTTCCAGACCCTTGGGCACGCGAATGAGGCTGCTTAGCACTCCCAGGAGGCCATGCACAGGGATATCGCCGGTCTGCAGAATGGGGGCGGCAGTGGCCCGTGTTCGGGCATTGCAGGCTTGCTGGGCGTCGGTGAGGATGCCAAGGCGAGCCTCAAGGCGCTCTATCTCCAGGTCGCGCAGGCGGCAGCTCTCTTGCAGGGCCAGGAGGGCGACATGGTTCTTCCCCAGGCGGCTCCTGAGGGCATCCTGTTCCTGAAGAGCGGCCACCATGCCTTCATTCTGGCGCTTCTCCTCGGCTCGATAGCCGCTCAGGCCGCGTGCCGCCTCGGCCATCTGGGATACGAGGGCCTGGCGGCGTTCCTCCTGCTGGGAGGTCTCCTCCTCCAGGCGCGAGTTGGTGTCGGCCATGCTGCGCAGGCGCGCTTCGACGTCGCTCACGGCGGCGCGGGTGCGAGCGGCCTTCTCCTCGCCTGTTGCAGCCTGGCGCTGCATGCCGGAGGACTCCTGTTCGAGGCCCTCTAGCTCCTGCTGTGCGTGGCTGAGGGCGCGACGGCCTGCCTCCAGCTCTTCCTCCAGGGCGACCCTGCGGCGGCTGTCATCCACTGAGGATCGGGCCAGATTGAGCATCTCCTTTTCCATGGCGTCCAGCTCTAGCTTGAGCTGCTGGCGCCGACCGATCACGCTGCTGTGCTGGTGATGGGCGATGGCGATGCGCTCCTGCAAGCGGCTGACCTGCTCGTTGAGGCGCTGGCGCTGGAACGAGCGGTCGGCGATGGCCGAGCGCCTCCTGGCCAGTTCTTCCCTCACTGCCGCTAGCTGTTCCTCCCAGGTCTTGATCTCCGCCTCGGCGCGGGCTTGCTCCTGGTGCCAGCGGTCGAGAGTCTGTCGGGCCGTTGCCAGGGCGTCTCTGCCCTCCTGCCAGAGGTGGCCATACCAGGCTCGCAGGGCGTCTGTGAGCTCCTGTGATAGCTCCCCCTGGCGGGCTGCTCGTCGCGCCTGCCGTTCGAGCTGGGACAGGCGAGGGGCTATCTCATCGACGAGGAACTGGGCACGCTCCATGTTGTCGCGAGTGGCTGTGAGCCGATCCTGGGCCTCCTCGATCTTGAGGCGATAGCGCTGAACGTCGGCCGCTTCCTCCAGGAGGAAGCGGCGTTCCTCAGGGCGGAGGTTGAGGATGGTCTCTACCAGGCCCTGGCCGATGATAGCGTAGCTGTTATGGCTGGCGTTGGCGCGCAGGAAGAGGTCGGTGATGTCCTTGAGGCGGACCCGCTTGCGGTTGATGAAGTAGTCGCTATCGCCGGAGCGGCGACCGCGGCGGGTGATGGCCACCTCGGCGAAATCGAGGGGCAGCCAGCGGTCGCTGTTGTCGAGAGTCATGGTCACCTCGACCGTGTTCGCCGCCGCGCGACGAGAGCTGCCGCCGAAGATGACGTCTTCTAGCTTGCGCGCTCTGAGAAGGCGACCGCTCGTCTCGCCCAGGACCCAGCGGAGGGCGTCGGCCACGTTGCTCTTGCCGACACCGTTGGGGCCGACAATGGTGGTGATGCCTGCCCCGAGCTCAAAGGCCGTGCGGGTGGCGAAGCTCTTGAATCCGTGAATTTCCAGTCGCTTCAGGTACATAGCTCACTTGCCTGGCAGGGAGCGGGCTCGTCAGTGTCGATTTCCTTCAAGGCCTGTTGGGCCGCCTTGCTCTCTGCCTCCTTCTTGCTTCTGCCCTGGCCGCGACCGAGGGTGCGCTGGCGTACCAGCACCTCCACGGTGAACAGCTTGGCGTGGTCTGGCCCCTCGGCGGCCACGGTTCGGTAGGAGGGGGTTGCCTGCCAGTGGGCCTGCACAAGCTGTTGCAGCCGCGACTTGCTGTCGAGGGCTATGTTTCCAGCGGTCATCTGGGCGAGCTCTGGCTTGAGACAGCGCATGATCAGAGCTCTGGCTTTGGCCAGGCCGCTGTCCACTAAGACCGCTCCCACTATCGCCTCAAAGACGCGGGCTAGGTTGGAGGGTCTCCGCTGGCCGCCGGTGAGTTTCTCGCCCCGGCCCAAAAGGAGATAATCGCCCAGGGAGAGCCTTTCGGCAGCCCGAGCCAGAGTCTCCCAGCGGATGAGGGCGGTCTTGAGCTGGGTTAGGCCCCCCTCGTTCAGAAGGGGGAAGTCGTTGCACAGTTTCTGGGAGACGACAAATCCCAAGACGGCGTCGCCCAGGAACTCCAACCGCTCGTTGGACTCTAGCCCTGGAGGGCGAGCCTCGTTAAGATATGACCGGTGGACTAAGGCCTGTTGGAGCAAGGAAGGGTCTTTGAACTTCAGGCCAAGAGCTGTCTGCAATTGCGATAGGGGCGATCCCTGTTCTACTGCTACTGCTGTCTTAGATGGCAAACCTTAACCTTCAGGAATCTTCCCTGGCCGCTGTTCTAGCGCCAGGGAGACACTTCCCCTCCGCGCTGAGTTAGGTGGGAAAGGTGGCGGCTAGATGCGGAGAGGACGCTACAAGCGCAGGTAATGATAGGGCGTTGGAGGGCCAATGTCAAGCGCTTGCCGTGATGATGGGAAGAGAACAGCGTAGAGGAGCATGCGGAAGATAGGCCTAACCAGAACAGCAAACCTCCTGCCGCGACTGCGGGGTGGTCTGACTGGAGGTATCGGCCAGGCTCTGCAGGTCGTGCTGCGGCTGGCGGAGGAGGAGGGCCGCGCATTATATCTGGTGGGCGGCGGCCTGAGGGACCTGGTGCTGGGGCGGGAGCAGGTGGATATCGATTTGGTGGGCGAGGGTGGGATGCGTTCCCTGGCGGAAGCGGCCGTGGCGGCACTAGGCGGGCGCTGGCTGGAGCATCGCGCTTTCGGGACAGTGACTGTGGAGGGGCAGGATTTCCGCCTGGACCTGGCGATGGCTCGGGCCGAGAGGTATGCGCGGCCGGGGGCCCTGCCCAGGGTGAGGCCGGCGTCCATCGGTGAGGACCTGGCCAGGCGCGATTTCACCATCAACGCGATGGCTCTGGCTCTGTGCGGCCGCCAGCGCGGGCAGCTCCTCGATCCGTTCGACGGCAGGGGCGACATCGCTCGTGGGCTTGTGCGCGTCCTCCACGACCGCAGCTTCATCGACGACGCCACCCGCATCCTACGAGCCGTTCGCTACGAGACGCGCTTCGGCTTTGGCATCGACGAGAAAACGCTGGCGTTGCTCAAGCGGGACCTGGCCTATCTGGACACCATCAGCAGCGCGCGACTGCAACACGAGTTGCTGCGTCTGCTGGCGGAGGACGAGCCGGAGAAGGGCCTTCTGCGCTGTCAGGAGCTAGGTGTGCTGGCGGCTATCCAGAAGCCTCTGCGCTTCGATGATGAGCTGGCCGCGGCCTTCCGGCGGGCGCGCCGGGCTGGCCAGGCTCCGCCGCAGCCCGAGCTCTACCTGAGCCTGCTGGGCACTCGCCTCTCCCCTGCCGATGCCGAGGCAGTAGCCCTCAGACTGGCGTTCTCCAAGAGGCAGCGGCAGGCGCTGGAAGGTGCGGCCGAGCTGGCCCAGCTTTTGCCCTGGCTGTCGCAGGCTGATGTCCGCCCCAGCCAGATGGTCGAACGGCTGGAGTGCTATCCCTTGTTCGCCGTCGAGGCCTGGGTCCTGGTAGCCTCCCCGTCCACCTCTGTACAAAACCTCAGCTGCTATCTGAGTGAGTGGCGTTATGTACAGCCTTCTCTGGATGGAAGGGCCCTCGCGCGTTTGGGCATAGCACGGGGGCCGCTTACAGGGGGTGTTCTGCAGTTGCTGAAGGCGGCCCGGCTGGACGGGCAGGCGAGCAGTCGGCAGGAGGAGGTGGAACTGGTGCGGGGGGTTCTGGCGGGGAGAGTTGAGGTGCCAGAGGCGGAGGCCGGAGCGGAGTGACCACGATCAGTTTCAACGATAGCTTCCGACCCCCGCCTGAAGGCGGGGGCATCGATGCCGCCCCGTTTACGGGGCGGTGCCGTGCGCATTTTGAGATGCCTTCTATGCCTCTTGCCTGGCGAACCGCTCCAGCACGGCAGCTATGTGTTTGGCGCCGCGGGCGAAATCGGCCAGGCGGATGTTCTCGTCGGGGGCGTGGATGCGCGATTCGGGGTAGCCGATGCCACAATCGGTCGTGGGCAGGGCGAGGGTCTTGACGAAGGGGTAGAGGGGGCCGGTTCCGGCCATGCTGGGGATGATGACCGGCTCCTGGTGGTACACCTGGCGAGCCGCCTCGCCCACCAGGCTCACGAAGGGGTGGTCCATGGGCGTGCGGGCTGGCCGCTCGGCTGACAAGTAGCGCACCTCCACATCGCCGTAGCCTTTCTGGCGAAGATGGCGCTGGAGCTTCGCCAGCACGTCCTCGGGGTCCTGGTCGGGCACCAGGCGGAAGTCGAGCTTGGCCGCGGCCCGCGCTGGCAGCACCGTCTTGGTTCCCGGGCCCTGGTAGCCGGAGCTGAGCCCGGCGATGTTGCAGGTGGGCTCGAAGAGGTGGCGCAGGCGGTAGTCCAGGCCGCGAACGCCCTTGAGGAAGCCGTCGATCCCCAGGCTGCGGGCGGTGTCCTCCTCTTGGGGGGACATAGCCTCCACTGCTGCCCTCTCCTGAGGGCTCGGAGGCCGCACCCGCTGGTAGAAGCCATCGATGAGGATGTTCTCCTGCGGGTCCTTGAGGGTGGCCAGGGCCCAGGCGAGGCGCCAGGCGGGGTTGGGCACCACGGTCGCGTAGGAGGAATGGGCATCGCGGTTGGCGCCGCGGGCCTCCAGCTCGACGTAGAGGAGGCCTTTCACCCCCAGGGTGATCTGGGGCTGGCCCCGCCAGTTGACGCCGCCTCCTTCCCACAGGCAGGCGTCGGCGGCCAGAAGCTGACGCTGCTCCTCCACGAAAGGCTCGATGCCCGGACTGCCGATCTCCTCGTCGCCTTCGATGCAGAACTTGAGGGAAAGGGGCACCTGCCCGCGCACCGCCTGGAAGGCGCGGACGGCTGCCAGGCGGGCGACGATGTTCCCCTTGTTGTCGCAGACGCCCCGCCCGTACAGCTTGCCGTCCCGCAGGGCAGGCTCGAAGGGGGGCGATGACCAGAGGTCGAGGGGCTCGGCTGGCTGGACGTCGTAGTGGTTGTAGAAGAGGAGGGTCTTTTCCCTCGCGGCGCCGGCGAGCTCGCCGTAGACGACTGGATGGCCGCCGGCCTTCGGAAGGATCTGAGTGCGAAAGCCGAGGCTCCGCAGCATCTCGCTCACCAGCGCCGCCGCCTCCTCGATGGCTCTCCCTTCGGCGCTCACGCTGGGCAGACGGCAGAGGCGGATGAGCTCGTCGATGGCCTCCTGCTGGTGCTCCTCGATGTGACGAAACACGTCCTCCATCGCTTTCCTCCTAGCGCTCGCCCTCCAGCCAGGCGGCGGTGCGGGCGGTCAGCTCGGCCAGCGGAGTCTCCTCGATTTGGCAAGGCGGCAGGGAGTCCAGGAAGGCCTGCCCGTAGCGCTTGCTCTTGATGCGGCGGTCCAGCACCGCCATCACCCCGCGGTCGGTCTTGGTGCGGATGAGGCGGCCGAAGCCCTGCTTGAAGCGCAGCACGGCCTGGGGCAGGGCGTACTGAGTGAAGGGCTCCTCGAACAGGGCGGAGCGGGCGGCGAAGACGGGCTCGCTGGGCACGCTGAAGGGCAGGCGGGCCATCACCAGCAGCGACAGCGCCTCGCCCACCACGTCCACCCCCTCCCAGAAGCTGGCGGTGCCTAGGATAACCGAGCGGGGGTTGCGTCTGAGCGCGTCCAGGAGCTGCTGAGGCGCGCCGTCGATGCCCTGGCCCAGCACGTTGACACCTCCCTGGCCCAGAGGCCCGCGGATGGCGGTGTGGGCCGCCTGCAGAGAGGCGTGGGATGTGAACAGCACCAGCGCTCGCCCCTGGCTGGCCCGACAGAGCTCGCAGAGGGCGCGATGGGTGATCTCCTGATAGTCGCGCGTCCCCGGCTCGGGCATGTCCCTGGGCAGGAGGATGAGGGCCGCCCGCTGGTAGTCGAAGGGGGAGCCAAGCAGCAGCTCGCGGGCCTCCTCCAGGCCCAGCCGCTGGCGGATGTAGTCGAAGGAGCCCTGGCTGGCCAGGGTGGCGCTGGTAAGGACGATGCTGTTCTTGTCGGCGTAGAGGCGCTCCTGGAGGACGGGGGCGACATCCAGCGGTGCCGAGGCCACTGCGATGCCTGCTGGGCCGCCTTCCGCCAGCCACTGGATCCTCTGCTGGTCCTCTCTCTCGATGACGGCGGCGATCCCCTGGCGAAGCTGCTGGCCGGTTTGCAGCAGGACGGCCGTCTCGGCCAGCAGGCTCTCGTAGCCCAGGAGGCCCAGGCCCTCGGCGTCGCTGAGGGCGGCGTGCAGACGGGCGAGCACATCCTCGACGGCGGCTAGGGCCAGGCGCAGGTTCTCCCAGGCCACCTCCAGCGTCACCCAGTCGGGCTGGACGCGCATGGCGCGGGTCAGCAGGAGGCGCTGCTCGTAGTTGCCGCTCTCCTCGGCGTGCTGGCGGAGGAAGATTCGCGCTGCCTCGCTGAACTCGCGCAGGCGGGGGCGTGCCCTCTCCACCTCTTCGCCAATGGCCGTGGCCAGGCCGGTGAGGTGGGAGCCCGGCCCCAGGGGCATGGCCAGCCCCCGCACGCTCTGGCGGACACTGGTAGCCAGGCCCGAACCGCGCTCGCGGCCCTCCCGCCGCTGGAGGCGATCCAAGTAGGACAGCAGGTCGACCTCTCGCGCCTCAAAGCCCAGTTGCCGGGTGGCCTCTTCTTCCAGATGCTGCCCCTCGTCCACGATGAGATCGTCGTAGGGGGGAATGACGTGCCCGCCGACGGCGACATCCGACAGAAGGAGGGCGTGGTTCACCACCACCAGGTGGGCCGCTTCGGCCCGCTGACGGGCGCGCACCAGGAAGCAGCTTCCATCCAGGACGAAGGGGCAGGAGCTGCCCAGGCAGTTCTCATTCTGGGCCGAGAAGCGATACCAGAGCATCTCCTCGGCCGGGCTGAGCCTCAGCTCGGCGCGGTCGCCGCTTTCGGTCTGGGGCAGCCAGAGGAGGAGGCGGAGGAGGAAGTGGGCCTCCTCATCGGAGAGGGAAGGTGCCTGGCGGCCCGCCAGGTGGCGGCGCAGGCACAGGTAGTTGCGTCTTCCCTTGAGCTGGGCCGCTGCCAGAGGACGGCCATCGGAGGGCCAGCCTTCCAGCAGGCGCTGGACGGTGGGGATGTCCTTGGTGATGAGCTGCTCCTGCAGGTTGATGGTGGCGGTGGAGATGGTCACGCGGGCGTTGTTGCGCAGGGCATAGCACGCCGCGGGCAGCACGTAGGCCAGAGACTTGCCGATGCCGGTGCCCGCCTCCACGATGAGCTGCTGGCCCTCGTTGAGGGCCTCAGCCACCGCTTGGGCCATCGCCCCCTGCTCCGGCCTCTCCTCGAACTGGGGCAGGATGTCCGGCCGCTCTCGTAGCGATTGGAGGAGGGCGAGCACCTCCGGCGGCTCCACCGGCCGGCGACGCTCATTGGGCAGGAGAGGCTCCACCGCCCGCCGCTGCGTCCTGGTGGCGGCGGGCGTGGCCTTGGCGAGCACTTCGGCGAAGAAGGAGCGCCAGGGCCAGCGGCCGCCAGCGGCCAGACGGGCGGCCTCGGCCAGGATGGGCGGCGGCAGGCTGGCAGCGTGCGCTCGCAGCGCCAGGAAGAGTTCGCGGGCGGCCTGGGCGTCGGCCAGGGCCCGATGATGCCCGGGCATGGGGATGTCGAAGTGGCGGGCCAGGGCCGAGAGGCTGTACTCCCTCAGCAGGGGCAGGAGGAGGACGGCCAGGTCGTGGGTATCGTAGACCACCGCGCCGTGGCTGAGGCCAGCGACCGCTAGGAAGCGCAGGTCGAAGCCGAGGACGTTCTGCCCCACGATAGGGTGGTCGGCGATGAACTGCTGCAGCCTGGGCGCTACGGCATCCATGGGGGGTGCCCCTGCCACCTCCTCGGGGGCGATGCCGGTGAGCGTTTGTATGCGGTAAGGGATGGGCCTGGTGGGGTTCACCAGGGTGGAGAAGGTTTCCTGAACGATGCCCTCCGGGTCGAATTTGACCGCCGCCACCTCGATGATGGCGTCGCTGCTCGGCTCGAGGCCGGTGGTCTCCAGGTCGAGGGCTACGTAGGTGGGGGCCAAGAGCGCTCCCTGCTTCGATTGAAAGGGCCAGCTCCCTATTGTAGCACCAGCCGGGCGGGGTAACGAATCGTATGGCTATTTGGCGGCCTGAGCCAGAAGGGGCAGAACCCAGCCGAAGAGGACAATGAAGGAGAGGCCGATCGCTGCCACCTGCCAAGGCAGCCGTCGGAAGGCCGCTACGATGGCGGTCAGGATCAGGCCAGCGAAGGCTATGATCAGCAGCGTGTACAGCAGGTTGGGGCTGCCCAGGCCGCCGCCGGGGGCCTCCTGCAGGGTGTACCGATAGAGGAGGCCAAAGAGCATGCCGATGGTTGTCCACAGGAGGAAGGCGATCAGGGATATGGGGACGGCCAGGGCGGCGGCCGATAGGTTGGGGGCGATGACTTTGGCCAGATAAGGAATGCGGCTGCGTCTCTCCACGACCATGAGGGCTACCAGCCCGCTGAAGATGAGGGCCATGATGTAGCCGCTGACGAAACCGGCGAATACCTCTTCCATGGCGTCAGTCGGGGAGTTCCTCCGCGGCCAGTGCCTGCGAGGACACGATGGTCGCGGCGGCAAAGGCCTTCGCCCCGGCGCTGGCGGCCGCTCTGGCAAGGCGTTCCCCTTGCTCTTCGCCCCTGAGCAGCACAAAGAGGCCCGGGCCGCTGCCGGCCAGGTGAACGGCACTTGCCCCGGCCTGCATCAGGGCCTGGCGGCAGGTCTCCAGCTCGGGGAAGGCCCGGAAGGCCAGAGAGTCGAAAACATCGTACTGATCGCCCTCCCTGAGCGGCTGCCCCTGCTTGAGGGCAGCGGCGAGACGGTCGCTGGCGGCGCCGTCGCTGTAGTCCCTGGGGCTCAGGAGGGAGTACATGCGCTGGGTCTTGTGTGGTATCGACAGCGGCGGCACGACCACCAGGATGGCTGCCCTGGGAGCGTCGGGCAGGGGGGCCATTCGCTCGCCGCGCCCCTCGGCCAGGGCTGTGCCGCCGCGCAGGAAGAAGGGAACGTCCGAGCCCACCTCGGCCGCCAGCTCGACCAGCCGCTCGTGCGGCAGGGCCAGGCCCCAGAGGCGATCGAGGCCGCGCAGGGCAGCGGCGGCGTCGCTGCTGCCGCCGCCCAGGCCGGCCGCTACGGGGATGGTCTTGGTCAGGCGTATCCTGGCGCCGCCACTGTAGCCAGTGCTCTCTTGGAGAAGGCGGGCGGCCCTCGTTGTCAGGTTCTCCTGGGGAGGCGGCAGGCCCTCGCCGGTCGCCGCCAGGGTCAGCTCAGAGGCTGACTCCAGCTCCAGGCTATCGCAGAGGTCGATGGTCTGGAGGATGGTCTTCACCTCGTGGAAGCCGTCCGGGCGCCGGCCGATCACCTCCAGCGTCCAGTTGATCTTGGCGGGGGCCGTCAGTCTCAGGCGCATAGGGCCTCACTGCTGCCCACAAGGGCGGCCGTTCCCACGCCAAGCGCGGTACAGGCAGCCCCACTCGTCCAGGCTGAGCGTTTGGGCGCGGCGGCTGGGGTCGATGTTCGCCGTATCGAGAAGGCTGCGAGCGGCGGCGGGGTCGATGCCCAGGCCCAGGGCGAGGGCGTTGCGGAGCTGCTTGCGGGGCGCGGCGAAGCCGGCCTGCACCAGTCGGAAGAAGGCCTGGCGGTCGTCCACGGCCACCGCCGGCTCTGGCCGCACGTCCAGGCGAATGACGGCCGAGCGCACCTTGGGCGGCGGATGGAAGGCGCGCGGCGGCACGTAGAAGAGGACCCTGGCCTGAGCGTAGAACTGGACGCCGACGCTGAGAAGGCTCATGCGGCCGGGCGGGGCGGCGATGCTCTGAGCCACCTCCGCCTGCACCATGACGATCATCCTGGCGGGCGGCTGGGCGCTCTCCAGGAAGTGACGAAGGACGGCGGAGGCGATGTAGTAGGGAAGGTTGGCCACCACCACGTACGGCGGCGAGGCCTGGGCGCGGGTCAGCAGCTCGTCGGGCGAGAGGGCGAGGATGTCGCCGCTGACGGGCTCCACGTTGGGGAAGGCTGCCAGGCGGCGGCGCAGGTGAGCACAAAGCGCATCGTCTATCTCCAGGGCGATGACCTTGCCCGCCGCTGCGGCCAGGGCCTGGGTGAGCACTCCCCTGCCGGCGCCCACCTCGATGACCGTGTCCGCGGGGGAGAGCGCCGCCGCCGCCAGGATGCGCTGAAGCACCCTGCGGTCGGTCAGGAAGTGCTGGCCGAGGCTCTTGCGGGGGCGGATGGTGGCCGTGGCGGCGCGTGCGGCCCCTGTCGATTCGCTGCGATCTGCTGGCTGACCCCTTGCCATGGCCCGATCATATCCCGCAGGCCGTCGTGCGGTCTACTGTGAGGGTGTGGCCTTGCCAGGCCTTGCGGGTACGAGTACAATGGGGGCGCTGCTGTGACCAGTTGTCCGCACGGAACACGACGGGTACGAACATGTCGCCCACCTGTGGGACATGTCAAGACAGGAGGGTTCGCGTGAGGAAAATAGTGGTGGTCGGCCTGGTCCTTATTCTAATGGCCGTGGCAGGGTGCGCGGAGGAAGAGGAGTCGGGCATCGGGAGCCAGGAGAGTCAGGCACGCGCCAACGAGATGCTGACAGCCTTGAGGCAGTTCAAGAGTTCCTGGCTTGCGGGGGGCATCACCTCGGTTCCGCAGACGGTAACCGGCACCGTGGTTCGCACGTGTGGAGAAAACGCTGCCTATGTAGCAGAGCACCCCTCGGAGTTCGCCGCCAGCCAGATGAAGAAAGCCTGTGAGGATTTCACGCGCGCTATGGAAAAAGGGACGGTCGGCGACGAGAGTGCGACGCTGGACGCCCTCAATTCTGCCATAGACCGCCTCGAATAGCTGACTGACAGCCGCAGTTCCGCGGCGTGCAGTCCGCCCCTCTTTGGCAGCGAACGGGAAGCGATCGCTTCTCGTCAACGCCCCGGTCAGGCCGTCGGAGGGCCCGGAAGTAGGCCAGACTGCCGTCTACTCCAGCACGTACACCGTCACCCAGCCGCTGCGCCAGTCGGAGACCTCGTGGTCGGCGAAGCCGAGGTCGATGATGTTGCCAACCACGGCCGAGCCGGTGTCGGCGGCTATCGCCTGGCCATAGCCGGGGACGTACAGGCGGGTGCCCAGGGGGATGACGCTGGGGTCTACGGCCACGATGCCGCGCTGGACGGGCACGCCGGTGGCGGCGATGCCATACCAGGGGCTGGCGGCCGACCAGCCGCAACTGGCAGGGTTGTACCAGGTGGCGTACATGTCGAGGGAATATCTGTAGCGAAGGGGGCCCTCCGGCGCCTGCACCAGGTTCACCGGCCTCGTCCCTTGGGCGATGACCTGGTCGCGCGGCGGCTGCTGCGACTCGCTCAGCAGCTGTCGCTGCATCTCCTGGCCGTTCTCATACACCACGTGGTACTCGCGCTGGATCACGCCGTCGGCGCCCGGGTCCAGGACCATGGACTGCCCCATATCCATGGCGGGGTCATCCTGGTAGACCACCGCGCAGGGGATGGCCTCGTCCACCGTCTCTGATTCCTCCTGCACCCGAACCACGCGGATGGCCAGGCCGTCCTCCACGGGGGCATCCAGAGGAGGCTCCACGCGGTCGAGGCTGCTCAGCGAGACGCTGGCTTCGTTCAGCACCGCGGCCACGGTGGTCTTGCGACTGTGGATGGTCGTGCTATCGCCGCCCACCGATAGGGAGAGCTCCCTGGCATGCTCGATGTAGACGTGGGTGCCGGCGGTCACGAGGCTTCCAGCCGACGGAGACAGGTAGTCGGCGTGGTCGACGACGACGCCCTCCTCGGCCAGCAGCTCGCTGACGGTGGAGGCAGCGGAGACCATGCTCATACTCAGCCCGTCTTCGTGCAGGACGACGGGCACTGCCTGGGGCCGGGCCTCGCCGTTCAGGGCAGCGACGCTGATGGTCTCGTCGTCGCCGTCAAGGTTAGCGTTGCCGTCTAGCTCAAGCCTCTGGCCGAAGGCGAGCTCAGGGGTGGATCGCCTGCCCTCGTGGGCGGGGCCTATAAGAAACAACAAAGACGCGCTGGCCACCATCAGGAGGATGAGGGATAGGTGAAGTATGCGCCTTGGGTTGAGGGGAAGGGCTGGAGAGATTTTGGCGCCGTCAAGTCTTCCTGGGAGCGCATCTCTAGGATAGAGACGCGCCCGGAATGGCTCTCCGGTCAATATACTCCTCGTTTAGGATTGGGCGTGCCCGGTGCCCTGGGTAGAGTGGCCGTGCACCTGCTGTCGATCTCGCCCGTAGGCTTGCTCCCGACAGCCAACTCCAACCAGGTTGACCTGCGGCACCCGAAACTAACTACTTACCGCTGCTTCCTTCCGGACCTGACGGGGTTCGTAGCGTTTCGCTGCGCAGGGCCAGGTTATCAACGCTACTTATCGAGGGCAGTCCCTGCAGTGCCAAGACCTCGAGCAGGGGTTCAACCCCGCTATAGCGGATTGCGGGTTCAGGGCACCGCTAGCTCCCCGTCTAGCACGGCCAAGTCAGCATGCTACATAAACGGAGCGCCTCTGTCAAGGTACTTCTCCACACGTGGACAACCGCTTGAAGAGCCGTCGGCCCTATTGTAGAATGGGCCAAGTCTATAGAAAGGCAAATTCTTGTGAATGTTCGCAAGGCAGTGATCCTGGCCGCCGGCTATGGCACTCGCTTCCTGCCCGCTAGCAAGGCCATCCCCAAGGAGATGCTGCCCCTGGTGGACAGGCCGGCTATCCAGTACGTGGTGGAGGAGGCGGTGAAGGCTGGCCTGGAGCAGATCATCATGGTGACCGCTGCCGCCAAGCGCGCGGTGGAGGATCACTTCGACCGCGACCGCGAGCTGGAGCGATGGCTGGAGCAGAAAGGCCGCGTCGAGCAGGCAGACGAGATGCGGCGGGTGGCCGGTTTGGCGGATATCGTTTGCGTGCGCCAGAAGGAGCGCCTGGGCATCGGCCACGCTGTGCTCATGGCGCGCTCGCTGGTGGGCGACGAGCCCTTCGCCCTCTTCTTCCCCGACGATATCATCGAGAGCGATGTGCCGGCCATCAGGCAACTGATGGACGTCTTCGATCGGCGTGGCGGCAGCGTCCTGGCAGTGCAGCGCCTGCCCCGCGAGGAGATCCACCACTACGGCGTCATCGAGCCCAAGCCGCTGGAGGAGCGGGTCTACCAGGTGCTGGGCATCGTGGAGAAGCCGCCGGCCGAGAAGGCTCCGTCCGATCTGGCCGTCGTCGGGCGCTACGTGCTGACGCCGGCCATCTTCCCCATCCTGGCGAGTACGCCGCCGGATGCGAAAGCGGGCGGGGAGATCCAGCTCACCGATGGCATTGCCCGCCTGCTGGCCGAGGAGCCGGTCTTCGCCTGCCGCTACGAGGGGGAGAGGTTCGACGTGGGGCGGCCGCTGGGGCTGCTCAAGGCTTCGCTATCGATGGCCCTGGCCAGGTCCGACCTGGGGCCGGAGCTGCGGCGCTACCTGCGCGAGCTGGTGGCGGGAGAGGAGAGCCGTGACTGACCAGAACAGCCTGCGAGACCGATGGGCGCTCATCCTGGGCGCCTCCAGCGGCATAGGTGCGGCCACCGCCCTGGAGCTGGCCAGAAACGGAATGCACATCTTCGGTGTGCACCTCGATCTGCGGACCACCCTGCCCAGCGCTCAGCGGGTGGTGGCCCAGATCGAGGAGATGGGCCGCGAGGCCATCTTCTTCAACATGAACGCCGCCGACGCCAAGAAGCGAGCGGAGATCGTGGACGCGATGGAGGAGCGGCTAAAGGCGGAGAAAGAGCCCACGTGCGTGCGGGTGATGCTGCACTCGCTGGCCTTCGGCACCCTCAGGTCATACGTGCCCGCCAACCGCAAAGAGGCGCTCAGCCAGGCCCAGATGGAGATGACCCTGGATGTGATGGCGCACAGCCTGGTGTATTGGGTGCAGGAAGTGGCCTATCGGGGTCTCTTGGGGCCGGGCAGCAAGGTCTTCGCCATGACCAGCTCCGGCTCGACTCGCATCCTGCCGCAGTACGGGCCGGTGGGCTGTGCCAAGGCAGCCCTCGAGTACCACGTCCGCCAGTTGGCGGTGGAGATGGCTCCCAGGAGCATTACCGTCAACGCCATCCGAGCGGGCATCACCGACACGCCCGCCCTGCGCAAGATCCCCGGCCACGAGCAGATGCTGGCGGTGGCTGGCAGGCGCCACCCCGGCGGCCGCATCACCACGACCGAGGACGTGGCCCGCGCCATCGCCGCCCTCGCCGACGAGCGGACGGCCTGGATAACGGGCAACGTCATCGGCGTGGACGGCGGCGAGGACATCAGCGCGGGGTAGGGGGGCGTATCGTGGGCCGGGATTCGGCGTCTACCACGTGGAAGTCAGCCGAATGAGGTTCGCCAAATCAGCGACATCGGTGTCGAGCCCGCAGACCTCGGTCGGCTGATGGGCTAAGGAACTTCCAGGAATCCTTCGAAGCGCTCCTGGATTTGTTTCACCATCTTAGCCTGTAATTCGGCAAAACAATTTGGACAGAGAACTCGCTCCGTCATAGCTGTGTCGTCAAAATCCAGCGGCTCACTTCTCCCAACGTACCAGCCTTTTTCGAGATCGAAACTATACTGACGAAGCTCTCGCACCTGTTGGTAGACGCAACGAAGAACTGAGCGACATTCTGGACAGCTAAGGGCAATTTCCATGATTCTTGGCCTCAACTGGGTGAGATTGGGGCAAAATGTACCCCCGCGTCAGTGCCTACGCGATATGTGTAAGCCGAGAGACGATAAGCCCCTGACAAGCTGCTGAGTTTCAACTTCAACAAGTCGCGCTGCTTATTCGTCGTGCCGAAGTCACGTCCAACGAGTACGCCGTGAATCATTTCTCGCTTTAACCCCGGTAGCAATCTTGCCGTCCACTCAAGGTATTCAAGCAGCTGATCTGCGGTTTCTTCCTCGAGGACGCCTTTCTTCAATTCAAAGACAGCCGCGCCTAGGGTGAGCAGCATGTCGAAGACACGTTTTTTGTAAATCACGATGATGTCTATGGCACCCCCGGCTATATAGGTGCTGACCTGGTTGTAAGTCTCCGTCTGCCAGTCGCCCTCGTCAGAGGCAAATTGGGCCATTTCATCAAGCCGTCCACGGTTTTGTAGAAGGTACGTTTCAAGCTGCGACTCCATTCTGAATTCGGGCGGATTGGCGCCAATGAAATCGCAAGGGTCGATTACACACTCCTCTAAGCCGTGTCCCTTGTAGAGAGAGGTATCTTTGGCTGGACGAGGATTGAACTGCAGGATTGACTCTAAGACTAGCCTTCCCTCATTGGGCAGAAGGTTGATGACACTTTTGTTTGTAAGCGCTGAAGCGTCAATAACGCTCTTGACCTTCCCCTCCTCTCTCATATCCCATAACCGCTGAACAGGGAGTGGATTTGCACAAACATGCTCCGGAGTCAGTCCAATTTTCACCCGATAGGGGTACTTGTCCTTCTTCGGAGCCTTGGGGTCCGGCGCCCACACCAAAGTGTCATTGTAAAAAGGCTCCGAAATAACGCGAAAAGGTCCAAATATTTGAGGCCTGGTTCGAGAACCAACTCTGATCGCAGTGTAAATAAAGGCAAGGTCGCCTGCCCGGACGTTTGCTATCTGATTCATTTGGGCCCGACCCACGCCAAATAGCCCATACTCCAGGCACATGGTGTAGTAGCGGGGAGTAATCAGCAGGTGAAATTGACTGGCCATAAGAAATCACTTCCGTCTGGCTGTTCCGATTCTAGGCCTGCACAGGTAGGGCGTCAACTATGCCAGTCAGCGTCCAATGTGCCAGAAGGTGGCCCCTACTTCCCCAACCTCAGCAGCGCCATGAAGGCTTCCTGGGGGATGTCCACGTTGCCCACCCGCTTCATCCGCTTCTTGCCCGCCTTCTGCTTCTCCAAAAGCTTCATCTTGCGGGTCACGTCGCCGCCGTAGCACTTGGCCAGCACGTTCTTGCGGATGGGCTTGATCGTCTCGCGGGCGACGATCCGTCCGCCGATGGCCGCCTGGATGGGCACCTCGAAGAGCTGGCGGGGGATGAGGCTGCGCAGCTTCTCCACCAGCGCTCGCCCCTGGCGCGGGGCGTTCTCGGCGTGGACGATGGCCGAGAGGGCGTCCACCGGCTGCTGGTTCACCAGGATGTCCAGCTTCACCATGTTGGCCGAGGCGTGGTGAGAGAAGGTGTAGTCCATGCTGGCGTAGCCCTGGCTGCGCGCCTTGAGCTCGTCGTAGAAGTCGAGCAGCATCTCCGATAGGGGCATCTGGTACCCCATCAGCACCCGTCGGCCGGTGGTGCTCTCCAGGGGGCCGTGCTCCAGGTAGTCCATGCGCTTGAACTCGCCGCGGCGGCCGGTCACCAGCTCCATCAGCGGCCCGATGTAGCGGTCGGGGGTGATGATGCTGACGTTCATCCAGGGCTCCTGGACCTCCACCACCTCCTCGGGGCGAGGCAGCTTGGCTGGGTTTTCCACCGTCAGCTCCTCGCCGTCAACCCTCAGCACCCGGTACTCCACGCTGGGGGCGGTCACCAGGATGTCCAGGTCGTACTCGCGCTCCAGGCGCTCCTGGACGATGTCCATGTGGAGGAGGCCGAGGAAGCCGCAGCGGAAGCCTGGCCCCAGAGCGATGCTGGACTCCGGCTCGTAGCTGAAGGCGGCGTCGTTGAGGTGCAGCTTGTCGATGGCGTCGCGCAGGAGGGGGAACTCGTCGGCGTTGGTGGGGTAGAGGCCGGCGAAGACCATGGGCTTGGCCGGGCGATAGCCGGGCAGGGGCTCGGAGGCGGGGGTGTCGTCGTAGGTGATGGTATCGCCCACCCGGCAGTCGCGCACCGTCTTGAGGCCGGTGGCCAGGTAGCCCACCTCGCCAGTGGTGAGCCGCTCGCTGGGCGCGAAGGCGGGCCGGAAGATGCCCACCTCCAGCGGGTCGAGCTCGCGCTGGTTGGACATCAGGCGCAGGCGACGCTCGGTGGAGAGCGCGCCGTCCACCACCCGCAGGTAGGCGATGACCCCCTTGTAGGAGTCGTACTTGGAGTCGAAGATGAGGGCGCGCAAGCGGGCCTGCACCCGACCGCTGGGGGGCGGGATGCGCTGCACCACCGCCTCCAGCACCTCGCGCGTGCCGACGCCCTCCTTGGCCGAGGCGAAGATCATCTCCTCCTGGCCGTAGCCCATGACGGCCTCGATCTCCTGGGCCACCCGCTGGGGCTCGGCGCTCGGCAGGTCGATCTTGTTTATCACGGGGATGATGGTCAGGTTGTGCTCTATAGCCATGTAGACGTTGGCCAGGGTCTGGGCCTGGATGCCCTGGCTGGCGTCCACCACCAGGATGGCCCCCTCGGCGGCGGCCAGGGCGCGCGAGACCTCGTAGGTGAAGTCGACGTGGCCGGGGGTGTCGATGAGATTCAGCTCGTACTCCTGGCCGTCCTGGGCGCGATAGCGCATGCGGACGGCGGTGGCCTTGATGGTGATGCCGCGCTCGCGCTCCAGGTCCATCTGGTCGAGCACCTGCTCGGCCATCTCTCGCGGAGGGATGGTGCCGGTGATCTCGAGCAGGCGGTCGGCCAGGGTGGACTTGCCGTGGTCGATGTGGGCGATGATGCAGAAGTTGCGGATGTGGGACTGGTCCATGTCATGGCTATCGTAGCATGGGGCTGGGAGGGCTTCAATGTGGGGGGAGGCCGCGAGCTCGAGGGTGGCGCTCGGCTCTGCCTACACCCGGTGGCAGGCCACCCAGTGCTCGTTGCGGCTGGTGCGCACGTTGCGCCACTCGGGGACGAGGGTGCGACAGCCGTGGGCGTCGCTGGCGATGGGGCAGCGGGTGTGGAAGACGCAGCCCGGCGGCGGCCGCATCGGGCTGGGCACGTCGCCGGTCAGGATGATGCGCTCTCGCTTGGCTTCCACCACCGGGTCGGGTATGGGGATGGCCGAGAGCAGGGCCTTGGTGTAGGGGTGGAGGGCGTTCTCGTACAGCTCCAGCCGGCCGGCCAGCTCCATCAGCTTGCCGAGGTACATCACCGCCACCCGGTCGCTGATGTGGCGCACCACCGACAGGTCGTGGGCGATGAACAGGTAGGTGAGGCTGAACTGGGCCTGGAGCTCCTCCAGCAGGTTGATGATCTGGGCCTGAATGGAGACGTCCAGGGCCGAGATGGGCTCGTCGCAGACGATGAAGCTCGGCTGCACCGCCAGGGCGCGGGCGATGCCGATGCGCTGGCGCTGGCCGCCGCTGAACTCGTGGGGGTAGCGGTTGGCGTAGTAGGGGTTGAGGCCGACGACGCGCATCAGCTCCTGCACCCTCTCCCGCCGCTCCCTGCGCCCGTGAGCTAGGCCGTGCACGACCAGTGGCTCGCCGATGGTGCTGCCCACGGTCATACGAGGGTTGAGGGAGGCGTAAGGGTCCTGGAAGATCATCTGCATGCGGCGGCGCATGCGGCGAATCTCGCCGCCCTTCATCGTGGTGAGCTCGTGCCCTTCGAAGGTGATCCCGCCGGCTGTGGGTTGGTGCAGCATGATAATGCAGCGGCCGGTGGTGGTCTTGCCGCAGCCGCTCTCGCCCACCAGACCGAGGGTCTCCCCCTGCCTGATGACAAAGGAGATGCCGTCCACAGCCTTGACGTCGGCTATCTTGCGCTGGAAGAGGATGCCGCTGATTACGGGGAAGTACATCTTCAGTTCGCGCACGTCCAGCAGGACGTTGTTCTGCCGCCCGGCGCTTGTGGTGGCGATGTCTTCGGTGGTCATCGGGCAGTTCCTCAAGCGGGCGCCGCCGGCCTGGCAGCCTTACCCACCCTGGGCCACTCCCAGCAGGCGCTATGGTGGTTGGTGGCCACCAGCAGGAGGGGCGGCTCCTCCTGGCATTTCTGCACGGCGAACTTGCAGCGCGGCCGGAAGGCGCAGCCCTGGGGCATGTGGATGAGGTCGGGCGGGAAGCCCTCGATGGGCTCCAGCCTCTCCTTGCGCGCCTGATCCAGGCGGGGCACCGACTTGAGCAGGCCCAGGGTGTAGGGATGGTGGGGATCGCCGTAAAGCTCGCGGGCCGCCGCCGACTCCACGATCTTGCCGGCATACATCACATAGACTCGGTCGGCGTAGCGGGCTACCACCCCCAGGTTGTGGGTGATGATGACAACCGCCGTCCCCAGCTCACGTGTTAGGCGGGTCAGCAGCTCCAGGATCTGGGCCTGGATGGTCACATCGAGGGCGGTGGTTGGCTCGTCGGCCAGCAGGAGTTTGGGGTTGCAGGAGAGGGCCATGGCGATCATCACCCGCTGACGCATGCCGCCGGAGAACTGGTGGGGATAATCGCCGATGCGGGCCTTGGCCTCGGGGATGCCCACCATCTCCATGAGCTCGATGGCCCTCGTGGTGGCGCTGCGGTGATCCATCCTCAGGTGCAGCTCCAGACTCTCGGTGATCTGGCGGCCGATGGTGAGGACAGGGTTGAGGGAGGTCATGGGCTCCTGGAAGATCATGGCGATGCGGTTGCCGCGCACACGGCGGATCGCATCCCCGGTTGCTTTCAGCAGGTCATCCCCTTCGAAGATGATCTCGCCGCCCACGATCTTGCCTGGCGGGTCGGGGATGAGCCTGAGGATAGCCAGGGCGCTTACCGTCTTGCCACAGCCGCTCTCCCCCACCAGACCAACGATCTCCCCCGTCTGCACGTCGTAGCTGATGCCATCCACCGCCTTGACCACACCGTCTTCGGTGAAGAAGTAGGTCTTGAGGTCTTTGACTTGGAGCAGGGGGGCCATGCAATCTCCCTTAGGAACTCCTGCTGGGCTTGAGGTTGGTGGGGAAGGGGGGACTCGAACCCCCACGCCTTTCAGCACATGATCCTAAATCATGCTCGTCTACCAATTCCGACACTTCCCCTCTTGGGGGGCCGCCCGGGACTCGAACCCGGAACCCGCTGATTAAGAGTCAGCTGCTCTTCCGATTGAGCTAGCGGCCCGTAAGCAACCGGAGTATGGATGCCTTCCATATCTTATTACATAGGCGATGGGAGTCAAGGCCAGCCGTAGCGTATTCGCGGGCGCGAGTGTGAGGGTGGGCGAGGGAAGAAGCTACGCTATCGTCACCATGAACCGGACGAGCGCGTTGGCCAGCATCAGGGCGGCAGGGCGAAGAGAGAAATGCCCCAATACCACCGGGAGTGAGGGCAGCCGCAACCGCTCAGCTGGCCTCAGCCTGTTCGAGGGCAGCGTCAATGATGCTCTTGAACCCCGGTTGCGTCGCACCACTGCGATCCTGATAGTCCTCGAACGGGATGGCGCCCGTCACCATCCGACCGTTGATGAAGAAGGCGGGCGTGCCGCTCACCCCGTAGGAGGTGCCATCCTGCTCGTCCTTCTGCCACTCGGCGGTCTGCTTGCCCGTGTCCAGGCACTGGTTAAAGGTGGCTGTGTCAAGGCCCAGTTGAGCTGCGTAGCCTTTCAGGCTAGCCACATCGAGGGCACTCTGGTTGGCGAACAGCAGATCGTGGTAGTCCCAGAACTTGCCCTGATCGTCCGCACATTCAGACGCCTCGGCGGCCTTCTGAGCATTGGGGTGCATAGTCACAGGCAGCGGGAAGTCACGTTGGACGTACCTGACCTGCCCCTCGTATGTCCCCAGGATTTGGTCCAGCGTTTCATCACGGAAACGCTTGCAGTACGGTCATTGGTAGTCAGTGAAGGCGACGATGGTGACCGGTGCATCCGCAGGCCCCATCGAGGGGTCGTCATCGACGCTCACGCCTGCCACCACCACCGGCGCCGTAGGCGTAGCCTGCACCACCGGGCTAGCCGGCGCCGGACTGCTTGTAACATGGGGGTAGCGGGTTTTCTCTGGCCACTGACCGCTGACGATCAGGGTGGCTACGGTAGTCCCTCCAGCGACAGCCAGAGCCAGGAGTAAGGCCGTAGCTACTCCCAGCCACACGTCGCGGAATCTACGCCGCCAGGGGTCGGCCTCTTCAGGGGCGGGGCGTTCGGGTTCCTTCGCCCGGCCAGTTGGTGACGGTGGCGGAGGGGGCGGGGGAGGTGGGGGAGGTGGGGGTCTGTCCTCCTGTGGTCTCCTCGCCCCGGCACGGGCCTGTGTGCGTCCCAGTGCCGCGTCGTACTCTGCCCTTCGATGGGGGTCGCCAAGCACCCCGTAGGCTTCATTCAGTTCGCGCATACGGTGGGCGACGTCAGGGCCCGAATACACATCGGGGTGGTATTTCCTGGCTAGTCGCCTATACGCAGCCTCAATGACCTCTTGCTCGGCGTTGGGGCTGACCTGGAGTATCTCGTAGTAGTCTTTCACGGTGGCCTCATCCTACTCGCAGCCGCGAGTGTGGGCAAGGGAAGAAGCCAGCGCCACCACGAACCATACGATGGCGTTGGCCCGCGGGAGGGCCACCTCGATGAGCTTCTTGCGGCAGGTCACCGGAACTCCGAACTCCATCTACATTTCGTACACCACAGGTATTGCCATCCTGCGTCATACTCAACAAACCAGTCCTCTTGCAGTTCAGTACTCCCGCAAGCCGGACACTTGTAGACTCCGTACTTCTGAACCCACCTCTCCTTCCGAGTCGCGGTCTCTATGAGCGCCGCTAGCTCCGTCAATGCCAGCGTAGTGAACAATGCTGTCCTTCGTGCCTCTTGGTCGGAAGCATCCTGATTGTGGTGCAACCGCATGGCGTACGCCACCACAGCCCGCGTCAGCTTGCGAATCTCCTCCGAGCCAGCCAGTTGCCCGAAGTGCTGTAGAGTCATGTCGATCCGCGCCTTGGCGTGGTCTTCAGCAGGAAGCTTCTGACCTTCAGGTACGAAATCAGGGCTGAATATGGCGTTCGCAAACAGAATCATGGCGTCTCGACAGAGCACGCCGATGGCTTGATAGTGCTCTGGTTGGGTCGCGGTCTTGAGCTGCTCAGTGGCTAGATCAAGCTTACCCCAAACCTCTGGGTAGGCCGCCTTTAGTTTCTCTCCACCCTCACCTAGATAGTCGTCCATCCGCTCCTCGGCCTCGGATGGCCAATCGGCTGACTCGTGCGTGTGCGCGCGGGGGTCCTGAATTGCGCCCGGTGACGGCAGGATTATACTCGCGGGCGCGAGTGTGGGCAAGGGGAAAAGGGCCTAGCGTACAGTACGAGTCAAGGCCTATTGGGCTCGGCCAGGGGGAGAGCGGGCAGCCCCTACCGCAGCCTCCGCCAAAGGCGGATCAGCTCCGGCTGAACCGCCTCCTGGCGTACCAGCCGCCTGCGGCGAGAGTGGTCAGTGCCACAGCCGCCAGTCCAGCAAGCAAGGTGTCGTTGGGGGTCGACGAGTCAGAGACGTCCGGAAGCTCCGCCATGCCGCCCACGGCCGCGAGTGCGATACAGGGCTGGGTGCCAGAATCGCTGAATGTCTTCCCAGCCACGGGGATGAACTCCCAGTCGTAGCTCGTGGGGTGCAGTGTCAACTTGATGACGCCCCAGGTGTCGTTGTTGCGAACCTCTTCGTTAGGAAGCGGGCCGCTACTCCATGTGTAGTGGCTCTTGCCGCCTGTGCCCACGACGAACTCTCGAATTCCCATCGCATCAGTCCTGCCGCTTGCATCTTGCGGCGCAAACCGCTCGTAAACGTGGTTGTGACCACTGAACACGACTTCTGCGCCGTAATCATAGAGCGCCTGCCAGATCGCTTGCATCGAGCTGTTGCTGCCGTGCTGGCCCGAGCTGAAGCGCGGATGGTGCCACATCGCAGCGGTGCAAGCTGTGGGGTGCGCAGCCAGGTCAGAGCGGAGCCACTGTTCCTGAGGTGAGCCCGCGCCACAGCCGCTCACCTTGGAGCAGTTGCTGTTGAGGACAACGATGTGCCACGCTCCAAGGTCGTAGCTGTAGTAGCCCTTGCCCCTGTCTCCAGCAGGGCCGGTGAAGTTCCCTATTCCGTTGAAGTAGTCGAAGTAGCCCTGGGCCACACCAGCCGTGTCCAGGTAATCATGATTGCCCGCAGTTGGTCGCGTCCGCGCCTTGTGGCGACCCCAGGTTGGGACGTAGTAGGCCATGAAGTCGGCAAGGTTCACTGGATCCTCATTGACGTTATCGCCAGCCGTGAATACGCCACCAGGAGGATTGCCGGCGAAGATAGCGTCGAGCAGCGTGGCCGTGGCTTCGTCGCCATCGCCGCTCTTGGAGCCGATGTCGCTCGCCCCCACGAACACGGGGTCAGTGCCTGACCACTGCGCGACGAGCATGGGCGCGTTACTCCCCGCCTGAGTGGAACTGAAGTGAACGCCGTCAGTGGATGAGGCCGCCACATAGAAATCGACGATGCCGTCGCCGTCGGCGCTGATAGCGGGCGAAAGGCTCTCCTTGTTCCCCTCGTTGCCACCACTGTCCACGCTGACCCGCTCAGTGTTGCCAGGGGAGGCAACACCCCGCCCCGCCATGATCAACGTCATAGCAGCCAGCGCCGCGAGCAGTACGAGAGGAAAGAAGCGAAAGACTCTCATCGGAGCGCACCCCTCCGAATCGCAGGGCCAGCCATCGCATCATGGCAGAAGATCTCGAAGGAGTCAAGGGAGGCGCCATTCGAGTGGCAGGCGCGAGGGTTGGCAAGGGGGAAAAGGGGCCTAGCGTACAGGTAGGAGTCAAGGCCCACCGGCCTGGCTGGCCGGTGGGCTCGTGGGCGCGTTGACTTATCTTGGCCCTTCTGCTAACTTCTACCTGCGCGGCGGGCGATTAGCTCAGTTGGTTAGAGCGCCCCGATGGAATCGGGGAGGTCTGAGGACTGCAAGGTCGCAAGGCGGCTGATAGCGTGGGCGATTAGCTCAGTTGGTTAGAGCGCAGCGTTGACATCGCTGAGGTCAGAGGTTCAAGTCCTCTATCGCCCACCATCGTGGAAGATTGATTGGCTCAGTTTCCGCCGGAGGCGGACTCGCCTCTGGCGAGGGTTAGAGCGCCCCGATGAAATCGGGGAGGTCACCCCGATTCTATCGGGGTATCGCCCACCATCGTGGAAGATTGATTGGCTCAGTTTCCGCCGGAGGCGGACTCGCCTCTGGCGAGGGTTAGAGCGCCCCGATGAAATCGGGGAGGTCACCCCGATTCTATCGGGGTATCGCCCAC
>Ga0315289_10003373_pt1 | contig 24253 bp, 27 predicted proteins | sample YL17G11_40_MG_FD_203452 | JGI IMG/M metagenome (GOLD analysis project Ga0315289, IMG submission 203452) | Sediment microbial communities from Yellowstone Lake, YNP, Wyoming, USA - YL17G11_40 | ecosystem: Environmental > Aquatic > Freshwater > Lake > Sediment | place: USA: Wyoming | collected...
GAAAGGTCTTTGATACATCTTTCAACTTAACCATTGATTGTGTTTCTATCATCTTATCACGACTGACTTTCATCATTAACTAAAGTATTTAAAGCTTGGAACACCTTATTAATCTGTCTTGAAACAACCTGAAACAAGAAACAAGGTGAAACAATGGAAAACAGGTATAAGAAATATGTTGCAGTAATGGTTCTGTGTTTTTTATTCGGGGGGTTTTCTCTAATTTTTTATCTAGTGCAGGTTTACTCTGTTGTTTGGCAAACTGATATAGTGTCAGCAATTAGAAATGAGCATGGAAATTTCACTACTCCTGTCCTTTCACATGAATTGAGGGGAGAAAATCTCAGTGAATTCAACAGAAGTTTACCGTTTGGGTTAGCACGGGAAGATCCCTCTTTACTGTTGTTATCTCCGTTTTCTTTAATACTTCTATTTACAGGCATTATTTCCATATTAGGCGGGTTTTCCATTTGGAATTTAATAAGGGAAAGGGAAATAAAATCAACTAAAAAGCAACTTTTAGATATATTCCTTCTTCCAGAAGAAAAGAAGATATTGAACGAGATTGAAAAGTACGGGGGATCTCTTACACAGAGCGAAATAGTCAAAACCACTGGATTTTCTAGGGTAAAGGTCCATAGGATCATACGCAATTTGGAAGCGAAAAAATTAATAATGAAACAAGAATATGGGATGACAAACAAAATCGTATTGAAGCGATAATGGATATTCTTTTTATTCGATTGCAAGCAATTCTACAGCATGATAAAGGGGGTAATCTTCGACTTCGGCGGAACGCTCGCCTACAAGGACAAGGGCATGGACGTTCTCAAGACCTGCGAACTCCTCAGGAAGCACGGCTATGACGTCTATCATCAGGAATGGGAAGCCGCCTACAAATACGTCTTCTTCATAGAGTTCCCGAAAGGCAAGCTGAATTCCTACGAGGATTTCGTCAAGCGGACCATTGAGCTGTTAGGCTTCAAACCGAAGGAAGTGGCCGTGAAAGAAATAACGAGCTATTGGAAGAGCCACGACGATTTCGAATTCTTTCCGGACGTCAAGCATATCCAGCACCTGAACATGAGAAAGGCAATACTGACGACCATACCGTACTTCAGAATCAGCCGTCTGGACCTAACCGGTTTCGATCCGGTCATGACGGGCATCGAGATCGGCCATGCCAAGCCGCACCCCGAAGGGTTCCTGAAAATACTGCGCCGATGGAAACTGAAACCAGAAGAGGTGCTCATGGTCGGCAATGATATGGAAATCGACATAAATCCGGCCAAGAGGCTCGGTCTGAAGACTGCATTCATAGACAGGGAAGGCAATGCCAGAGCGAAAGCGGACTATATAATACACAGCATGAAAGACCTGGCAACGATATTGAAATGATCCTATTTCGCGAGCGCCTTTATGACGTCGGCCCGCGCGATCACGCCGAGCACTTTCCTGTTCTTGCCAACCACTGGCAGCATCTTGACCTTGTACCGGTTCATGGCCCTTGCAGCATCGTAGATGTCCTCGTCCGGCCCTATCGTGTGCGGCGTCCTCTTCATGAAATGCCCGACCTTTATCTTTCCGCTGCCGACAACGTCGTTCTTTATTGTTGAGAACGTCTTCCCCTTCAGAACAGCCAGCACGAGAGAAAAGCTCGTGTCGGTATCGAAGTGTATCTTCGGAGCGTAGGCGTCTATCGCCTTTATCGTATCGCCTTCCGTGACGAGCCCGACGAGCCTTCCCGAACTGTCCAGCACGGGCACGGACGAGATGTCATGCTTAGCTAGCTTGGCCACTACGCTCTGCAGGGAGTCCGTGGACTTGACAGAAATTATTTTCTTGGTCATGACTGAACTAACGTGCATGCTATCACTTTTCCGCGCTGATATAAATATATTCCCGACCGAGCGACTTCGTCCGCTCTATGGTCGGCCGTTTGAAACCGGCAGAATCGAACAAGGTCTTTATCGTCCTGTCGTGCTTCAGGAAAGCGTGCGACGTTATGCCTGGCGCGTGAACGGCCAGGAACAGCGCCTTTCCTCCGCGCTTCAGCGTGCGGGCGAGGGCCGCCAGCTCCTTCTTCGGTTCGACAAAATAATTTATAGCGAGCGTGCAGACTATGCGGTCGAAACTGTTCGCAGGGAACGGCGCAGGCCTGCTGACCTTTACGAACATAACGTTGGCGAGCTCCGCGTGCGATATCCTTGCCAGCGCCTTGTTCAGCTGCTTCTCGGAAATGTCTGCAGCAACGACGCGTCGAGCCTTCTTTGCGAACCTCTCAGTGAGATAGCCCGCGCCACAACCATAGTCCAGCACCGTATGGCGTTTGTCAATGCCCGCGTCCTTTTCCACCCTGCCCCAATGTCCGCCTATGAGCAGCGGCACGTAGATGTTGAGCGCCGCGCTCATGCTGTTCCAAAACTTCTCGACAAAAGCTCGATCGGTCTGCAGCTTGATGGCCACGTAGGACGGGAAGCCGCACAGCAAAAGGACTATGAGTATCGTGAAGGCCAACGGCGCGCCCGGCGTTCCGAGCCATGTCGTCATCAGTGCTACCATAACTATCACGAGTATCGGCGGGCCTATGTTCCTGAAGGGTGCCACAAACTCGCGTTTTATAGGCAGGTCGCGCAGGCGCACATAACAGAGCAGGAACATGAAATACAGCAGCACATACATCGGTATGATTATGTCGAAAAGCATGCGTATCGACCCGCTGCTGATTACTATCACTATCGCCGTAACAACGGTCTGCAATGCGATGGCAAGATAGGGCGTGTTCCACTTCGGGTGCAGTTTCTGTACGCCGTGGATGAACATGTTGTCTCGCGCCATCGCGAACAGTAGCCTTGGAGCGAACACGACCCAGCTAGCAGCCGTTCCGATTATAGCGACCCCCGCCATCAGTCTCATTATAACGCTCAGCGACGGCATCACGCTCTCGGCGGCTGAGGCCAGCGGCGCGCCGCTCTGCGCAAGCACGTCCCAGCGCATTATGCCCATGCTTACAGTTGCAACGGCAATGCCAAGGATTGCCAGCGCGCCAGTCGCTATAAGGAGCGCACGTGGCACAGTCTTCCGCGGGTCCTTTACCTCTTCGGCAAGGTACGTCATTCCCTCCCAGCCGAAGAACATGTTGGCTATGAAGAACGCGGCAAGCCCGACAGCTGGCAGGCCGGCGACCCAGAAAGGCGAGAAGTTGGCCAAGTTTACGGCAGGCAGACCGATAAATATGAAGACCGACAGTGCTATCAGCGTCGCGACGCCGAACGCAAGCAGGACAACAGCCGACACCTTCATGCCGCGCAATGCTACTGCACTGAACATCGCCAGTAGCCCAAGAGCAATAATCACGACCATCCAGAGCGGAGCAGTCGGCAAAAGGTATATCAGCCCTCCAACGAGCTCCGTTGCGATTATTATGCTGCCTACGATCCATGCGAGCCAGCCGACGAGGAAGGCCGAGGGCTCGTTCAGACCGTGCTTGGCGTATTCGTATATGCCACCGGCCCGCGGCCAGGCACTCACCATCTCCGCAAAGAAGCACGCCATGAGCATGGCGAATATGCCGATACCTATCCAAGCGATGAGGGAAGACGGTCCGGCCAATCCGGCAGCTATGCCCGGAACAAAAAATATGTCGCTGCCCAGAAGCGCATTTATGGCAAGCAGAAGCAGAACAGGGAAGCCTATGGTACGGCGCAGTGTTGGCATAAAGATATTTCGCGCATTATTAAACTAATATGCCGCCTGCGCCGGCCACTACGAAGAATACGATGAAGTGGATGACCCAGACCATGATCATAAACTCCTTCTCGTCGAAGCGCAAGGCAGCTACTATGCCGCAGACCACCTCGTCCGGTAACGGGCTGGCTATCAACAGACCAATCACTATAGGAGCAAAACGATGGGTCCATTTCGAGAGGCGTGCTATAGAACGGAAGCGCTTGGCGAGGGTGCGCTTGGCAACTTCGAACACCGTCAGGTCCGCAACCGTACTGCCCGTTGCGGCTACGATTGCCACTAGCCATGCAGGCAATTGACCGCCGAGCACGAACAGCGCAGCGGCAGATGGCGGCAATGTTACCCCGAGGCTTGAAACTGCACCGACAATGAACGCACCCAGATAACCGTACTCTCCGAGGCCGGCCATCCACGTCTCGAGCTGCGCAAGGTATGGCGGCGAAAGAATTATGAAGGTAGCGAGCACGGCGAAGACGAGCAGTATCAGCCTTTCATATCGCAGCTCGAGCAATTTTACTCTGCCCATCGTTCTGGAAAGCCGACTCATGTTTTTAATAGTAAGGCGCTTATAATAAAAACATGCCATTGGACGCTCTAAGCTTTCTCACGCTCGTCGGCCTGACAATTATCCTCGGATATATAGGAACATGGATATTTGCCCGCACGCGAGTGCCAGATGTCATATGGCTGATGGCATTCGGTCTGTTAGTCTCGGGACTCGGCCTGATTGATCGCACGGCCTTCGTCGCCGTATCCGGAGTGATGGCAGCCGTAGCATTGATAATAATCCTTTTCGATGCGGGCCTTAACATGAACGTCTGGAAGATGCTGAAAGGCGTTCCGCGCGGTACGCTATTGGCTTTCGTCGTTATGACAATAAGCATATTCGCTGTTGCTGGTGCGGCATCGTTCATGGGATTCGGCATCATCGAAGGACTGCTGCTAGGCGCCATACTCGCCAGCACGAGCACCGAGATAGTCATCAGCATTGTCAGCCAACTGAAAATCAACGAGCACGTGCACGCGATGCTGGAGATAGAATCGATCATCACCGACCCGTTCGTGATCGTAATTACCATATCGCTGATAAAGATACTGACCGTTTCTACGACCGGCGTTTCGGTCGTCGGCGGAATAGTCACGGCGTACTCCGTCGCGATAGTCGTCGGTCTCATCGTTGGTGTCGCATGGCTCTTTGTACTGCAGCGTTTGCGCGGGAAGCCTTATGACTACATGCTCACCATAGCCATACTCGCATTGCTCTACGTCTTCGTTGAGTCCAGCGGAGGTTCCGGGGCCATAGCAGCGCTCGTGTTCGGACTCGTATTGGGCAACGCTGTGGTGTTCGGCCAGGCCCTCAAGAAGAAGTCCCTAGAAATGGACGGCGAGCAGATGCGGGACTTCCACGGCCAAATAACGTTCTTCATCAAGGCGTTCTTCTTCGTCTTCATCGGACTTATCGCAACCATCGAGACCGCAGCTGTCGTCTGCGGGGTCGTGATATCGGCAGTGCTCATCCTAGCGAGACTGCTGGCCGTACATCTGAGCATGATGAACGTGTCCCTTACGAAAGCGGAACTCAACCTGATACGAATAATGGCGCCGCGCGGTTTGGCCGTTGCAGTGCTGGCCGGCCTGCCCATGGCATACGGCGTACCTTACGGAGAGAATTTCCTTAACATAGCCTTCGTGGTTATACTCGCAACGGTCATCTACACGACCGTAGCTACCAGGCTCTTCTACAAGCCGCTTGAACAAAAAACTTTAACTGCAACCGCTGCCAAGTGATCGGTATGACCGAAAAGAAGTTCTATCTCTGTCCGGTCTGTTGCGAGAGACGCATGGTCGTAACCGAATCCGGCGGAAAGTATTATTTCGTGTGCGAGAACTGCGGAACAAAACGCGGACCGCTTCCTGACAGGCGACATTTGAATGTACCCGAGGTCTAGAACATGCCAAAGAATTTTGTAGGCGTAATCATAGAGGAAAGTCTCGAGGATGCGAGCGTTCTGAAGAAAGTAAAAATTGTCAAGACGAAAGTGGAAGCCGTCACCGAGAAGCACAAGACGCCGTGGATAAAGCAGTGGACCCTGCACACCGTTGAGATTACTGAAAAAACTATTGAAAGCTTTGCTAAGGAATTGAGCAAGGCGTTGGACTCGAAACACGACTGGTACGCGGATTTCAAGAACGATTCAACGCACTACATAATTTTCCGGAACAAGGTCTTCCGCGTCGACAGGACGAGCAAGGAGCAGTACGCAGCCGTCACCAAGTACGGCATGTCCCTGGGGATACCGCATTATCAGCTGGACTTCTCACCGGAAATAAAATAATAAGATAAATTATCTGAGCTCGGTGGAGTAGATGATTCCGTGGTTTCATTTGAACCTTTTCAGGCTCTATCCAGTCTCCTAGGAAATACCACTCCGGGATTGCGGTTTCTATGATGACTGACTGCATGTGGTGAAGTTACGCTCGGTCACCGTTTGCAGCTGGACAGATTTGTCATCTAGTGTTTTCGCACTTGCCCAGTCCTTTCTCCTTTTGCGGACCACCCGATTTGCTCTATCACATATTATATAGGCCATTTCCCTTAAAAGCGGTAGATTCACTCAAAAGTAAAAAGCTTTAAAAGGCTTGAGGAAGGCAATTATACTAGTAAGAGAAGCAATTTTCTTACGTCTGCGGGAAGCACGCATGCAATGCGTGCCGATTTTGGCGTTCAACATCAAGCTACAGCGCAAGCTGGCTATGAGATGTCCGTTCCTCCCGCGGTCAAAAATGAGTTCCGAAGTCATTTTCGGGCCGATGCAGTGAGTGTGAGATCCTGTGTGTGGTGACAAATGCAGGGATTTCATAATCTATGTGCTATTCTCGCAAATTCCGGTTGATCCTGCCGGAGATAGCCGTTATCAGGGTTCGATTTAGCCATGCGAGGCGCGAGCTATCTGGGCTCGCCGCACTGCTCAGTAACACGTAGTTAACTTGCCCTTGGGTGGGGGATAATCTTGCGAAAGTGAGGCTAATACCCCATACCTTGTCGAGGCTGGAATGCACGACAAGAGAAAGCTCCGGCGCCCAAGGATAGGACTGCGGCGTATCAAGGTCGTTGTCAGTGTAAAGAACTGACAAGCCGATAACGCGTAGGGGCCATGAGAGTGGGAGCCTCGAGATGCGCTCTGAGACATGAGCGCAGGTCCTACGGGACGCAGCAGGCGCGAAAACTTTCCAATTGCTTCACGGCTGAGAAGGGAACCTTGAGTGGTTATGCTTTTGCATAGCCTTTTGCCAAGTCCAAACAGCTTGGCGAATAAGGGCCGGGCAAGACGGGTGCCAGCCGCCGCGGTAATACCCGCGGCCCGAATGGCTATCGCGATTATTGGGTCTAAAGCGTCCGTAGCCGGTTCGGCAAGTTCCTGGTGAAATCTGGCAGCAAACTGTCAGGCGTGCTGGGAATACTACTGAACTTGGGATCGGGAAAGGGATGGGGTATTCCGCGTGTAGGGGTTAAATCCTTTAATCCGCGGAGGACCACCTGTGGCGAAGGCGCCATCCTGGAACGAGTCCGACGGTGAGGGACGAAAGCTGGGGGAGCGAATGGGATTAGATACCCCAGTAGTCCCAGCTGTAAACAATGCCCGTTTGGTGTTGCGATTCTTACGAGGAATCGCAGTGCCGGAGCGTAGGTGTTAAACGGGCCACCTGGGGAGTACGGCCGCAAGGTTGAAACTTAAGGGAATTGGCGGGGGAGCACACAAGGGGTGGAGGCTGCGGTTCAATTGGATTCAACGCCGGACATCTTACCAAGGCCGACGGCAGAATGAAGGTCAGCCTAACGGGTTTACCAGACAAGCCGAGAGCAGTTGCATGGCCATTGTCAGCTCGTACCTTGAGGCGTGCCGTTAAGTCGGTTAACGAGCGAGACCCACGCCGTCAGTTGCAATCATATTGCCTTTCCAAGCAATTGGGAAGTTAGTGTGAGCACTCTGGCGGGACCGCCACCGCTAAGGTGGAGGAAGGAGTGGGCGACAGTAGGTCCGTATGGCGCGGATGCCTTGGGCTACACGCGGCCTACAATGCGTCAGACAATGCGACGCAACACCGAAAGGTGAAGCTAATCGCCCAAACTGACGCTCAGTTCAGATTGCGGGCTGCAACTCGCCCGCATGAAGCCGGAATCCCTAGTAGGCGGGCGTCATAATCGCTCGCCGAATACGTCCCTGCTCTTTGCACACACCGCCTGTCAAGCCATGCGAGTGGATCTTCGGTGAAGCTATTCTCATATCCAAGCAATTGGGGTGGGTGTAGTTGAGCCGAAGGTCTGTGAGTGAGGCTAAGTCATAACAGGACGGACAGCAACAGTTTTGATGTCGGTGATAGTAGAAAAGGCGGCTGGCTTATGCCAGACCGGAGGTGAATTGAGACATCTTGGCCGAAAGGCAACGTTGCCGTTCTATGAAAAGGTAGCCCTACCGGAAGGTGGGGCTGGATCACCTCCTTAACCATTCACAGGTCACAAATCTCGCTGCATCGGTCGATTTTCAGTTCTAGCGTGAGCTTTAAATGATATTTTACATTATAGTTCTCTATGAAATCCGAAGAAGAGATAAAGGCGCTATTGGATTTTGACATCAAACACTTCAAGGATACGGAAGAACATTTGCTTTTTGCTCTTGATCACATTGAACACCACATACCGGAGCTGAGGGAACTGAACGCCGAAAAAAATCCGCATCTGTATGATGAAATAGCGGACGTGTATATTTTGGCAAAAATGATACTGCTAGCCAATGACGTGAAAGAAGATGTCGTCCTGAAAAGGATAGAGAGATTCAGAGAAAAAATAAAACAGTTCAGATAATTACTTGTTAGCCATGCCAAGCTCGAAAACTTTTTTGTTCGTCTCCAGTGCCTTCGGGGGCACGACAATTTCCAGACCCTTTAGAAGGTGTTCCTTTTTCAGCGGCAGCACGCCTTCGGCAACCGCCCTGCCCAGAAGATAGATGTTGGCCATTATCGGATCGAGGCCGGCCTTCTTCACTGCTTTTGTTGCCGGCACGTGTATGCCTTTCTTCGAAAATTTATTTATTGTATTTTCCGTTTCCTTCTCGGAAGGATATTTCTGTTTCTTTATCGACATCAGCGTCGGCACTGCAGCGCGCGTGTCGAATAGGACAGTCGTCTTCTTTCCCGCGAACTCCAGCGCACGCAGGCTCTCCAGACGTTCTAGGGCGAATATGAGATCGGCGCGGCCTGCAGGCACGAGCGGGCTGAGAACCTTCTTGCCGAAGCGCACGTGGCATTCGAGCGGACCGAAGCGCAGCGACAGGCCGTGCAGCTCAGCCGTCTTCACGTCATGCCCTGCTGCAAGCGCCGCCTGCGCGATGACCTCCGCTACCGTAAGCACGCCCTGCCCGCCTATGCCTGTAACGACTATGTTGAATGTCATTTGTGCACCTTGATTGCTTTTGCTGGGCATAGCTGCGAGCATACGCTGCAGCCCCAGCAGAAGTCCTGCTCGATGTAGAATGTCCCTTTCTTCCAGTCATTTGGTGGCCCTGCATAATGTATCGCTGGGCAGCCGAACTCGAACACGCACACGCCACAACCGTTGCATATCTTGTGGTCGATCTGCCATGTTGGGACCTTCCTGCCCTCTTTGCGTGCCCGTCGCATGAACAGCAGACGGCACTCGCCCTCGGCAACGAGCATCTTTGTTCCTGGCTTGGCCATGAGCTCGCGCACAGCTGCCTGCGTCTGCGCAACGTTGAAGCAGTTTACTATTTTCACGGTCTCGACGCCGCAGGCCGTTGCAATGTCCGGAATTGACAGCGGCTTCGACTGATCGCCCATTGCCGTGAAGCCCGATGCAGGATGCGGCTGATGTCCTGTCATCGCTGTTATTGTGTTTTTCAACGTGATTACCAGCGAGTCTGATTTGTTCCAGACCATGTTGACCAGGCCCGGCATGCCAGCATGGAAGAACGTGCTGTCTCCGATGAAGGATATCGTAGGCTGCTTCGAGACCTTGCGTATGCCGTGCGTTATGCCTTGGACAGCGCCCATGGATATGACGAAGGCCTGCGTTTCGAGCGGCTGGTAGATGCCGAGTATGTAGCAGCCTATGTCCCCGCCGTATACGACGCCCGGCGCTGCGGTCTTCGCTGCCCAGAACGTCGCCCTGTGCGGGCAGCCCGGGCAGAGCACTGGCGGGCGCTCAGGCACCGCAGGCGCCCTTGGAACGTTATATTTTTTTCCTGTCAGCTTTGCGAGGCGCATTGCCATGCTGCAGGGCTTAAGTTCGCACGAGCATGCGCTGTCCCTGTCGCGAACGACCAGCTTCGGATTGACGGTCTTCGCTATGCGCTCAACGTCCTTCGCAAGAATGGGCTCGATCTCTTCTGCGACCAGAACCGTTTTCAACCCACGTATGAATTTTGCAATCGTCTTTTCCGGCAACGGCCACGTCATGCCTAATTTTAGCACTGGCAATTTCAGTCCGAGCATGTCCATTGCTTCTAGGGCGTGCAGATAGCCCACGCCCGAGGCGATGATTCCTATCTTGCCCTTGCCTTTCGTAACAGAGTTTATCTTCGACTTTTCCGCCCATGCATTTATCTTCTCGAGCTTGCCGTGCAGCTCTTCATGCACCTCAAGCAAGCGCGGGGGCATAGTTCTCCACCTGTCAACGCTGAACTGCCCAGTGGTCTTTCCTTTTATCATTTTTTCCAGTTTAACCGGGCAGCTGGTATGGCTGACGCGCGTTGTCAGGCGCAGTATTACAGGAACTTGAAATTTTTCCGAGAGCTCGAACGCCTTCTTCGTCATGTCCTTGCATTCGATCGCATCTGCCGGCTCGAACATGGGGAAGTGACCGACGCGGGCGAACAGACGACTGTCCTGCTCGCTCTGGCCCGAAGACCAGCAACCGGGATCGTCGGCCAATGCGATGACCATGCCAGCTTTCACGCCCAAGTATGCCATCGGATAGATGCTGTCGCTGGCCACGTTCCAGCCGAAGTGCTTGAACGAAACAAGCGAGCGCACGCCCGACATGGCAGCGGCCGCTGCTGTTTCGAAAGCGATCTTCTCGTTCACGCCCCACTCGAAATAGATGCCGGCTTCCTTCGCCAGCTGGGCGAACGTGTCGCCTATTTCAGAAGCGGGCGTTCCAGGATAGCTGCTGGCAAAGCCGATGCCTGCCTCGAGCGCTCCGCGCACGATGGCATAGTTGCCTAGCAGGAGCATTTTTCCAGAAGATTGCAACAGAGGATGCATGCAATTGTTTTCGCACACTGGTAAATAAAAGTATCTATTTTGTTATTAGCTTCTTCGGATTGTCGACCATCATGATTTTCAGGTCTTCCTTTGAGATGCCCTGCTTCAACAGCAGGTTCGCGAACTCTTCCAAAGCCTCGCTTGGGGATTTGTTGAAGGCCTGACCCACGTCAGAAGAGAGAATGAACTTCTTGGGACCGATCTCCTTTATCTGGGCAGCTATTTTTTCCATCGGTATCTTGTCTATAAAGTGCATCGAGTGGCACGTTTCTGGATATGCTCCCATATCGGCCAGTTTCTTTTGGACATCCGCGGGCATGTCTATTCGCTGATAGATTGGATGCGTCAGTATCGTTTTTATCCCCATCTTCAACGCTTCTCTGGCGAGAATCTCGGCTTCCCGCCATGTGATGTGACCGGTTGCCAGAATGGCGCCCTTGGCCTTTATCGCTTCCAGCACCTTCCTCGTCTGCTCTGTTATCTTCCCGTTCTCTATGACGCTGACAGGAATTATGTCCTTCGATTTCCTCGCCTTGAAGTCCGGCCTCTGGACCCATTCTGGAGGCACTTCGAACTCGCTCTTGTCCAGGAAGTTCTGTGCGTGGATGGTCGGGAACCAGACAATTATGGGATGCTCGGACAAATCAGCAGACGCATGGACCGCGTCCGGGTTCAGTCCGCCCAAATAGTTGTTCAGCGTTATCGAGCCTATCAGTTTCATGTCGCTCTTGACTGCCTTGATCGCAGCAATGGTCGGGAAGAAATGTGATTTTAGCGCCAGCCCGGCTATCTTTCCCTTTTCATATTGTGCTATGGTCTCGGCCGTGAAACGTCTGGGTATTATCTCCGGGCCTATGTGGACGTGTAGGTCGATTGCGTCCTTTACCAGGTCTTTGATTGCTATCTCCTCCAGGGAAATGCGTTGTTCAATGCGTATATCCTCGGCAGATCCGTTTCCATGAAGTCCATCTGCTTGCTTGACAAACTCATTTTAAATTGCCCTCGGTTGTTTATTAAGATAGCCTCGGTGACCCGCTCTATCAAGTAGTCTTTTGCGCGTTCTTGCGCTTCTGTTTCTGTTATGCAGGGCGACAATGCTTTTGCGATCTCCGTGCACTTGACAAGCGTACCGTTCCTGATGCCGTTGCTGGCCTTCACGGAAGCCTTTGTGCTTTCGTATTCCTCCCTGTTCTTTTCGATGAATTCCGACCATTTGAAGACATTTGCCTTTATTTCCGGATGGTCTTTCAACGCATCGTTCAGGCTCTGGTGGTATTCCTCGACGTGTGTCTTGTCCAGCCCGCTTATTGATCCGTAGATGTCGGCGTACATGAGGTCTATCCTCATGTCGTATCCTGTTCGCTCTACCCTTTTGCATACATCAGCAAGCTCTTTCAGAGTATCTCGCTCGGGATGATCACGCTTTATCTTTGTGCCCCTGATGTGGGCTGTGTACCTAGGCCCCCACACCGAATATGCAGGCTTCTCGCTCCACATACGGATGGGAATCTGGTCCTGCATGTGGCTTGGCGACGGGTTTTTCTCATCGCGCAGAAGCTCCCTGAAAGCCAAAGTTATGCGATGGAACTTTTCATAAGAGCTGTCGTCAGAAAATTGGTAGAGCGTCTCGCGTCCGTTTGACTGTTTGCTTATGACGCCTTCCTTCGAAAGATAACCTATCAGTGAGCTGAATAGCGCCTTGTACCCATCAAGATTAATGGGCTTCATTTGAACACCTACAGCTTTCTCGCTTCTACTGCCTTGGTCATCGGATATCCGCTCTCGTCGTTCACAAAATAGAGCAGATAGAGCGGCGCGGTTCTGCTGATCTTGTCTACTATTCCCACTACTCCGGTGTCGGCCAGTTCCGTCAGGTGGAAGTCCCTGTCCACTCCGCCGGTGTTGACCACTTCGTTCAGGAATTCCTGGTTTCTGCCGAAGAACATGGTCTGGTATTTCTTTGAATGTGCCATGTGGAACAGCTCAGAAATGTAACTCAGGGTATGGGAGTTTTTCTTGTTATAGATGGTCTCTATCGAGCCGTCGATGTAAATGTGTTTGTCTAAGGCATTCTGTTGTGCGATCCGCCTATTGATTGTCTCGCAGAGCGGTGTTCTTTCCAGACCCTCGGCGTTCGAGCTGTCAACGATGCTCTTGTCGACCATTTGTTTCTTTTCGTCCGCCAGAATCGTTACTATGCACTTATCGATAGCATCCTTCGGCAACAGCCTTTCGAACTGATCTTTCACGTAGCCTACGGATACCCCGCCCGACAATATCTTCAGGTTCGGCCCGTTCTTTTCCGGATCTTTCATCATCCTGGTTGCATGGGCGGACGATAGCGCCTGCAAGAAGAGATAATACGCCTTGCCCGTCGTGGGCCCTATCTCCATCAGGTTTATTTCGCCCGGAGAAAGCCCGCCACCCAAGACCTTGTCTATGCCGGATATGCCTGTGCAGTACTTTCCTTCCTTCTCAAGCACCAGATCGGGGTTCCTGTAGAGCCCTGTCTTGCTGTGCATGTCCAAATCCTGCGCAATTATCGTATCGAAGGTATCTTTAGACGTCGGAACAATTATGAACCTTTCTCTTGCAGAATAGCATTCGAACGGCTTTTTCGGGAATGTGGCGGTCGTGAACCCCCTTCCCATATATTTGTGATTTTCGACTTCCATTATAAAATCTGCCTTTGATTTACTGGGAGCGGCTCTGATGCCCCTGCGTTTCAGGCCGTCTTTAACGATATCGGTATTAATCCCATCATTTTCTAGAACGTAAACGCTCGAAGACTCGGGAATTTCAATATAACCTATTTTTCTGGCGGGAACCATTCTACTATCTGCTGTCAACATCATATCTACCATCGTATCACCTATTAATTATTACCAATAAGTAGTATATAAAGGTAGTAGAACGACTGAAATTATTTAGTTCCCTGCCGAATTGGTGAGAATAATTTTAATATCGGGTAAATTTTAACTTATTGTGATGGTTCTATAAAAGACGTTATTGCCCTCATTGTTCTCGGGGACCTCTCCGAAAATGTCCACCCACACGCTTATTGTGTGATTGCCTTTGAACGTGGCATTCCATATCATGGGTTGTGTTTTTTGCGTGTTGGGGTACAATGTTTCACCCGGGACATCAAAATATCCTATAATGTACCTTGGATTTTCATGTCGAACTATGACCGTGAAATACCCTGGGGTTACGTTCCCAATGTTTTTGACGCCAGGATACAAAGTAATCGCTTTGCCAAAGGATCCGGAGATTGCACTATCGTCCTTCGCAACCATGTCTGGCCTGCTGACAGGCAAGGTTACGGCATAGGAGTACTGCCCTGCAGCTGAAATCATCGTCCATGCAATCAATAGCCCGACTATTATTACCGCAATGAGTACCGCGAAACCTGTCTTAATGCCCTGCTTTGTCTTTCTTGGCATGAGAAGTATATGGAGAACAATTATATAAAATGTATGGTGGACCGGAGGGGATTTGAACCCCCAACCTCTTGCTCAATCGGGAAATCGTACAATGTTCCTTGCAAAGCAAGCGCGCTTCCGTTGCGCCACCGGCCCGTTTGAGAACTTGCCCTGCGCAATATTTAAACCTTATTACGGCTAGGCGGATAAAAACAAGAGAAAAAGAAACTACTGTTGCTTGGACAGTATTATCTCGATGCTTGAAACGTTCAACTTCTGGCCGTCCTCGGCCGTCACTTCTTCCGTGCCTATGGTCACGTTCTTCACGAAGCTTCCCTGCACGAACTTCTTCCGGACTATCTCCGCCACGTCAACTGCGTGGCTTATTGCCCTGCCGCGCGCCTTCAGGATGATCTCCGTGTTGTTGTCGCTGAACTGGGTGACGCAGGCAAGCACGTAGGACATCGCTGGCTTCTTGCCGACGAATATCACGTTCGAGTCTGCACCCTGTCTCTTCGCTTCCACTGGACCCACCTCCACTGTTCGTTGCTTTCAGTCGCTATCAGTAACCAGGACAGCCGCATGATCTCCTACAGGTGTCGGGGGATATTGTGCCTGTATATGCACCCATGAAATCAAAGAGATTGTCAGCTTTTCCGTCCTTGTTTGCATCAATAGCAGGCGACATAGCTGTTGTACCGGTTGATGCGCATGTAAGACCATTTGAGGAATTGTCAACGCAACCGGCTCGCACATATGCACCGCAATACCTCGACTTTGCCGATTCCAAGCCCACGCCGCCTCCGAAGATTCCAAGCTGCGGACCTATCAGCATGACTACGCCGATGAGGATTATCACTGCAACCGCTATTGCCACTAAAATGTTGATGGGTAGTTCAAGACCTTTTGTCACTATATCAACCTCCTGTTTGTTTATACTAATTCGAAGCCCGATATAAAAAGGTATCGCCCTAAACCTTGCATCCGCACGCCTGCAAGCAGCAACTGGTCTTGTCAGCAGCACTTTCGCAGCCGTAATATTTGTTGCATAACGCCTGGAGCGTGTCAGCTCCGCCACCGACCGTGCCGTCACCGTTCACGTCCATATCCACGATCATGCCGGTGCTTTTGCAATCGCCCAGAACGACCTCCCTGCAAGCGGCCTGCTTGACGGACTCGATATTGACCGTTGTCGGGAACGGGTTCCATACCCCCAGGAACATCATAAGAAGGGCTATGAGCACTATGACGGCAGCAACAATCACTACCAGTATGTTTATGGGCATCTCCATCATACCACCCCGTATTCCCGCTTGAACAGCAGCATCATGTATCCCACAGGGACCTTTGATGTTCCCACAGTGATAAAGTTCGCACTTTCCGTCCTCAGCAGCGGTACGAACGAGCTCGTGTCCGTTATGTTTACTAGCAGCAGGGGCCTGCCCTGCTCGGTTATGGGCGTTATATCGAACAGGAGCCCGGGATAGTCTGCTTGAAGCTGAGCGCCCAGGTTGTCCGCTATCGTGTCAACGTTGCCAGCCGAGGCCTTGCCATCCAGCGTGCCTGCGCCGCAATATGCGGAGAAGTTCAGCATGTCTGCGATGGGCAATGAGCAGTCCACGCCGCAAAAACCAGCCGAACTCAGCTTGGCGGTGCAGCCCTCGGGCACCTGGCCCGTGCTGTTCTTGACCGCAATTAACGAGCCAGCAGCCACGCTGCCAACCGGTATAGGAGTCTCATTCCTGTCGGCTGGTATGTAATAGCTCTCGTTGTCGATGAGTTTGCGACCTATCGAAATCAGCTTGAAGAATGTGCTGTTGATGTTCTGGTCAACTGGAACTGACGACTCTATGACAGAGTCTATGTCGCTGTCCTTAAGCGTGAAAGGCAGGGTGCCGTTTACATGGAAACAGTTCATATCCAGTATGTCGCCGCGGACAGTGCCGCACATACCGGTTGTGGAGGTCAGCACCTCGCGACCAGGCGCCAGCCCGGGTATTTCCGCGATGCTGCAGTCACCGCCTCTCTCGTACAGACACCACACATCCGGATCTGCCGTGCACTCGATTGTTATGTTGTCTTCGAACGAGTAAAGTTTTTTGCCGAGTTTCATGGCATAGCCTTCCGGCGTCTTGATGACGATGTCCTGAAAATGCGGGGCGAAAGCGCCCATGCCACCGATAAGGCCTTTGGCCTCATACGGCTCGAGCACCCCGTCACCGTTCGTGTCTATGGCTATGGTGGATGTTATCGTGATTGGAACGGTACCGCCGGTTATGTCGACCGTGCCATAAGTGTTTGTAAGTGGCGGATTGATCACCGATTCCGTGCAGTGCCTGAAAAGGACTTTCCCTACTCCGCCAAGCACGATCGTCGACGGCTTCCATATGACTTCACGCGTAGGCGTTCCGCCTTCGGTTATGCCCTTTGGCAGATGGCCGGTTATCTGGTCCTGCAATTGGTTGGCGAGGTCGTCCAGCTTCGGCCAAGTCGGACTCCATACTGCGCCCCTGCTCGCAACCTCGTAGGCCGAACGCTGCGCTATGAGGTTGGCGCTCTCGTCGACCGTGCGCCTCATCATCTCGACCTCGTGCAGATCAGACATGGCCGTCTCGCCACTGAACGTCATGGTCTTTGTTGCGCTCGTGCCGAACAGCGACATGACGGCAAGGCCCACGGCAGATATAATTATCAGCACGATGCCGCCAACAGGAAGTGCCAGTCCTCTCATCTAACCCACCACGTACAGCTCCATGCTGCCTTTGCCGAGCGATCCCAGGTCCATGGGAACGGACACCCTCTGTACCCGCAGCACTTTGCTTCTCGAAAGCAGCGAGTCGTCCCATATCAGGGGTATTTCGGAATCCGGAGTTTTTAATTTCAGTAAGAACATGTCCGCGCCCCAATTGGCGATATGCAGATTATTCTCTATCGCGTTCTTGAGATTGATGGTCTTTCCTTTGTCGGGTATGTACGGATCCACGTTTCGTTCCGCAACTGCATAGAAGGCCAGCTGCTTTATTGTCACGCCTTCGTACGTGCTCTCCATCAGCGAGAGCATCGCGTCCTCATGCCTTATGGGTATGGCGCCGGGCTCGAGCGTGAGCTCGTACTGTACTTTCGGCATGTACGGCAGGCCGGCGATGCCCTGCACGTAAATCATTATGCCGCCCAGCAGGTAGCCCATGCCTATCATCACCAGCAGTGCTATTATCTCCGCTATCAGGCTCGAACCCTTCTTCATGCTACATCACCTATGAACACGGCCATGGTCGCCAGCGTGACGTTCCCATCCGGTTGCTGTATGGCCGCAGGGAATGTGGTGTTGAAGATGGCGCCGTATTGCAGGCTCGTGTTTCCTATCATGATATTGTCCTTCGCGCCCATGAGCATCAGCAGGATGCTGCGGCTGTGAGGCATGCAACTTGGGTTGTAGGGGTTGCGCGCCGCCTCTGCCTGTAACTTTGCCTTGTCCATCAGGCCCCAGATGGGCTGTCCGTCCGGTGCTGCCACTGCCAGGCAGCTCGAACCCAGCGCCGCCTCGCCGATGAGCTTGGCCGCCCGCTCCTCGTTCTTCAACGAAGTCGCGATGTTGAAAGAGGATATGGTCAGGAACGTGCCGAATATGACGAGCACAAGGAAACCTATCTCGATTATCTTTATGAACATGGTGAGCATTTCTGTGAAACCTTTCATTGCGATCACTTCGCTTGCCTGACTATGTCTATCCTCATGTCGTTCGCTATCCTGTTCACGACGGCAATGCTGCCTTCCTGGACAACCGCCACGGTGCCCCACCAACACTGCGTCGCATTGCATATGCCGGACAGTGCGGACGTATCGTTCAGGAACGATGCGGCGTGACTCGGCGGCGTGGCCGAACCTGCAACCGCACCTTTGACGGATATCTCAGGACCTTTGCTGCTGTCAAAACTATGGAACCGCATCTCCATTTCTCGTTCCGCCCCTATGCTCACCGGGGCGCTGAAGTTGCCGGGCGTATGACCTGCGGCCGTAAGATATATCGAGAATTCCTCCGCAAGGTATTGCGGGTGCGCTGCGGCAAAATAGCCCAGCATGCTGACGAGCACGCCCTTGCCGAAGGCCGTTGACATTATAACAACTAGCACGATGAGCCCGACCACTATCAACAGGAAGTCCGCTGTTATCGAGCCCTTGCGCATCATATCATCCTGCCTGGCACCATCCAGATTCTGTATCGCATTTGCCGGCCGGACAGCCGGTCACGTCCGTGCAGCAGTTCTTCCATGTCTCGGGCGGATAATCCTCCTGGCCGTTGAAGTTGCACGTACCCCACGTGCAGGCTGCCTCGCGATCGCGTATCTGTTTTGCTTCTAGCCCGTGCTTCACAAAGCCCACGGACGACCACGACATGACAGCGTCACCGACTATGTACGGAACCATGCATATGTCTGTTGGCAGCTGCGTCTTGGCGTAGTTCTTTGCCCGCAGGGCAAGGCTAGTCTTCTTGCCCGCCTCCTTTCCGGCCTCTTTGGTAGTTTCTTTGGCGGTTTCTTTGGCGCCCTCTTTGGCGGTTTCTTTGGCCGCCTCCTGGCCAGCGCCTCTGGCAGCTTGCTTGCCAGCTGTCGTTGCCGCCGCCTTTCCACCACCGCCGGCGCCCCACGTGGCCATCATAAATCCGAAATCGCATGCATCAGCGGCTGCGTAGTAGTCCCAATAGCCCCAGTTCTGCTCGAGACAGTTCTCGGTGGCGGCTTTTGCGCTCGAATAGGACAACACCGTAGTCATTTCAACTCCACCGGCAACCCTGACGCAAAGCTGCGGTTGGCACGCGCCACCAGCAGCACATGTGGCCGCCATACATCCGCCGAACGTTCCCCAGAACGATCCCCATACCACGGCGTTTATTTCCTCGTGCGCCCCCTCGGTCCCGAATATCCTCGTTTCGTCTGCGTAGCAATAGCTCTGGCACGCAGTGCCCGACTGATCGTACGCGCACTTGTCAATCGCCACATAGACCGCATCGGTCCCGCGCCAGACCTTGGCAGTGCCCATGCACGGGCTTACCGTGTAGTAGCGCGGATTCTGCGGCACGGAGAACCACAGCATCAGCTGTTGGATGAATATGGGCACGGGTGCCCTGGCGGGCTTCGGCCTCCACACCTTTACGCCGCCGACCTCCTGCACCTTCGGGTCCAGCGGCAGTGCGACCGGGTTGGCGCCCTCCTTTACAAATATCAATGCATTGTTCGTGTCCGGTTCGCTCATATCGCTCGTGATGCCCTCCTCCGCATTCTGCATCACCGCTGGTCCGTACCACAGCCCGTTCTCATAGCGACCTACATCGATGAAAGCGAAGCGCACGGCGCGCTTGGCCGCCCTGCTCTGCGTAGCATCGGCAATCCAGCGAAGCGCCGGCCTGAGTTCGCGCTTGCCCGCAAAGATGTTCGCCATGCGGGAAGCTTCGGTCGGGTTGGCACGTATGCTCCTGAAGTAGTTGCGATTGGCCTGTTTTTGTATGCTTCCAAATTTTTTCAAAAGGGCATTTGAATCGTATGCCTTGACCTTGCGCGCCGCCGCCTTCATGCCCTGCCACGATCTTTTGACCATATTCTCTGCCGCCTTTTGTGCTTCAGCATCTGTCATTCCGGTGCGCAACAGAACGAGCTTCGTCTGGAATATCGCGTCTTCGCCGTCGATGCTTTTCTTGAACGCGTCCCATGTCGCCTTATTGGAGCCCTTAACGAAATATTCCGGATTGTCGAGTGCCATCTTGCTCATCTTTTGATTCACTCCCATTATCGATTCAGGCGTTCCGTACATGATGAAATCGTTCTGCTTGAGCGTACGCTCGAAGGCATCCAGTTTCATTAAAACGTCGGCCTCATCTTTGATGTTTTTGCCCGTTATCGCTCTGACATCCTCGAAGCAGCTGGCTGGATGGCGCCTGCACTGACTGGAGAAATCCTTCCAAATCTGTTTTGTTTCATCCACGGGAAGCGCTTTCCTGCCAGCCAACTTATCACTACGCCACTTTCTGAACCCTACTCGGTACTCGCTGACGAACTTGTTTACCCGTTGACCGAACTTGAAAATCCTCGAGCCCTTGACCCACTTGACGCCATTTGAATATTTCACGGAGGTCTTAAGCCAACCAAAACGCGGGATCTTGAGCGCGGAGCGCATCTTCGACGCTTCCGCCGGCCCGAAGCTTATGTCTATCCAGGCATTGATGAATTTAATTTTGTTGCGCGACAACTTGCCCGGCACGATATTTCCGGCGTTGTCATAAATCCTGTCAATCTTGACAACGTCCAGCACTTCCTGCAGATTCCTCCTGCCCTGCAGCTGTGCTACCTTCCCGAATTCAAAACCGTTTACCATGAGGTCGCGTTCTATCTTAAACGCCTTTCGCGGACTGATGCTTTTCATCGAAGCCTGCAAAATGGCCTTCGCGTTCACGAATCGGCCTTTCTTGAGCGAGTTTGCCGTAATCTTCAGAGTTTTACTCCAAACCCAGAGACGATTTTTTATCCTGTTTGAGACCCATCTGACACCGTTCCAGATACGGGCGGGAAACCTGACGATGGCCGCTCCGATCCTGTACGTGAGCCTGCCCGGCGCTGTCATTGACTTGCTCATTTTTGACAATCCCTTGGGCAGAACCTTCATGAAAACGACGAAGCCGATGGTGTATGCTACCGAACCGCCCGACCAAGGGTAGCTCTCGTCCCATCCGAGCCCGCCCTCGGGGAAGTTCTCGTAGAACAATTGATAGCGAGGCATCACGCCGGTCGTCAGCTGGAACATGGATATCGCTATATCCCCTCCTGGCTGGCCCAGCCGCACAGGCACTGCCACGTACTTGCCGGCATCCTCCTTTATGTTGGGCTCGTGATCCAGCACGGGATAGTATGCCGCCTCGCTGATGGCCGATGCCAGTTGCTGTGCCGTGACGTTGGCCATCTGGTCCAGATCGGGCGTAGCAAAGACGCGGCTGAAGACAGCCACGCCTACCACGAGCACTATCACGCCCAGCAAAACCTTCTTTACGTCCTCGACCATCGGCATTTTACATTGTCACCTCAAGTACTGCACCGGCACAACGGATGTGCCGTCGGTGGACACGCATCGCCCGTCTTCTTCAAGGCTGTACAGAGTTCGCTCAGCGGGACCGACTTACCACCGACATTGCATACAGTGCCGCCGACAATTTGACCCGAACCGCAATAGTTGCTGCAGCACTGCAGCCAGTCCGTTTCGCTGACGGTCAGGCCGGCCGCTGTCTGCGCCCGCGAGATGAGCGGAATTATCACGACCAGCACAATCATCGCTATCAGTAATGCGACCACTATCCAAACAATATTACTCAGACCTCTCATTTCACCACCTCACAGAACTTCCTTTTTGTTTCGGAACCGATCTCGTTGCAGCCGTTCTTGCATACAGAACAGCACTTAATCCATCGCTGCGTATCATCCGTTATCTCCGGCCACGCGTTCTTACAAAGGGCATTGACGCTGAATTCGTCTGAATTGTAGGACGCGCTGCTGCAGGACTTCTTTGCCCAGTCAAGGCAAGAAAAACCGAACTTCTCGACGTTCGATGCGCCTGAGATCTGCGGCAATACTATCATGACGGCACCGATGGCCACGGCCACGATGACCAGCATTAACACGATTTGAACTATCAGCTTCTTCTCCATCCCATCATCCCTCCAACCGCGCGCAGTTGTTCTTTTCGTCCGTTTCCTCCACTGCGCCCTTGCCTTCCCGCGGATCAGCAACAGAGCCCGGGTCTATGCACGCGAGCACCCGCAGTTCCTTTGTCTCGCATATCATCTTGATGCTACTCTGCGAATCGAACCTGTCGATGACGCAGGTGCAGTAATTGCTGTTGCATGTGACCGACACATCACTCGGCAGGTTTTCGAACGTCGCCGTTCCCTGAACAATCTTTGTTGGGTCGTCCAGCTTATAGACGGATGCGTTCACGTCCCACAGCGTTGCCGCGCCCTTGTTCTGCAGTTCTATGCTCTTGCTTTCATGCAGAGTGCCCGCGACGAACATGATGTTGACGACCGCTACGTCCATCCATACGTTGGGATAGCACTTGTTCTTGCAGACGTCCGCACACCTTGTAACGTTCCTTTCCGGCGGCACCATCGGGAACAGTTTGCCGCAGAGCGCCGTGAGCGACGTCTTGTTCTCCTTGACGAGCGCATCATCCAGCTCCGCCAGCACGGACGTGTCCTGCGTGCAACCGCGCATGAGCCACTGGCCGCAGGCGGGCATGAACTCCCGCATCTCGACCGGTGCCTGGGCGCCCGTCGTCGCCGCCACGTATATCAGGACTATGGCGAGTATCAGCACCGCGAGGATTCCGATCGCAATCTCTATTATCTTCGATACCATGTCAGCACCCTATACAAAACAGGTCGTACAATTTTATCTTGAGCGTTTCGACTATGCTGCTTGCGCCCGAATGTATCGTAAGTATCACTAGCAATGCTATAATCGCTGTCACGACTATTATCACCAACGCAACTGTGCTCATGCCTTTCATCGACATCGGTTATCAGTCCCGCAAGTTTTTCCGCCGCAGTGGCTGTCATCGAGGCAGCCGCAGAACACCGCTCCGCCGCCCATGGTCATGCACAGGCCCGGATAGCAGTCCGCGTGGCTCGAGCAGGCCGGCCGCTGCTCGGCCGGCAACGGGGGCTGCGCTGTCACGCCGCCCTGGAACCACAGCCACAGCATGCCCGCCAACAGCACCGTTATCATGATCATCAACAGCATCGTTATCGCCATCTCTGACATTCCTTTCATATCACTCACTCGAACAAAAGCTCACGAACGGTTTTGACGCAGACATCTTGTTGTCTGCCCAGGTCATGGCAAAGCGCACAGTAAGGTTGCCTGCACAGCCCGTAGTAGGACAGTTATAATACATGTTTCCTCGGTTCGTAATCGTGAAATCAATATCCGGATTTTTGCACGTGTTTGCGTCGGTCGAGATCGCATCTGGTTCAAGTGTATCTAAAACAAAATGATTTAGCGGCTCTACGGACGCCGTGCCGAAATAGTCCGGATTATTGTTGTTCACCCATTCACGCCAGCCTGCCTTCAACGAATTTTCGATGTCTTTCGGCGTATAGGTCTGGTCCAGTTCGATGTTGAAACTGTCCCATATCACAGTACCGTAGCCGTTTTTGTAGTATGTCCTGTGGGCGTTGTATGGATTGAAGTCCCGCGTGAAATCGAACAGGCTTATTATGCTGCTGTCCTGCTGAGGTGCGAAAGAACGCTCGTTGCACAGCTGAAGGTTGAAATAACAATCGCGCTGTTTCTCCGCCTGCAGGCCCGACAGGCGCAGGCGCATGTGACCGAGGGCGTCGATATCCGAATAATCGTTGTAGTAGAACCGGTTCGTACCGGGAGATATGTCCAGCTCGCACTGGGCATAGGTTAGTCCGGGACCCACGTTCACCTCAAGCTGCACGTCGTCGAGCGCGTTGGACGATCTATCCTGACAATCGAGGAGCACATAATCGTCGTTGCTCCACCACTCCGTGCATACGCGGGCGCCGACATTTCTCACCACGCCTTCATAACCGAAATTGAAGAACTGTGAGGAGTGCAGACAATTCTCGCAGGTGGACCAGTCCATGACGCAGCCATCGACATTCTTTCTGCTGCAAGACGTGACAAACGTATCCGGACCGAGTTCAGCAATCTTCGTGTCTCCGAATAAACAGACTGGGCTAATTGAATATGGAAGACCGGCGGCATCGCACATCTGTTTTACCGTGACGTCTATTT